>Ga0180220_1000270_pt1 | contig 69707 bp, 67 predicted proteins | sample eDN5th37CBELigBY_FD_151335 | JGI IMG/M metagenome (GOLD analysis project Ga0180220, IMG submission 151335) | Enriched backyard soil microbial communities from Emeryville, California, USA - eDNA 5th pass 37_C BE-Lig BY (version 2) (version 2) | ecosystem: Environmental > Terrestrial > Soil >...
GCAGCCACCTACGCTTGCCCAGCATCCGGGTCCTCCGACGTCGTGGATCTCTCGCAGGACCCACAGACTCGGCAGCGACCCGGATGCCTCCTACATCACACCGTTCGGAACGTCCCTAGGCAGGACATCTAGCGCCCGCACTCAGAACGCCCCCTCGAGGTGGTCGAGGCGCACCAGGCGCCCGCGCGCGTCGATGACCACGCCGATGGCGTCGAAGCGCAGCTCGGCGCCGCGCGGGCGGTCGCTCGTCTCGGCCAGCCAGGCGCGGGCCATCTGGCGCACCTGGCGGCACTTGGCGGGCCCCAGCGCGTCCCACGGCGCTCCCGACCCCGACCGCCGCGTCTTGACCTCGGCGAACACGAGCGTGTGGCGGTCGTAGCCGATGAGGTCGATCTCGCCGTAGCGCGTGCGGTGGTTGCGCGCGACGACCTCGAAGCCGCGGCGCTCGAGGTGCGCGGCCGCGAGGTCCTCGCCGAGGCGGCCGAGGCGGTGGCGCAGGTCGTCGGACATGGCGAGCGACCGTACGCCTCGAGATGTGACGGTTCAGCACCTCTTTGCCCCGTCTTTGCGGCGACTTCGCCACGACTTCGCGCGGCCGCCTCGGCCTGCGCGAAGTCGTGTCGCTTCCGCGCGTCTTGCGTGGCAAACCGGTGCTGTTGCGTCACACGCGGACGTCTAGCGTCGCCGGCGTGCTCGCTCGCATCACCACCTTCTGCATCGACGGCCTCGACTCCCGGCCGGTCGCGGTCGAGGTCGACGTGCGCGCCGGGCTGCCCGCCTTCGTCATCGTCGGGCTCGGGGATCTCGCCGTGCGCGAGGCGCGCGAGCGCGTGCGCGGCGCACTGCTGAACTGCGGCTTCGAGTTCCCGCAGCGGCGCATCGTCGTCAACCTCGCGCCCGCGCACCTGCGCAAGAACGGCTCGGGCTTCGACCTCCCGATCGCGTGCGCGGTCCTCGCGGCCAGCGGCCAGGTGCCCGCCGCGGCGGTCGCGCGCCGGGCGATCTACGGCGAGCTGTCGCTCACCGGCGAGGTGCGCGGATGTCGCGGGACGCTCGCGGTGGCCGAGGCCACGCGGCGCGCCGGGTTGGAGGGGGTGGTCGTCGCGCGCGAGCGCGCGCTGGAGGCGTCGCTGGCCGGCGACCTGGAGATCGTCGGCGTCGACACGCTGCGGGAGCTCGGGCGCATCCTCGGCGGGGAGGAGGACGTCCCACCGCTGCCCGACGCTCGGGAGCGGTCGCGCCCGTCGCCCCCGGCCGCCGACCTCGCCGACGTACGCGGGCAGTGGTCGGCGATCCGCGCGGTCGAGGTCGCCGCCGCCGGCGGCCACAACGTCCTGCTGCGCGGCGCGCCGGGCACAGGCAAGACGATGCTCGCGCGCCGCATCCCCGGCATCCTGCCGCCGCTGGACCGCGACGAGGCGATTGAGGTCACGCGCATCCACTCGGTCGCCGGCGCCGCGGCGGCCGGCGGCCTGGTCGACGAGCGGCCGTTCCGCGCCCCGCACCACACGATCTCACCGTCGGGCCTGGTCGGCGGCGGCAGCTCCCCGGCGCCCGGCGAGGCCACGCTCGCCCATCACGGCGTGCTGTTCCTCGACGAGCTGAGCGAGTTCAACCGCAACGCGCTCGACGCGCTGCGCCAGCCGCTCGAGGACGGCCACGTGACGATCATCCGCGGCCAGCGCGCCGCGCGCTTCCCGACGCGGTTCATGCTGGTCGCCGCCACCAACCCGTGCCCGTGCGGCCACGCGGACGACCCCAAGCGCTGCCGCTGCACCGACAGCGACCACGCCCGCCACCGCCGGCGCCTCAGCGGCCCGCTGCTGGACCGCATCGACGTCGTCGTCGACGTGCTGCGGCCGAGCGCCGACGAGCTCGCCGCGCCGCCGTCGACCGACACGGCCACCGTGCGCGCCGCGGTGCTGGCCGCCCGCGCCCGGCAGGCCGAGCGGCTCGCCGCGGCCCGCGCGACGTGCAACGCGCACATGGACGCCGCGACGGTCCGGCGCCTCGTGCGTCTCGAGCCGGTGGCGCGCGCCCGGCTCGCGCGCAGCTACGACGACGGCACGATCAGCGCCCGGGCGCACGACCGCCTGCTGCGGGTCGCCCGGACGATCGCCGACCTCGCCGGCCGCGACGCCGTGGGCGAGGCCGATGTGATCGAGGCGCTGAACCTGCGCGGCGAGTCGGTGGCGCCCGTCCGGGAGGCCGCGTGAGCGCGCCCGTGCCGAGCCCCGCGAGCGCGTCGCCGCCGGCGGCGCCGTGCCCGGCGTGCCTGCGTCGCGCCTGGCTGGTGGCCGCGCTCGCCGGCCGGATCGAGTACGGGCGCCGGGCCGGCGCCGCGCGCATCCCGCTCCTGCTCGCCCTCGGCGACCGCGACCTCATGCGCGCGGTCGGCGCGAGCCCCGGCGTCGCGCGCCGCTACGAGGCGTTCTCGCCCGACGAGGCGCGCGAGGCGGTCCACCGCGCCGGGCTGACGGCGGTCTGCCGCCACGACACGCGCTACCCGGCGGCGCTGCGGGAGCTGCCCGACGCGCCGCCCGTGCTGCACGTCGCCGGCGACGCCGAGCGCTTCGTGGCGCTCACCGCCGTCGACCAGCCGGCGGTCGCGGTCGTGGGCGCCCGTCGCGCGACGGGCTACGGCGGGCAGGTGGCGCGGGGGCTGGGGCGGGGCCTGGCCAGCGCCGACGTGACCGTCGTCAGCGGGATGGCGCTCGGCGTGGACTCCGCCGCGCACGAGGGCGCGCTGGAGGGCGGCGGCGCGACGGTCGCCGTGCTCGCGGGCGGCGCGGAGCGGCCGTATCCGGCCAGCAAGCACGGGCTGTACGCCGCGATCCGGGCGCGCGGATGCGTCGTGTCGGAGATGCCGCCCGGCGCCCGGGCGCAGCGGTGGTGCTTCCCGGCGCGCAACCGGCTCATCGCGGCGCTCGCCCGGCTCACGGTCGTCGTCGAGGGGCGCGAGCGCTCCGGGTCGCTGATCACCGCGGACTTCGCCCGGGACCTGGGCCGCGACGTCGGGGCGGTGCCCGGGGCGGTCACCTCGCCGCTGGCGCGCGGGCCCAACGCGCTGCTCGCCGACGGCGCGCACGTCATCCGCAGCGCCGAGGACGCGCTGGACCTCGCGTGCGGGGTCGGCGGCTGGCAGCGGCGCGGGCCGGCGGCCGGTGCGGTTCCCGAGCACCTGCGCGCGCTGCACGCCGCCGTGGCGTCGGGTCTCGACACACCCGACCGGCTGGCCGCCTCGGGCGTGCCGGTCGCGGCCGCGCTCGCGGGGCTCACCGAGCTGGAGCTGGCGGGCCACCTCCGGCGGCTGCCGGGCGGCGGGTACGTCGTGGCGCTGGAGGCGCGATGAGGCGCCGCCGCACGTCGCGGTCAGGCGGCCCGGACGGCGGGCGCTGGCCTACTCTGGTCACCTCATGGCGATACCACGCGTCCTCTCGATCGCGGGCTCCGACTCGGGTGGCGGAGCCGGCATCCAGGCCGACCTCAAGGCGTTCGCGCGCTGCGGGGTGCACGGCATGACCGCCATCACCGCGATCACCGTCCAGAACACGCTCGAGGTCCGCGCCGTGCAACCGGTCGCGCCGGACATCATCGAGGGGCAGATCGCCGCCGTGGCCGAGGACATCGGCCTCGACGCGATCAAGATCGGCATGCTCGGCTCGGTCCCCACGATCGAGGCCGTGGAGCGGGCCCTGCGCGCGCTCCCGGAGCCGGTGCCGGTCGTCGTCGACCCGGTGATGGTGGCGGAGTCCGGCGGGCGGCTGCTGGAGCCCGAGGCCGAGCGGGCGCTGCGCGAGCGGATCCTGCCGCTCACGACCGTCACGACGCCCAACGTGGCCGAGGCGCGCGTGCTCGCCGCGCTCGACGACCCCGACGCGCCGCTGGAGGACGTCGCGCGCGCCATCCACGGCTTCGGGGCCGGCGCGGTGGTCGTCACCGGCGGGCACCGCGACGAGGCGACGGACCTGCTGTTCGACGGCGAGCGGTTCGTCCTGCTCCCCGGCGAGCGCTACCCCGACGGCGCCGCGCACGGGTCGGGCTGCACGCACGCGTCGGTGCTGGCCGCGCAGCTCGCCCACGGGCTCGACCTGGAGGAGGCCGCGCGGGTGGCGCGGCGCATCGCCGGCGAGGCGGTGCGCGACGGGCTGCGCGAGATCGGACACGGGGCCGGACCGGTGAACGTGCTGGGTCTGACCGCGGGTGGGGCGGACCGCCCTGGCGGCGGTCCCCCTTTGTCATAATCGCGGACGGCGATGAGGCTGCTGCGGATGAAGCCCGGGCACGGTGAGGTGCTCCTCGCGGAGGGCGACGTCGAGGTGCCCGAGCAGGAGCGCGAGCTCATCGAGGCGTTTCGCGAGCAGCTCGACCAGGGCATGTGGGCGGCGGTGCCGACCGCCAGCCGCGGCGGCCGGCGCGAGGCCCAGCTCGTGCGCGACTTCGGCGAGGTCCCGCGCGACGCCGAGCGCGTCATCTTCTTCCCCAAGGCCGCCGGCGGCCGGTAGGGCCGGGCCATGCTGCTCGCGCTCACCGCGGCCGGGATCGTCATCGTCGCGCTGCTCTGGGAGGTCTGCTGGCCGACCGTGTCGGAGGCGATCGAGCGCCACCGGGCCCGCCGCGCCCGCGTCCCCACGTTCGACTACGACCCGGGCCGCGAGCGCCGCGCCGAGCAGCGCGCCCGCGAGCTCCTGCGCTCGTGCGTCAACGACGAGGAGTGGGAGATGTACCGCGACCTCGGCTTCATCCGCGTCTGGGGGACGATCGCCGACGGTCCCGAGCGCGGCGCCGCCCGCGACCCGCTCGCCGGCGCGCCGTACGCGTACCTGATCTACCCGCACAAGCCGATCGTCGCGTTCCTGCCCCAGACCCGGCGGCTGCTGAACGAGTACTGCGTCGAGTTCCCCGACGAGACGCGCCCGTACGGGTCCGCGCGGCTGCCCGACTCCGACGACGTGCTGGCCAAGTGGATGGCGCTGACCGGCGACGAGCGCCGCCTCATCGCCGAGTCCAACATGCACCTGCCCGGCCGCCAGGTCGACCCGCGCCAGGTGCAGCGCGACCTGTGGCGCCTGTCGGAGTGGGAGCGCCAGCGCGCCGCCCGCGAGCGCCGCCAGGGGAGCGTCTCCACACCGTGAGCGCGACGGGCGCCGGGACCGACCTCAAGCACCGCTCCCGCGCCCTGACCGAGGGCGTCGAGCGCGCCCCGGCCCGCGCCTACCTGAAGGGCATCGGCTTCGACGAGGAGGCGCTCAGCCGCCCGATCGTCGGCGTCGCCTCGACGTGGATCGAGGCGATGCCCTGCAACTTCCACCTGCGCGCGCTCGCCGCGAAGGTCAAGGAGGGCGTCCGCGCCGCCGGCGGCACGCCGATGGAGTTCAACACGATCGCGGTCTCCGACGGCATCACGATGGGCACGTCGGGGATGAAGGCGAGCCTCATCAGTCGCGAGGTGATCGCCGACTCCATCGAGCTGACCGCCCGGGGCTACCTGTTCGACGCGGTGGTGGCGCTGAGCGGCTGCGACAAGACGATCCCCGGCACCGTGATGGCGCTCGCGCGCCTCGACGTCCCCAGCGTGATGCTCTACGGCGGCTCGATCCCGCCCGGCCGCTTCCAGGGGCGCGACGTCAGCATCCTCGACGTCTTCGAGGCCGTGGGCAAGGTGGCCGCGGGGACGATGACCGAGGACGAGCTGCACGAGCTCGAGGCGGTCGCCAGCCCGGGCGCCGGCGCCTGCGGCGGCCAGTTCACCGCCAACACGATGGCGATGGCGTTCGAGATGATGGGCATCTCGCCGATGGGCCCCTCGGGCATCCCGGCCCAGGAGGCGTCCAAGGCGCAGGCCGCCTACGACGCGGGCGTCCTGGTCATGGACGTGCTGCGCCGCGACCTGCGCCCGCACGACCTCATCACCCGCGCCTCGCTGGAGAACGCGATCGCCGCGATCACCTCCAGCGGCGGCTCCACCAACGGCGTGCTGCACCTGCTGGCCGTCGCGCGCGAGATGGGCGTCGACCTCGACATCGACGTGTTCGACGCGATCTCCGAGCGCACGCCGCACCTGTGCGACCTCAGCCCGGGCGGGCGCTACAACGCGACCGACCTGTTCCACGCCGGCGGCACCGCGCTGCTCGCCCGCCGGCTGAAGGAGCTCGGCGTCCTGCACCTCGACGCGCCGACCGTGCTGGGGAAGACCGTGGGCGAGCTCGCCGACGCCGCCATCGAGGCCCCCGGCCAGCAGGTCGTGCGCCCGCTCGACCGCCCGCTGAAGGCGACCGGCGGGCTGGCGATCCTGCGCGGCAACCTCGCCCCGGAGGGCGCGGTCGTCAAGCTCGCCGGGCACGAGCGCCGCCGCCATGCCGGCCCCGCGCGCGTGTTCGAGGGGGAGGCGGCGGCGATGGACGCGGTCACGCACGGGCGCATCCGCGCCGGCGACGTCGTCGTCATCCGCAACGAGGGCCCGGTCGGCGGCCCGGGGATGCGCGAGATGCTCGCGGTCACGGCCGCCATCAACGGCTCGGGCATCGGCGAGGAGGTCGCGCTCATCACCGACGGCCGCTTCTCCGGCGCCACCCACGGCTTCACCGTCGGCCACATCGCGCCCGAGGCCGCGACCGGCGGCCCGATCGCCGCGGTCGCCGAGGGCGACCGGATCACGATCGACGTCGACACGCGCCGTCTGGACGTCGCGCTCTCCGACGAGGAGATCGCCGCGCGCGTCGCCGCCTACGAGCCGCCGGTCAGCCCCGACGCGACCGGCGTCATGGCCAAGTACGCCCGCCTCGTCGCGAGCGCCTCGCACGGCGCGGTGACGCTCGTCTGACCGCGTTGCTTGTCAGGTTGGTTCCCTCTGAGGCAACCAACCTGACAAGCAACGCGAGGGCGGGGGCGGTGCGCGCGGGAGTAGCGGCGCCGCCGCGCTACGCCGCCGCCGACGTCTCGTCCACCCGCTCGCCCGGGTCCTCGTCCAGGAAGTCCTCGACGAGCCGGTTGAAGCGCTCCGGCTGCTCCAGCATGGGCACGTGCCCGCAGTCCTCGAAGACGACCTTGCGGGCGTCGGGGATCAGGCGCACGAACTCGTCGGCGGACGAGGGCGGCACGATCCGGTCGCGGTCGCCCCACACGACGAGGGTGGGGCAGGCGATCTCGCCGAGGCGGTCGCGGACGTCGTAGCGGGCGATCTCGGCGGCCGCCCGCGGCGCCGCCGGCTTCGGGCCGGACGCGAGGATGTTCTCGTAGAAGAGGCGGGGGTCGATCCGCTCCGGGTGCGGCGACAGCAGCGTGAAGCCCAGGCGGCGCAGCCGCCGGCGGCGCGCCATCCGCTCGGCGCGCGACGGGGCCGGGGTCGTCCAGCGCCCGGCGCGGCCCAGCACCCGCTCCGACCAGCGGTCCATCACGCCCAGCGGCACGCCGATGTAGCGCTCGGCCACGCCCGCCGCCGACACCAGCACGAGCCGCTCCACCCGCTCCGGCGCGCTGATCGCCATCTCCAGGCCGACGAACCCGCCCATCGAGTTGCCGACGACGCCGGCCGCGCTGACCTCGAGCCGGTCGAGCAGCTCCGCGACGATCCGCCCGTAGCCGGAGATCGTGATCGGGTCGCGCGGCATCGGCGACGCGCCGAACCCGGGCAGGTCCATCGCGATCACCCGGTGGCGGCGGGCGAACACCGGGATCTGCTCCAGCCAGTTCTGCCACGCCCCGGAGTGGCCGTGGATGAGCACGACCGGCGGCCCGGAGCCGACGTCGACGACGTTGACGGGACGGCCGGCGACCTCCACCCAGCGGTGGTGCGCCGCCCAATCCACCTCGATCCAGAGGGGGTCCACAGCCCCACCTAGACTAGAGCGCGGGAGCCGCCACGGATGCGCATCGCCATCGACATCGACTCGACGCTGCACCACTACTGGGACGTCCTCTCGGACGCGGCCCGGCGGCGGTTCGGCATCGACCTGCCCTACGAGGAGCAGTTCGACTGGGGCATCACGCGCCTGAAGCCCAAGCAGCTCGAGGTGTGCATCCAGGAGACCCACACCGACGCCGCGATCCTCGCCGCGCAGCCGTACCCGGGCGCGGTCGACGCGGTCCGCCGCTGGCACGAGGCCGGCCACTTCATCCACGTCACCAGCCACCGCCGCGACCACTGCCATCCCGCCACCGAGCGGTGGCTGCACGACATCGGGCTGCCGTTCGACGAGCTCTACTGCTCGTTCGACAAGGTCGCGCGCTGCCGCGAGATCGGCATCGACCTGCTGATCGACGACTCGCCGGTCAACATCGAGCACGCGATCGAGGCCGGCATCGCCGTCGCCACGCTGCGCCACCCGTGGAACGCCGACGTGTGCGAGGTCGAGGACGTCATCTGCGCCGACGACTGGCCGCAGCTCGAGCGCGCGCTCGAGCCGCTGCTGAACGGCGTGCCGCGCGGGTAGCATCGCCGCGGATGGCGCAGCCCACCCCCGACCACGGCGCGAGCGCGCTGGCCCCGGCCGACCGCCGCGACCTGCTGCCCGCCATCGAGCCCGAGCGCCAGCTCGACGACTGGGGCCTCTCCGAGCGCGTCGACCGCGTCTTCGACCGCACCCTCTACGAGTTCTACTACCGCGTCTGGTTCCGCTGCGAGGTCGAGGGCATCGAGCACGTCCCGTCCACCGGCGGCGCGCTGCTCGTCTCCAACCACGCGGGCGCGCTGCCGCCCGACGCGGCGATGATCACCAAGGCGGTGCGCGAGGAGCACCCGCACCCGCGGCCCGTCCGCCCGCTCGTGGAGAACTTCTTCAAGGGCTACCCGGGCTTCAGCATGCTGCTGCCGAAGATCGGCTGCGTCCCCGCGCACCCGGCCAACGCCCATCGCCTGCTGCACGACGAGGGCCAGCTCGCGCTCGTGTTCCCCGAGGGGCGCAAGGGCTCCGAGAAGCTCTACAGGGACCGCTACCGCCTGCGCCGCTTCGGCCGCGGCGGCTTCGTGGAGACCGCGATGCGCGCCCGCGTCCCGATCGTGCCGGTGGCCGTCGTGGGCGCCGAGGAGGCCCAGCCGATCTTCGCCCACGTCGGCGTCTTCCAGAAGCTCACGCGGCTCATCTACTTCCCGATCACGCCGACGTTCCCGCACCTGGGGCCGCTCGCCCTGTTCGCCTTCCTGCCCGCCAAGTTCCGCATCCGCTTCCTGCCGCCGGTGCGCACCGACGCGATGGGCGACGAGCCGTGGGAGGACAGCGGGCTCGTGCAGGAGGTCGCCCACGACATCCGCGCGCGCATCCAGGAGGAGCTCTTCGACATCCTCGCCGCGCGCGAGAGCGTCTGGCTGGGCTGAGGATGCGCAGCCGCCGCATCCTCGTCACCGGGCTGTCGACCTACTGGGGCGGCCGGCTGGCGCAGACGCTGGAGGCCGACGACGAGGTCGAGGCGATCATCGGCATCGACCGGCGGCCGCCGAAGGTCGAGCTGGAGCGCACCGAGTTCGTCCAGGTCGCCGACCACCACACGCTGATCCGCCGCATCGTGCAGGGCGCCGAGATCGACACCGTCGTCGACACGCGCCTGGTCATCGACTCGATCACGACGACGCCGCGCAAGGCGCACGAGAACAACGTCATCGGGACGATGAACATCCTCGCCGCGTGCGGCGGCGCGCAGACGACCGTGCGCAAGGTCGTGTTCCGCTCCTCGGCCGCCTGGTACGGGTCCGAGCAGGACGACCCGGCGTTCTTCACCGAGGACATGACGCGCCGCCATCCGGCGCGCACGCCGATCGAGCGCGACATCGTCGAGGCGGAGGCGTCGGTGCGCGACTTCGCCGCCCGCCACCCCGACACGACCGTCACCGTCCTGCGCTTCGCCCACGGCCTGGGCCCGGACGTGCGCACCGGTTTCAGCGAGCTGCTCGCGCTTCCGGTCGTCCCGATGATCCTCGGCTTCGACCCGCGCCTGCAGTTCGTCCACGAGGACGACATCGCCGGCGCGCTCGCCCACGCGGTGACCAACGACCTGCCCGGGATCTACAACGTCGCCGCCGACGGCGTCCTCGCGCTCAGCGAGGTCATCGGCCTGCTGCGCAAGCCGGCGGCGCCGATCCTGCCGCCGTGGGGGACGGGCCTCGTGCTTCCGATCGTCCGCCGCCTCGGGGTGCGCGTCCCGCCGGAGATGCGCAACGAGCTGCGCTTCGGCCGCGGTCTCGACAACCGCCGGCTGAAGGCCAGCGGCTACCGCCTGCGCTACACGACGCGCGAGACGATCGAGCGCCTGCGCGAGCACCAGCGCCTCGCGCCGCTGCTGCGCGACGCCGCCGGGCCCTACCGCTACGAGCGCGAGGTCGAGGACTTCCTGCGCTGGAGCCCGAGCGTCCGGCGCGACCCGGACGCCGAGTGGCGCCCCACCCGCGAGCAGATCGCCCAGCTCCGCCGCACCCTCGACGCGCTCGAGCGCGACCCCCAGCGCATCGAGCCGGGCGAGACGTCGTGACGCACGTTGCGTGACCTTCCGCTGACGGTCACCGTGCAACCCTCGCGCGCGGGGGGTCGTTTTGCCTACCATGAACCGGGGTGCGCCGCCGTCTCGTCGTCATCGTCTCCGCCGTCGTCGTCCTGGTCCTCGGTGGCCTGGCGGTGGCTGTCGCGATCTTCGACGCGCGCGGCAAGGACAAGATCGCCGACGGCGTCCGCGTCGGCACCGTCGACGTCGGCGGCCTGAACGAGGCGCAGGCGCGCAAGAAGGTCCGCGCGCAGCTCCTCGACCCGCTCGACGAGCCGATCGTCGTCCGCCACGACGGGCAGACCTGGGAGCTCACCGCCGACGAGGCCCACATCCGCGCCGACGTCGACGGGATGGTCGACGAGGCGATGCGCCAGAGCCAGGAGGGCAGCTTCCTCAAGCGCGCGTGGCGCGAGGCGACCGGCGGCCGCGTCAACGTCACGATCCCGGCGAAGGTCGACTACTCGCGCAAGGCGATCAATCGCTTCGTCGCCTCCATCAAGGAGGAGGTCGACGTCGAGCCCGTCGACGCCGAGGTCGAGTTCCACGACACGAGCCTGGGCGCCACCGACGGCCGGCCGGGCGTGAAGCTGAAGGCGCGCAACCTCAAGCGCCGGATCGAGGCGGCGATCGCCAACCCCGACGCCCGCCGCACGGTGCGCGCCAAGACGGCCACGATCGAGCCGGCCGTCACCCGTGAGACGCTCGCCGAGAACTACCCGGTCGTCCTCACCGTCGACCGCGAGAACTTCAAGCTGTACTTGTGGAAGGGCCTGGAGCTGGAGAAGAAGTACGACGTGCGCGTCGGTCAGCAGGGCCTGGAGACGCCCGCCGGGCTCTACCACATCCAGAACAAGGCGATCGACCCCGCCTGGAACGTCCCGTACTCGGACTGGACGGGCGACCTCGCCGGCAAGGTGATCCCGGGCGGCGTGCCCGAGAATCCGCTGAAGGCGCGCTGGATGGGCATCTACGACGGCGCCGGCATCCACGGCATCGACCCCAGCCAGTACCACACGATCGGCACCGCGGCCTCGCACGGCTGCGTCGGGATGCGCATCCCCGACGTCGAGGAGCTCTACGACGAGGTCCCCGTCGGCGCGCCGATCTACATCGACTGAGGGAACGCTGGCCCAGGGGGCCAGGTTCCTTGCGGGTGTTCGCCCTGGGGGGCGAAACCCGCGCGGCCGCTACTCCTTCGAGCGGGCAGAAATCTCACCGGGGGGAACCTCCTCCCAGCCGCGGCTGAGGAGCAGGGCATGGTGGGGGGTGTGGCGAAAGACCAGGCTGCCGATGAAGATCCCGCGCTCCTGCCGCCGCAGCACGGCGTACCACAACGTCGTCGCGTCGTCGGTCCCCTGGATCCGCAGCCAGGGCCGCGGCACCTGCCCGTCCTCGCTGGCGATGCGCGCCTCCACGAGCTGGCGCTGGGTGGCGACCTGACCGGTGTCGGTGTCGATGAAGAAGACGGCCACGGCCCACGAGGCTAGCCCGGCCTGGCAGTCGGCGATCGCGCTCCTGGACGCCGACCTGCGCCGCCGCGGCGTCGCCGACCGCACCCACGTCGAGTACGGCGCCGACGTGCGCGCGTTCGCCGCCTGGGCCACCGCGACCGGCCTCGAGCCGACCGCCGTCGGCACGAAGGCGCTGCGCCGCTACGCGGCCTCGCTGTCGGAGAGCGGCCACGCGCCGACGACCGTCGCGCGCAAGCTCGCGTCGCTGCGGGCGCTGTACCGCGCGCTGCGCGAGCACGGCGAGATCGACCACAACCCGGCCGACCTCGTGCCCTCGCCGCGGCGTCCGCAGAAGCTGCCGCGCGTCCTCAAGCCCGAGGAGCTGTCGCGCCTGCTGGACCGGATCCCCGCCTCCACGCCGCTGGAGGCGCGCGACCGCGCGATGTTCGAGCTCGCCTACGCGTGCGGGCTGCGCGCCGAGGAGATCGTGCGCCTCGACGTCGCCGCGATCGAGTTCGACGCCGAGTCCGTGCGCGTGGAGGGCAAGGGCGGCAAGACGCGGATCGTCCCCGCGGGCGAGGCGGCGCTGCGCGCGGTCGCGCGCTACCTCGAGCGCGCCCGGCCGGTCCTCGTCGACGGCGCGCACCGCACCCCCACCGACGCCCTGTTCGTGTCGAAGTCCGGCCGCCGCCTGTCGACCTCCGACGTGCGCCGGCGGCTGCGCGTGTGGACCCGCCAGGTGGGCCTGCAGGGGGGCGTCTCGCCCCACGCGCTGCGCCATTCGTTCGCCACCCATCTGCTCGACGGAGGGGCGGACCTGCGCGCCATCCAGGAGCTGCTCGGGCACAGCACGATCAGCACGACTCAGATCTACACTCGGGTAGAGTCCGCGCGGTTGCGTACCGCTTACGCACGCAGCCATCCGCGAGCGTGAGCGGGGGAGACACCTCGTGGAGACCAACGTCAAGGCGATCGAGCTGCGTGACCTCTGGCGGCGCTACAAGTCGACGGGGGACGAGCGTGCGCGCGAGCGACTGGTCGTCGCCTACTCGCCGCTGGTGAAGTACGTGGCCGGGCGCATGGCCTCCGGCCTGCCCGCGCACGTCGAGGAGGCCGACCTCATCTCCTACGGACTCGTCGGCCTCATCTCCGCGATCGAGCGCTTCGACCTCGACCGCGAGATCAAGTTCGAGACCTACGCGATCACGCGCATCAAGGGCGCGATCATCGACGAGCTGCGCTCGCTGGACTGGGTGCCGCGCTCGGTCCGCGCCCGGGCCCGCGACATCGAGCGCGCCAACTCGAGCCTCGAGCACCGCCTCCAACGCGCGCCGACCGACGAGGAGATGGCCGACGAGCTCGGCCTGACCGTCGAGGAGTTCCAGGAGTCGCTGCTGCAGATCTCCAACTCCTCGGTCGCGGCCCTCGACGAGCTGTGGACGGTCTCGGACGCCAGCGGCGACCAGGTCTCGCTGCTGGACACGCTGCAGGACCCGCAGGCCGAGGACCCGGCGTCGATCATGGACGCCACCGACCTCAAGGACCGGGTCGCCGACGCGATCGCCCGCCTGCCCGAGCGCGAGAAGCTGGTCGTCGCGCTCTACTACTACGAGAACCTCACGCTGCGCGAGATCGGCGAGGTGCTCGGCGTCACCGAGTCGCGGATCTCGCAGCTGCACACGAAGGCCGTGCTGCGCCTGCGCTCACGCCTGCAGGCCGACCCCGACGTCGGCCCCGCCGCGGCCTGACGCCCGGCGGCGCACGACCTCCCAGACGCCCAGCGCCACCGCCACCGGCACCGTCGCCGGCAGCGTGTCGAGCACCAGGAACAGCGCGTCGAACGCGACGGCGAGAACGAGGACGAGCGCGGCGATCCGCGCCTGGTCGCCGCGGCGCACCGCCTCCGCGGCGACGACGGCGCCCAGGCACGCGGCCAGGAACAGGTCGCCGTAGCCCATCGACGCGGGATCGACGATCGCCACCTGCAGCCGCGGCAGCTCGGCGGGCGGCGCCGCCGCGGTCAGGGCGTGGCTGGGCTCCTGCAGCTCCTCGGTGAGGATCAGGATGACGTCGGCGACCGCCATCGCGACGATCCCGAGCTTCAGGAGGACCACCGGCGCGACGCCGCGCAGCAGTCGCGCGAGGGTCACCGTCGACAGCGCCGACAGGGCGACCGCGCACAGGTGCCCGCCGAGCGCGTCCGACCACGCCCACGCGCACGCCAGCAGCGGGATCGCGGCGAGCGCGTACCACGGCCGCGCCCCGTGCATCGCCCAGCCCAGCGCGGCGGCGGCCAGCGGCGGGCAGGCGATCAGCGCCAGCCACGTGAGGCCGTCGGCCAGGCCGGGCAGGGCCGTGATGCCGTAGACGACGGCGACGATCGACACCGGCGGGATGAGCGCCCACCAGCGTCCCGCGAAGCGCCGCAGCGCCCACGGCAGTCCGGCCGCCGGGAGCGCCACGCATGCCGCCTGGACGGCGTCAAGCGCGACGACGGAGGGCGACCAGGGAAGGTCCATGCGGGTGTAGGGTCCAGGACTCCACGCGAGAGAGGAGCGTAGGTATGCACAAGCGTGCAGACCGCATTCGCAACGTCGCACTCGTCGGCCACCGCGGGAGTGGCAAGACCTCGCTGCACGAGGCGTTGCTCTTCCAGGCCGGGGCGATCAACCGTCTCGGGTCGGTCGCCGACGGCACGACGGTGTCGGACGCGGACCCCGACGAGCAGGCGCGGCAGATGTCGATCGGCGCGACCCTCAGCTCCTTCGAGTGGCAGGACCGGCGCATCAACCTGCTCGACACGCCCGGCGAGCCGTCGTTCGTCGCCGACGCGCTCGGGGCGCTGCGCGTGTGCGAGTCCGCGGTGTTCGTCGTCAACGCCGTGATGGGCGTCGAGGTCTCCACCACCCGGCTGTGGCGCCGCGCCGCCGAGCTCGACATCGCGCGGCTGGTGTTCGTGAACATGCTCGACCGCGAACGCGCCGACTTCTTCCGCACGCTCGACGCGCTGAAGTCCGCGTTCGGGCCCCACGTCGTCGCCACCGAGATCCCGATCGGCCGCGAGCACGACGTGCAGGGCGTCATCGACCTGGTCGACATGAAGGCCTACACCTACGCCGACGCGTCACGCGACAACTGCTCCGAGATCGAGATCCCCGACGATCTGCGCGCGCAGGCCGAGGAGTACCGCGAGAAGCTGATGGACGAGGTCGCCGAGGTCTCCGAGCCGCTCATGGAGCGCTACCTGGAGGGCGAGGAGATCTCGCACGAGGAGATCGTCGACGCCCTCAAGGAGGGCACCAACCACGGCGACATCTTCCCCGTCACCTGCGGCGTCGCCACGCGCAACATGGCGACCAACCGGCTGCTCGACGCGATCGTCGAGGACCTGCCCAGCCCCGTCAAGCACGGCGGCCTGGACGTCGGCGACGTGACGCTCGAGCCCGTCGAGGACGCCGAGCTGTTCGCCTACGTCTTCAAGACCCGCGCGGACCCGTTCGCCGGGCGCATCAACCTCTTCCGCGTCTACCAGGGTGTCCTGCGCAAGGACAGCCAGGTGCTGAACACGCGCGCCCACGCCAAGGAGCGGATCGGGCAGCTGCTGACGTTCAGCGGCAAGGACAACGTCCTCGTCGACGAGTTCGGCCCCGGCGACATCGGCGCGGTGGCCAAGCTCAAGCAGACCCGCGCCGGCGACTGGCTGGCCGAGCGCGACGAGCCGATCTCGATGCCGTCGATCCCGCTGCCGGCGCCGGTGATGGCGTTCTCGATGGAGCCCAAGACGAAGGGCGACGAGGACAAGGTCTTCACCGCGCTGCGCCGCCTGCAGGAGGAGGACCCGACGATCGACCTGCACCGCGACGAGCAGACCGGCGAGCAGATCGTCGCCGGCCTGTCGCAGATCCACGTCGAGGTGATCGTCGACCGCCTGCGCGAGCGCTTCGGCGCCGAGGTGACGCTGAAGCCGCCGCGCGTGCCCTACCAGGAGACGCTGCGCCGGCCCGCGAAGGCGCACGGGCGCCACAAGAAGCAGTCGGGCGGGCGCGGCCAGTTCGGCGACTGCCACATCGAGATCGAGCCGCTGACCGATCCCGCCCACCCCACCGGCTTCGAGTTCGTCGACCAGATCAAGGGCGGGGTGATCCCCAACTCGTTCATCCCCGCCGTCGAGAAGGGCGTGCGCGAGGCGATGCGGACCGGGCCGGTCGCCGGCTTTCCCGTCAAGGGGGTGCGCGTGCGGCTCGTCGACGGCTCCTACCACTCGGTGGACAGCTCGGAGATGGCGTTCAAGACGGCGGGGTCGATCGCGATGAAGGAGGCGATGGCCCAGGCCGACGCGGCGCTGCTGGAGCCGATCATGCTCGTCACGATCTCGGTGCCCGAGGACTCCGTCGGCGACGTGATCGGCGACCTCAACTCGCGCCGCGGGCGGCCCCAGGGCATGGAGCCGGCGGGCGGCATGACGGAGATCAAGGCCGAGGTCCCGATGGCCGAGATGCTCAGCTACGCGCCGGACCTGCGGTCGCTCACGGGCGGCCAGGGCGACTACACGATGGAGTTCCTGCGCTACGAGGAGGTGCCCGCCCACCTGGCGCAGAAGGTGGTCGCCGACGCGGAGAAGGAGGCCATGGCGTTGTAGGCTCGTACCCCTCGTGACGCCCAAGCAGATCGCCACCAACCAGTCCATGGTGTCCTGCGACGTCTGCGGGCGGACCCTGCTGCGCGGGGAGCACGCCGACGTCTTCCTGCACAGCGGGCAGCGCCGCAACGTCTGCGAGCTGTGCACCCAGCGGGCCGCGCTCGAGGGCTGGATCCGCGAGGGCCTGGTCGACGACATGCCGGTGCGCCAGCGCGGGCGCCGCGAGCGCGGGTCGCTGTTCGCGCGGCTGTCGCGGCGCCGTTCGCAGGAGGTGGAGGAAGAGGCCCCGCCGATCGAGAACGGCATCCGCCGCCACGCGCCCCGCGCGGCGGCGGACGAGCCGCTGGAGCCGCCGGTGCTGCCCTACGGCGACGAGCGCGAGCCCACGTACGTCGCCGAGGTCGCGCCGGCGCCCGCGCCGCCGCCCGCGCGCCCGGCGCCCGCCGAGCGCGTCCGCGAGCCGCGCCACGTCCACGCGGTGCCGACGAACGCCGACATGAAGCGCGCGCGGGCCGTCGAGCTGTTCAACGCGTCGCCGCATCCGCGCACGGTCGCCGGCGTCGCCCGCTCGCTGGGCGCCCCGTTCGTCGTCGTGCGCCCGTCGGCGACCGAGGGCTCGATCGTGTCGATCACCGCCGGCTGGGAGCTGTGCTGGTACCGCTACGAGGTGGACCTCGCCGACGAGGCCGCCGGCGTGCGCCTGTGCGAGCAGGGCGACGAGATCGGCCAGCTCGACGAGGCCGACCAGCAGCCCAACGCGGCGGCCGACGCGCGCGGCGAGATCCATCTGGTCACGGAGTAGCCTGCGGATTCGATGATCTACTGCGTCGTGCCCGAGCCGCTCGCCGACGAGCTGTTTCCGAAGCTGTCGGCCTACTACGCCGACGACCCCAACGTGACGGTGATCGTCGACCGCCGCCGCGCCGAGCGGCGGGCCGGCGACGACCGGCGCGCCGAGCGGCGCGAGGACGAGCTGCCGGCCTCCGGCCGCCGCGAGCAGCGCGACCGTCGCCGCGCGCGGGTCGCCGGCGACTTCCCGGTCATCGACCCGGAGTGAGGCTCGTCGTCCACGTCGACGGCGGAGCGCGCGGGAACCCCGGCCCGGCGGCCGCCGCCGCGGTGCTGTCCACGCCCGACGGCGACGTCGTCGACCAGGCCAGCGAGCTGCTGGGGGAGACGACGAACAACGTGGCCGAGTACCGCGGGCTGCTGCTCGGCCTGCGCCGGGCCCGCGAGCTCGGGGCCACCGAGGTCGAGGTCGTCAACGACTCCGAGCTGGTCGCCCGCCAGGTCACCGGGGAGTACCGGGTCAAGCACGCGGCGATGAAGCCGCTGCACGCCGAGGCGCTCGCCGCGCTCGACGGCTTCCGGTCCTGGTCGATCCGCTCGGTGCCGCGCGCGCAGAACGCGGCCGCCGACGCGCTCGTCAACGCCGCGCTGGACGAGGCCGCGGGCTGAGCCGCCCGCGGCCGACGCCGATCTGCATCAGGTCGCGCCCGACGGTCAGCCTGCCGTCGTAGCCGCGCTGGGCCTGGCGCCAGCGGCCCTCGGGGTTGTCGACCGGCACCATGTGGTTGAGCACGAGCCGACGCGCCCCCGCGCGCTGGCCGACCCCGCCGACGTCCTCGATGGTCGTGTGCGACTCCAGCAGGTGGGCGATCAGCGCCTCGGTCTCCGGCGTGTGCGGCGGCGGGAACAGGCCCTCGACCCAGGCGGCGTCGATCACCTCGTGCACGAGCACGTCGGCGTCGCGGGCCAGGCGCACGAGGTTGTCGCTGGGCGCCGTGTCGCCCGAGATCGCGATCGCGCCGTCGTCGGTGTCGAAGCGGAAGCCGAACGACGGGAACACCGGCGCGTGGTCCACGAGCGTCGCGGTGACGCGCACGCGCTCGTCCTCGAACACCGGGAACGGCTCGACCGGCGGCGACGGCTGCCCGTTGGGGTCGTCGCCGGCGCCGGGCGGCAGCGCGATGTCGTGCGGGCGGATGATCCCCAGCGGGTCGCTCGCGCCGCTGCTGCGGATGCGGTCGTTGAGGTCCGTCGCGAACGCCCGCTGCAGGTGCCCGAACATCTTCACGGTCCCCGGCGTCGGGTCCTCCGGCGCGATGACCGGCGGCTCGGGCCGGTCGCCGAACATCGGCGGCAGCACGGCGCGGTCGCCGGGCCCGTGCACATCCACCGGGCGGGCCGGGTCGTCGAGCCCGTTCCACATCCCGGTGATGTGGAACGCGGGGACGTCGACGACGTGGTCGGAGTGCAGGTGCGTGAGGAAGATCGCGCGCAGCCCCTCGAACGAGCGGCCGCGCGGCGCGTCGACGTTGCCCAGCTCCGACTGGCGCAGGCGCACCGCGGCACCGTGGCCGCAGTCGACCAGGTAGAAGGCGTCCTCGACGGCGATCGCGGTCGAGACGCCGAGGCGGTCGGCGTACACGCTGGGCCCGCCCGCCGTGCCGAGCAGCACGACCCGGGTCCGGCGGTCGCTGCGCTCGCCGTTGGCCGGCCGCCCGTCGGCCGCCGCCTGCGCGCCGGTGACCCGACCGGCCGCCAGCGCCCCGGCGGCCACCCCCGCGCCGCCCAGCAGCGTGCGCCGCGACATCGAGAGCTGCATGGCACGTCCCACGACCTCACACACGGTGGCTGTCCTCCCCTCGGACCTGGTCCCGCCGACCGTGGCGTAGGCGATCCTCCCGCCGACATCGTTGCAGAGGCGCGGTCCTGGGTACGAGAGCGTCATGGCGCCACGATCGCTGTGGAACGGGACCGTGATGCTCGGCCTCATGGCCGTGCCGGTGAAGCTGCACACGGCCACGGAGTCCAAGACCGTGCGCTTCCACGAGGTGCACCTGAAGGACGGGTCGCGCATCCAGCACCGGCGCTTCTGCACCAAGGAGGACGCCGAGGTGCCCTACGAGGAGGTCGTCAAGGGCTACGAGCTCAGCAGCGGCGAGCACGTCGTCCTGGAGAAGGACGAGCTCAAGGCCGCGGCCGGGGACCGCGCGCACGTCATCGAGATCGAGGACTGCGTCTGCGCCCACGACATCGACCCCGTGTTCTTCGACAAGACCTACTACCTGGGCGCCGGCGACGAGGGCGGCCAGGCCTACCGGCTGCTGCACGACGCGCTGGAGAAGACGGGGCGGGCCGGGATCGGGCGCTTCACGTTCCACGACCGCGAGTACGTCGTCGCGATCCGCCCGCTCGACGGCGTGCTCGCGCTGCACACGCTGCGCTTCGCCGACGAGATCGTCGACGGCGCCACGCTCGACGTCAGCCTGCCGCGCAAGGAGCCGGCCGGCAAGGAGCTGCAGCTCGCCAAGCGCCTGGTGGAGACGCTGCACGAGCCGTTCAAGCCCGAGCGCCACCGCGACGAGTACCGCAAGGCGGTGATGAAGGCGATCGACGCCAAGGCCAAGGGCAAGGAGATCGAGGCGCCCGACGAGGAGGAGCCAGAGGCCCCCGACGACCTGCTCGCGGCGCTGGAGGCGAGCCTCTGATGGCCCGCGCGCTGTGGAGCGGCACGCTCTCGTTCGGGCTCGTCAACGTGCCGGTGCGCCTGCACAGCGCGGTGCGCGATCACGACCTGCACTTCCACCAGCTCCACGAGAAGGACGGCGCGCGCATCGAGACGCGCCGCTTCTGCGAGCAGGAGGACACGGAGGTCCCCTGGGAGGAGATCGGGCGCGGCTACGAGCGCAAGGACGGCACCCAGGTCGTGCTGACCGACGAGGAGCTCGAGGCCGTCGCGCCGAAGCGCACGCGCACGATCGAGATCGGCGCGTTCGTCGACGTCGCCGACATCGACCCGATCCTCTACGACCACCCGTACTTCCTCGTGCCGGCCGGCGAGGCCGAGGGCGTGCGCCGCGCCTACAAGCTGCTCGTCGAGGTGATGCGCGACCGCGACCAGGCGGCGCTCGGGCGCTTCGTCCTGCGCACCAAGGAGCACCTCGTCGCCGTGCGCGTCCGCGACGGGCTGCTGTCGCTGACGACGATGCGCTTCCACGACGAGGTGCGCCCGACCAAGGGGCTCGACACCGGCGGCCGCAAGCCGGCCAAGAAGCAGCTCGACCAGGCGGTGAAGCTGGTGGAGGCGCTGTCGACCGACTGGGACCCGGAGCGCTACGAGGACCGCTACCGCAAGCGCCTGCAGCAGGTCGTGCGGCGCAAGCGCCAGGGCAAGACGATCAAGCCGCCCGAGAAGGAGCAGGCGCCGGAGCCCGCCAGCGACCTCATGGAGGCGCTCGAACGCAGCCTCGCCGAGGTGCGAGGTGGACGTTCCAAGGTCGCCGCCGACTAGGATCGCGGGCGCGTGCTGCGCCTCCCGGCCTCGATCACCGCCTGTCTCTTCGACCTCGACGGCGTCCTGACCACCACGGCGAAGGTCCACTTCGCCGCGTGGAAGGAGATGTTCGACGCCTACCTGAAGGAGCGCGGCCCGAGCCTGCGGCCGTTCTCCCAGGACGACTACGACGCCTACGTCGACGGCAAGCCCCGCTACGACGGCGTGCGCTCGTTCCTGGTCTCGCGCGGCATCCACCTCGACGAGGCGCAGATCCGCGCGCTGGGCGACCGCAAGAACGCGCTCGTCAACAAGGTCATCGCGCGGCAGGGCGTGCAGCCCTACCCGGGCAGCGTCCGCTTCCTGGCCGCGGTCCGCGCCGCCGGCCTGCGCACCGCCGTCGTCTCGTCCAGCGCCAACTGCGAGACGGTCATCGTCGCGGCCGGGATCGCCGATGACCTGGAGGTGCGCGTCGACGGGATCACGATCGAGAAGGAGCGCCTGAAGGGCAAGCCGGCGCCCGACTCGTTCCTGCGGGCGGCGGAGCTGCTCGGCGTCGAGCCGCCGGCGGCCGCCGTGTTCGAGGACGCGCTGGCCGGCGTGGAGGCCGGCCGCGCCGGCGGCTTCGGCTGCGTGGTGGGGGTCAACCGGGTCGGCCAGGCCGACGCGCTGCGCGCGCACGGCGCCGACATCGTCGTCGACGACCTCGCCGAGCTCATCGTCGACGACGACGCCAGGACCACATGACGATCGACCTCGAGTCCTTCCCGCCCGAGCCCTGGTGCGTGCGCGAGACGCGCCTGCGCCCGGACCTGCTGGCGCAGACCGAGTCGATCTTCGCGCTCGCCAACGGCCACCTCGGGCTGCGTGGCAACCTCGACGAGGGCGAGCCGCGCGTGCTCAGCGGCACCTACCTCAACGGCCTGTACGAGTCCTACCCGCTCATGTACGGCGAGCGCGGGTTCGGGTTCGCCGAGGACGGCCAGGCGGTCGTCAACGTCACCGACGGCAAGCTCATCCGGCTCCTCGTCGAGGACGCCCCGTTCGACACCCACCGCGGCACGCTGGAGTTCCACGAGCGGACGCTCGACTTCCGCAGCGGCATCCTCACCCGGGAGGTGCGCTGGCGCTCGGAGGCCGGCCACGCGGTGCGCGTCACCAGCCGTCGGCTGGTGTCGTTCGTCGACCGCAGCGTCGCCGCGATCTCCTACGAGGTCGAGGCGCTGGAGGAGCCGCTGCGCGTCGCGATCCAGTCCAACCTGCACGCCAACCAGGAGGACCGCCCCGAGGGCGCCGACCCGCGCGCCGGCAAGGCGCTGGGCGACGTGCTCGACAGCCTCCTGCACATCGACCACGGGCTGCGGGTCGTGCTCGCGCATCGCACCAAGCGCAGCCAGATCACGTTCGCGGCCGGCATGGAGCACGTCGTCGTCGCCGAGGGCGACGTGACGACGCTGACGCAGTCCGAGCCCGACCTCGGGCGCGTGACGCTGGCGCTCGCCCTCCATCCGGGCCGCCCGGTGCGCCTCACGAAGCTGCTGGCCTACCACTGGTCGGCGCACCAGTCGGTCGACTGGCTGCGCGACCAGGTCGACGCGAGCCTCGAGAGCGCGCTCGCGCAGGGCTTCGACGTGCTCGCCGAGCGCCAGCGCGCGTACCTCGACGACTACTGGGAGCGCGCCGACGTCGAGCTCGACGGCGACCCCGAGGTGCAGCAGGCGCTGCGCTTCGCCCAGTTCCACCTCCTGCAGGCGTCGGCGCGGGCCGAGACGCGGGCGATCGCCGCCAAGGGCCTCACCGGCCCCGGCTACGACGGCCACGCGTTCTGGGACACCGAGGCGTTCGTGCTCCCGGTGCTCAACCACACGCTGCCGCACGCCGCCCGCGACGCGCTGCGCTGGCGCCACCGGATCCTGCCCCTGGCCTGCGAGCGCGCCGAGCAGCTCGGGCTCAAGGGTGCGGCGATGCCGTGGCGCACGATCCACGGCGAGGAGTGCTCGGGCTACTGGCCGGCCGGGACCGCCGCCTTCCACATCAACGCCGACATCGCCTACGCGGTGGAGCGCTACGTCGCGGCGACCGGCGACGAGGGCTTCCTGCGCGAGGAGGGCATCGCGCTGCTCGTCCAGAGCGCGCGGCTGTGGATGCACCTCGGCCACTTCGGCCCCGACGGGCACTTCCACATCCACGGCGTCACCGGGCCGGACGAGTACTCCGCGCTCGTCGACGACAACCTCTTCACGAACCTGATGGCCGCGCGCAACCTCGCGGCGGCCGCCGACGCGGCGCTGCGCTTCCGCTCCGAGGCGGCCAAGCTCGGGGTCGTGCCGACCGAGGTGCAGTCCTGGAAGCGCGCCGCCGACTGCGTCTACGTGCCCTTCGACGAGCGCCTCGGCGTCCACGCCCAGGACAAGGACTTCCTCGCCCACGACGTGTGGGACTTCGAGGGCACGCGGCCCGACCAGTACCCGCTGCTGCTGCACTTCCCGTACTTCGAGCTGTACCGCAAGCAGGTCGTCAAGCAGGCCGACCTCGTGCTCGCCCTGCACCTGTGCGGGGACCGCTTCACCCACGAGGAGAAGCAGCGCGCGTTCGAGCACTACGAGGCGCTGACCGTGCGCGACTCGTCGCTGTCGGCGGCGACGCAGGCGGTCGTCGCGGCCGAGGTCGGCCACGTCGAGCTCGCCTACGACTACCTCGCCGAGGCGGCGCTGATGGACATCCACGACCTCAACCACAACACGCAGGACGGGGTGCACATCGCGTCGCTGGCGGGGGCGATCATCGCCGCGACCGCGGGCCTGGGCGGCATGCGCGAGTGGGACCACAAGCTCGAGTTCCGCCCGCGGCTGCCGCGCGACGTCACGCGGCTGGCGTTCTCGATCCTGCAGCGCGGGTCACGGCTGCGCGTGGAGGTGCGCCGCGACCAGGCCACCTACGCGATCCGCGAGGGCGATGCGCTCACGATCTCCCACTACGGGGAGACGGTCGAGGTGGCGCCGGGCGCGCCGCAGACGCGCCCGATCGAGCCCGAGGAGGAGCGCCCGCCGATCTCCCAGCCGCCCAACTGCGAGCCGAAGATCCGGCGGGAACGGGAACACTGAGGACGTGGGAACGGTGGAACGCTCGCCCTGAGGGCTCGGTTCCATTGCGAGTGTTCGCCCAGGGGGCGAAACTCGCGGGCTCTGTGGAACGCTCGCCCAGGGGGCGAGACTCGCGTCGCTCAGCCTTCGTTCTGCGCGCGCCGGCGCGCGGCGACCTTGTCGCGGTAGGCCGTCCCGAACACGTTGTCCCACCACGGCGCGCTGATGCCGTACATGATCCGGTCGTCCTGGAAGTGGTGGCGCATGTGCAGCTCGCGGAACCTGCGTCCGATCCGCGTCTTCGGCCGGCCGTGGTGCAGGTAGTAGTGCAGCTCGTCATAGATCAGGTAGCTGGCCAGGAACGACGCCGTGAACATGTAGGCGGCCGGCGTCCCGAGCACGAGCACGAACACGCCGAACATCAGCGCCGCGAGCGGCACGCTGACCGCCGGCGGCATCACGAGCCGCTTGGGGTCGTTGGGATGGTCGTGGTGGACGCCGTGGATGATCCAGTGCAGCCGCGCCCCGATGCCCTCCTCGGGCTCGAAGTGGAACACGATCCGGTGCAGCCAGTACTCGAACAGCGTCCAGAACACGTAGCCGCCGGCCAGGCACGCGAGGATCGAGATCCAGCCCATGCGAGTGACGCCGAGCACGAACAGCACGACGATCACCGGTACGAAGATCGCGACGGGGACGAGGTGGTGCACCCGCGAGAAGCGGTCCAGCAGCGGCCACTTGAACATCGGCGGGGACGCGGCCAGCTCTTCGGCGCGGGATGCGTACTGGGGAGCGCTGTCAGTGGTCACGGATTCCTGCCTTCGTCACCGGGGAACGAACGAACGGGACACCGGGATCTTAGACCCAGGCCCCGTCCGCTTCAGGGACGGGGCGTCTCGCAACCGCGAACCGGGCGTCAGGAGGCCACCGCGACCGGCCGGCGCACGTCCGCGGCGGACGCGCGGACCTCGCCGCGCCACAGCGGCTTGGCGTGGACGGTCTGGACGACGCCGATGCGGCGCTCGGCGAAGCCGGCCTCGCAGTAGGCGAGGTACAGCCGCCACAGCCGGCGGAAGCGCTCGTCGTAGCCGAGCTCGTCGAGGCGCTGCTCGTGGGCCTCGACGTTGTCGCGCCACGCGCGCAGGGTGTGCACGTAGCTGCTGGTGAGGTCGTCGAGGTGCACGGTGCGCATGTCGGTGTCGCGCGCGATGCAGCGCGCGATGAGCTCGTTCGACGGCAGGCACCCGTTGGGGAAGATGTGCGTGCGGATGAACGAGCGCGTGAACCGCTCCACCGAGTAGGCGCGGTCGTCGATCACGATCGCCTGCAGCAGCATCAGGCCGTCGGGCTTGAGCCGGTTCGAGCAGACGGCGAAGAACGTGTCGAAGTCCTTCCAGCCGACCGCCTCGATCATCTCGATCGACACGAGCCGGTCGTAGCGGCCCGTCAGGTGGCGGTAGTCCTCCATCACGACCGTGATGCGGTCGCTGAGGCCGGCGTCGGCGATGCGGGCGACCGCGAGGTCGCGCTGCTCGCGCGAGAGGGTCGTCGTCGTCACCCGGCAGCCGCTCGTGCGCGCCGCGTGGATGGCCAGGCCGCCCCAGCCGGTCCCGATCTCGAGGAGGTGGTCGTCGGGGCGCAGGTCGAGCTTGGCGCAGATCAGGTCCAGCTTGGCCTGCTGGGCGTCGGCGAGCGTCGTGTCCTCGTCGGCGAACAGCGCGCACGAGTACGTCATCGTCGGGTCGAGCATCAGCTCGAACAGGTCGTTGCCCAGGTCGTAGTGGGCGGCGATGTCGTCGCGGCTGCGCGCGGGCGTGTTGCGCACGAACGCGTCGCGGGCCCGCAGCACCGGCTCGCGGATCGGCGCCAGCCGGCGGCGCACGGCGTCGGCGGCGGTGACGTTGCGGGCGGCGACCCGGATGACCGCGGCGAGGTCCGGCGTGTCCCACAGCCCGGCGGCGTAGGACTCGGCGAGGCCGCGGCTGCCGCGCAGCAGCATCGTCCACGCCCGCGGCGAGCGGACCTCCACCGTGGCGGACGGCTCCCCGCCGGGTCCGAAGTCGGTGCGGCGGCCGCCCTCGACGACCGTCAGGCGACCGGTGCGCAGCCGCGCCAGCACGGCGTGCAGCACGTTGCGGGCCAGGCGCTCCTCCATGAGAACCGTGAGCCTAATTGAGACACGCCCTCCAGGGGAACCCCGGGCCGCGGATTGTGGTTTCACACCGATGCGCGCGGCGTATGGATCCGACATGGTCGCCGTGTCCACGCACACAGGAGGGGTCATGCCCGACAACGAGGTGCTTCGCGCGATGCATCACCAGATGGTGCGCATCCGCCTGTTCGAGGAGACGCTCGTCGAGGTCTATGCGGAGGGCAAGTCCCCCGCCTTCGACATCGCGGCCGGACCGGTGCCGGGGGAGATGCATCTCGCCGCCGGCCAGGAGCCCGTCGCGGCCGGGGTGTGCCACCACCTGCGGCCCACCGACGCGGTCACCGCGACCCACCGCCCGCATCACCAGGCGCTGGCCCACGGGGTGGACATGCGCCTGCTCGCCGCCGAGATCTTCGGCAAGGAGACCGGGCTCGGCCGCGGCAAGGGCGGCCACATGCATTTGTTCAGCCGCGAGCCGGCGTTCGGCTGCAGCGGCATCATCGCCGAGGGCATCCCCACCGCCGTCGGCCACGCGCTCGCGTTCAAGAAGCAGGGCCGCGACGACATCGCCGTCGCGTTCTTCGGCGAGGGCGCCGCCAACCAGGGCGCGTTCCACGAGGCGCTGAACCTGGCCGGGCTGTGGCAGCTCCCGGTCGTGTTCGTCTGCGAGGACAACACGTGGGCGATCTCGGTCCCCAAGGACCAGGCCACCGCCATCGAGGACAACTCCAAGCGGGCCGCCGCCTACGGCATGCCCGGCCGCTACGTGGCCGGCAACGACCCGGTCGCGATCTGGGAGGCCGCCGGCGAGGCCGTCGGCCGCGCGCGGCGGGGCGAGGGCCCGACGCTGCTCGAGGTCGAGACCGACCGCCTGCTCGGCCACTTCCAGGGCGACCCGCAGGTCTACCGGTCGCCCGAGGTCATCGCCGAGCTGGAGCGCCGCGACGCGCTCGCCCGCTTCGAGCGCCGGCTGCTCGACGACGGCGTGCTCGACGAGGACGCGGTCACGCGCGTCCGCGAGGAGGCGCGCGCCGAGGTCGACGCCGCGATCGAGTTCGCGCGCACCAGCCCGTACCCCGCGCCGGAGTCGGCGCTCGACCACGTGTTCGCGTGAGGAGGGGAGACTGACATGGCCACAACCGAGACCACGACCCGCCTGCTGACGACGTCGAAGGCCATCGCCGAGGCGATCGGGCAGGAGATGGAGGCCGACGACCGCGTCTTCGTGATGGGCGAGGACATCGGCGCCTACGGCGGCATCTTCGGCGCCACCGAGGGCCTGCTGGAGCGCTTCGGGCCGGAGCGGATCATGGACACCCCGATCTCCGAGACGGGCTTCATCGGAGCCGCGGTGGGCGCCGCCGTGTCGGGCATGCGGCCGATCGCCGAGCTCATGTTCGTCGACTTCTTCGGCGTCTGCATGGACCAGATCTACAACCACATGGCCAAGATCCACTACGAGTCCGGCGGCAACATCGCCGTGCCGATGGTGATCACGACGGCGATCGGCGGCGGCTACTCCGACGGCGCGCAGCACTCCCAGACCCTGTACGGGACGTTCGCGCACCTCCCCGGGATGAAGGTCGTCGTGCCGAGCACCCCGTACGACGCCAAGGGCCTGATGACCGCCGCGATCCGCGACGACAACCCGGTCCTCTACATGTTCCACAAGGGCATCATGGGGCTGGGGTGGATGACCCCGAACCCGCGCGCCACCGGCCCGGTGCCGCAGGAGGCCTACACGGTGCCGATCGGCGAGGCCGACGTGAAGCGCGCCGGCAGCGACGTGACGATCGTGACCGTCTCGCTCATGGTGCACCGGGCGCTGGACGCGGCCGAGCAGCTCGCCGCGGACGGCATCGAGGCCGAGGTGCTCGACCTGCGCAGCCTCGTCCCGCTGGACCGCGACGCGATCGTCGAGTCGGTGCGCAAGACGCGGCGGCTGCTCGTCGTCGACGAGGACTACCGCAGCTTCGGGATGAGCGGCGAGGTGATGGCGACCGCGATCGAGGGGGCGTTCGACTACCTCGACGCGCCGCCGGCGCGGCTGGCGCTGCCGGACGTGCCGATCCCCTACAGCCGGCCGATGGAGCAGTACGTGCTGCCGCAGACCGACGGGATCGTCGAGGCGGCGCGGACGCTCGTCCGCGGGTGAGGAGGGCCGGGCCGTGCCGCACGAGGTGCTCATGCCGGTGCTCAGCGACGAGGTCGACGAGGGCATCGTCGTCACGTGGTTCGTCACGCCCGGCGCGGAGGTCCGCGCCGGGCAGCTCATCGCCGAGGTCCAGGTCGAGAAGGTCAGCGCGGAGGTGGACGCGCCCGTCGACGGGCGCATGGCCGAGCTGCTCGTCCCGGCCGGCGGGGCGGTGCGCCAGCGCGAGCCGATCGCGCTGATCGCCGAGCCCGCCGAGGTCGCCGCGGCGGCACCGGCCGAGGCCGCTCCCGCCGCGGCGGTGGCCGCCCCGCCGCCGGCGGGCGGCGCGGCCCGGTCCGAGGACGCGCCGCCGCCGCCCGCCTCGCCGGCGGCGCGGCGCGTGGCGCGCGAGCTCGGCGTCGACCTGCGCGCCGTCACGGGCAGCGGGCCCGGCGGGCGGATCGTCGAGGACGACGTGCGTCGCGCCGCCGCCGCGACCGACGGGGCGCCCGCCGGCGCGGAGGGCAACGGCGACGGGCGGGTCGAGACGCTCACGCCGATGCGCCGCGCGATCGGGCGGCGCCTCGTCGCCGCCGCGGCCGAGACCGCGCAGCTCACGCTGACGGCCGAGGCCGACGTCACCGACCTGGCCGGGCTGGTGAAGGCGACGCCCGGCGCCTCGTACACCGAGGCGATCGTCCACGCGTGCGCGCTCGCGCTCGGCGACCATCCGCGCCTGGGCGCCCGCCTGAGCGACGGGCGGCGCGTGCTGCCGTCGTCGATCGACGTGGGGGTGGCGGTCGCGGTCGACGACGGGCTCGTCGTGCCGGTGGTCCGCGAGGCCGATCGCAAGGACGTGGCCGCCATCGGCCGCGAGATCCGCGAGCTGGCCGCGCGCGCCCGCGCCGGGCGCCTCACCGAGGCCGACAGCGCCGGGGGCGTGTTCACGGTCACCAACCTCGGGGCGCATCGCATCGACGCGTTCACGCCGCTGCTGGACCCGGGGCAGACCGCGATCCTCGGCGTCGGGCGGGCCCGGCCCCGGCCGGCGGCCGTCGACGGCGAGATCGCGCTGCGGACGCTGGTGGTGCTCAGCCTGACGTTCGACCACCGGGTGGTGGACGGCGAGCCGGCGGCCGCCTTCCTCGACGACGTGATCGCGCTGCTGGAGGACCCCGACCGGCTTCGTTGACTGACGAGTCAACCAAGGGGGTATGCTGTCCGGTGTAGGCCCCGTGGAGTGCGACCGCCGGGGGATAAACCTGCCCGTGGTGTGCGACCGCCGGGCGCTCTCACCGAAAGGACATGTCCATGCCCGAAGCCGTCATCGTCGACGCGATTCGGACGCCGGTCGGCCGAGCCTTCAAGGGCTCGCTCGCGTCGCTGCGTCCCGACGAGACGCTCGCGTTCGTCGTCGACCAGCTCCTCGAGCGCAACCCGCAGGTCGATCCGTCGACCGTCGAGGAGCTCGTGGCCGGCTGCGGCCTGCCGCAGGGGCTGCAGGCCAACAACATCGGCCGCATCGCCGTGCTGCTCAGCGAGAAGCTCGGCCAGCAGACGAACGGGTCGACCATCTCGCGCTACTGCGCCTCGGGGCTGGATGCGATCCGCATCGCGGCCAACAACGTGAAGGCCGGCCAGGGCGACGTCTACCTGGCGGGCGGCGTCGAGTTCGTCTCGCGCTACAACGCCCAGCAGGAGGCCGCGCACCCCGAGGACCAGAACGAGAAGCTCCAGGGCAAGGAGCCCGGCCAGCCCGACGCGTACATCGCGATGGGCCTCACGGCCGAGAACGTCGCCGAGCGCTACAACGTCAGCCGCGAGGCCCAGGACGAGTACGCGCAGCGCTCCCAGGAGCGGGCGGTGGCCGCGCAGCAGAGCGGCTTCTTCGACCGCGAGATCGCGCCGGTCACGCTGCCCGACGGCACCGTGGTCAGCAAGGACGACGGCCCGCGGCCGTCGTCGACGCTGGAGAAGCTGGCCTCGCTGGAGCCGGCGTTCAAGCCGGGCGGCACCGTCACCGCCGGCAACTCGTGCCCGCTCAACGACGGCGCCGCCGCGGCGCTGATCATGAGCGACGAGCGCGCCAAGGCGCTCGGGCTGACGCCGCGCGCGCGGGTGATCACCGCCGCGACGTGGGGCAACGAGCCCGAGTACATGGGCGTCGCCCCGATCGGCGCGATCAAGAAGGCCCTCGAGCGGGCCGGCATGACGATCGGCGACATCGACGTCTACGAGCTCAACGAGGCGTTCGCCGCCCAGGTGATCCCGATCGCCGAGGAGGTGGGCTTCGACTACGACAAGCTCAACCCCCACGGCGGCGCGATCGCGCTCGGCCACCCGTTCGGGATGACCGGCGTGCGCATCATGACCACCCTCCTCAACGACCTGGAGACGCTCGACGGCACGATCGGCCTCGAGACGATGTGCGTCGCCCAGGGCCAGGGCGAGGCGATGATCGTGGAGCGCCTCGGCTAGCAGGCCGTTTCGTCCGGACCGGCGGCCGCGGGCGACCGCGGCCGCCGGGCCTCGGCGCTCGGGCCGCGACGCGGCTCGCTCCCGCGCGCCGTTGTCGTCTCGCGATCGCATAGCGAGCTGGATCTGACAACGGCGCGTGCGAGGGCGCGGCGGGGGTAACCCGTCTCGCATGGCCACCGAGACGCAGCGCGCGGCCGCCCAGCGCCACGCCTGACCGTTGATGCTCGAGGCGCACGTCGCCGACGGCGTCCACCGGGTCGAGGACGCCTACGTCAACTGGTACATCGTCGACGACGACGGGCGCCTGACGATCGTCGACGCCGGCCACCCGCGCTCCTGGCGGTCGCTGCAGGCCGCGCTCGGCGAGCTCGGGCACGCGCCGGGCGACATCGAGGCGGTCGTCCTCACGCACGGCCACTTCGACCACGTCGGGTTCGCCGAGCGCGCCCGCCGCGAGCTGCGCGTGCCCGTGTGGGCGCCCGAGGCCGATCGCGGCGTCGTCGCCCACCCCTGGCGCTACGAGCACGAGCGCAGCCGCATCCCGTACCTGCTGCGCCACCCGGGCTTCGACCGCGCGTTCTTCGCGATGGCGCTCGCCGGGGCGCTGTTCGTCGAGGGCGTCGAGCACATCACGCCCTACGAGCCCGGCCGCCAGCTCGACGTGCCCGGCCGGCCGATCGCGATCGCCACGCCCGGGCACACGCACGGCCACTGCGCCCTGCACCTGCCCGACCGCGGGCTCCTCATCGCGGGCGACGCCGTCGTCACCCACGACGTCTACACCGACAGCCGCACGCCGCGGATCGTCGCCGGCGCGGCGACCGCCGACAGCGCGCGGGCGCTCGCGTCGCTCGACGCGCTCGCGGCCACCGCCGCGCCGATCGTCGCCACCGGCCACGGCCCGGTGTGGCGCCACGGCGCCGCCGACATCGCCGCGCGGGCGCGCGCCGCCGGCCCGGGCTGACTACGCGCCGGCGAAGAAGCGCCGCGGGTTGTCGACCAGCATCTGGTCGATCTGCTCCTGGGTGACGCCCGCCTCCAGCAGCCGCGGCAGGATCTCGCGATGGATGTGCGTGTAGTCCGGCTTCTCCTCGGCGAACGGCGGGTTCTCGTACATGAAGTCCATGAAGCAGGCGGCGTCGTGGCCGAGGTGCGCCTGGCCGGCGTAGCCCTCCGCGCACAGCGTCGACAGCGTGCGGATGCGGTCCTCGTCGGGGTTGAAGTGGGGGATGTTGAAGCGGTCGAAGCCCAGCCAGCAGCCCGACTGCGCCATCTCGCGCAGGTAGTCGAGGTCGTTGCTGTCGCCGGCGTGCGCGATCACGATGCGGCGCGGGTCCACGCCGTGCCCGGTGAGCACCTCGAGCGCGACGAGGCCCATCCGGTGCGGCGCGTTCGTGTGGACCATGATCGGCGCGCCCGTCTCGTTGCTGGCGTCGGCGATCGTGCGGAAGATCCGCGGGATGTGGCCGATCATGCCCCACTCCTCGACCGCGCACTTGAGGAACGCGGCCTTCACGCCGGTGTCGTCGATGCCCTCGCGGATCTCGCGCACCCACAGGGCCGTGAGGTCGTCGTCGCTGCGGTACTCGAGGAACTTCGGCAGCTCGATGAACGCGTACACGCCGGTCGCGACGACGATGTTCAGGTCGACGCCCTCGTTGATGCGCTGGATGCGCGGGACGTGGCGTCCCAGCCCGGGCACGGTCGGGTCGACGAGCGTCTGGACGCCGACGTCGCGCAGGCGCCGGAGCTTCGCGATCGCGTCGGCCACGCGCGCGTCCTCGTCCCAGTACGGCGCCCCCCACCGGCGGCCGTAGTTCTGCTCCATCTCGGGCTCCATGATGATGATGTGCTCATGGGCGAGCGTGGGGCCCAGCGCGTCCACGTCCACGGGGCCGCGGACGGTCTCGACGGTCGGCATCGCATCTCTCCTCTCCGGGGGCGCGGGCCAGTGAACCAGCGTGCGTGCCCCGAGGCAAGTTTCGGTCAGACGATTTCCGGATCGGCGAGCGCGTCGGCCATGCGGTGCAGCCGCTCGCGCCAGGCGAGCTCCTCGGGATCCGGTGCCGCCTGCGCCTCGATCCCGCGAGCCTCGCGGCGGGCGCGCACGCGCACCCACGCGGCGGCCCGGCCGGGGTCCATGCCGGCGGCCGCGGCGTAGCGCTCCAGCCACGCGAGCGCGGTCGCGCGCGCCGCGTCCGGGTCGGCCGGCAGCGCCGGCGCGAGCGGGTCGATCAGCGCCCACACGTCGGCGTGGCGATCGCCGATCACCGCGTGCGGGTCGATCGCCCGCCATCCGCCCCCGGCGTCGCGCAGCGCGTTGGCGCCGTGGAGGTCTGCGTGCAGCAGGACGTCGCGGGCGCCCGGTCGCAGCAGGTCGCCCAGCAGCGCGTGCTCGGCCGCGTCGCCGGCGAGCGCCGTGCGCCACGCCGGGTCGTTCCCGCCGATGTGGGGGAAGGGCGTGGGCGGCAGCCCGGCCGCGTGCAGCCGCGCCACCAGCGCGCCGAGGACGTCCAGGCGCTCGTCCCACGACGCGCCGGTCTCGTCGAGCGGCGTCCCGGGGACCACGCGCTCGAGCAGCAGCGTCAGGCCGCCGTCGCGGCGCCCCTCCAGCGCCGGCACCGCGCCGGTCGGCCGCCAGAAGGCCAGCGCCTCGCCCTCGCCGGCGAGCGCGGCGGTCTCCGGGTGGCCGCGCGGGTGGGCCTTCACCACGACCGGGCGGCCGGCGCGGCGCGCGGCCAGCACGAGCGCGACCTCGCCGCCCGGGATCACGCGCGCGTCATCGAGCGACCACGCCGCGATCGCCGCGGCCGCCCGCGCGCGCACGTCGGCGGCCATCGCCGCGGCGTCGTCGCGCGGCCAGTACGTCCGCCAGCGGCGGGCGAGCGCGGCCAGCCTGCGGTCGATCGCCGCGTCCATGCGGGCCAGCGTGCCAGGTCGTGCGGCGGCGAACGGTCGACCGCCGGGCCCTGCCACACCCGTCCACCTTGGACTGACTGGCCGTTCAGGACCGGCGGGCCAGCGCCGATGATGCGGCCATGGGAGACCGACAAGAGCTGTTCGACACGGACCCGGCGTCGCTGGAGCGGCGCGTCGCGAGCGTCCTGCGCGACGGCGCCCGTCTGGTCGGCCGCTTCACGCTCTGGTACACGACGCGCCCCGCCGTCCACGGCGCGGTCGTCGAGCCCGGGCCCGAGCGCGCCACCACGCGGTAGCCGCGCTCAGGCCGCGTTGCGCAGCGCCTGCAGCTCGCGGCGCAGCGCGAGCTGCTGCAGCCCGCGCTTCTCGACCGTCCGCACCCGCTCGGCCGACATGCCGAGCCGCTCGCCGATCGCCGTGAGCGTGTGCGGCGTCCCGTCTCCCCCGATCCCGTAGCGCAGCTTGATGACCTCGCGCTCCGGGTCGGCGAGCTCGTCGACGGTCCGGCGGACCGCCTCGCGCGACAGCTCGATGTGCAGCTCGTCGCCGATGTCGTCGCCCGCGGCCGGGAGGAGGTCCCCGATCGTCGCGTCCGCGCCGGTCTCCACCGGCCGGTCGAGGCTCGTGACGACCCGGGCCGCGGCGTCGAGCTCGTGGATGCGGTCGAGGCTGAGCCCGGCCGCCTCGGCGAGCTCCTCGTCGGTGGGCTCGCGCCCGAGGCGCAGCGTCAGCTCCGCCCGCGCGCGGGCGACCTTGCGCTCGCGCTGCTCGACGTTCGTGGGCAGGCGGATCGTGCGCGCCCGGTCGGCGATGCCGCGCTGGATCGCCTGGCGGATCCACAGCGTCGCGTAGGTGGAGAAGCGGAAGCCCTTGCGCCAGTCGAACTTCTCGGCGGCGCGGATGAGGCCGAGCATCCCCTCCTGGATGAGGTCCAGGAGCGCCATCTGCTCGGTGGCCGGGTAGCGCCGGGCGATCGACACCACCAGGCGCAGGTTGTGGTTGACGAGCTGCTCCTTGGCGGCCAGGTCGCCCCGCTCGATGCGCTTGGCCAGCTCGATCTCCTGGGCGGCGGTCAGCAGCGGATAGCGGCCCGCATCGCGCAGGAACACCGTCATCGCGTCGGCGGTGTCGGCGTCGGGCGAAAGGAGCGCGTCGAGGGGCGGATCTGGATGGGTCATCGGCGTCTCACACGATGCCCGTGAGCGGCCCGTACGGCATCCGTGGAAGGCCGCAGGTCGGGCGCGGACATCCGGGGGAGGCGTCGCGACGGCCGCGGCTTAGACTCGATCCCGTGGCCGCGACCGCCCAGTCCGCGGCGCCCGCGACGGCGCCGGCGCTTGCCCTCGAGGACGCGTGGGTCGTCCGCGGCGGCCACGCGATCCTGCGCGGCATCGACCTCGAGGTGCCGCGCGGCGCGGTGACCGGGCTGCTGGGCCCCAGCGGCTGCGGCAAGACGACCCTGATGCGCACGATCGTCGGCCTGCAGCGGCTCACGTCCGGGCGCGCGACCGTCCTCGACCTGCCGGCCGGCAGCCCCGCGCTGCGCTCGCGGATCGCCTACGTGGCGCAGGGGCCGTCGGTCTACCGCGACCTCACGGTCGGCGAGAACCTCGGCTACTTCGCGCGCCTCATCGGGGCGACCGGCGCCGACGTCGACGCCGCGCTGGAGGCGACCGACCTGAGCGGCCTGCGCGGCCGGCGGGTGGCCGCGCTGTCGGGCGGTCAGACCGCGCGCGTGTCGCTGGCGACCGCGCTGCTGGGCCGCCCCGAGCTGCTCGTGCTCGACGAGCCGACCGTCGGCCTGGACCCGATCCTGCGCGAGGAGCTGTGGGCGACGATGCGCGGCCTCGCCGACCGCGGCGCCACCCTGCTCGTCTCCAGCCACGTGATGGACGAGGCCGCCTACTGCGACAACCTGCTGCTGATGCGCGAGGGCCGGATCCTCGCCGACGACGCCCCCGACCGGCTGCGCGCCCGCACCGGCGCCGACGACATGAGCCAGGCGTTCGTGCGGCTCGTGCGCGCGCGCACGGGCGCCGCCGACGACGCGCGCACGGCCCCGCGCCGGGTGCGCAGCCTGCCGCGCCCGCGGCCCGAGGCCCCGCGTCCCGCGCACGCGGCGGCGACCGTCGCGCGCGTGCTGCACCAGCTCCGCCACGACCCGCTGACCGTCGCGCTCGTGCTCGTCATCCCGATCGTGCTGCTCGCGCTCATGCGCTTCGTGTTCCCGGGCGAGGAGACGTTCCGGCGCATCGGCGTGCCGCTCGTCGGGATCTTCCCGTTCATGTCGCTGTTCATGGTCACGAGCGTGGCGTTCCTGCGCGAGCGGATGGCCGCGACGCTGGAGCGCCTGATGACGCTGCCGATCGCGCGGCTGGACCTCGTCGCCGGCTACGCGGGGGCGTTCACGCTCGTCGCCGTGATCCAGACGGCGCTGACGATCGCGTTCGGCTTCGGCGTGCTGGACATGCACAGCTCCGGCTCGATCGCGATCGTGGCCGTGGTCGCCGTCATCGCCGCGCTGGCGGGCGCCGCGCTGGGGATCCTGTCCAGCACGATCGCCCGCAGCGAGTTCCAGGCCGTGCTGTGGATGGCCCTGCTCGTGCTGCCGCAGGTGATGCTGTGCGGGCTGCTCGTCCCGCGCGACGAGATGGCCGGGCTGCTGGAGGCGCTGTCGGCGGCGCTCCCGCTGACGTACGTCTACGACCTGCTGGACCGGATCGCCACGGGCGCGCCGCTGCCGTTCGGCCGCGTGGCGCTCGACGTCGGCGCGCTCGCGCTGGGGACGATCCTCCCGCTGGCGGCGGCCACGTTCACGCTGCGCCGCTCCAGCCGCTGACGGCGATCCGTACTCTCCCGCGCCGCGATTCCCGGGTCCCACCCGATGGCGCGCCGCCGCTCGGGCCGTACGGTCGGTCCATGGCCGCCGACACCATCCACATCCCGCAGCCGACCACGCCGACGCGGCGCCGCCCCGCCGACCGCCACGGCTACGTCACCGACGGGGAGCGGCTGTTCCGCGTCGTGTCGCCCGTGGACGCCGGCCTCGGCATCGACGACGCCGTCCTCGAGGACTGCGCCACGCTGCAGTGGCGCGTGTACAGCCACGCCGAGCTGTGGTGGCTGCGCCTGCGCGAGGTCTGAGCGTCAGTGCAGGACGACCGGCGCGGCCTCGGCCGGCGTCGGGTCGTCGGGCTCGACCACCGGCTCGGGCCGCTGCTTGGGCAGCAGCGTGAGCGCGACGACGAACGCGATCGCCAGCAGGCCGAGCGCGTACCAGAACGTCGTGCCGTAGGCGTCGGCCATCAGCGGCGCGGACTGCGCGAGGACGTCGGGCGGCAGCGGCACGCCGATCGCGCCGCCGGCCTCCGGGGGCAGGCGGGAGCTGAGCTGGTTGGCCAGCAGGATCGACAGGACGGCGGTGCCGATCGAGGCGCCGACCTGCTGGTTGATGTTCAGCGTGGTGCTCGCCTTGGCCACCATCGCGCGCCGCAGCGTCTGCATCGCGCCCGAGAACGTCGGCATCATCGTGAAGCCCATGCCGACGCCCATCACGAACAGCAGGGCGCCCATCACCCAGTAGCTCGTGTCGGCGCCGACCTGCGTCAGGCCGAGGAACGACAGGCCGACGACGAACAGGCCGGGCGGGACGATCCTGCCGACGCCGACGCGGTCGGTGAGCTGGCCGGCGATCGGCATCGCGATCATCGCGCCGACACCCTGGGGGGCGAGCAGCAGGCCGGTGTCCAGCGCCGACTCGCCGCGGACGGTCTGGAAGTACAGCGGCAGCAGCAGCATGCCGCCGAACACGGCGACGATCACGAGCACGAGCGTCGCGTTCGCGGCCGCGAAGACGCGGTTGGTGAACAGGCGCAGGTCGATGAGCGCCCGCTCGCCCGTGCGCAGCGCGTGGGTGACGAACAGCGCGAGCATCGCGACGCCGACGACCATCGGGGCGATCACCTTCGCCTCGCCGAAGCCGCCGGACGAGCTGCTCTCGGCCAGTCCGTAGATCAGCAGCGCCAGGCCCGGTGACAGCAGGCACAGGCCGAGCCAGTCCAGGCGGGTGCCGGGCGCCCCGACGTCGCGGGGGAGGATGCGGATCGTGGCCACCAGCGCGCACGCGCCGACCGGCACGTTGATGAAGAAGATCCAGCGCCAGGAGAAGCTGTCGACCAGCCAGCCGCCGAGGATCGGCCCGACGATCGGGCCCAGCAGCATCGGCACGCCCATGATCGCCATGACGCGGCCGACCCGGTGCGCGCCGGCGGCGTGCGTGAGGATCGTCATGCCGACCGGCATGAGCATGCCGCCGCCGAGGCCCTGCAGCACGCGGAAGGCGATCAGCGAGTGCGCGCTCCACGCCAGGCCCGACAGCACGGAGCCGGCGACGAACAGCGTGATCGAGATCATGTACAGCCGCTTGGTGCCGAACCGCTCGGCGGCCCAGCCCGACAGCGGGATCACGGTCGCGAGCGCCAGCGTGTAGCCCGTCGCGACCCACTGGATCGTCGCGAGGCTGGTGTCGAAGTCCGTCGCGAGCGTGTTGATCGCGACGTTGACGACCGTCACGTCGAGGATCGACATGATCGCGCCGAGCACGACCACGCCCGCGATCAGGAGGAGTCCGCGGTCGATCTTGTCGGGGTCGGGGCTGGCGGTGGCTGAGCTCATGGAAATGGGACGGTCGTGATTCGTGCCCGTGGGAGAGTAGGGCCCCGGCTCGCCACCGCGCGTCCGGGCGCCGACAATCGCGGCCGTCGGGGGCGGGTCCGGTCGTCACAGGTCGATCACCCGTCCGCCCCGGCGGGCGGCAGGATCGCGACGGGGCGGGCCGAACACCGTGCGGTGAACACGCGGTCGCGGATCGAGGTCACCCTCGGATGGCGCACGCTGGCGATGCTGGCGGTGTTCGGCCTGCTCGTCGCGCTGGTCCTCCTGTCGCTGGGGACGCTGCTGTCGATCTTCCTGGCCGGCGTGCTGGCCCTGGGGCTCGACCCGGTCGTCGGCGCGCTCGTGCGCAGGGGCTGGTCGCGGGGCTGGGCGTCGATCTGCGTGCTGCTGGGCGTGTTCGTGGTGGCGTTCCTCATCGTCGCCATCACCGTCGGCCCGCTGTGGGACCAGGTCGTCGACTTCGTGGGGCACGTCCCCGAGTACTGGCGCGAGATCTCCGGAAGCGACGCGTTCGAGACGTTCATCGGCTCGGCCACGCAGGACGACGTCCACGCGTGGCTGAAGGACGCCGCCGCCGAGCTCCCGTCGGCCGCCTCGACCCTGCTCGGCGCCGCCGGGGGCGTGTTCGGCTCGGTCCTGTCGCTGGTGACGCTGACGTTCCTCTCCCTGTTCCTGCTCATGGAGCGCCCGTCGATCACCGACTGGCTGTTCGGCTTCATGGCGCCCGACCAGGAGCGGCGCTGGCGGCCGGTGCTCGAGGACTCGATCTCCGCCGTCTCGTCGTCGCTGATCGGCAACGTGGCGATCTCGTGCGTGGCGGGGACCGTCGCCGGGCTCTCCGCGTGGGCGTTCGGCCTGCCGTTCCCGATCGTGCTCGCCGTGCTGACCGGGTTCCTCGACCTGATCCCGCAGGTCGGCGCCACGATCGCCGCCGTGATCCTCACGCTCGTCGCGCTGACGGTCAGCACCGAGGCGGCGATCGCGATGGTCGTGATCCAGCTGATCTACCAGCAGGTCGAGAACTACATCGTCTACCCGGTCGTCTACCGGCGCGCGGTGGAGCTGACGGCGCTGACGACGATCATGTCCGTGCTCATCGGGAGCGCGATCCTCGGCGTGGCCGGCGCGATCCTGGCCGTCCCGTTCGCGGCCGTCGTCAAGATCGTCGTCAACGAGGCGGGCCGCCCGCGCCGGGAGCGGATGGCGGCGCTGCGCGCGGCGCCCGAGCCGCCCGGCGCCCCCTGATCGCCGGGCCCGGGCGCGGAGGACTACGCATCCCGCGCCCGTAGCCGCCCCCGATGTCCGCGGGGCCCGGCCGTGGCGAGGATGCCGGCATGTCCCTGCGCACGGGTCTCGTGGCGGCGCTGCTGAGCGCGGCGGCCGCCGTGGGCGCCGCCGCGCCCGCGCCCGCCGCGGTCGTGCCGGTCGAGCTGACCGCGCGCCACGCCACGGTCCAGGTCGCGCCCGGGGTGCGGATGGAGGCGTGGACGTTCAACGGGACGATGCCCGGGCCCACGATCCGGGTGCGCGAGGGCGACGTCGTGCAGGTCACGCTGCGCAACGCCGAGCCACCGCGCGGCCATCACGGCCGCCCGATGTGGCACTCGGTCGACTTCCACGCCGCGCAGCTCGCGCCGAACATCGGGTTCGCCGGGGTCGCGCCGGGCCAGGAGAAGACGTTCTCGTTCGTCGCCTCACGGCCCGGCGTCTTCATGTACCACTGCGGGACCGCGCCGATGATCGAGCACATCGGCATGGGCATGTACGGGGCGATCATCGTCGAGCCGGCGGCCGGCCGCCCGCCGGCGCACGAGGTCACGCTCGTCCAGAGCGAGCTCTACGGCCGCGTCCACGATCGCCGGCTGCACGGCTCGGCGGCCGCGATGCGCGCGCGGCGGCCGAAGTACGTCGTCTTCAACGGCCGCGCGATGCGCTACATGAGCGAGCCGATCCCGGTGCCCGTCGGCGAGCCGGTGCGCATCTACCTCGTCGACGCCGGCCCGAGCCTCGCCAGCGCGTTCCACGTCGTCGGCACGATCTTCGACGTCGTCCAGCCCGACGGGAACCCCGCCAACGTCCTGACCGGCGTCTCGACCCACCTCGTCGGCGCGGGCGGGGGCGCCGTGTTCGAGCTGACGTTCCCCGAGCCGGGCGTCTATCCGTTCGTCACCCACGCGATGCGCGACGCCGCCGCGGGCGCGATGGGCCGCTTCCAGGCCGGCTGAGCCCGGTCAGGCCCAGTCGGACGGCACGTCCGCGCCGCCCTCCTGCGCCACGCGCGCGCCGAAGCGCACGATCGCCGGGTGCTGGGCGATCCGCCCGCCGACGAGCCCCTCGCCCAGCGTGAAGCCGGTCGCCTCGTGGACGAGCGAGCGGGGCATGAACGAGAACGCGTCGGCGGCGTGGTCGGCGTCGGCGGTCGAGTTGAGCCGCATCAGCACGAGGTTGTCGCACTGGGAGACGACGTCACGGTGGACCTTCTGCGGCCGCTGCGTGGCGACGAGCAGGTAGAGGCCGAACTTGCGGCCCTCGGCCGCGATCCGCACGGCGGTCTCGGTGGCCAGCGCGGTCAGCGCGTCGGCCGGCTGGGCGGGGCACACGTTGTGGGCCTCGTCGATGACGATCAGCACGGGCTCGCGGCGCTCGCGCAGCGCCCACAGCCGACCCAGCAGCGCCTGGCTGACGAGCGCCTGCTCCGCGGCGCTGCCCAGCGCGCCGAGATCGACGACCAGGCAGCGCCAGTCGTCGCGCTCGATCGTCTCCAGGAGCGAGCCGCCGTCGCCGCGGGACCACACCGAGAACCCGTCGATGCCGAGGTTGCGCGCCCGCGCCGCCAGGCGATGGCCCTCGGCGGTGCCCGGGCTCTCCAGCGCGGAGATGCTGTCGGGCCGCTCGCCGGTGATCAGGTCGATGAGCTCGGCGTACTCCTCGCGCTCGCCGATCGGGTCGATGCGCAGCAGCGCGCCGTGCGCGGACGGGTCCAGCTCGGCGAATCGCAGCCGCAGGCGCACGTGCGCGGCGCCGGCGCGCCCGTGGACGGTGACGCCGGCGGCCGCCTCCCGCCACCGCTCGGCGGTCGGCGGGTCGACCTCGGGCCGCGGCTCGCGCAGGCGCACGAAGTCGGAGTTCGGGTCGAGCACGATGACCCGCAGGCGGGTCCGCAGCAGGAGCTGCTCGAGCACCGCCCCCAGCGCGTACGTCTTGCCCGAGCCCGACTGGCCGCAGAAGAACGTGTGGCGGTCGAAGCCGCGGGCGTCGATCGCGTACGGGACGCCCGGCGCGCGCGACAGGGTGCCGACCGGCAGCGGCGCGCGCGGCGCCCCGCCCGCCGCAAGCCAGGCGGCGACCGCCTCCGCGTCGGCGTGGCGGACCTGCGCGTCGTGGAACGACGTGCGGTCGTCGTCGAGCAGGCGGCCCTCGCCGCGGGCCATGCGCACCCCGATGCGGCTGGAGCCGCTGGCGGCCTGCGTCCCCTCCAGCGGCATCGCCAGGTCGACGCCCTCCTCGCGCACGAGCTCCAGCGACTCGAGCAGCCCGAGCGGCCGGCGGTCGCCGGTCTCGATCACCACGTAGCCGCCCGGGCGCAGCTCCAGGTCGTGCAGCGACGCCTGCATGGTGAAGCGGCGCCCGTCGAGCGAGGTGGCCAGCGGCAGCACGGCGCGCTCCAGGCGCTCGCGCAGCGCGCGGAACAGCCCGAGGCGCTCGTCGATCTGCGGGAACGAGGCGGGGTCGGCCATCGGCGGACAGCGTAGACCCGCCGCTGGTTCATCATCCCGACGATGGGGAACGGCGCGGTCGATCGGGGGAGGCCCACGTGAACGAGGTCCAGCTCCTCGTCGACAGCCTGGCCCGGCGCCTGCAGCGCCCCGTCGGCGTGGACGACCGCCGCTTCCGCGCGATCGCCTACAGCTCCCACAGCGACGAGATCGACGCCGTGCGGCGGATCTCGATCCTCGGTCGCCGGGCGCCCGACGCGGTGGCCCGCTGGCTCGAGGAGCTGGGGCTGATGGAGGCGCGCGACGTCGTCCACGTGCCCGCCAACCCCGAGCTGGAGATGGTCCCGCGCGTCAGCGTCCCGGTGCGCTTCCACGACCGCCTCCTCGGGTTCCTGTGGCTGGTCGAGGACGGCGAGCCGCTGACCCCCGACGAGCTCGAGACGTGCCGCCGCGCCGCCGGCGAGCTGGCCCAGGAGCTGTACCGCGAGCGCCAGCAGACCAACGAGGAGCGGCGGCTGGAGGCCGCCTGGGTGCGCCAGGCGCTGGGCGGCGCGGAGGAGCCGTCGGTGGCGGGCATCCCCGGCATCGCCTCCGAGGCGCTGTACGCGGTCCTCGTCGTCCACGTCCGCCTGCCGCGCGGGCTCGCGCCCGACGGGGTGGACGTGCGGATCACCGAGGCCGTCGACCAGCTCCGCCGCGGGATCGGCCCGCGCCACCAGATGGCCGAGGTCGACGACCGCGGGGCGCGCGTCGTGCTCTCGGCCGGCAGCGCGGGAGAGATCCGCCGCCACGCCGAGGGCCTGCTCGCGGCGGCCGAGCCGGAGCTCGCCGACGTCGACGGGGCCCGGGTCGTCGTCGGCGTCAGCGGGCTGCTGGACGGGATCGACGGGCTGCCCGCCGCCGCCGCGCAGGCGGCGCGCGCCGCGCGGCTGGCCGAGTCGATGCCCGACCTCGGGCGGGTGGTCCTGTGGAGCGAGCTGGGCGTGCTGCGGCTGCTGGCCGAGCTCGTCGACGACCGCGACCCGGCCGCGCTCGTCCCGGATCCGGTCCGGCGGCTGCTGGCCGATCCCGACGCCGCGTCGCTCGTCCCCACGATCGAGGCCTACCTCGAGCACGGCGGCGACGCGGCGGCGGCGGCCGAGGAGCTCCACGTCCACCGCTCCAGCCTCTACAACCGGCTGCACCGGATCGAGGAGGTCGCCGGCGTCGACATCCGCTCGGGCGCTGACCGCCTCGAGCTGCACCTGGGGATCCGCCTGTGGCGGATGGCCGGCGGCCCGGGCCTCGACTGACGCTCGACATCTGTTCACTCGCGGTCGCCCGGGGCGCGACGGTCTTCGCGTCCGCGAGCGCGGCACCGGTCGTACGCTCGGTCCATGTTCGGGGAGAGCAGGGGTCTTGAGCACGAGCGCGTCGTCTACTTCCGCGATCACGCGACCGGCGTCGTCGGGATCATCGCCATCCACTCGACGGCGCTCGGCCCCGCGATGGGCGGGCTGCGCCTGCGGCGTTACGCCACGCCGGCCGACGCGTGCGCCGACGTCCTCGACCTCGCGCGGGCGATGAGCCTCAAGAACGCCGCGGCCGGCCTGGACCTCGGCGGCGGCAAGGCCGTCCTCGTCGACGACGGAGGCTGGGCGCACCCCGAGGCCCGCGCCGAGCGCATGCGCGCCGTGGGCCGCGTCGTCGAGGAGCTCGGCGGCCGCTACACGACCGCGCCCGACGTCGGCACCACGGTCGAAGACATGCGCGTCATCGCCACCCAGACGCGCTGGGTCGCCGGCCTGCCCGTCGACGCCGGGGGCCGCGGCGATCCGTCCCCGGTCACCGCCCGCACCGTGTTCGGCGCGATCGCCTCAGCGGTCCGCCGGCGCCTGGACCGCCCCGACCTCGCGGGCGTGCGCATCGGCGTGCAGGGCGTCGGGCACGTCGGGGCGTCGCTCGTCGGGCGCCTCGTCGCAGCGGGCGCCGACGTGACCGTCACCGACACCGACGCCGAGCGCGTGCGCGCGGTCGCCGACGCCCACGGCGTGCGCGCGGTCGAGCCCGACGGCTTCGTGGCGCGCGACCTCGACGTGCTGGCCCCGTGCGCGGTCGGCGGCGCGATCACGCGCGCGAACGCCGCGTCGCTGCGGTGCGCCGTCGTGGCCGGCGCCGCGAACAACCCGCTCGAGGCCGACGACGTCGCCGAGCTGCTGGCCGACCGCGAGATCCTCTACGTCCCGGACTTCCTGGCCAACTGCGGCGGCATCATCCACGTCGCCGGCGAGGCCCAGGACCTCGGCGAGGACGAGGTCGAGCGTCTCGTCCTCGACGCCGTCGAGCGCACCGACGCGCTGCTGGCCGAGGCGCTGGCCACCGGCCGCGTGCCGCTGCACCTGGCCCTGGAGCACGCCGAGGCGCGCATCGCCCGCGCGGCGTCCGCCGGCCGCCAGCGCACCGCCGTCTGACCGGCGGGCCGTGTCAGGCGGGCGTCACGTGCGCCACTCGTCCGAGCCCCACCTGACGCCGACCCCGAGGAACGTGCCCTCGAACCGGCCGGTCGACGGGTTGAAGCGGACGTTGACGCCGGTGCCGCACTTCTCCAGCCAGCCCCAGCCGATGCAGCCGCCGGCGGTCGCGTAGCCGCCGCGGACGTAGAAGCGGGGCTTGGCGGGGTCGATCACGAGCGACGACTGCAGGGCCCCCTCGACGAAGACGCGACCGACGTAGACGCCGACCTCCATCCGCGGGACGGTGAGGTCGAAGTCGATCGTCTTCGGGAAGGACTCCGTCCACGTGAAGCCGCGGCCCAGCGGGCCGAGCCGCAGGTCGCCGCACAGGCGCAGGTACAGCTTCTGGCCGCCGGCCTGCTGGAGGACCTGCACGGCGCCGGTGCCGCGGATGCGGCAGCCGTCGCCGCTCAGGCGCGCGCCGTCGGGCCGGTAGACGACCAGGCCGCCGGCCGACAGGTAGGCCGGGCCGACCGACCCGCGGAACTCGAGCGCGCCGGCGGCGTTCTCGAGCTTCCCGTCGGCGTAGGCGAACGCGACGTCGGTGCCCAGGCCGAGGACCTGGACGGTGGCGTCGACACTGAGCTGGCGCAGCTTCCAGCTCGACTCCTTGGCCGCGTCGACGGTGGCGTCGATCTGGGTGCGGCCGAACGAGGTGCCGCTCAGGCGCAGCTCGCCGGCGCCCTTCAGGTGGCCGGCGAAGCGCTGCGGCGACGCGTCCATCGCCCCGTCGACGGTGACGAAGCTGTCGCCGACGCGCAGGCCGCCGCGCAGCTCCACGACGTAGCGCCTGGCGGCGCTGTCGAGGTCGAGGCGCAGGTGCGTCTGCTCGATCTGGGCCGAGCCGATCGCGAACGCGCCGACGTCGGCGTCGGCCTGGACGCGGAAGCCGCCGCCCGGCTGGCGGGCGAGCTTGGCCGCCAGCTTCACGGGCGTGGTGGCGATCGTGCCGTCGAACGCGAGCGCGATGCCCGGGTCGATCGTGTAGGCGGTGGTCCCGGCCCCGATGGTGCAGCCAGTGGGCGCGATCGCGATCCGCGCGTAGTTGGCCGCCACCGGGCCGAGCACGATCGCCGGGGGCGCCTGGTCGGCCGAGCCGCGCGCCGGGTCGCGCGCGTCCACCGAGATCTCCAGGCACGGGTTGGCGGCCGCGACCTTGAGCGCGACCGCGGCCCGGACCTGCGCCTGCACGCCGAGCGACGCGGTCCATGCCGCGGGCAGCGTCGCGTCGGCCGACAGCCCGACGGTCACCGACGAGGCGCCGAACTCGCCGGCGAGCTGCAGCGAGCGGACGTCGAGGCCGCGCTCGCCGAAGGCGTCGCGCACGACGCCGTCGGGCGCGCGGGCGGCGTCGACCGCCGCGCTGACGCCGACCGACAGCGAGCCCAGCGAGATCGAGGCGGTGAGGGCCAGCGGCGTCGTCGACGCCGGCATCTGCTGCGTCGCGGGCGTGGTGAGGTCCGCGTCGGCGGCGAGCGCGATGCGCAGGGCGCTCCTGGGGCTGTAGTCGACGCTCAGCGTGGCGCCGCGCAGCGCCAGGGCGGTGTGCGCCGGGTCGTCGGCCGCGCCGATCACGTACGACGGCTTGGCGAACGTGTAGACGACCTTGCCGGCGAAGCCGTGGGAGAGCGCGCCCTCCTCGCCGCGGGTGCGGGTCAGCGTCGCGGTCAGGTCGCCCGTGCCGGCGAGCGAGTCGCGCAGGCTCTCGGGGAGGCGCGGGGCGGGCACCCGGAAGGCGGCCACGATCTTCAGCTCGCCCGCGGCGAGGGGCAGCGGCCGGCGCTCCGGGTCGGGCTTGATCTCGACGTCGGTGCTGGCGTACAGCAGCCGCGCATCGCGGATCAGCGAGTCGTCGCTCGGGTCGTTCCTGGTCGGGTCGAACGCGCCGAGCTGGGCGGCCAGGCAGTAGCCGCCCGCGGAGAACTGGCCGTAGACGGCGATCGGCTGGTCGAACGCCTGGCCGCCGGCCGAGAAGCCGAGCGTGAGGCCCTGCTCGGCCTGGAGCTTCGTGGTCGTCGGCGGGGCGGCCGCGTCGGCGGGCTTGGCGGGATCCCCGGGCGCCGGTGCCGGCGTCTTGGGCACGCACCAGTTCGGCGCCTGGTTGGAGAGCGTCAGCTCGATGTCCTTCAGCGCCAGCCACTCCGGGCCGAACTCGGGCAGGCGCGCGGCGCTGGTGAAGCGCAGCGCCATCGTGCGCAGCGTGACCACCGCGTGGCCCTCCCAGGCCAGCGGATCGGGCACGGTGGGGATCCGGGCCGTGCCGGTGACGTCGAGGCGCAGCTGCACGCGGTCGGTGCTGCAGTCCTTCTCGTCGTCGGCGCAGCGGTTGCCCAGCTCCCCGGTGACCCGGACGTCGGCGATGCTCGACGAGGGCGACCAGCCGGTGACGGTGCCGCGCAGCGAGGCGACGACGACGTCCGCGGGCTTCTTCTCGTCGTCCGCCGCGTCGTCCGCCTCGTCGTCCTGGGCGGCGGGACGTCGCTCGATGCTGCCCTCGATCCCGGTCAGCACGACGTCGTCGGTGATCGTCCAGTCCTGCTTCTGGGTGACCGTGAGCTTCCACTGCGAGCGGCTCGTGAAGGTGCCGGCGACGTCGGTCACGAACGGCCCGTCGGCGGTGTCGACCGTGGCCACGGCGCCAAGCGCGATGCCGTCGGCGTCCCAGGTCGCGGTGACGCCGCTGACGGTCAGGCCGTCGGTGACGGCGAGCGCGCGGTCGGCGGGATCGGTCTTCAGCGCGATCGAGCCCGTCCAGCCCCAGGCCTTCCGGGGCTCGTCCTCGGCCGGCTCGGGCTCGGCCGCCCTGCGGGCGATCTCGATCTCGCCCTCGCCCGACAGGAACACGGGGGTGTCGTCGACGCCCTGGAGCTGGACGACCTTGTCGGCGGCGACGTGCAGCCTGATCGTCGCGTCCGACGCGATCGACCCGTCGAACGCGACCTTGCGCGTGGGCGCGCCGGGTTCGGCGGCCTCGACGCCGGTCGGGCGGGCCTCGGAGTGGACGGCGATCGGCTGGGCGCCGGGCCGCAGGGTCAGGAACGTGCGCGAGGGGGTGTGCTCCCAGCCCTCGGGCAGGGCGATCCAGGGGATGCCGTCGTGCAGCGCCAGGCGGCCGGTCAGCGACTGCCACTCGCCGTCCTCGAGCGCCGCGTACAGCCCGGCGGACTCGAAGGACGCGCTCCAGCCCGAGCCGAGGCGCTCGCGCAGGACGTCCGGCAGCACGACCGTGCCGCCGGTGAGCATCATGCCGTCGGCGTCGACCTCGCCCGTGACGTCCTCGAACGAGAGCACGCCGATCCTCACGGTCGCGGCGTCGAACGCGACCTTCGCCCCGTCGGCGTCGCACGCGCCGCCAGAGGCGGAGGCGCCGCCCAGCGTGACCGTCGTGCCGGAGGCCAGCGACAGCGCGCCGCCGCCGGTGGGGTCGCCGCCCTTCACGGCGTCGAAGATGCGGCAGAACGGGCCGCCGGGGTGCTCCTGCTCGTCGGCGTCGTCCGGTGCCGTGGCGTCGTCGTCGCCGTCGTCCGCGGGGTCGCCGTCCTGCACCGGGTCGTCGCCGTCGTCGTCGTCCGCGTCGGCCTGGGCGGCGCGCGCGACCGCCCGCGGCTGGGGCGCCGCGGGGCGCAGGTGGAGCGTGCGCTGGGCGGCGACGCGGGCGCCGCCGACCTCCGCGCGCACGTCGACGCGCACGTGACGGCCGGATCGGGGGAGGCGCACGACGAGCTGCTCGCCCCGGCGCACGGTCGTGTCGCCGCCGGCCCGCACGGTCCAGCGCACCGCACCGACCGCGCCGCCGACGCCGACGGCGCGCAGCCGCGCCACCTGCCCGGCGCGCGGCGACGGGCCGCCCTCGATCCGCACCGCGCGGGTCAGGCCGGCACCGACGCGATGGCCGCGCAGGCGCCGTTGCGGCGGCGTGAGCGCGCGCACGCGCGTCAGCGCCTCGAGCCGCGGGTCGAGCCTCGCGACCGTCGCGGGCAGCACCCGCAGGGCGAGGTCCGCGGCGCCGGTGCCGCGCACGTCGCGCGCCGACAGCCGGAAGCGCAGCGTCTGCGGGCGCGTGACCTGGGGCAGGCGCAGGTGCGCGGTGACGACGGACGTCGTCGCCACGCCGGAGGCGCCGTCGACGATCGTCGCCCGCGGGCCGGACACCTGGCGCCAGCGGTAGCGCAGCGGCGTGCCGTCGATGCGGCCCTTCAGGCGGCCGGTGAGCACGACCGGCGCGGCGTCGGCGGACGTGGGCGCCAGCACCGTGCGCCGCGCGGTGACGGCGTGCACGCGCACGGGCGGGCGGGGCCGCAGCCGCAGCGTGGCCGAGGCGGTCCGGCGGCCGGCCCCGTCCTGATCCCATGACGCGCGCACGCGCACGCGCGCGGGGGCGCCCGGGCGCACCGCCACGAGGCCGACGCCGATCTCGTCGAGCGTGCCGGCGGTGGCGCGGCCGGGCGCGCGGCAGGCGATCGCGCGGCCGGCGGCCCGGCACCGCCAGCCGCCGTCGGCGATCTCGCCGACGCGGTAGGCGCGGGGGACGCGGATGGACGCGCGCACGTCGGCGACGGCGGGCGCGTCGGCGAGCTGGGCCGGCAGCGCGACGCTCAGCCGCCCGCCGCCGCCGGCCCGCAGGCCGGGGTCGGCGGCGACGGCCAGCGCGAGCGCGCCGAGCGCGGCGGCGCGCGCGGACCGGGCCTCGTCGCCGGACAGCGTCGAGGTCAGCGCCACCGGCTGGTCGCCGGCGGCCGACCGGGAGACGTCGCCGAGCGGGGCGTACTGCGGCTGCGCGCGCACGCGCCGGTCGATCGGCGCGTCGGCGATGCGGCCGCTGCGCGCGGCGATGCGGGCGAAGGTCGGGACCCCCTCGTCGTCGTCGCCCTCGGGCGAGATCGCCGGCAGCGACGACCACCCGCCCGGGAGCGGGCCGAGCCGGTCGCCGTCGTCGTCGGCCCGGGCGGGCGCCGCGACGGCGATCGCCGCGCACAGGGTCGCGAGGAGCGCGGCCAGGGCGGGCCGGGGGAGAGAGCGTCGCATCAGTTCCTCGTCATCGGATCCGCCGGCCCGGGATCCGCCGACGCGTCCTCACCCTTATCGGCCTCCGCGGACGACAGTTGAGCGCGGCGGCGTCGCGGGCCGAGCCGGTCGATGTCGCGCTGCGCAAACAGGTTGGCGCGCAGCGAGAAGCCGGCGGCGCGTCGCGGCCGTACGGTCGCGGCAGGTCGTCGATCGGATCGAGGAGAGAAGGATGCGCGTCACCCTGCGTCTTGCCGCCGTGCTGGCGGCCGCCTGCACCGGAGCCGGCATCGTCGCCTGCGGCGACGACGGCGACGACGGCACCGCGACGCAGCCGTCCGCGGCCACCGCCACGGCGCAGAACGCCGCCACCGCCACGGCGCAGAACGCCGGCGCGAGCCGGTGCGGGGTGGGCGGCGAGGGGAAGGCGACGGGCGAGCCGATCCGGATCGGCGCCATCGTCACCAAGCAGCCGGGCACCGACTTCACGGACGTGACCAGCGGCGCCCAGGCCTACTTCGACTGCGTCAACGCCAACGGCGGCATCGACGGGCGCCCGATCGAGTACCTCGTCGAGACCGAGCAGAGCGACCCCGGCCAGGTGATCGGGGCGGCGAAGAAGCTGATCGACGACGACGGGGTCGTCGCGATGGTCGGCAACATCTCGCTGATCGACTGCTCCGTGAACCACGAGCTCTACGAGCAGAGGGGGTTCAACGTCATCAGCGGCGGCATCGCCGCCGAGTGCTACGGGACGCCGAACATCGCGGCGGTCAACATGGGCGCGCGGTTCAGCTCCGACGGCGCCGCGCAGACGCTCGTGCGCCAGGGCGCCGAGAAGCTCGTCCTCGTGACCGGCAACGTCCCGGGCATCGACTACGTCCTGGAGGGGGTCAAGACGGTCGGCGAGGCGCTCGGCGTGCCGGTCGAGACCTTCAAGGAGAACGTCCCGATCCAGGACGCCAACTCGGTCGCGATCAAGGCCGTCCAGGCGGCGGGGGACGGGGGCGGGGTCGTCCTCAACTTCACCCCGCCCGAGGCGCTGAGCATCCTCCAGGCCGCCGAGAAGCAGGGGCTCCAGGACCGGGTGATGTGGGGCTGCTCGACCCCGTGCAACACCGACTTCCTCGCGGAGGCCCTCGGGTCGGCGTGGAACGGGAAGCTGTTCGTCAACGCCGAGGCGCGCCTGCCCGACCACGACGGTCCCGACATGGCCCTCTATCGCGAGGTCATGGAGGAGTACGGCAAGGACGTCCCGATCGGCTCGTTCAGCCAGTTCGGCTTCCTGCAGGCCCGCATCACGGCGGAGGCGCTGGCCGGGATCGAGGGTGAGATCACGCCGGAGACCGCCAACGCGGCGATCCAGGATGTCAAGGACTTCGAGACCGACCTGCTGTGCCGGCCCTGGTACTTCGGCGAGGCGCCGCTGCACGTGCCCAACAACGTGGACCTGACGGTCACGCCGCAGGATGGGAGGATGGTCCAGGTGGAGGACTGCTTCCCGATCTCCGACGCGGAGCCCGCGATCAAGCAGGTCCGCGAGATCGAGCGGCAGATGGAGGGCTGAGCCGTGCTCGAGCCGGGCGAGACCGTCGAGCACGTCCTGCGCGACACGCTGCGCGACGGCACGCTGCCCGGCGTCGTCGCGGCGGTCGTGGGCCGCGACGGCATCCGGGACATCGCGGCGGTCGGCCGGATGCGCGCGGACGCCGAGCCGCCGGCCGGCGCCGACACGATGTTCCGGCTGATGTCGCTGACGAAGGCGCTGACCAGCGTCGGGGCGCTTCAGCTCGTCGAGCAGGGCCGGCTCGGCCTCGACACGCCGGTCGCCGACGTGCTGCCCGCCTTCGGCCGGCTGCAGGTCCTCGACGGGTTCGACGGCGAGACGCCGGTGCTGCGGCCCCCGCGCGGCGCGGCGACGATCGGCCAGCTGCTCAGCCACACCTCCGGCCTGGCGTACGCGTTCGCGGCGCCGGACCTCCTGCGCTACCTCGAGGTCACCGGGACCCCCGATGCGATCACCGGCCGGCGCGATGCGCTCAGCCTCCCGCTCGTCGCCGACCCCGGCACCGCGTGGAACTACGGCGTCAGCACCGACTGGCTGGGCTGGGCGATCGAGGCCGTCAGCGGCCAGGACCTGCCGTCGTACCTGCGCGACCACGTCCTCGAGCCGCTGGGCATGCGCGACACGACGTTCGCGCCGACCGCGCAGCAGCGCGGCCGGATGATGGCGCTGCACGCCCGCCGGCCCGACGGCGGCCTGGCGGTCGTCGACGCCGACCCGCTGCCCGCGGACCCGGAGTTCTTCTCCGGTGGGCACGGCGCCTACGGGACCGTGCCCGACTACGCCCGCCTCCTGGCGGCGCTGCTCGGCGGCGGGGAGCTCGACGGCGCGCGGATCCTGCGCCCGGAGACCGTCGACCTGGCGTTCAGCGACCAGCTCGGGGGCCTGCCGCTGCCCGCGGTCATGCGCTCGACCATGCCCGAGCTGGCCAACGACGTCCCCGCGCCGCCCTATCGCCGGGGCTGGGGGCTGGGGTTCCACCTCATCCTCGAGGACGTGCCGGGGATGCGGCGCGCCGGCACCGGCGACTGGTCGGGCCTGATGAACTGCTTCTACTGGGTCGACCGCCGCGCGGGCGTCGCGGGCCTCTGGTGCACCCAGCTCCTCCCGTTCTTCGACGCCGAGGTCGCCGTGGCGATCGCCCGCTTCGAGCGGTCGGTCTACCGTAGACTCTCCTGACGCGTTCAGGAGGGCGGAGGATGACCATCGAGGGAGCGGTCGCGGACGTCTCGTGTGACCTGCGCGACCTCGACACCGCGAGCATCAGCGAGGGCTGGCACGAGCTCCTCGCCCGGACCTACGGGGTGCCCTTCGACGTCCGGCCGGCGCCGCCCGAAGGCCGGCGATTCGCCGCGACCGCGTCGCGCTGGTCGCTGGGCTCGCTGGCGCTGGTGCGCACCGCCCACGACGCGGGCAGCGGACGCCGCGGCCCCGCCGAGATCGCGGGCTCCGACGACGACGTGGTCGGCCTCCTGTACCTGCGCGCGGGCACGCTGGCGCTCCGGTTCGACGGGCGCGAGACGACGTTGCGCCCCGGGCAGCTCGTCCTCTGGGACGGCCGGCAGCGCGGTGGCTTCACCGCGTTCGGCCCCGTCGACAACCAGACGGTCGTGATCCCGCGCCATCGGCTCCGCTCGGTCGCGCCCGGCTACGAGCGCCTCGTCGGCCGGCCGTTCGCGGCGGGCGACCCGTCCGTGCGGCTGTTCGGGCAGTTCCTCGGCTCGCTGCCGCTCACCGCCGCCGACCTCGACGCGGCCGGCCGGGCCGCCGTCGGCGACGCCACCGTCGACCTGGCCCGCGCCGTCCTGGCGCCGCGCGCCACCGAGCGCGAGCGCCCGGCGCCCGCGATGCTGACCGCGGTGCGCCTGTACATCGAGCGCCATCTGGCCGACCCGGACCTGTCACCGGCGACCATCGCCGCCGCCAACGCGATGTCCGTGCGCACCCTCCACCGCCTGTTCGAGGCGACGGGCACCAGCGTGCAGGCCACGATCCGCGAGGCCCGCCTGGAGTGCTGCCACGCCGAGCTCGTCCGCGGCGGCGACGCCTCCGTCACGTCGATCGCGTTCCGGTGGGGCTTTCGCAACATGTCGTCCTTCAGCCGCGCGTTCCGCGAGCGCTACGGCGACTGCGCCCGCGACGTCCAGGCGGCCGCGCGCGCTCGGGTGCCCTGAGACGACGAACGCCCCGCATGAGCGGGGCGTTGCGTGGAGGAGCGGCTGAAGGGACTCGAACCCTCGACCTTCTGCATGGCAAGCAGACGCTCTAGCCAACTGAGCTACAGCCGCAGGCGGAGCGCATGATAGCCACCCGACGCGAGCCGGTGCGGCGCGCGGGTTCCCCACCGCGCGCCGCACCGTGAGCCCGCCGCCTACCGGCGGCGGCGGGGCACCGCTCGCATCTCGAGCTGCACCTGGTCGCCGGGCAGCAGGTGCGTCCCCGGCGGGATCGACTGCCGGTGCACGACCACCCGCCTGGTCCGCGTGCTGCGGCCCGCGCCGCTCACCGCGCCGAGCGCGCAGTGGCGCGAGCGCAGCGCCCGGCGCGCCTGCGACAGCGTCTCGCCGAGCACGTTGGGCACGCGGCAGACCGACGACGTCGACGGGGTCGGCGGCGCCGGGGTGGGCGTGGGCGTGGGCGTGGGGCTCGGCGTCGGCGTCGGGGCCACGTACGTGAACTGGGCGCCGGGGGCCGTGGCGCTCACCCCGAAGGGGCCCTCGACGCGGACCGGCACCGTCCCGGCCGTCGGGTACGGCGGGCTGACGACCTGGATCGTGCTGAACCCGAGGATCGAGAACCGCGGCGCCGCGATGCCGCCGAAGTAGATCGTCCGCTGCTGGGCGAAGTACGACCCGGTCAGCGTGACGACCGTGCCGCCGAGGGTCGAGCCGCTCGTCGGCGACACCGACGCCAGGATCGGCGGATGCGGCGGCGCCGGGGGCGGCGTCGCCGGCGTGTAGGTCAGCGTGATCGACGGCTGCGCGCTGCTCCAGCTCATCGACACGTTCGTGGCGCCGGACGTCGCGTAGCTGGCGCCGCCGCCACCGCCACCGCCGCCACCCGAGGTCCCCGGGGACGAGCCGGCGCCGCCGCCGCCTCCGTACCAGCCGCCGCCGCCACCGCCGCCGCCGCTGAACGTGCCGTTCGTGCCGCCGCCGTTCGCGCCCCCGTTGGCGCCGCCGGCGCCGCCGCCGGCGGGCGGCGTGGTCTGGCCGAGGAGCGTCTCCTGCCCGCCGGCGCCGCCGGCGCCGAGCGTGCCCGTCGCGCCGGGGTTGGCGCTGCCGCTGCCGCCCTGCCCGCCGCCGTTCGTCGCGCCGGCGTTGCCGCCCGAGCCGGCGATGCCGACCCCGTCGTCGCCGGGGTCGTCGCTGTCGCCGCCGTCGCCGCCCGCCGCCGAGCCGCCGCCGCCACCGCCGCCGCCGGCCACGATCAGCCGGGACTGCAGCGAGGTGCCGGCGGTGGAGCAGGTGCTGGCGCCGGGCGCGCACGTGCGGATGTCGCTGGCGCCGCCGCCACCGCCGCCGCCGAACGCCTGGCTGCTGTTGGCGCCGTTGCCGCCGACGACGATCCACAGGACCTCGCCGGGCGTGACCGGCAGCGTCGCGTTGACGACGCGGCCCTGCCCGCCGCTGGCGACGACCGCGCCGCCGGGGCCGAGCGCGTTGCCGCCGTTGCCGCCGATCGCCTGCACGGTGATCGACGTGACGTTCGCCGGGACCGTGAACGACGTCGGCGTGGTCGACGTGTAGGTCTGCGTGACCGGCGACTGGGCCACGGCCGGGGCCGCTGCCACGAGCAGCGCGCCGATGGCCCCGGCGCCGGCGACCGTCCGGCGCAGGGGGCGAGTGGGGAGGGGCATGCGCGCGAGCATGCCAGAGCGGGCAGACATCGCCTGCCACTTGGCGCGATCGGCGCCGTCGGCGTCTCGCTTCCGGCACGTTTCAGCCACCCGGCGCACGGCGCCGTCGGCGATGCGACACTGCGTCGCGCACGCCGAGACCACCGTCCGACACAATGTCCCGGCGCACCCTCGAACGGAATTCGACATCGTGTCCGCACCCGATCGACCGACTGCGTCAAATCTGATGCAATCGCCGGCGGTTGCTGTTGTCTACCTGCCCCTGCATGGATCAGCACCCTGCCCCTGACATCGCCCTGGACGGCGTCACGAAGCGATTCGGCGACACGCTCGCGGTCGACGACGTCAGCCTGCAGATCCCCAAGGGGAGCTTCTTCGCGATGCTCGGCCCCTCGGGATGCGGCAAGACGACGACCCTGCGGATGATCGGCGGGTTCGAGGATCCGACGTCCGGCCGCGTGGAGCTCGCGGGCAAGGACGTCACCCACGCGCCGCCCTACCGGCGCGACGTCAACACGGTCTTCCAGAGCTACGCGCTCTTCCCGCACCTGACGATCGAGCGCAACGTCGCGTTCGGCCTGCAGCAGAAGAAGGTGCCCAAGGCGGAGATGCGACAACGCGTCGCCGAGGCCCTCGAGCTCGTCCACCTCCAGGGCATGGGCCACCGCAAGCCCAACCAGCTCTCCGGCGGCCAGCAGCAGCGCGTCGCGCTCGCGCGCGCGATCGTCAACCGCCCGCGCGCCCTCCTCCTCGACGAGCCGCTCGGCGCGCTCGACCTCAAGCTGCGCAAGCAGCTCCAGCTCGAGCTCAGCCGCATCCAGCGCGAGGTCGGCATCACGTTCGTGCACGTCACGCACGACCAGGAGGAGGCCATGTCGATGGCCGACACGATCGCGGTGATGAACCACGGCCGCATCGAGCAGCTCGGTTCGCCGGCGGAGCTCTACGACCGGCCGGCCACCGCCTTCGTCGCCCAGTTCCTGGGCGCCTGCAACCTGCTCGAGGGCGACGTCGTGGGCCGCGCCAGCGACCTCGTCGAGCTGCAGACGCCCGAGGGCGCCCGCGTCCGGATCCCCGCCGACCGCGTCAACGGCGCCGAGGCCGCGGGCGTGTCGATCGGCGTCCGGCCCGAGAAGCTGCGCCTCGCGCCCGCGGGGTCGGCCGGCGCCGACGTCAACGTGCTGCGCGGCACGATCACCGACGCCAGCTTCCTCGGGATCATCACCCAGTACGTCGTGCGCACACCGGCCGGCCAGGAGCTGCTGGCCGTCGCCCAGAACGACGGGGGCCAGGACCTCGCGACCTTCGGCGCCGGCCGGGAGGTCGACGTCACCTGGAGCCCCGATCACAGCTTCGTCGTCGCCAAGGAGGTCAGCCGTGCCCCATGAAGAACCGATCGACCGCGTCGTCGAGCGCCTGCTGAACGGCGACGACCACTCGCGGCGGGTCTTCCTGCGGCGCATGGGCGCCGTCGGGCTCGTCGCCGGCGCCGGCTCGCTGCTGGCCGCGTGCGGCGAGGTCGGCGGCTCGAGCACCGGCACCGTCGCCGCCACGACGCCGACGGACGTCAGCCACGCCAAGACGGCCATCGACTCGATCACCGTCTCCAACTGGCCGCTCTACATCGACAAGAAGACGCCGAAGGAGTGGGAGCGCAAGGAGGGCGCGGAGCTCAAGTACCTCGAGGACATCAACGACAACGAGTCCTTCTACGCGAAGGTCCGCCAGGACCTCGAGGCGGACCGCTCCATCGGCCGCGACATCGTCACGCTCACCGACTACATGGCGGCGCGCTGGATCGAGCGCGGCTTCGTCGAGCCGATCGACAAGGCCAACGTCCCCAACGCCAAGAACCTCAGCCCGTCGCTGCAGAGCCCGTCCTGGGACCCCGAGCGCTCGTACACGCTGCCGTGGCAGTCGGGCATGACCGGCATCGGCTACAACCCGAAGAAGACCGGCGGCAAGCTCACCGGCATGGAGGACCTGTTCGACCCGAAGTTCAAGGGCCGGGTCACGTTCCTCAGCGAGTGGCGCGACTCCACGACGCTGCTGATGCTCGCCGACGGGATCAACCCCGCCGACGCGACCGTCGACGACGTCATGGCGCAGCTCGACAAGATGGAGGAGGCCAGCGCCAGCGGCCAGATCCGCCGCTTCACCGGCAACGACTACGCCAAGGACCTCGCCTCCGGCAACGTCTGGGCGTGCGTCGCCTGGTCGGGCGACATCGTCCAGCTCCAGGCCGACAACCCCGACCTCGAGTTCCTCATCCCCGAGGCGGGCGCCGGCATCTGGTCGGACAACATGATGATCCCGGCCAACGCCGAGCAGCCCTACGGCGCCGAGACGTGGATGAACTTCTACTACGACCCGGCGGTGGCGGCCCAGCTCGCCGCGTACGTCAACTACGTGTCCCCGGTCGAGGGCGCCCGCGAGCACATGCTCGACATCGATCCCGGGCTGGCCGAGAACCAGCTCGTGTTCCCGGACGCCGAGACGCAGAAGCGGCTGTACCCGGTCGTCAACCTGACCGGCGCCGACGAGCGTGAGGTGACCGCGCGGATGCAGGAGATCGCTGGGGCGTGAGCCCCCTGGAGCGGCGACGCCGCGTCCTGGCCTACACGCTGCTGGGCCCCGGCGTCGCGTTCCTCCTCATCTTCTTCGCGATCCCGCTGGTCAACCAGCTCTGGGTGTCGCTGCAGACGGGCAACGCCGACGAGGGCTTCGTCCAGACGTGGAACTGGTCGGTCTACCCGGACTCGATCTCGCACTTCAGCGAGCAGCTCTGGCGGTCGCTGTTCTACGCCGGAACCGCCACCGTGCTGTGCCTGATCATCGCGTTCCCGCTCGCCTACTTCATGGCGTTCAAGGCGGGCCGGTGGAAGAACTTCATGCTGCTGCTGGTGATCCTGCCGTTCTTCACCAGCTCCCTGGTGCGCACGGTGGCGTGGCAGACGATCCTCACCGACGACGGCTGGGTCGTGGGCCTCATGGACGACCTCGGCCTCGTCGGCGACAGCGGCCGGATCCTGGCGACGCGCACCGCCGTGATCGCCGGCATCACCTACAACTTCCTGCCGTTCATGGTCCTGCCGCTGTACGTGGCGCTGGAGAAGGTCGACCGGCGCCTGATCGAGGCGGCGACCGACCTCTACGCCAACCGGATCACCGCGTTTCGCAAGGTGACGCTGCCGCTGGCGCTGCCGGGCGTGTTCTCGGGCACGCTGCTCGTGTTCATCCCCTCGCTGGGTGACTTCATCAACGCGGAGCTGCTCGGGTCGCCGCAGCAGTACATGATCGGCAACGTCATCCAGTCGCAGTACCTGATCGTGCGCGACTACCCGGTCGCCGCGGCGCTGTCGTTCGTGCTGATGGCGGCGATCCTCATCGGGATCTTCCTGTACGCGCGGGCGCTGGGGACGAAGTCGCTGCGGGAGTCGGTCACGTGAGGATGTCGTCGGGACGCGTGCGCGCGTGGGCGCTGGGCCTGTGGTCCGGCCTGGCCCTGCTCTACCTGTTCATCCCGATCGGCGTCATCGCGCTCTACTCGTTCAACGACAACCAGGGGCGCTTCAACTACACGTGGCAGGGCTTCACGCTGCGCCACTGGGGCGACCCGTTCGCGGTGGAGGGCCTGCAGAGCGCGCTGACGACGTCGCTGTCGATCGCGGCGCTCGCCACGGTCCTCGCCGTGATCCTCGGGGTCGGCGTGGCGCTCGCGCTCGTGCGCCACAAGATCCGCGCGCGCGGGGGCGTCGAGGGGCTCGTGCTGCTGCCGCTGGCCACGCCGGAGGTGGTGCTCGGCGCCGCGCTGCTGGGCTACTACCTGACGCTCGGGCTCGCGCGCGGGTTCGTGACGATCCTCATCGCGCACGTGATGTTCACGCTCGGCTACGTCGTGCTGACCGTCCGCGCGCGCCTGGAGGGCCTCGACCTGCACATCGAGGAGGCGGCGATGGACCTCGGCGCCAACCAGTGGACGACGCTGCGCAAGGTCACGCTGCCGCTGATCGCGCCGGGCGTGCTGGCGGCGGCGCTGCTGGCGTTCGCGATCTCGCTCGACGACTTCGTCATCACGAACTTCACCGCCGGGCAGACGGTCACGTTCCCGCTGTTCATCTATGGTGCGGCGCGGCAGGGCGTGCCGCCGCAGGTCAACGTGGTGGCGACCGGCCTGCTGCTGATCGTGATCGCGCTGATGTTCGTCAACCTGGCCGTCCAGCGGCGCGCGGGCAACCGCGACGCCGCGGCGGCGATGCTCGCTCGCTGATGCTCGACCACCTCGGGATCACCGTCTCCGACTACGCGCGTGCGAAGGCGTTCTACGCGGCCGCGCTGGAGCCGCTCGGCTACCGCCTCGTCATGGAGCCGATCGAGGGCGCCGCCGGCTTCGGCTTCGACGGCCCGTTCGGCCCCAAGCCGGCGCTGTGGCTGTACGGGACCGAGCAGACGAGGCGGCCGGTGAGCGGGCCCGCGCACATCGCGCTGGAGGCCCGCGACCGCGCGAGCGTCGACGCGTTCCACGCCGCCGCGCTGGCGGCCGGCGCGACCGACAACGGCGCGCCGGGCGTGCGCGAGATCTACCACCCGACGTACTACGCGGCGTTCGTGCTCGACCTCGACGGCAACAACCTCGAGGCCGTCTGCCACCGGCCGGCCTGACGGCGCCGCTCAGGCGCCGGTCGCCGCGCGCACAAGGCCCACCAGGGCGTCGGCGGCGGTGTCCGGCTGCGTGGCGATCGACAGGTGGTGGGCCCCGGGGATCTCGGCGACGGGCCACCCGTGCTCGCGCGCCTGCCCGGCCGCCGGCGCTGCTCGTCGCCGACGAGCGGAGCGCTGCCGTCCGGCGGCGGCAGGAACGCGTCGACGAAGACCGTCGCGGCCGGCGGTCGGGGGAGCGCCGCGGCGAGCGCGGGCAGCAGCACGCCGGCGCCGCTGTGGCCGGCGAGGACGAGCGGTCCGTCGAGGCTCGCGGCCGCCCGCGCCACGGCCTCGCGGGCGCGCGGCCACAGGGGCGGCTCCGCGGAACGGGCCGGCACGACGGCCGCGTGGCCCCGCGCGCGCAGCGTGTCCGCGGTCGGCCGCCAGGTGGCGGGCCCGACGAGCAGGCTGCGGACCAGCACGAACATCGCCGGGGGCGCGAGAGAGGCGACGACCGGAATCGAACCGGTGTACACGGCTTTGCAGGCCGCTGCGTAGCCACTCCGCCACGTCGCCAGCTTGGACCCCTCAGGCTATCGTCCGCGACGACGCGCCGGGACCCTGAGCGCGTTGCTAGGCTAGGGCCCGCATCCCAGGGCGATTAGCTCAGCTGGGAGAGCGCCGCCTCGACAAGGCGGAGGTCACTGGTTCGAGCCCAGTATCGCCCACCTCACGAAAGCCCCGCTCCGGCGGGGTTTTCTGCTTCTCGGCCTAACAATCCCGCCTAACAATCGTGGGCGCAGAGGCGGCACGTGGCCCCGCCGGACGGTCAATCCGGGCGGGACCAGGCGCGGGGGTCGGTCGGCGCCAACAGGTCAGCGCCTAGTGCGTCTCAGAGAGGGGCGGTGAGGCGGCCGACGAAGGCCGCGACGTCGAGCGCCTGAGCGGGCGACAGGGCTGCGATCGAGCGCACACCGAGTCGCGTCAGCTTGGAGCGCAGCGGGCTGGCGAAGCGGTCGTCGTCGTGGACGAGTCCGGCGTCGCGAGCGCGCTCCAGCAGCTCGACGGCGAGGGCGATCGGGACGCGGTCATGGGGCCTCGGGCCAGGGGCGTGAGATGCTGATTGGGGCATTCGGGGTTCCTCCGGGTGCTCGGCCCCGGGCGGCGGTACCAGCGCCTCCGGGGCCATCTCTTTGGACTTGACGGCGGCACCGTAGCTCGCCGAGAGCGCGGTCGCTACGCCCCTTCTCGTGCCCCGACAGCGATCGGACAGGTACCCGACAGAGACGGGACAGAGGCTCGACGGAAGTTCGACACTCGCCGTCGAAATGACGAAAGCCCGGGCTCGCGGACCGCTGAGGCGCGGGCGGAGGCCGGGGCTTGAGGCGTTTGTCTCCGGGCGGGCGGCCCGTCTCCTACAACCCGCGCAGCGGTGCGGTCTCCGGGAGACGGCCGGTCTCGCGGATAGCCCGGCGGCGCGCCAGGGCGGTGGGGCTCGGGAGCGGGAGACCCAGCTCGCTGAGGCTGACGGACTTCTCGCCGTGCAGGCCGGTCGTACGGATCGCGGGACCGACGAAGCGGTACGACCAAACGGCGGAGGCGTCGATATCGCTCGCCTGGCCCAAGAGCGCGCATGCGCGCGCCGCGACGTACCCGCGGGCCTTCGTCGCCGCGCGCCACGCGTCCGCGGCGGCGGCGACCTGGGCGTTGGCCTTCTCGGCGTCCGCGCGCAGCTCCTCGATGAGGCCGTCGAGGTTGTCGTCGATGAACTGGCGGACGGCCTGGGCGGACTCGTAGGCGCCGTCTTCGAGCGCGCGAATGCGGATGCCCCAAGGCTCGTCGGCGCGGGCCTGGGCGGCGTTGAGCTGGGCGGTCAGCTCGTCGGCCGTGGGGGAGGTCGTCTTGTCGGCGAGCGCGAGGCGGCGGACTTCGACGCCCAGGGCGTGCTCGGCGGCCTCGGCGGCGTCCTGGGCGGCGCGAGCCTCGGCGCGCAGCTCGTCGGCGCGCGCCTCCAGGGTGGCGACTTCGGCCTCCAGCTCGACGAGGCGGTCGGTCAACGGGGTGGCGGGCTTGCGGGACATGCGGGGGTGCTCCTTCGCGGTAGCGGGGTTGAGGTGTGCGTCCGTCGCGGACGCGGAGAGCCCTGAAGGGCTCCAGGGATGGGTCAGTCGTCGTCGTAGGGGTCGCGGCCCGGCGTGAGCAGCGCGGCGACGAACCGTGCGTGCTGCTGCTCGGGCGACCGCGTGCGGGTGCTCGGGACGCGGGCTCCGCCGTCGAGGTCGACGTCGCGATTGCTGAGCCCGGCGAGGGACCCGACGAGCGCCTTCGCGTCGGCGTTCAGCTCGTCGCGGGTGGTGCCCGAGAGGCGGGCGGCGAGGCCGAGGGCCAGGCCGTTCTCAGTCAGGACTTCGTAGCGCAGCGCCGTACTTTCGGCGGCGGCGCGAGCGTTGGTCTGCTCTGCGAGCTGGCCGGTCAGCGTCTCGACCTCGGTGCGCAGTTCCTTGACCTCGGCGCGCGCAGCGCGTGCGGTTTCGCGCTCGGCGCGCAGCGCGCGCAGGACGGCGTCGGGGTTGCGGGCGTCGGCGACGATCGCGTCGTCGTCGTGTACGTCTTCGTGAGGCATCGTTGCTCCGTGGGGTGTGGCCGCCTCTTCGCGAGGCGGCGCAGGGATGAGGTCTCGGCGCTCAGCTCGCCGCGTTGGGCGGCGAGGCGTCGTTGAGGAAGTCGCCGAGGCAGGGAGCCGGAAGGCCGCGCTGTCGGGTGTCCCGGCTGGCCTCATGCAAGCCCCGCGAGCGGGCCTGAGAAGCGCGCTCGCGGTAGACCTGCTCGTCCGAGCGGATCGCTCCCGGGGCATGTGACTCGGCCCAGGCCAGCATCGCGTCGGCGTCGGCGTGTCCCGTGGCGGCGGGAGCGTCAGGGAGCAGCCAAACGCGAGGGTCCACGCGTTCGGACGCCGTGATCGGCTCGTCCCTAATCGGGACGCCTCCGGTCTCTGGCTCGGGCCTACGCTTGCGGCGGCGAGCGCGGCTCACCGAAGACGCCTCTTCCGGCCGAGCGAGTCGGCGATCCCGAACACGGGCTCGTCCTCGTCCTCGGCCTGCTGATCGAGGCCGAGCTGGCCGACGAGCTTCGCGTAGAGAGCCGTCGAGTCGCGGGCGATGATCACGCACGGATGCGGCTTGGGCTCCCCGCGCGGGCTGATGATCGTCAGGCCCTCACGGTTCAGCGTCCTGCGCGCCGTCTGGGCGCGGTCGAACGTCTCGGCGGCCAGCACGCACAGGCGCCACTCCGAGGGCGTCCAGTCGTGCTCGTCGAGCAGGTGGGCGAGCCATTCCCGCGAGGAACGCGAGAGATGGCCGGGTACGGCGAGGTCGGTCATCGCGACCGATCACCTCCAGGCAGAGTCAGGCAGCCGAACGGCTGCGATTTACGGCGGGGTCAGGAGGGCGAAACGCCCGAGCAGGGGCCGAGAACGCCCCTGAAGTCGAACCTGCGGAAGGACACACGCAGGAAGATCAGCCCCCCTATGCGGCGTCCGTACCCCCTCAAGGGGGTTGCACCCCTGGGGTCGTGACAGACGAGGCAGGCGATGCGCCAGCGAACGGCAGTCCGGCGTCTCAGTCCAGGCGACAGGTCGTCCAGTCGAACTGTCGCGGAAGACCATTGAACAGGTCGCCAGACGTCTTGTCCTCGGTGACTTGCCAGGACGGCCGGACGTGTCTGCCGATGACGACTAGACCCACCGTCGACGCGCCCGCCTGCTTGAGCGCGAAAGCCGCCGACTGCGCGTGACCGCCCGTCGTCCAGGTGTCGTCGATCAGGAGCACGGCGAGACCTGTCAGGTCGCGAGTCGCCACGTAGCGACGCTCGTCGTAGTCTCGCCCCGACGGGACTTGCCCCGTCGGCCGGAGCACACGCTCAAACCGGTCCGCGAGCGGGTCGCATGCCTCCACGATCGTGCGTAGCAGGGTTCGCACCTCGTCTCGTTCTGGCGTGCTAGACGGGACCGTCGTGACCACGTCGAACGCCGGAACGCCGCATGCCTCGGCGACACAGGGCTCGTGCGCCAGGACGAAACGCCAAAGGATTGCTAGGAGGCGCGTTGCGGCGTACGTCCGAACGCTCGCTATGCCGTCCTTGTAGTAACGGAGCGCGTGATGGACCTGGCCGAGGTGCTCGCTGTAGGTGATCGGGACGACCACGTCGAGCTGCTGCGGAGTCGTGCTGCAGGGATAGCAACGGCGCCACGGCTCCGCGATCCAGGTCCCGCAGACTTCGCAGACGCCTGGGCCAGGAGGAAGGACGTTCCGCATCGCGCTCTCGTAGGCGGCGCTTGCCTCTTCAACCGTGAGCGGACGTTCCTCAGCCACGGTGCGCCTATCTCGCTAGGCGATCAGGGTGAGCTGCTCGGCATAGAGGCGCTCCAGGTGCTCGACCACCTCGGCGCCGCTGTCGATCACGTACGCCCCGGGCCGCTGGGCGTGAGTCTGCGCCCACTTGTGGGCCAGGAGCGAGCGCATCAGGAAGACCGGCCGGCCGTGTTCGAGCGCCAAGCGTGCCTGCATACGGGCGCCGCTCGTGTGTGACGCCTCGATGACGACCGTCGCCCGAGCGAAGCCGGACATGACCGCGTTCCGCTGCGGGAACGTCCAGCGCCGCCCTTCCTGGCCGGGCCAGAACTGTGACAGGACGGCGTGATGCTCGCCGATCTGATCCTGAAGGGCCTGATTCGACTTCGGGAAGTAATGGCGGAGTCCCGTTCCGACGACTGCGACGGTGCGCCCGCCAGCCTCAAGGGCAGCGGTGTGGGCGGCTGTGTCAACTCCGGCGGCGAGCCCGCTTACAACCACGTAGCCAGCGCCGACGAGGTCGCGCGAGACACCCCTGGCCGCGTCGAGCCCCTCGGGCGTGGCTGACCGCGTGCCGACGACGGCCACGGATCGGGCGTCCTGGGCGTCGAGACGTCCCCGGTAGAAGAGCGCGGCCGGGCGGTCATAGACCATCCTCAGATTGGCCGGGTACGCCTCGTCGAGGATCGTCACGAGAGCGATGCCCTCCCGTTCCCAGGCGTGAACATGCTCCTCTAGCTCGTCGAGCGTGACCGTCTTCTGGTCTACGTCGAAGAGGCGGTCAGCGACCTCCGAGTCGAGCTGCTCAAGCAGCCGAAGGGCGCTTCCCTCTTCTTCGATCAGGCCCGCGAGCCGATTGGCGGGTGCCGGACGGCGCGCCATCAGGGCGAGCACAGCCGCTGTCTCGCGGGTGCTAACGAGGGTCCTGGAGTCGAACATATGTTCGGAATCTACCTCTTTGATAGGACGGACACTACCCACGAAGCCGCGTCTCTCGCGCGTATCCTGGTCGGTCTGGCGGACGGGTTCGTCAGCTACTCCCGGCCGTGCCAGGGCGCGCCGACGGAGCGTACGAGGGTCGCAGCGAAGTTCGCGCCGAAGGCGGCGGGTCGATGGCTCCCGCCTCGTTCCATGCACGTCAGAATGGTCGGCACGAACGAGGCGGCCAGTGCCAAGTCGGGGGCGTAGAAGTCGCCGCCTCGGATGAGCCGCCAGACGTCACCGGAAGTCATCTCGACAAGCCGTGTCGTGGGAGCCGTCCGGCCGTGGGCGGCGAGGTTGATATCGACGAGCTGGCCGTCGGGCGCGACTACCGCGACGTGCGACGGAATGTTCAGGTCGCGGAAGTCGCCGACGATGGTCCAGGCGGTCTCGTCGTGGAGCGCGAGGGCCAGTGCGTGACAGTGCCCTCGGGTGTACGCGCGGACGGCCTCGCGGTCCAGTCGACCGGGCGTCACGTAGGCGTAGGCGAGCGAGCCGTCGGCGTCGTGGACGGGAACCGTCGTCTTCATCATGGAGCACGCACCTGTTTCGGTTGGCGGGGCGGGACGTTTGGGTCGGGTCCGACAGCGCGAGCGAAGTCGAGGGCCTTCATGCGGCGACGGCCTTCAGGTGGGTGACGGGTGAAGGGCGGCGCTTCGGCTCGCCGACGATGAGCCGGTCGAGCTGGAGCATCCGATAGGCGGTGCGGCCTTCGCGATGAGTGCGAACGAGGTCGAGGTCGGCCAGTTCGCGAAGGTGATCGGTGACGGTCTGGCGCGACAGGCCGGTGTCGCGAACCAGCGACTCCAGCGTCGGCCGAATCTCGGGCCAGTACGTCGCCAGCGCGAGCAGCGTGTGCTTGAGATGCTGAGGGATCGGCCGTCCGTCGGGGAGCGAGACGGCTTCGCGTGCGTGACGGGCCGCGTCCAGCGGCGTGTACTCGCGGCCGTCCCGCGCGTAGAAGTTCCTCACGGGAGGGTCCTTTCGGGGGGTGGTGAGACCGGGGCGACAAGGCGGGCGAACGCGGCCCTCCGGGGATCAGCCGGAGGGCCGTGGGTGCGTTCTCACCTTGGCCCCGAAGGCACGGCCCGGCATCGGGTGCTGGGTCGTGTCGGCGGCCGGGACGGCACGCCGAGGACCATGCTGGGGCGCGAGCCCTCGGCAGCCCGAAGCTGCGGCATGGTCGTGGTGCGCGACAGGCGCCCAGCTCAGTCGCGATAGGCGCCCATGAGGGCGATGTGCGGCTCCAGCGCCTCGCGAATCACGGCGCGAAGCGTGATCCCGCGAGCGCGGGCGTAGCGGCGGACGGCGGCGGCCTCCGTCTTCGGGAGGCGACAGCCGATCATGTCCGTCGTGCGAGGCACGCGGACCCCCTTTCGGTAGGAGGATGAAGGCATGCGCCGCGACGCAAGTCCCCGCTTGCGTCACGACGGCTTCGGCGGTCAGGAGAGGCGCCGCCTTCCACGGGCTAGCCGTGGCGGGACAACCGTGCAGGGTCGTGAACCCCGGGCAGCCGAGACGCTGCGGCACGGTGGGGATTGGGAGCCCTCCGATTCCAGACTCCCCCGCTTGGACTGACCGGGGGCACACAGTCCGTACGCAAAGCGCGCACGCGAGTCCCGATCCCTTGGCCGGTGCCTGGCGCGAGTCCTACGACTCTCCTGGCGTTCGGTCCTTGTGCGCGCCCTGGGGGACCGTGGGCTTTGGGGGAATCGGGTGAGTGAGAGTCGTAGTTAGTCCATAAGGATACGGCGCGACCCGGACAGAAACCCCGCAAATCGGCCGGGAAATCCCGGCACTTTTTGGCGCCCGGGCAGACGCCTCCCGGGTGGGCCGTATAAACGGGTGGGTAGGGCCAGTCCGTCGGCCAGAGAGGAAGCGAGCGCAACGATCGCCGACCTGTCAGAGATGGTGAGAGGGCGTGGTGGTCCTGCCCCTCGATGGCCCTCTCGCGACTTCGTGGGCGCGCCTTCTGTCGCCTGCAGGAGCGCCCGGATCGTCGAGCTAAGTCGACAAGTAGTTAACCCCTATGTAGGCAGTTGCCCTTCTCTTGCTCTTGGGGTCGGGCCCACCAGACCCATATAGGTCTGGTCCACCAGACCCGACGCGCGAAGACGAGCCGATGGGTCTGGCCCCCCAGACCCATCGTTCGCTTAGCTCACCCACCGTTGCGCCATCGCGGTCGGTCCTCGCCGCGAGACACCATCCGTCCGATGGCCTAGTCTCGCGCCTGTGGCGGCGACGTTTGTCCCGATTACTCCGACAGTGTTGGAGTGGGCGATCAATGAAGCGGGCGTAGATCCCGCCCAGGTCGCGGAGAAGGCCGGAGTCGAGCCAGACGCCGTTCTCGGCTGGATCGCTGGCGAAGTCCAGCCAACGAAGACCCAATTCGGCCGGGTGATGCAGTTCCTGAAGCGACCGGCGCCATTCTTCTTCCTAGCCGAGCCGCCCGTCGAGGCCCAGGTACCGGCGAGCTTCAGGCACGCGCCCGGTGGCGCCCGCGACGCGACCAAGACCGAGCTGGAAGCAGTGCGCCGGGCGCGAAGGGTGCAACGCATCGCCAAGTGGACCGCCGAGCGCGTCGGCGATGAGCGCTGGGCTCTTGAGCCGATTCCTCCGGCCGATGGTGCGTCACCGGCGGATGCGGCCGAGGTTGCGCGCGAGCGGCTTGGATGGTTGGTCCCCGTCCATCAGCAGGGGGCTCCCAGCTCCTCGGCGGTCGTGAAGTTGATAAGGGCCGCCGTCGAGGAGCGGGGCGTCGTGGCGCTGCAGCTCAGCATCGGCCCGGACGGGTGCAGAGGTTTCTCGCTGTACGACGACCTGAAGCCTGTCATTGCGATAAATACGCACTACAACGCAGAGGCGCGCCTGTTCACCTACCTGCACGAGGTAGGCCACCTCATGCGGCGGACCGACGCCATCTGCGTTGGGGCTGGCGATACGGCGGCGGAACGATGGTGCGAGCGTTTCGCTGCGGCGTTCTTGCTTCCCAGGGCCGAGTTGCGTGAGCGTCTTGAGCGGCGCTTTGGCGCGGAGACCACCGTGCGGGGGCTTGACCAGGTCAGGCTGCTCGCCCGGGATTTCCGTGTGTCACAGACGGCCATGGCGATTCGGCTCGAAGACCTCGGCTGGGGGGCGTCGGGACTAGTGGGCCTCATCCCGCGTGCGACCGACTTCAAGTCAGGCGGTGGTGGCGGCGCCGACAACACTCGCGGTGCAACTCGATTGCGAGAACTCGGAGCGGGCTACTTCTCCCTCCTCCTAGAGGCGGAGTCGTCCGGCACCCTCGGAAGACAGGACGTCCTCCGCTACCTGGACGTTAGTGAGACACAGCTCCGAGCGATGACGTTCGAGGCCGAGGGGCCATCTGAGTCGTGAAGTGGGTTCTGGACGGCTCGGCCATCAACCACGTGGCCCGTGCCAGCGCCAACTTCAACACCACGTTTGCTGCGTTGACGCCGCTCGTAGTCGCAGGCGAGCTGACCTTTTGCGATCAAGTCGTCGTCGAGCTGGGGCGTACCGCCGAAGGCGACGCTGGTTCGCTCTGGGCGGACACCGTGAAGGGGCAGCGAGTCCACGAGACCGCCCCCTACGCGACGCAACGGTGGGTCGTCCAGAACGTCGAACGCATCGTCGACACCGACGACCGTTACGACTGCGCGGCACAGGTCCTTGCGCAGGCTCGCAGTCTGATCGAGAACGGCGCGGAAGAGCTGGCCGTCGTGACCGAGGACACCGAGGACAAACCCACCCGTCGTGCTCTCTCGGACGCTTGCGACGCGTTGGGCATTCCCTGGTTAGGCGTGCCAGGGATGATGGCGGCCTGCGCCATTCCCTGGCCCTAGTCGAGACCAAGGGGTGCCAGAGCCCGAGCTTTGTCGTCGAGGTAGTAGCTGAGTACTGGGCGGCTCATCTCGAGCCGTTCGGCGACGAGTCGCGAAAGCGCGTCGGCGAAGAGCAAAAGCGCCCGTCCGGGATCGGCCGCGAACGTCCCCTCGCCGTGTTCTACGACTGCTACCAGGCGGCCCCCCTGATCGACCCGCTCGGCACCCGGATCGGCCTCCACCCATTGCCAGCCCTCTTCGGTGTCTTCTTGGGTGAGGGCCAGGCCAGCGGTCCAGCCGTCTCCGGGGGCCCCAAGGACGTCGGCCCGGCCGCCCACCAGACCTATCTCCAGAACGCAGATGAGGTCTGGGAGCTGGTCAGGCTCACGGTTCAATGACTCGACGATGCCGGTCGGTGACAGCCCCGAGTCGTAGGCAAGGACCACGAACGGAGGGTGCCCGTGCGGAAGGCCGGCCGCATCGACGGGGTTCAACGCGTGAAGCGCCTTTTTCTTCTTCAGGGCGTCGGCGACCGCCGCGCTCGTCAGGGTGGTCTTGACCTCTACAGAGGCGAGCGAGACCTCAATGGGGAAGAGCACCTGAGTCGTCTGTGCCATCACGGACGGCTGACCTCCTACGTCGTAAAGAACGACGTCGGTCTGTCTGCTCTGTTTGTCGTGCGAGTCGATCAGTACGCCCGTGCCGACGCCGATGCGGGAGGGGACGAAGCTCTCAAGAAGGGAGGCGAGAGCGAGCTCGTTCATGCGGCCGCGTTCGCCCACGTGTTCAACAAGGCGGGCGAAGACGTCGACCTCGGCCCTCAGCCGTTGGAGGACTCCGCCCCAATATTGCTCAACAACGCTCATTCTGAACCGCCCCGGAGAAGTTGGAGGCTTGACCTCTTGAGAGGATCCAAGCCATATGTCGAGGAAGCCGCCGTATCCGCGTGAGGTCCGTGAGCGGGCGACGCGGATGGTGTTTGAACAGCAGCATGA
>Ga0180220_1000271_pt1 | contig 69679 bp, 63 predicted proteins | sample eDN5th37CBELigBY_FD_151335 | JGI IMG/M metagenome (GOLD analysis project Ga0180220, IMG submission 151335) | Enriched backyard soil microbial communities from Emeryville, California, USA - eDNA 5th pass 37_C BE-Lig BY (version 2) (version 2) | ecosystem: Environmental > Terrestrial > Soil >...
CAGATAGTAGTCGAGCCGCGGCCGGTACTCCGGGAGCAGCCCCCGATCCGCGAGGAGTTCGCCGAGGACGACGTCGCCCATCCCGAACCCCACGCCGGGGAGGTCCACCCCCCCGACCGCGCGCAATAGGTTGTCGTAGCGGCCACCGCCGCAGACCGCCCGCAGCTCGCCCGCCCGGTCGAAGATCTCGAAGACCGTACCGGTGTAGTACGCCAGCCCCCGCACGATCGTGGGGTCGAAGCGCACGAAATCGCCGAGCCCCATCGCCTCTAGGAGCCGGAAGTACTCTCCTAGCCGGTCCAGCTCCTCCGAGACCCCCGGCACCGCCGCGTACGCGCCGGCCAGCGCCTCGAAGCTCCCGTACTCGAAGATCCGGAAGATCTCGCCGATCGTCGCCTCGCCCAGCCCCGCCTCGACCTCCAACCGCTCGCGCGTCCGGGACGGCTCCTCCCGACCGAGCTTGTCGATCACCGCATACACCGTCGGGAGCTGCTCGGCCGGCACGCCGGTATGCAACAGCAGCCGCTCCAACAGACGACGGTCGTTGATACGCGCCACCACGTCCTCGGCGCCGAGGCCGAGGAGCTGCAGCGCGGTGAGAGCGACCGCCAGCACCTCGGCATCCGCGAGGATGTCCTCCTCGCCCAGGATGTCCACGTTCCACTGGAAGTGCTCGCGCAGCCGCCCGCGCTGCGTCCGCTCGTAGCGGAAGAGCTGCGGGATCGAGAACCAGCGGATCGGCTTCCGAAGCGAACGCGCCCGCGCCCCCGCCATCCGCGCCAGCGTCGGCGTCATCTCGGGGCGGAGCGCCACCGGGCGGTCCCCCTTGTCCACGAAGTTGTAGAGCTGGTGCACGATCTCGGCACCGCTCTTCTCTATGTACAGCTCGAGCGGCTCGAGCGGGGGGCCGTCGTACTCCTCGAAACCGAAACGACGCGCCGCCTCCCGCCACGCCGCGAAGATCGCGGCCCGAACCGCGAAATCCTCCGGATAGAAGTCCCGGAACCCCGGGAGAGTCGAAAACGTTGTCATGACAGCGAATCTAGATTCCAGCCACCTTGGCCGGCAAGGTCGGATCGACGCCATACGGCGCGAGCCCCAAGATCGAGAGCGCGTCGCCGACCGTATGGAACGAACCCGTCACCACTACCGTGCCCTCGCCTGCCCTCTCGCGCGCCGCCTCGAGCGCCCCGCCGAAGTCCAGCACCACCTCGCCCGGCACGCCACCCGCCGCGGCCAGCGCCGCCCCGGGATCCCAGCTCCGCCCCGGAGGCGCCGTCGGAGGCTGCGTCAGGATCAGATAGTCTATGCAACCCTGTAGACGACGCAGCATCTCACCCCACTCCTTGTCGCCCAGGATCCCGACCACGGCCACCACCGGCCGCGCTACCCTCAGCTCGGCCAACGCCGCGCAGAGTACCGCGATCCCGGCGGGGTTGTGCGCGGCGTCGAAGATCCACTCCTGCCCCCCGAGCCGCTCCCGCTGCAGCCGCCCCGGCCACCGCACCCCCGCCACCCCCCGCACCACCTCCCCCCGCTCCGGCCGCAGCTCCGCGGGCAAGAGCTCCAATGCGCGAACCGCCAGCCCCACGTTCCACGCCTGGTGCTCGCCGACCAGCGGGGTGCGAAGCTCGAGCTCCCCCCAGGTCCCGGTACGGACGCTGCAGCGCGTACCCGTCGGCGTGACCTCGACGCCCCGCACGTCACCCTCCGCTAGCTCGTGGTACGGCGCCCCCACCTCGGCGGCGCGGGCGCGAAAGATACCTTGCACCTCCGCGTCGCGCGCCCCCGTCACGACCGGGACCCCGGGCTTGATGATCCCCGCCTTCTCCGCCGCTATCGCCACGAGGGTGTCGCCTAGCTGGTCGGTGTGATCGCGCGAGACGTTGGTCAGGACCGTCACCTCCGGCACGATCACGTTGGTCGCGTCGAGCCGGCCGCCCAACCCCACCTCGACCACCGCCACCTCGACGCCGGCTTCGGCGAAGATCAGGAAGGCCAGCGCCGTCGTCGCCTCGAAGAACGACGCCTCTTCCCGCTCGAGCGCCGGCCACAACCGCTCCGCCGCGGCCACGACCGCCGCCTCGCCGACCGGCTCGCCCGCTACCTGGATGCGCTCGCGAAAGGTGCAGAGATGAGGCGAGGTGTAGAGACCGACCCGGCGCCTGGATTGGAGCAGCACCGACGCCATCGTCGCCGAGACCGATCCCTTGCCGTTGGTCCCGCCGATGTGTATCGACCGGAAACTCTGGTGAGGATCACCGACCGCCGCCAGGAGCCGGCGCGTCCGGTCCAGCCCCCAGCGGATCCCACCCGTCAGACGAGGGAAGAGGCGTCGAACTACTTCGTCGTACGTCACCCGCGCTTGCCCGCCGGACCTGCCGGCACCCCGGCCGGCGCGGCTCCGACCTCCTCGGCGCCTGGCTCCGGCAGCCCGAGCATATGACGGAGGTGGCGCGCGAGCATCCCCTTCAGCTCACGGCGATCGATGATCTGATCGAGCATCCCGTGCTCGAGGAGGAACTCGGAGCGCTGGAACCCCTCCGGGAGTTCCTGCTTGATCGTCTGCTCGATCACGCGCGGCCCCGCGAAACCGATCAGCGCCCCCGGCTCGGCCACGATCAGATCACCGAGCATCGCGTACGACGCCGTGACCCCACCCGTCGTCGGGTCGGTCAGCACCGAGATGTAGGGGACGCCCGCCTCGTGCAGCCGCGCCAATACCGCCGAGGTCTTGGCCATCTGCATCAGCGAGAGGATCCCTTCCATCATCCGCGCGCCACCCGAGGCGCTCACCACGATCAGCGGCTCGCGCGCCTCGAGCGCGACCAGCCCCAGGCGGGCCAGCTTCTCGCCTACCACCGATCCCATGCTCCCGCCGATGAAGGCGAAGTCCATCACCGCGAGACAGACCGGGATCCCTTCCAGCTCACCCCGGACCGTCCGCATCGCGTCGCCGGTACCCGCCTTCCGCTCCGCGGCGTCGAGACGCTGCTTGTACGGCTTCAGGTCGGTGAACTCGAGTGGATCGGCGCTCCGGAGCTCCTGTCCGAGCTCTTGGTACTCCCCGTCATCCAGAAGCAGCCTGATGTAGGACTCGGCGTCGATGCGAAGGTGGAACGCGCACGAGGGACAAACATTGAGATTCTGCGCCAGACGGGCACGGTAGAGGATCTCGCCGCAGCGAGGACACTTCTCGAAGACATCCGCCGGCAGGTCCCGCCGCTCCGCGGCCTGCAACTTCTGCTTCGGCTTCTTGAACCAGGCCATCCTAGACCTTCCCCTGTTCTGAGGCGATCCGCTGCGCTATCGCCACCCCCAAGTAGGCCGCGACCAGGAACGAACCACCATAACTCAAGAACGGCAACGGGATACCGGTGATCGGCATCACGCCCGCCGTCATACCGACATTCACGATGATGTGCGCGAACCAGGCGCCGAAGATACCAAATACCACGATCCCGGCAAAGGGGTCGCTGCACCGCTCCGCGATCCGGACCAACCGCCAGAGGATCGCGCCGAAGACGAGGAGGACCCCGACCGTGCCCACGAACCCGAACTCCTCGCCTATTACACTGAAGATGAAGTCCGTGTGCTGCTCGGGGAGGAACGCCAACCGTTTCTGCGTACCGAGCGTGAACCCCTTACCGAACAGACCACCACTACCTATTGCTACCCGCGACTGGATCACATGCCACCCCGCGCCGCGCGGATCGATCGATGGATCCAGGAAGACCAGCAACCGGTTCTTCTGATACTGCGCGAGCTTGTCCCAGAGCGGGATTGCGATCGCGCCCGCGGCGATGTTCGCGAACAGCACCAGCGCGCTCTCCCAAAGATATGCGCGGTAGAAGTACAGGAACGCAATCAGCGCCACCATGTAGATGGTGAACGGCAAGGTGGCGAACGAGAGCAGAAGCCCGAGCACGGGGCTCACCAGCATGAAGATCATACCTACCGGCGCGCCCGACCAGTAGAGCGTCACCAGCAGGATCGAGGTGTAGACCAGCGCGGTCCCGAGGTCCGGCTGCAACGCCACCAGCGCCATCGGCAACGCTACTATCCCCACCGGCAAGAGGAGCTTGGTGATCGAGCGCGGCGGCTCGCGCCAGTTCCCCATCACCCGCGCCAGCATCATGATCACCGCCAGGTTCGCGAACTGGGACGGCTGGAACGTCAATGGCCCCAACGATATCCAGCTCTTGGTACCCTTCGCCGTACCGAACCCCTGACCGATCACCAGCGTCGCCGCGAGCAGGATGATGCTCACCACGTACGCCGGCACCGTGATCCACTCCAACCACCGTACCGGGATGCGCAACACGACGTAGAACGCGATCAGGGCGACTCCCAGCCACGCCAGCTGCAGGCGCCAGACGTCCTGCACCCGGACCGTCGGCACATCCAGCTGGCCGGCCGAGTAGACCATCGCCACGCCGAAGAGCGAGAGCAGGATCACCAGGACGAGCAAAACGGGATCGCCCACCCCGGCGCGAAGACGTCCGATCATTGTTGCCTCGCCCACTGCGTCGACCTGCCCGCGAGCAGGTACTCCCTTAGCGTCTGGATGGTGTCCGGTTCCATCCCGTACTTGCGACGCAGATAGTAGTCGGCCACCTTCGCCGCGTACTGCGCCGAGATCGACCCCTTCTCACCCGCCTCCACGATCACGGCGATCGCGATCTCCGGCTCCCCGCCGCGCGGCCCGGCGAGCGCCGCGAACCAGCCGTGGTCCTTGCCGTGCGGGTTCTGCGACGTTCCCGTCTTCCCGATGAAGTCCCAGTGCTCGAGCGCCGCGAGGTGCGCCGTACCACCGGGCGCCGTCACCCGCCGCAGCCCTTCCAGCAGTATCGCCATGTGCTGCGGCGCGATCTCCAGATCCATACCGGGCTTCGGCTCGAGGTGCCGCGCGAGCCGCGGCGCCGGGATCCGGCCGCCGCCGCCCAGCGCCGCGAAGAAGGTAGCCATCTTCAGCGCCGTCTGATCGTTCGCACCCTGGCCGATCGCCAGACTCAACACCTCCGTACTCGTCGGGAGCCAACCGAAACGGCGCTTGTACCACTCCGGCCCATCCGGGAAGTTGCCCTTCCGCTCGACGGGGAGGTCGATCCCGGTCGGGCTGGAAAATCCAAGTCGCGTCGCTTCGAGAAGTAGCCTCTCCAACCCGATCTTCAGCCCCAGCTGATAGAAATATACGTTGCACGAGTGCTGGATCGCGCCCGCCATGTCCAACGAGCCGTGGCCCTCCCGTTTCCAGCACCGGAAGTACCGTCCACCGTACTGCATCCCGCCGCGACACGGGATCGGCATGACCGCCCTCGGGTCGACCACCCCGAGATCAAGCGCCAGGGCGGCGGTGAAGATCTTGAAGGTCGAGCCGGGGGGGTACAACCCCGCCACCGCCCGGTGCAACAACGGCTTCGCCGGATCCTCGTTCAACTCCCGCCACCGCTCCGGCGAGATCCCGCCCACGAAGTCGTTCGGGTCGAAGCTCGGATTCGAATAGAGCGCCAACACCTCGCCGGTCTTCGGCTCGACCGCCGCCAGCGCCCCACGCAGCGAGTCGGGGAAGATACGTGCCACCCAGCGCTGCAGCTCGAGATCGAGCGTGAGCTCGAGATCACGCCCCGGAACGGGCCGCACCCGCGTCCAATCCGGCAGCTCCCCCACGATCCGACCCATCGCGTCGACCTCGACGTAACGGGTCCCCTGCTGCCCCGCGAGGAGCGACTCGTACTGCCGTTCCAGCCCCGCCTTCCCGATCATCTGACCCGGCAGATAGTCGTCGAACTCCGGGCGCTCCAGCTCGTCTTCGCTGATCTCAGCCACATACCCGACCAGGTGCCCGATCACCGGACCCGCAGGGTAATGCCGCTTGGGCTGCATCTCGATCATCATCCCGGGGAGGAAGGCGCGCATCTCCTCCAGGGACGCTAGTTGGTCGAAGGTGAGGTCCGAGGCGATCAGGAGGGGTTGGCCGGGCGCCTTGCTGCGGCGCGCCATCAACTTTTCGATCGCAGCCTCCGAGAGCCCGAGTATCGGCGCGAGACGGTCGAGACGGGCGCGGATCGAATCGCGGTGCCCCGGCAGCAGCGCGAGCGAGTAGCCGGGGACATTCTCCGCCACGATCTCGCCGTGCCGGTCGAAGATGGCGCCCCGCGGCGCGAGCAACGGCAACGGCCGCAGCCGGTTGGCCTCCGACTGCAGCGCGTACGCCGAGTTCTTCAGCACCTGCGTCTGGAAAAAGTTGACGCCGAGCCACCCGAACCCCAGCGTCAACACCCAGAGGATCACCTTCGCCCGATGCCGGCGCGCATGCAGGTGAAAGAGTTGCATACCCTAAGCCGAAACCACTTTCAGACCGAGTCAGCGCAGCGGCCGGGGCGCAGTCGTCGTTCGCATCGCTAGCGGGCCCGCACCAGGAAACGGTAGAGGAGGAGTGCGGTCAGCCCGGCCGCGGACGCATAGAAGACGAACGGTAGCTGACTCACGAAGCGCAGCATCCCATCGCCCAGCGCCGACCCACCGATCAGAGTGTAGATCGCGTCGTGCAGCAGCTTCCCCACCGTCAGATATATCGCCACGAAGAGGAGGCTGTCGCCCACGAAGAAGTCCCGCGACCGGGATCCGAGGTACCCCAGCAGCGTCAAGGTGATGGTGTCGGCGCCGAACGCCACCAGCGAGAGCGAATCGCGCAGCAACCCTAGTACGAACCCCATCGCGGCCGCCGCCCCGGCCCGTACCTGCCGCGCCGCGAGCAACAGCGCCACCGTCAGGAGATCCGGGACCGCAGTACCGAAACCCAGCGCGAGGTGCAGGAAGAAGTAGAGCACCACCAACGTCAGGATCAGTAACCAGTAGCTGAAGCTCCGGCCTCGACTCATCGCTGCAACCCGCCGCTCGTATCGGACGACGCCGCCCCCGCCAGGGTGTCCTCGGGGGAGCCGACCGGCCATAGTGGGGTCAGGTCACCCTCCCCGCCGAGATCTTTGCGCACCCCGACCAGCACGTGCATGGCCGCCTCCGGACGCGCCGCCGGGCGCACCAGGTAACTCTTCCGCCAACCGGTGTCCACCTCCTCCACCCCGACGACCACGCCGAGCGGGATCCCACGCGCGTAGATCGTGCCCCGCCCCGTCGTCACCAGACGCGTCCCCGGCTTGATATCGCTGTGGAACGGCGCGCCGGTCATCGCCAGGAGGTCCTCCTCCCGGAACGAGCCCCGGCGCGGCTCCACCAACCCGTAGACCGCGCCGTCGGCACTCATCGCACTCGCCCGAAAGTCCGGGTGCGACCAATCGATCACGTGCGCCGAATGCCGGTCCACCTCCCAGACCAGCCCGAGTAGCCCATCCGCGGCCAGGACCGGGCTCCCGACGACCACTCCATCCTCGGAGCCGATGTCGATCAGGAAGCTACTCTCCGAACCCGCCGTCCCCAGCCGGATCACCTGCGCCGGTCGAAACCCCGGTTCGGCACGCGCGCGCAGACCGAGCAACGCGCGCAAACGCTGGTTCTCTTCGTGCAACGTCAGCTGCGCGGCCACGATCGCCGCCAGCGAATCACGCTCGGCACGCAGCGTCTGCAGGTCCAACGACCGCGCGCGCCGAGCCACCATCCCCGTCTGCAAGGCGATAAAAGGGCGGAGCGCTGTACCACGCACCGCCTGGCGGACCGGAGCCTGATAGGATGCCGGCAAGAAGAACAGGAAGATACCAACCAGCAGCAAACCTGCTCCGACCGCTACATCACGCCGCTTACCCTTGCGTGCCCCGTCGAAGTAGTCCACTGCTAGGCTCAGGTCATCAATACGCTCTGGAACCGCTGCATGTCATCGAGGATCCGGCCGGTGCCTCGTACCACGCACGACAACGGCTCCTCATCGATATGGATCGGTAGACTGGTCTCGTGCTCCAGGAGGCGGTCCAAACCTCGGATCAGTGCGCCGCCCCCGGTCATGACGATACCACGGTCCACGATGTCGGAGGCCAGCTCCGGCGGCGTGATCTCCAGCGCGCGACGCACTGCATCCACTATCTGCTGGATCGGCTCCTGGATGCACTCCCTGATCTCCTGAGAATGGACCCGCACCGTCTTCGGTATCCCGCTCACCAGGTCGCGTCCCTTGACCTCCATCTCCCGCTCCTCGCCGTCCGAGAACGCAGAGCCGATCTGGATCTTGATCGCCTCCGCCGTCGGCTCGCCGATCAGCAGGTTGTAGTTCTTGCGCAGGAACGACACGATCGCCGCGTCGATCTCATCGCCGCCGACCCTGATCGAGGTGTCGGAGACGATCCCGCTCAACGCGATCACCGCAATTTCCGTGGTACCGCCACCGATATCGATCACCATGTTCCCCGTAGGCGTGTCCACCGGCAAACCGACGCCGATCGCCGCCGCCATCGGCTCGGCCACCATGTAGACCTCCTTCGCCCCCGCCGCAGCCGCGCTCGAACGCACCGCGCGCTTCTCCAGCTCCGTTATCCCCGAGGGGACCCCGACCACCACGCGCGGCTTGATGCGGAAAAGCCGCTTCGACATCACCGTACGCAAAAAGTGGCGCAGCATCATCTCGGTGATGTCCACGTCCGCGATCACCCCATCCTTGAGCGGCCTGACGGCTACGATCCCCTCCGGGGTTCGGCCGAGCATCCTCTTCGCCTCGAGGCCTATCCCCTTGATCTTCTGCGTACCACGCTCCACGGCTACCACAGAGGGCTCGTTCAGGACGATCCCCTCGCCTTTGACGTAGATCAGGGTGTTGGCCGTACCGAGATCGACCGCAATATCGTTGGCGGGGATCAATCTCCCCGTATTAAGCCAGCTCCGGAGCGCCATAGCTCGATTCTATACCCACGCTGCCGCGGGGGTCGATAAGGGGGATTCGCGGCGCCGCCACCTAGGGCAGCAGATGTCTACACACATTAAGGGAGAGGAGCAATATTAACCCAGCCGGGGCCACCATGCAAGGATCGATACTCCACCTTCTACCACGACGAGCGCGCGCCCGCGGGGGCGATCCCCCGCTACCGATCCCGCTCGCCTACGGTCCGCCGCGCGCCGGCGAGGTCGCCCGTAGCGCCGTCCTCGCCGGCAGCCGCAGCGGCACCGGATGGATTCCGCCAGATCCGTGGATCCGACGATCGGTTCATCGGCCTGTACTACCGAACCCCGCCCCACCTCGTTCCGATGGCGGGAGTTGGTCGACCGGCTCCCACTCGATCCGGATGACCTTCGCGATCAGGAGCTGCGCGATCCGCTCACCGGCCAGGATCTCCTGCGGCTCGCTGTCGAAGTTGATCAATGGGACCCGGATCTCGCCCCGATAGTCGCTGTCGATCGTCCCGGGCGCATTGGGCATCCCGATACCCCGGTGCAACGCCAGCCCCGAACGCGGCCGTACCTGCGCCTCCATCCCCGGGGGGAGCGAGATCGCGATCCCGGTCGGCACCAGGACCCGGCCCAAGGGCGGGATGGTGAGCGTGGGACCAGCGTTCCTCAGGTCGACGGCAGCCGAGCCGGGGGTGGCGTACTCCGGGAGTGGCCACTCGGGGGGGTAGTTGTCCAACCGCTGGATGGCTACACGAATCTGCTCCACGACGCCTCGATCGCTAATTCCAGGTCACGATATGAGGCGGCCCGGCCTGACCGGCCGGGCCGCTACTACTCAGAGAACCTCTTCCAGCGGGGTGTACGCCATCCCGAAGGCTTCCGCTACCCCGGGGTAGGTCACCTTCCCCTGGACCACGTTCAACCCCAGCGCCAGCGGCCGGTCCGCACGGCACGCCTCCCGCCAGCCGAGGTTCGCCAGCTTCAACGCGTACGGGAAGGTCGCGTTGGTCAGCGCCAGCGTGGAGGTACGCGGCACGGCGCCCGGCATGTTCGCCACGCCGTAGTGGACCACGCCGTCCACCACGTAGATCGGATCGTCGTGTGTGGTCGGATGGATCGTCTCGACGCACCCGCCCTGGTCGACGGCAACGTCGACGATCACCGAGCCCGGCTGCATCCTCTTCAGATCCTCGCGCCGGATCAGCGTCGGCGCCTTCGCGCCGGGGAGGAGGACCGCGCCGATCACGAGGTCGGCCTGCTCGATATACCGCAGGATGTTGTGCCGGTTCGAGAAGACCGGGACCACATTCGCCGGCATCACCTCGGAGAGGTAGCGGAGCCGCGGGAGCGAGACGTCCAGCAGCACCACCCGCGCGCCGAGACCGGCAGCCATCCGCGCCGCGTTCGACCCGACGACGCCACCGCCGATGACCACCACGTTCGCCGGCTCCACACCCGGGACCCCGGGGAGGAGGACGCCGCGCCCGCCGAAGTACTTCTCGAGATACTTGGCGCCCTGCTGCACCGAGAGACGACCGGCCACCTCACTCATCGGCGTGAGCAACGGAAGCTCGCCACTCGGGAGCTGCACCGTCTCGTACGCGATCGCGACCGCGCCCGACTCGATCACCGCACGCGTCAACGCCTCCGACGCCGCGAAGTGCAGGTAGGTGAAGATCACCTGGTCACGCCGCATGAGCGGCCACTCCGGCTCGATCGGCTCCTTCACCTTGATGATCATCTCCGCGGTAGCCCAGACCTCGGCCGCCGTCGGGAGGATCTCCGCGCCAGCCGCGCGGTAGAGGTCGTCCTCGAAGCCGCTACCTACACCCGCGCTCGCCTCTACGAACACCTTATGACCTGCTTGAACAAGGGCCTCCACTCCACCCGGCGTCACCGACACCCGGTTTTCGTTGGCCTTGATCTCCTTCGGCACTCCGATTTTCATGGTACTCTTCTGTTGGGTGAGAGAAATACCGATGCCTGACTACAGCCCGGAGACCCGTGCCTCCGGACCGAGTCGGAGCAAGAGCTGTCGGTCGGGATCGAAATATTCCGCCGCCAACGCGTTCAGATCGTCGAGCGTGATCGCATCGATCCGCGCGGTCAGATCGTCGAGTGTCAGAAACGGTTCCCGATACAACGCCAGCCCCGCCAGCCGGTGCAACCGCGCACCACTGGACTCCAACGACAACACGAGCTGACCTTTGACCTGCCCGCGGACGTCCTCCAGCTCATCCGCCGTCAGCCCTTCCGATGCCAGACGACGCATCTCCGCACGGATCACCTCTTCCGCCCGCGCCGCCCACTCGGGACGCGTCCCGACGTAGACACCGCAGACGCCGGCATCGCGATAGAAAGATTGGAACGAATATACCGAATACGCCAGCCCCAGCTCCTCGCGTACCCGCTGGAAGAGCCGGGAGCTCATCCCCCCGCCGAAGGCGTTCGTCAGGAGGATCATCGCATAACGCCGCGGATCCCGGTGCCCGAAGGTGCGTGCGCCGAAGACGAGATGCGTCTGCGCCGCCGCACGCTCGACGTGCACCGTCCCCCCCGTGACCACGCCGGCATCTACCGGCGGCGCCTCCTTCGGCTCCTGCACCCGCTGCCCGTCCGGGAAGAGCGACTGCACCAGCTCGACCACCCGGTCGTGCTCCACCTCCCCGGCGACCGCCAGCACCAGCTCCGCCCCGCGGTACGCACGGGAATGCACCCGGGCCAGGTCGTCCACCGTGAGGCGCGAGACCGTCTCCCGCGTCCCGAGGATGCTGTAGCCGTACGGGTGGTCACCCCAGAGCGCCTGCGCGTGCAGGTCGAAGACCAGGTCGTCCGGCGTGTCCTCGACCGTCGAGATCTCCTCGAGCACCACCTCCCGCTCGAGCTCGAGATCCTCCGGCCGCAGCAACGGATTGAGGACCAGATCCGCGAGCACATCCAGGGCCAAGGGGAGGTCTTCGCCTCGGACCTTGGCTTGGAAACCCGTGTGCTCCCTGGTCGTATACGCGTCTAGGGAGCCGCCCACCCGCTCCAATGCGAGCGCGAGCTCCCTGGCACTGCGACGACGCGTCCCCTTGAACACCATGTGCTCGAGGAGATGGCTGACCCCCATCTCCTCCGCACTCTCATAGACCGAACCGCTGCGCGCCCAAATACCGACCGATGCCGAGCGCAGCCCCGGCATCGATTCCGTCAACACCGTCACACCGCAGGGTAGGTCGGTGCGCGAATAGCTCTCCTCCATCACTCCTGGAGCGCGGCCTTTCGCGACAGACGCAGCCTCCCCTTCTCGTCGATCGAGAGGAGTTTGACCCTGACGGTGTCACCCTTCTTCACCACATCCTCGGTCTTCTCGGTCCGCCCCTCCTGCAGCTCGGAGATGTGGACCAACCCCTCCACGCCGGGGAGGATCTCCACGAAGGCACCGAAGGTCGTCGTGCTCTTGACCACGCCCTCGTAGACCCGCCCGACCTCGGGGTCCTGCGCGATCGCCGAGATCATCTCCATCGCCCGCGCCCCGCCCTCGGCCGAGACGCTCGCGATCGTGACCAGACCGGAATCGTCGATCGTGATCTCCGTCCCGGTCTCCTCCTGGATCGAACGGATCGTCTTACCCTTCGGCCCGATGACCTCGCCGATCTTGTCGGGGTTGACCTGCATCGTGATGATCCGCGGGGCGTGGCGCGAGAGCTCCGACCGCGGCGCCGGGAGGACCTGGTCCATCACATCCAGGATGTAGAGCCGGCCCTGGCGCGCCTGCTCGAGCGCCTGCTCCAGCAGCTCGACCGAGAGCCCCTCCTCGATCTTGATGTCCATCTGGATCGACGTCACCCCGGTCCGCGTCCCGGCGACCTTGAAGTCCATATCGCCCAGCGCATCCTCCATCCCCAGGATGTCCGTCAGGATGGCCACCTTGTCGCCCTCCTTGATCAACCCCATCGCCACCCCGGCGCAGGAGGCGCGGAGCGGGACGCCGGCGTCCATCAGCGCCAGCGACGCGCCGCAGACCGACGCCATCGACGAGGAACCGTTCGACTCCAGGATGTCGGAGACGACGCGGATCGTGTACGGGAACTCGTCGTACGCCGGGAGGAGCGGCTGGATCGCCCGCTCGGCCAGCGCGCCGTGGCCGATCTCACGCCGCGAGGTGCCACGCACCGGCTTCACCTCCCCCGTAGAGAACGGCGGGAAGTTGTAGTGCAGCATGAACGACTTCGAGGTCTCCTGCGGCGCATCGATCGAGTCGATCCGCTGCTCGTCGGCGCTCGTCCCGAGGGTCGCCACCGCGAGCGCCTGCGTCTGGCCCCGCGTGAAGAGCGCGGAACCGTGCGTCCTCGGCAAGATCCCCACCTCGCAGGTGATCGGGCGGATCTCCGTCGGCGACCGGCCGTCCGCACGCTCGCCGCGCTCCAGGATCTGCTGGCGCATCACCCGCTTCTCCAGCTCCCCGAGCACCATCTCGATCGACTGCTGCTGCTCCGGGAACTCCTCCGCGAGCGCCGCCGCCACCTCTTCCCGGACCGCCGCGAGCGCCTGGTTACGCTCCGCCTTGTCCTTGATGTTGATCGCCTCCGCGACCCGCGCCTCCGCGACCTCCTCGACCCGGGCGCGCAGCTCCGGCGCGATCACCACCGGCGACCACTCCATCTTCGGCACCGAGATCTCCGCCAGGAACTCGCGCTGCAGCGCGGTCAGCTCGCGGATCCCGGCGTGCGCGACCTGTAGCGCCTCGGCTATCTCCGCCTCCGGCACCTCGATCGCGCCACCCTCCACCATGATGATCGCCTTGTCGGTCCCGGCGACCACGATGTCGATATCGCTGAACTGCAGCTGCTGGAAGGTAGGGTTCATGATCCACTGGCCGTCGATCCGACCCACACGGACCGCGGCGACCGGCTCCGTGAAGGGGATCTTCGACATCAGCAGCGCCGCCGACGTACCGAGCAGCCCCAGCACATCCGCGTCGTTCTCCTGATCGGCCGAGAGTACCGTCACGAAGATCTGCGTCTCGTGCATGAACCCGTCCGGGAAGAGCGGGCGGATCGGACGGTCGATCTGGCGAGCAGAGAGGATCTCCTTCTCGCTCGGACGACCTTCACGCTTGATGAACCCCCCAGGGATCTTCCCGGCCGCGTACGAGCGCTCGCGGTACTCCACCGTCAAGGGGAAGAAGGGCAACGTCGTTGGTGTATCCTGAACCGTCGCCGTGCAAAGGACAACCGTCTCTCCATACTGGACCAGACAGGAGCCGTGCGCCTGCCGCGCCATGCGGCCAGCCTCCAGCACCAACTGCCGCCCGGCGAACATCCGTTCGATTCTATGCATCGCCCCATCCCATCGGTAAATAGCCCATCAACCCTACCCCCGGCACGATCAGTACCGCAGCCCCAGATCTTCGATCAGGCTCCGATAACGCTCGAGGTCCGTGCGCTTGAGATAATCGAGCAGACGACGACGCCGCCCCACCAGCATGAGGAGGCCGCGACGACCGTGATGATCCTTCTTGTGCGTCCGGAAGTGCTCGGTCAGATGGTTGATCCGCTCCGTGAGCAGCGCGATCTGAACCGGCACACTACCCCGATCGGTGGGGTGAAGCTGATACTTCTGGATGATCTCTTCTTTGTTCGACAACATTATACGTAAGCCTCCACGAGAGTCTACGCTGGTCGGGAAGCGAATTCCCCTATGGAATTCGGTGAACCCTTTATAGTAATGCTGGCCTGAATCATTGGCAAGCACCGCCCTCGGCCGCCAATGCGGCGCGCGCAGCGGCGCAATCCGCCTCCATCGCCTCGATCAACTCCTCCACGCCGCCGAACTCGCGAATCTCCCTGATCCGCGCGCAACATGCCACCGTGACCGTCTCGCCGTAGATGTCCCGGTCGAAGTCGAAGAGGTGGAGCTCGACCGTCCCACCGGCACCGGGGAAGGTCGGGCGTGGCCCGATGTGGATCACGCCGTCGTATACGCCATCCTCCCCGATCGTGGCGCGGGCGGCGTAGATCCCCTCGAGGGGGAGGAGCTTGGCCTCGTCCTCGATCTCGAGGTTGGCGGTCGGGAAGCCGAGGGTGCGTCCGCGCCCATCGCCGCGCACGACCTTCCCCTGGAACGAATAGGGCCGGCCGAGCGCGGCGGCCGCGGCGACGACGTCGCCTTCCCGGAGCGCCGTCCGGACGAAGGAGGACGAGATCGGCTGGCCGTGCTCCGCCATGGCGGGGACGACGTCGGTCCCGAACCCGAACTCGGCGCCGAGCGCCCGCAGCTCGTTCAGGTCGCCGGTCCTCCCGCGGCCGAGGCGGTGGTCGTAGCCGATGACGAGGTGCCGGAGCCGCAGCCGCTCGAGGAGGATGTCCCGCACGAATTCACGGGCCGTGAGCTGTGCCAGCTCCGGGGTGAACGGTAGCACGAGGACGAAGTCGAGCCCCTCCCGGGCGAGGAGGGCCTGCTTCTCGGCGGCGGTAGTCAGACGTTGCGGCGCCACCTCTGGGCGGAGGACCGCCAGCGGGTGCGGCTCGAAGGTGACGACGACGCTCTTCGCCCCCAGCGCCGCGGCGCGGGCGCGGACCTCGTCGATCACGGCGCGGTGGCCGCGATGCACACCGTCGAAAACACCTACCGTGACGACCGCCCCGGCGTCCCCGATGGCCTCGGGTGCCGGGAGGTCGCCACCCTCCAGGATCTCAGTCAACTGCGAACACCTTTCCGGCCTGGATCATATCGCCCTCGACCCGGCCGACTGCCAGGAGTCTCCCATTATGGGCGAGTGCCAGAGGCACGCCTCGCGGCGCGCCCTCCGGCGCCGGGACCCTGACGCCGTGGCTCAGCGCCGCGGCCTCCCTGGCACCGACAGATACACGCGGAAGATGGGCAACCGCCTCGAGCGGCGTCAACCACGCCCCCCGTACCGCTTCCGGGTCGTCGAGTCTGTCGGCGGGGATCGCGCGGGCGACGTCGAAGCTCCCGACCTTCGTCCGGCGCAGCGCGGTCAGGTGCGCACCCACGCCGAGACGCTCGCCGATGTCGCGTGCCAGCGAGCGGATATAGGTCCCGCTCGAGCAAGCGACCTCCACGACTACTTCGGGCAGCTCGAGCGCGAGGATATCGATCCGGTCGACCCTGACCCGGACCGCCTCCAGCGCCACCTCCTCGCCTCGGCGGGCGCGGTCGTAGGCCCGCACCCCACCGACCTTCTTGGCCGAGTACGCCGGCGGGACCTGATCGATCTCGCCGAGCTGCGACCGTAGCGCGTCCTCGAGCTCCGCCCGGGTCAGATCGCGCCACCCCTCATCGCTCCGGATGACTGCGCCGGTCCGGTCCGCCGTGTCCGTGACGACGCCGAGGCGGATCACGGCGCGATAGACCTTGTCGAGACCGGTGAGGTACTCGGCGAGTCGCGTCGCCCACCCGACGCAGAGTATCATCAGACCGGAGGCGAAGGGGTCGAGCGTCCCGGTGTGGCCGATGCGGCGGGTGCCGAACGCCTTGCGCGCCAGGCGCACGAGATCGTGCGACGTGGGGCCCTCGGGCTTGTCGACCAGCACGGCGCCGGCGCCGGGTTGCACTCCCTCCCTCATCCCACGCTTCCGTCAGGCCTCGTCGTCCGAGGATTCGGTATCAGCCCCTTCATCTCCTTCGTCGGGATCGCTCGCATCGCCGCTCGGGCGGATCTCGTTCAGGAGCTGCTCGATCCGCATGGCGTACTCGAGGCTGCGGTCGAGCTGGAAGCGGAGCTCGGGGACCTGGCGGATGTGCAGCATCCGGCCGAGCTCGGAACGGATGAAGGGCGCGGCGGCGCGCAGCCCCTCCAGCCCGGCCGCCTTGGCCTCGTCGTCCCCCATGATGCGGACGTAGACACGCGCCACGGAGAGGTCCGCCGAGGTCTCGACCCCGGTGACCGTGACCATCCCCACACGCGGATCACGGACCTCTTCCCGTACCAGGACCGTGATCTCCCTCTTCAACTGCTCGTTGAGCCGAGCCAACCGCTTACTGGCCATCGTATATGCGCTTCCGTATTTGGATCGCCGTACCCGGAGACGGACGACGGCGGCAGGCCACGCGGGGCCCGCCGCCGTTCCCATCAATAGAATGTACGCACGGTGTCGATGATACGCGCGCGGTGCTCCCCACTCACGACCCGGTCGGCGGCGCTCAGCACCGCCTCGACCTGCCGGCGGTCCGAACCGACCACGCAGGCGGTCAGCTCGGCGCGCTGCCAGAGCTCGAGGTGACCGGTCTCGGCCACCGAGACGTTGTGCCGCGCCCGGAGCCTGTCGGTCAGACTCTTGACCACGCGACGCTTGTCCTTCAGCGACTGACAGCCGAAGACCTCCAGCTCCCAGCCGATTACCCCGATGACCACCGCTCCACCACTCCGTTACGCGGACCGCTGGCTACGGGCTCAGCTCCCCTCCCCAGTGGTCCCGGCGAGTGTCCGGGCGACCTCCTCGATGCGATAGCACTCGATCAGGTCACCCACCTTGATATCGTTGAAGCCCTGGATGTTGAGACCGCACTCGAACCCTTCGCGGACCTCGCGGGCGTCGTCCTTGAACCGCTTGAGGCTCTCCAGCTCGCCCTCGTAGATCTGGATCCCGTCGCGCACGACCCGGATCCGGGCCCTGCGGTCGATGACCCCCTCGGTGACGTAGCACCCGGCGACCGTCCCGACCCGCGGGACGCGGAAGAGCTGCCGGACCTCGGCGACACCGAGCAGGATCTCCTTCTCCTCGGGCTGGAGGAGCCCCTCCATCGCCGCCTTCACATCCTCCACGGCCTCGTAGATGATGCTGTAGAGGCGGATGTCGACCCCTTCCCGCTCGGCGACCGCACGCGCGTCGGCGGTCGGCCGGACGTGGAACCCGATGATGATCGCGCCCGAGGTCGCCGCCAGGAGGACGTCGGACTCGTTGATCGCGCCGACCGCGCGGTGGATCACCTCAACCTGGACCTCAGGGGTCGAGAGCTGCTCCAGCGAGTCGGAGAGCGCCTGGACCGAGCCGTCGACGTCGCCCTTGATGATCAGACTCAGCTGCGCCGCCTCGCCCTGCGCCAGGAGCTTGCTGATATCGGTCAGCTTCACCCCACGGCTCTTGATCCGGAGCTGCTTCTCGCGCTCCAGCCGCTGCCGGGTCTGCGCGATGTTGGCGGCCTTGTCCGCGTCCATGACGACGAGCGTGTCACCGGCCTGCGGCACCCCGGAGATACCGAGGACCTGGGCGGGGACCGCCGGGCCGGCCTCGGCGATGTGGTTGCCGCGCTCGTCGAGCAACGCGCGGACACGACCGTCGTAGAGACCGCAGACGAACGAGTCGCCGACGCGCAGCGTGCCGTTCGTCACGAGGACGGTGGCCACGGGCCCCTTCCCGACGTCGAGCTGCGCCTCGATGACGACGCCCTGCGCACTCCGGTTGGGGTTCGCCTTGAGCTCCATCACCTCGGCCTGCAGGAGGATCTTGTCCAGCAGGTCGGACATCCCGCGGCCCGACTTGGCGCTGACCTCGGCACAGAGGACGTCGCCGCCGAAATCCTCGACCACGACACCGTGCTGCAGGAGCTGCTGCTTCACCTTCATCGGGTCGGCGACCGGGAGGTCGATCTTGTTGATCGCCACCACGATCGGCACCCCGGCGTTCTTGGCGTGGCTGATCGCCTCTACCGTCTGCGGCATGACCGCGTCGTCGGCGGCCACGACCAGGACCACGACGTCCGTCACCTCGGCGCCGCGGGCACGCATCGCCGTGAAGGCGGCGTGGCCGGGGGTGTCGAGGAAGGTCATCGACCGGCCATCCTCGAGGGTGACGTGGTACGCACCGATGTGCTGCGTGATCCCGCCCGACTCACCCGCGATCACGTTGGTCTTGCGGATGTAGTCGAGGAGCGAGGTCTTACCGTGGTCGACGTGACCCATGACCGTGATGACCGGCGGCCGCGGCAGCTGGTCCTCCGGCCGGTCCTCGGCGTCCTGCGCCTCGGCCAGCTCGGCGCCGTACTCCTCCTCGCGCACCGCGCGGTAACCGAACTCCTCGAGGAGGAGCTCGATCTGATCGAAGTCGAGCCGCTGGTTGATCGTCACCATGAGCCCGAGGTTCTTGAAGGCGCTGGTGATGATCTCGGTCGGGCTGCGCCCGATCAGCTCGGCGAGCTCGGCGATCGTGAGGAACTCGTTGACGCGGATCGTCACCGCCTCTTCTGCCGCGAGCCGGACCCGCTCCGCCTCGCGCTCCTGGCGCCCGCTCGGCTCCTCACGGCGATGCCGCCGCTTCTTCCCGCCTGCGCGGAGCTCGGCCATGACCCGGCTGAAGTTCTCCTGGACCGCCTCCTGGTCGACGCGCCGCTGCTTCTTCTTGCGCTTGTCCTTCTTCTTCCGGCCGTCGGTCGTGAACCCTTCGGCCTGGATCCGGACCTGCCCCCCCGGCCCGGCGCTCGCCGCCGGCGGGGGCGTGGCACCGCCGGTACGCTCGGCGACCGGGCGCGGCGGGAGACGCAGCCCCTCGGTGACCCGGCGCGGCCGCCGCGGCTCTTCACCGGCGGGTCGCTCAACGACCGGCTTCGGCGCCGGACGCTCGGCGACCGGCTGCGGCGCGGGGCGCTCCTCCTCGGCCTTCGCCGCGGGGCGCTCCACCACCGGCTTGGGCGCGGGGCGCTCTACGACGGGCTTCGGCGCGGGGCGCTCGGCGACCGGCGCGGGCTCGGCCGGCTCGGCTTCCGGAGCAGCCGACGGCTCCTCCTCGGCCGGAGCGGCCTGTTCCTCGGCTGCCGGCGCGGGCTCGGCCGGCGCCTCCGCCACCGGTGCCGCGGGCGCCTCGGCGGGCTCCTCTACGACCGGCTCGGCCGGCTGCGCGGCCTCCTCGGCGGCGGCGACCACCTCGGCCGGCGTCGTCTCGACGACGACCGTCACCCCGGTCGGCTCCTCGGCGCCGGTGGTCACCAGCGCCGCACCGCGCTCGGCGGCCGCTTCCGCCGCCTCGGCGGCGATCGCCTCGGCCGCATCGGCGGTCGGGGAGCTCGTCGAGTCCGCGGGCTGGGCGGCTGGCTCCTCCTCGCGAGGACGGCGCCGCCGGCGACGGGTGGTGCTCTGCGCATCCTCCCTCACCGCTTCGACCAGATCGATGACATTATCGCGCCCAGCGCGCCTCTCCCGCTCGAACCGAGCACGGAGCCGCGCAACCGTGGCATCGTCGACCGTCGAGGCCTCGTTGCGCACGGCGATCCCCATCTCTCTCAGGAGCTGAAGGAGAGTGTCAGCCGAAACGTCGAGTTCTTTTGCTACTTCGTAGACGCGCATAGACCTTTGCACCACCTGGACTATATCCTATTCTTGCACCCCTGACACGCCAATAAGTTCACGTGCGCGCCGAGCCAGCGAGGCGTCGGTGAGGCCGAGGGCACTCAGCGGCGAGCGCCCCACCGCCTCCCCCAACTCCACCCGGGAGTACGTCGTCTGGTATGGTATCTTCTTCGCCGTGAGCAGCGGGACCAGCTTCTGCCGCGAGTTCTCCGAGGCGTCCTCGGCGAGCAAGACGAAGCGCAGCTCACCGCGACGCGCCGCGATCCTCACCTGATCCGTCCCCGGCACCACGCTACCGGCGCGGGCTGCCAGACCGAGCAGCCGCAGTACCTGGTCACCCCTCCTGGCGTTCGTCATCTCCTCCCGCGGTATCGCCGAGCGGGATCCCCAGGATCTCGGCGGCCACCTCGCGGGCCTCGGCCAGCTCTTCGGCCGTCGGGCCGCTGGCCTGCGCCTCATCGCTCGAGTTGTCCTCGACGGTGAGGTCCTCGATCACGCGCAGCACCGCATCGGCGCCCTCGCCGTCGATCCCGGGGATCCGCAAGAGATCGCCCCGATCGAGATCGATGATGTCGAGGAAGGTCTTGTAACCCGCACCCTCGAGCGCCGCCAGGGTGGCCGGCGAGAGATCGAGCTCGCTGAGCGGGAAGTCGGCCACGTCGTACTCCGGCTCGCCGCCGCCGAAGAGCGCCTGCTCGGCGCCGCGCTCGAGCCACTCCCGGCTCCCGTAGAGATCGATCTGCCACCCGATCAGCTGGCTCGCCAGCCGCACGTTCTGGCCGTTGCGGCCGATCGCCTGCGAGAGTTGGTCCTCGTCGACGATCGCGGTGATCACGCGCCGCTCCGAATCGCTGATGACCTTGGCGACCTTGGCCGGAGCGAGCGCCCGCCGGGCGAAGATCTCCGGGTCCGGGTGCCACGGCACGATGTCGATCCGCTCGCCGCCGAGCTCGCCGACGACCGCCTGGACGCGCGCGCCCTTCAGCCCGACGCAGGCGCCGACCGGGTCGATCGACTCGTCACGCGAAGCGACCGCGACCTTGGTCCTCCCACCGACCTCGCGGGCCACCCCCTTGATCTCGACGATCCCCTGGTAGATCTCGGGGACCTCGAGCTTGAAGAGCGCGGCCACGAACATCGGATCGGCGCGCGAGAGGATGAGCCGCGGCCCCTTCGAGGTCTCCTCGACCCGCTTCAGGACCGCGCGGATCGGCTCGCCCTGACGGAACCGCTCGCGCGGGTTCTGCTCCTTCCACGGGATGATCGCATCGGCCTCGCGCGTCTTGTTCAGCAGGACCGAGATCTTGCCGCGCTCGACCTGCTGGACCTCGCCGCTCAGGAGCTCACCGATCTTGTTGGAGTACTCATCCCTGATCCGGTTGCGCTCCCCCTCGCGGACCCGCTGGATGATCCGCTGCTTGGCGGCCATGACCGCGTTGCGGCCGAAATCGGCGAACTCGACCGGGACCTCCTGGATGTCCCCGATCTCGTACTCGGGGTCGTCCCAGCGCGCCTCCTCGAGCGAGACCTCCCGCGCGGGGTCCTGCACGACGGCGACGACCTCTTTCAGTCTCGTGATCTGGATGTTGCTACCATCTTCGCTGATCTGAATCTCCGCCTCGACGGTCGGGCCGTAGCGCCGCGCGAGCGCCGCCATGATACCGTCCCGAATGAGGTCGTAGAGTTCATCACGCGACAGATTCTTATTCGCGATCATGTCGCGAAATGCAGCAACTATCTGGTTCGTGTTCGCCATAACCATCCCCGAACTCATCTCTATACGATCACCACGGGGCGCGTTCAACCCGCATCCCAGCGGTAGACCAGATGCGCCCTGACCACCTCTTGGCGGGGCACATCGACCACATCTCCATTCTTCAGCCGGATCCTGATCAGCTCGGCCCCATCGGCATCGACGATCCCAAGGAGCTCGCCCTCGAGGCGCCTGGCCTTCCCGGCCAGGACCGACTTGCCCCGGAGCGCGACCTCGCGCCCCGCGAACCGTTCGAAGTCGCGCCGCCTGACCAGCGGCCGCTCGACCCCTGGCGACGACACCTCGAGGACGTACCTCTCACCCAGCTCAGGCAGCTGGTCCAGGTACGTTTCCAGCTCACGGGTGACGCGCGCGCAATCCTCGAGCGTCACCCCCTTACCGGGGGCGGAATCCGGGAGGTCTATCCTCACCCGCAGGATCGGGCGGGAATCGGACCCGGCCCGTTCCAGCTCTACCCATTCATACCCCAGCGCCTCGACGCGGGTCTGTAGGTTCTTTTCCAGCTCGTCTGGAGACATGATGTCGGCATCAATAAAAAAGTGGGGGTACATCCCCCCACTTCGAACACGAGCACCCGGTTTGGGTGCCCGACTCCAAACTCCTATCCAATATAACCGGTTCTCGGGAAAACGCAACCCTCACCGTGGTACGTACCCCGGGCAGCGCAGGACGGGGAGGCGGGGATAGCGCGGGAAGCGCGGATCCTGGCGCGAACGGTCGCAGAGATAGAAGCGCGAGTCGCGGCGGTTGACGATGACTCGGACCCAGACGCAGCCGGAGCAGAGCCCGGGGTCGACGACGTCGCCCTTCCCTTCCTGCTTCGGCTCCGGCACGGTCCGCTACTCCCCCCGGATCCCGAGCACCCCGATCTGGCGGCGCTCGCTCCCGCCGCGGTGGGAGAAGAAGGGTGAGTCGCCGCAGCGGGTGCAGTATGCCGAGGTGGTCAGGTTGCCGGCCGGTATCCCGAGCGCGAGCGCCTGGCGGGCGGCGACGGCGCGCAGGTCGATCATGGTGTTGGTGGGCGGCGGCTCGAGCCCGAGGGCCACGTGGACCTCGGGGCCGACCTCGTAGCACTCGCCGCAGATGGCGGGACCGAGGTGGAGGTGTAGGTCGGCGGGGTCGGAGCCGGCGAGCTCGCGGAGCGCCTCGACCCCCTCGGCGATGATCCCGCCGGCCACCCCGCGCCACCCGGCGTGGACGACAGCGATCGCGCGGCGTTCGGGATCGACGATCGAGACGGGGATGCAGTCGGCGACGGAGACGGCGAGGAGGAGGCCGGGGCGGGTGGTGGCGTGGCCGTCGGCGGCGTCGGCGATGAGGAGGCCGGGCGCGCCGACGTCCCGATGGCGCAGGACGGTGGTCCCGTGGACCTGGCCGGCGCAGGCGAGGCGGGGGAAGTCGAGCCGTTCGCGGACCTGCCGCCAGCGGGCGAAGAGCCCGGCGGCGAGGTTGGCGCCGCCGAGGCGGAAGTCGAAGTCGCCGGCCGGGCCGCGCGACGTCGTCCCCTGGACGAGCCAGGGGAAGCGCGCCGCCCATTCCGGGTGGGAGAAGAGCGGCAGGTCGCCCGCGAGCGGGGTCTCGCGGACGACGCGCGGCGTGCCGGGGGGCGTGCTACTCGACGTCAACTGGGATCGTGCGCGGGCCGTCGCCCTGCCCTTCGAGTCGCTCCACCCTGCGCGCGAGCGCTTCCAGATCGCGCCGGAGCTCGTCGAACTCGCGGCGGGGCACGAAGTCGAAGCGCTCGCGGGTCTCGTCGACCGCCTGCTGCGCGCGACGCATGGTGTTGCGCACCGCCTCCTTCGCCCGTTCCGGCGCGACCTCGCCGCGCTCGCGCATCTCGTCGATCGTCTCCTCGATCGCCTCCTTGAAGGCCGAGAGGATCCCGGTCGTGGCGCGGATCCACTCCTTGGCCGCGGCGCGTGCGCGCTCCCTGTCGTCACCCATGGTGTACTCCTCTCTCACCTGCTGCGGGAGTCGTGGCGCACGATCTGTGCGCCGAGCGCCCGCAGACGTTCATCGATCCGTTCGTACCCCCGTTCGATCTGGCCGACGTTGTAGAGTACGGATTCGCCGGTCGCCCCGAGCGCGGCGATGAGGAGAGCCATCCCCGCGCGGATGTCGGGGCTCTCGACCACGCCGCCGTGGAGCTTGGAGGGCCCCACGACCACCGCCCGGTGCGGATCGCAGAGGACGATCTGCGCCCCCATCCCGATGACCTTGTCGGCGAAGAACATCCGCGATTCGAACATCTTCTCGTGGATGAGGATCGTCCCCTTGCACTGCGTGGCGGTGACGAGCGCGATCGAGGTCAGGTCGGCCGGGAAGGCGGGCCAGGGGCCGTCGTCTATCTTGGGGATGTGCCCGCCGAAGTCCATCCGGATCACCTTCTCCTGATCGGCGGGGACGAAGAGGTCGGCGCCCCGGATCTCGCAGCGGATCCCCAGGCGTTCGAAGCCGAGGAGGGTGGAGTCGAGGTGTTCGACGGCGGCGTCCTGGATCAGGATCTCGCCGCCGGTCACCGCTGCCAACCCGATGAAGGAACCGACTTCGATGTGGTCGCTCCCGATCCGGTACTCGCCGCCGTGCAGCCGTTCGACCCCTTCGATCTCGAGGGTCCCGGTCCCGATCCCCGTGATGCGGGCGCCGAGGGCGTTGAGCATCTTGCAGAGGTCCTGGACGTGGGGCTCGGCGGCGGCGTTGCGGAGCCGGGTCGTGCCGCGGGCGAGGACGGCGGCCATGATCGCATTCTCGGTGGCCGTCACGCTCGGCTCGTCGAGGAAGATGTCGGCGCCGGTCAGCCCGTCGGTCTCGAGGCGGTAGCCGTGGTCGGTGGTGATCCGCGCGCCGAGGCGGGTGAGGGCGAGGAAGTGGGTATCGACGCGCCTGCGGCCGATGACGTCGCCCCCGGGGGGCGGGAGTACCAGCCGCCCGATCCTGGCCAGCAGCGGCCCGGCCAGGAGTATCGAGGCGCGGATGCGCGCGGCCATCTCCGGCTCGAGCTCGGTCGCGGATATGTCGCGGGCGTGGATCCGGATCCGGTTCGGCCCGATCCACTCCGTCTCGGCGCCGAGGGTCTGCACGAGCTCCAGGAGGGTGCGTACGTCCCGGATATCGGGGATGTTGTCGAGGATGACCGGCTCGTCGGTCAGGAGCGCGGCCGCTATGACGGGGAGCGCAGCGTTCTTGTTACCTGCGGGTTTGATCACCCCCCGCAACGGGTGACCGCCGTTGACGACGAGTTTGGGCATGACGACTCTCTCGCGGGGCGCCTCTCCGGGCGCCCGATTGATTGCTGAACTTCGTACCGGCCGCCCCCTACCCCTGGTCGCGTCTCCCGTTTGCGACAGGGGCGTGGTGCCGTCGGGCCGGCACCGGGATCGCGCGGCCGGCCTGCCGGAAGATACCCGCGGCCGGCCGAGGGCGTCAATCGGTGCGGCTCAGATGTCGATCCTGACGTTGAGCGGATCGCCATCCATGTCGATCACGTTGGCCATGGTCCGTTCGCCGTAACGGTTGAACTGGAGCGAGACCCGGCTCCCCCCCACCGTCATCCGATGGATGTCGAGGTAACGGAAGCGCATGGGGAGGTGCGGCTGCACCAGGCGCACCATCCGGCCGGCGCCGTCGGGCTCGATACCCAGCAGCCCCTGGAGCATCTGGAAGAAGGCGCCGGCCGCCCACGCCTGGGGGGAACAGGAGACCGGGTAGGCGACCGGCGCGTCGGTCTCGCCGCGCCAGATCCCGCAGAAGAGCTCCGGGAGGCGGTGATAACGGAAGTGCAGTGCCGCGTCCACCAGGGCGTTGAAGACGGTGGCAGCCTCGCGCCGGAGTCCGTAGCGGGCCAGCCCCAGGGTGATCAGGGCGTTGTCGTGCGGCCAGATCGTGCCGTTGTGGTACGAGAGTGGGTTGTAAACCGGCTGGTGGCGCGCGAGCGTGCGTATCCCCCACCCCGAGAACATCTCGTCGTTGAGGAGCACCCCGGCCATCCGCCTGGCTTGTTCGGGGGACGGGACCCCCGCCCAGAGGAGGTGGCCGGGGTTCGACGTGATGGTCGGGACCCGGCGTTTGCGGCCGTCCAGCGCGAGCGCGTAGAAGCCACGGTCCTCCATCCAGAAGGCGTCGTCGATCCGTTGGCGGAGCGCGGCCGCATCCGCGCGCAACTGCCGGGCGCGCCGGGTGTTGCCGAGCGAGGCGTAGAGCTCGGCCATCTCGTTCTTGGCGGCGTAGACGTACCCCTGCACCTCGATGAGGGCGATCGGCGGCTCGGGGAGGGTACCGTCGGGGAAGGCGACGCCGTCGCCGGAGTCTTTCCACCCCTGGTTGGCTAGCCCGCGGCTCGACCGCCGGGCGTACTCGACGAAGCCGTCGCCGTCGATGTCGCCGTATTCATCGATCCACGCGAGCGCCCGCTCCGCGTGGGGGAGGAGCCGCCGGGCGAAGGCCAGGTCCCCGGTCCAGCGAATCGTCTCGCCGAGGAGGATCAGGAAGAGAGGCGTCGAGTCTACGCTGCCGTAATACGGGATGTGTGGGATCTCGCGACAGGCGGCCATCTCCCCCCGACGCAGCTCGTGGAGGATCTTCCCCGGCTCCTCCTCGGTCCAGTCGTTCACCTCCCGCCCCTGCATCGCCGCCAAGAACAGGAGGGTGTGGCGCGCGATCTCCGGGTTGACCATCAAGACCTGGAGGCTGGAGATGATCGCGTCACGGCCGAAGGGGGCGGTGAACCAGGGGATCCCGGCGGAGATGGTGCTCTGGCCGCGATGCTCGATCATGAGGGCGCGCAGGTCGGTGATCGCCTGGCGGAGCGCGGAGTTGAAGAACTCGTCGTCGCACCGGATCTCGGTCGCCGTGGCGTGCCAGTCGTCATAGGCGGCGCGGATCCGGGCGAAGCGGTCGGCGAAGGGGAACCCAAGGGTGGCGATCCGTACCCCTTCCATTAAAGGAACGATGATCACCTCGAGCTCGATGCTCTCCTTGGGCTCGAGCGCGAGCTCCCAGCGGGCGCTGCCGCCGTCGAGCACCGTCGGCGAGATCGAGAAGCGGATGAGTGTACGGCGCAGCGCGCCGTCCAGCCCCCGATAGAGCCAGCTCACCTCCCGCTCGGAGACGAGCGGCTCGTAGTACTCGCCACGCCCCGCCCGCCCCGCCCCGCGCACCTCGAAGATATCGGCGAAGTCCGCGGCGAAGGAGAGCTCGACGCCGAACTCGACGGTCCTCCCCATGTAGTTGGTGAGGACCATCCGGTCGGTCATGAACTCGCCGAGGAGGTGCTCGCGGCGGATGTGGAGGAAGTTCTTCGGCTCGGAGAAGACACCCCCGAACTCCCGGTCGGTGACCGTCAGATCGATCTGCGCCGCGAAGACGCGCGCCGCCTGGGAACTCAGCACATCCGGCCGGCTCCCGGCGATCCGGAGCTCGTAGTAGCTCAGGACGCGGGTGTCCTCGTAGAAGAGGCCGAGCTCGCAGGCGCCCGCGGGGGTGATGTTGCCGGAGGCGTCGGTGAGGAGGAAGAGGCGCTCCTCCTTGAGGACGAGCTCGGTGCGGGCGAGGGTCTGGGCGTCACACTCGATCGACTCGTAGCCGAGGAGCTGACGCGCCGGAACCGGCGTCAACACCGGCCTCGGCTCGCCCGGGAGCGCGACGCTCTCCCAACCAGCCGCGACGTCCGGCATCTCGTCCTCGACCCTCACGCCGGTGTTGCCGGTTCTGCCGCGACCCCGGCCGCGGCCTGCTCGATGGCGCGCCGGTAGAGCTCCTCGTAGGCGGCGACCATCGTGGCGCGGTCGAAGCGCTCGATCGCGCGGGCGCGACAGCGTTCGCGGTCGAACCCCTCGAGCCCGGAGCGGATCAGCTCCGCCATCGCCTGCGCGTCCGGGACCAGGAATCCGGTCACCCCCTCCTCGATCAGCTCCGGCGCGCTCCCGCGCGGGAAGGCGATGACCGGGCAACCGCAGAGCATCGCCTCGATCATGACTATCCCGAACGGCTCTTCCCAGTTGAGCGGAACGAGCACCGCCTTGGAGCGAGAGAAGAGCTCCCGCTTCGCCTCCATCCCGATCGGACCGAGGTAGCGAACGTGCGGGCGCTCGAGGCGCGGGACGATCTCGCGCTCGGCGAAGGTCGGGTCCGCGTCGTCGCGATGGATGCCCCCGGCGACCCAGATCTCGACGCCGGCGGCCTCGGCGACGTCGATCGCGGTGTGGGGGCCCTTGACCTCCGACAAGCGCCCCACGAAACAGACCCCCTCGCCCGGGATACTAGGTCCGAGATACCGCCTATGGTCGACGCCGTGGTGGATCACCTCGATCCGCGGCAGCTCGATCTCCAACTCCCGCTGACGATCGCTGATCGCAACGTACCAGATCTGCGGGAAGTACCGGTAGAACTGCGAGAGGTGCTCATCGCGCACATGGTGCAGGGTATAGACGATCGGGAGCTCTGGGAGGAACCGAGCGATCGCGAGCGCGCTAGCCGAGTGACAGTGGACGACGTCGTACCCCCGGCCCGCGATCCTGGCGAACGCCCAGCTCACGTGGTTCACGTCGACGAGGTGGTCGGGGGGCCACTGCGCTTCCGGGTAGAGCGCCTCGAGGCGGGCCGCGGTGTCCGAATCCCCCGTGGCGAACACAGTTACCTCGTGGCCCCGGGCGACCAGACCTTCGGCCAGTTCGTAGACCACCAATTCCGTGCCGCCGTAGTCTTTGGGGGGCACGGAGACGAATGGAGTGGAGATCAGGGCGATCTTCATGCCGTGAGCTGTGGGAGATGAACTTCGATAGCTTCCCGGGGTGCTTGGCAAGACGCGTTCCACCCCCTCCCGGCGTGAGCTCTGCTTGACACCCGGGTGCCGCCTCCCCCATGATTCGCGGGATCGGCGTAACCCGCTTCGAGTATCGAAGATTCGGGACGATGGGTCAGGTGCCGTAAACCGGTCGCTGCCGTTCGGTGTCCAAGCCTGGTACGTGGCCGGCAGCTGTGATTCCGGCGACCCGTTCGAGCTGGTAGCCGACGTGAGGACGCGATTCATTCTGTCCATAGCAGCTAAGAGGTAATCCGATGCAGCTCCTGGTTGCGGTCATCAACCACGAGGAAAAGCTGGACCAGATCCTGGCCGGTTTCCTCGAGCTAGGAATAACGGGCGCGACGATCCTGAACAGCGAAGGGATGGGCCGGGTCGTCTCGCACGAAATCCCGATCTTCGCGGGGCTGCAGACGCTCATGGCCCGTTCGCGGCCCAAGAATCAGACCATCTTCAGTGTAATCAGGGAAGAGGATAAAATTAAGGGTGCGATCGCGTTGCTGCAAGAGATCTGCGGTGATCTGAACGACCCGGCGACGGGTATAGTCTTCACCATCCCCCTCTCGCGGGTGGTGGGGCTGAAGCCGGAGCTGGGGGCGGACGATCTCTGACCGGGGCAGCGCGATCGGAGCGGTTCGTCGTCGTGGCGGCAAACGAAATGCATAGCCGATCAGGGGCCGCGCACGGGCGCGGTTTTCCGTGACCGCAAAGCGTAGGAGGTTACTATCTTGGTCACGACCGGAATGACACCGCTGGCCACACTCGCCCTCGTGCAGGTGAGCTGGGCCGATGGCCTGGCCGCCGTTTCCCTCGGTCTGATCGCGCTCTTCTGGCTGGCGATCGCGATCGGCGTGCTGGTCCTGATCACGCTCGTGATGCGACTGCTCAAGCGGGTCGAGGGGTTGGTCGAGGAGGTGGCACCCAAGGCCGCACCCCTGCTGGAGCGGGCCAACGAGATAGCCGGCAACGCGGCTGCCGTATCGCATTCGGTACGGGCCGAGATCGAGCGGGTGGGCGAGACGGTGCAGGGGCTGAACGAACAGATCCACCAGGCGATGGAAACCGCGACGGAGCAGGTCCGCAGGTTCGGGACGGTCGTACGGGTGGTGCAGGAGGAGGTAGAGGATCTCCTGCTCGATGCAACGGCGACGGCGCGCGGTCTCCAGGCGGCGGCGGAGACGTTGCGGCGCCCCGCCCTCCCTTCCCCGATCAGAGGAGATGGTGGTGATGAATCCTGAGGCGAGCAGTGCGTTGGGCGAGCGCGCCCGGCAGGGCGGCCGGGGCGAGGCGGGTTACGAAGGCCGGCTGCAGTTGGAGCGCGACTACGAAGAGGCGGGGCGGACCACGGCGACCCCCGACCTGCTCGAGTTCGCGGGCGCCTTCGTCGTGGGTGCGCTGGTAGGTGCCGGGTTGATGCTGCTCCTGCGGCCACGCCGGAAGAGCCGTACCGAGCGGATCCGCGACGATCTCGCGCCCTACCGCAAGAAGATGCGGGAGAGCGCGCAGCACGCGCGCCGCAGCTTCAAGGAAGGCGCGGACGCCACCACCGAGATAGCCGAGGCGCTCGGTCAGGCCGGCCGGACCTTGATCCAGGGGCTCCGCGAGGAGATCGGCGATATGATCGGCTCGGCGCGCGAGGAGCTCTCCCGGACGATCAACGATCAGGTCGGCCAGGCGATGGCTGTGGTCCGGCGGGGTAACCGGCACAAGGGCTGGCGCTGAGACGGAGGCCGGCTTGCGGTTCATATTCTCGCTCTGCGGCGCACTGCTACTCATCGCGCTCCTGCCCGATACCGGGTGGGCGTTCGGCCCGGCTACGCACGCCTTCCTCTCGGAGCAGCTCCTGAATTCGCTCTGGCTGCTCCCCTCTTCTCTGGCCGATCTGATCCGCGCCTACCCCCAGAGCTTCATCTACGGCTCCCTCGCCGCCGACATCTCCCTGGCCAAGAAGTACGTACCAGCGGGCCGGCACTGCCACTTCTGGCACGTCGGCGAGGAGATCTACGAGGCGGCGGACAACGACCGGTTGAAAGCCGTCGCGCTGGGGTACCTGAGCCACCTGGCGGCGGACACGATCGCGCACAACTTCTTCGTCCCGCGTCGCCTACTGCTGACCAGCTCGACACGAGCGCTCGGCCACTCCTACTGGGAGGCCCGGCTCGACAGCCATCTCGGCGAGCCGTACGCACGGCTGGCCCGGTCGGTCGTCCTGGACTACGACCACAGTGAGGCGGATGCGCTCTTCGACCGGGTCCTGAGCGGGACGATCTTCTCCTTCGAGACGAACCGCCGGATCTTCCGGGGGATGATCCAGGTCCAGGACAGCGACCAGTGGAAGCAGGTCTTCGAGCAGGTGCTGCAGCACTCGCGGTGGGATCTCCCGGACGACGTCGCCGAGACGTATCTCGCGCACGCCTTCGACTCGGTGGTCGACTACCTGCGCCGGCGCCAGGAGTCGCTCCCGGCGGCGCTCGACCCGATCGGGGAGGCGAACCTGCAGATGGCGAAGCGGATCCGGCGGATGGCGCTCCGGGAGGGGGCCTGGCGTCGTCCGGCGCGCCTCCGTGAGCTGGCCAACGACTTCTTCCCGCTCCCGCCGGTCGATCTGGGGTATTGGCGGGCCCGCACCTCGGCGCCGAGCGGCGCCGAGGGTGCGGCCGATTGAGAGGGTCGGCTCAGGCGCCGCTCAGCTTGCGCTTGAGCAGCTCGGTGGCCTGCTTGGGGTCCGCCTTCCCCTGCGACTTCCGCATGATCTGCCCCATGAAGAAGCCGAGGAGCTTCTCGTTCCCCTGGCGGTAGCGATCCGCCTCGACGGGCGAGGCGGCGATGACCTCGTCGACCCAGGCCTCGAGCTGGCCGATGTCGCGGATCTGGCTGAGCCCCTCCTCCTGCACGATCACGGCGGGCTCGCGCCCGGTCTCGGCCATCTTGGCGAAGACCTGGCGGCCGAGGGTCGTCGAGACCGTCCCATCCGCGATCAACCCGATGAGCTGGGCGAGGTGCTCGGGAGAGATCGGGAATTCGGAGATCGCGCACTGCCGCTGGTTGAGCCACCCGAGGACGTCGGTCATGACCCAGTTGCTGGCGGCCTTGGGGTCGCCGGCGGCGCGGGCGGTCGCCTCGTAGTAGTCGGCCACTTCGCGGGTCGCGGTGAGGACCTCGGCGTCGTAGGCTGGGAGCCCGTACTGCTCCTGGAAGCGCCGCAGCTTGGCGTCGGGGAGCTCCGGGAGGGTCGCCCGGATCGCGTCGACCTCGCCCGGCTCGAGGACGAGCGGCGGGAGGTCGGGCTCCGGGAAGTAGCGGTAGTCGTAGCTGTCGCCCTTCGACCGCATCGGGCGCGCCTCGTTCCGGGCGGCGTCCCAGAGGAGCGTCTCCTGCTCGACCACGCCGCCCGCATCGAGGATCGCGGCCTGACGCTCGATCTCGTACGCGATCGCCCGCTCGACGTTGGCGAAGGAGTTCATGTTCTTGAGCTCTGTCTTCGTCCCGAACGTCTTGCTCCCGACCGGGCGGATCGAGACGTTGGCGTCGACGCGCAGGCTCCCCTTCTCCATGTCGCAGTCGCTCACCTCGAGGTACTCGAGGATCTGCTTGAGGCGAGTGAGGAAGTCGCGCGCGTGCGCCGGCGAGACGATGTCGGGCTCGGTCACGATCTCGATGAGGGGGACCCCGGCGCGGTTGAGGTCGATCGCGGTCTTCCCGGGGAGCCGGTCGTGCAACGACTTACCGGCGTCCTCCTCGAGGTGGATGCGACGGATCCTGACCCGCTGGACGGTCGCGCTCCCCCGCTCGAGGCGGGCATCGACCCACCCGTCGGTACAGATCGGGCGGTCGTACTGCGTGATCTGGTACCCCTTGGGGAGGTCCGGATAGAAGTAGTTCTTGCGCGCGAAGACGCTCGTCTCGTGGATCGTGCAGTTCAGCCCCAGGCCGGCGCGGATCCCGAGCTCGACGGCGCGGCCGTTGACGACCGGGAGCGAGCCGGGGAGGCCGAGGCAGACCGGACAGACATGGGAGTTAGGTTCGGCGCCGAACTCGGCCGAGTCGCCGCAGAACATCTTGGTCCGGGTCTTGAGCTGGACGTGGACCTCCAGCCCGATGACTGGCTCGTAACGCATTCCCATCCCCCCTACTCACTCAAGAGCCGCTCGAGCGCGGCGGCCGCGCGCAGCAGCGTGACTTCGTCCCAACGATCGGCTATGAACTGGCCGCCGACCGGGAGCCCCTCCGTGGTGCCGACCGGGATCGAGATCGCCGGCAGCGCGGCCAGGTTGGCGGTCACCGTGAAGATGTCGCCGTAATATTGACGGTAGATGTCCTGCACCTTCTCGCCGAGCCGCGGCGGGAGGTGGAAGGTGGTCGGCGTGAAGATGACGTCGACCCCGGAATCGAAGACCTGGCGGAAATCGCGGGTGATCAACGCGCGCACGCTCTGCGCCCGGGCGTAGTAGGCGTCGTAGTGACCGGCCGCGAGGGCGTAGGTCCCGAGCATGATGCGACGCTTGACCTCCGCGCCGAAGCCGATCGACCGGGTCTCGTCGTATACCGCCGCGGACGACGTCGCGTCCGGCGCGCGCATCCCGTAGTGCACCCCATCGAACCGCGCCAGGTTGCTCGACGCCTCGGCGGGCGCGATCAGGTAGTAGGTCGGGATCGCGTACCGGGTATGCGGGAGCGAGATCTCCCGCACCTCGGCGCCGGCCTCGCGGATCCGGTCGATAGCGGCCCTGCAGGCGCTCGCGATCCCGGGATCGAGCTCCTCAGGGAAGTACTCTCGGGGGATGCCGACCACGAGCCCTTCGAGCCCCGCCTCGAGCGCATCGCGGAACTGCGGGACCGGGATGTTGGCGGCGGTCGCGTCGAACCGGTCTGCGCCGGCGACGACCTCGAGGAGGAGCGCGGCGTCGGCGACGCTACGGCTCATGATCCCGACCGTGTCGAGCGAGGAGGCGAAAGCGACCAGGCCGTACCGGCTGATCCGGCCGTACGACGGCTTGAGCCCCACGATCCCGCAGTACGCGGCGGGTTGGCGCACCGAGCCGCCGGTATCGGAGCCGAGCGCGGCGGGGACGATCCCGGCCGCGACCGCGGCGGCGGACCCGCCCGAGGAACCACCCGCCGTCCTGGTCAGGTCGCGGGGGTTACGGGTCGGGCCGAAGGCCGAGTTCTCCGTGGTCGAGCCCATCGCGAACTCGTCCAGGTTGGTCTTGCCGACCACGACCGCACCCGCCTCGCGCAGCCGCCGGACCGCGGTCGCTTCGTAGGGAGCGCGGAACCCTTCCAGGATCCGCGAGCCGCAGGTCGTCGGGTGGTCGAGGGTGCAGAAGTTGTCCTTGATCGCGACCGGGACCCCGGCCAGCACACCCGCACCGCGACCTTCGGCGATCGCCCCGTCGACCTCGGCGGCACGGGCAGCCGCAACCTCCGCGTCGTAACTGATGAAGGCGTTGATCCCCTCCGGCGCGGGGTCGATCCGCCCGAGCCGGGTCAGCGCCTCGTGTACCTGCTCCGTCGCCGTGGTGCGGCCGGCGGCGACCGCCGCCGCGAGCTCGGCGATGCTACCCCACTCTCCCTTCATCCTACCTCCCCGGTTACCGAAGCCTCGTCCGGCCGCCCGGCCGACTCGAGGCTAGCTTTGTCTGCGAATCCTTCGTCGAGCTCGGACTGATCGAGCGCCGCCAGGCGCGGCAAGGAGAAGAACCCATCCTCCCACGCCGGCGCGAACGCCGAGGGCGAGAGGTGCAGGAGGTCGGGCCCCAGCTCCTCGGAGCGCCGGGCAATCCCCTTCTCGCTCACCCCGCCCACCATCGGCACCGAGGACACGTCGAGGGCCGTCAGCTCCTCGACGTGACCGAGCACGCTATTGAGTTGGTCCGCGAACTGGTCGACCTCCTCCTCGGTCAATCGGAGGCGCGCCAGCGCGGCTATCTGTATGACTTCCTCACGTGATACCGCCATATCTCCGCCGCTCCCTATAGCTCTTTCTGTAGATTGGCATACCGAATCACCACCCGCTTGCGCCCGACCGCCTCGAACTCGATCGTCGCCTTCATGTCGAGTCCGAAGCCGGAGATCTCGCGGATGACTCCGCGCCCGAACTGCGGGTGGCGTACTACTTCCCCCTTGATGAAGCGAGGCATATCCTGGGAATCGCTGTAGTCGACGACGAGCCCCGCGCCACTCTCCCGCTCGAGCGAGCGGTCGCGGCGATCCCGCCACGACCCGCCGCCGCCCCCCCACGACCGGTCCAGCCACCCGCGGGCGCCGACGCTGCGCGACAATCTGGGTGACAGCCGCTTCTCTAGCAACTCATCCGGGATCGGGTCCAGGAACGACGATGGTAGCGAGGGCTGGGTCGAGCCGAGCCGGCGCCGCGACCTGGCGTGCAACAGGTAGAGCTTTCGCCTGGCCCTGGTGATCCCGACGTAGAAGAGGCGCCTCTCCTCTTCGAGGGTCTCCGGCTCGTCGTAGGCGCGGGCGAGGGGGAATAGCCCCTCCTCCAACCCGCTGATGAAGACGACCGGGAACTCGAGCCCCTTCGCGTTGTGCAGCGTCATCAGCGTGACGGCCTCCGCGCCGGCGTCGTGGCTGTCGACGTCGGCCACGAGCGAGACCTTCTGCAGGAAGAGGTCGAGCGGAGTCGCGTCGGGGGTGTCCTCATCCCCCGCCCCGAGCCCCGCCTCCTCGAACTGGTAGGCGCTCGCGATCAACTCCTCGACGTTGGCGATCCGATCCTCGCCCTCCGCGCCCTCCGCCTCGAGCGCCTCCCGGATCCGCAGTTCGGCGACGAGCCGCTCCAGGAGCTCGCCCACGCCGAGGTGCTGCGCCCGGGCGCGGAACCGGTCGATCACCTCCGCGAAGGCGACGAAGGCGTTCGCGGCGTTACGCGTGAGCCCCTCGCACTCCGTGGCGATGCGCGCCGCGTCGAGCACGGCGAGCCCGCGCTCCGCCGCCCAGTCCAGGAGCCGCGCCTTGCTCGCGTCGCCGATCCCACGCCGCGGATAGTTCACGATCCGGTCGAAGGCGCCGCCGTCCCTCGGGTTCGAGATGAGCCGGAGGTAGGCGAGGACATCCATGATCTCTCGCCGCTCGTAGAACCGCGTGCCACCGACGATCTGGTACGGCAGAGCGTGGCGCAGGAAGACGTCTTCCAGCGCGCGGGACTGCGCGTTGGTCCGGTATAGGACGACGAAGTCGCGCAACGTCCGCTCCGGTTCGTCCCGCAGCCGCGCCAGGATCTCCGCGGCGATCCAATCCGCCTCGTCGTCCTCGTCGGCGGCCTCGACTACCGTGATCAGGTCGCCGGCACCGGAATCGGTGCGCAGCGTCTTCCCCTTGCGGCGCACGTTCTGCGCGATCACGTGGTTGGCGGCCTCTAGGATCCGGCCGGTGGAACGATAGTTCTGCTCCAGACGGATCGTGACCGCGTCCGGGAAGTCCTTCTCGAAGTCGAGGATGTTGCGGATGTCGGCGCCGCGCCACCCATAGATCGACTGGTCGTCGTCGCCCACGACCATGAGGTTGGCCCGCCGCGAGGCATGGGCGGCAGCGGGAGCCGGCGCGGGCTCGTCGTCGTATCCCAGCGCGAGAAGCTTGATGAAACGGTACTGCACGTGGTTGGTATCCTGGTACTCGTCGACCAGGATGAAGGCGAACCGCGCGCGGTATTCAGCCAGGAGATCCGGGTAGCGGCGGAAGAGCTCCACCGGCTTGACGAGCAGGTCGTCGAAGTCGAAGGCGTTCTGCTCCCGGAGCGCGTTCTGATAGGCGCGGTATACATCCGCGACGACGCGGCTGAAGGCATCCCGCGCCATGGAGGCGTAGGTCTCCGGGTCGATGAACTGGTTCTTGGCGCTCGAGATCGCCGCCTGGATCCCCTTGGGGTTCCAATCCTTGGCAGAGAGGCGCAGCCGCTCGAGGATCTGCTTGATCTCGCGGACCGCGGCGTCGGCGTCGTAGATCGAGAAGTTGGTGCCCCATGAGGTCGCTCCCCCGGCGCCGGTGCCGCCCAGAAGGGTGGCGTGACGGCGGAGGAGACGCGCGCCGATCGCGTGGAAGGTCCCGATCCAGCTCCCGGCCGGCTCGTGGCCGAGGAGGTGGCGGATGCGTTCCCGCATCTCGCCGGCCGCCTTGTTGGTGAAGGTCACCGCGAGGATCGCCGCCGGATCGACGCCATGCTCCTCGATCAGGTGCACGATCCGCGTGGTCAGGACTCGGGTCTTGCCGGAGCCGGCGCCGGCCAAAACGAGGAGCGGCCCTTCGAAGTGCTCGACGGCCGCGCGCTGTTCCGGGTTCAGCCCCGCCAGGTAGTTACGCAAGTTCTTCATCTATGGTCTGGTACCCCACGGTCGCGGCGCCGCTCCGTCGGGTACTGCTATTCAGCTCGTCTTCGCGGCGACCTCGCCGGCGGCCTCGGTCGTGGCGGCCGGGAGCTCGATCTCGAAGATGGTACCACCACCCCGCCGCGCCCGCACGGCGATCGTCCCCCCGTGCAGCTCTTCGATGATCCTGCGCGTCAGGGCGAGGCCGACCCCCCAACCTCCAGGCTTGGTCGTGACCCCAGGCTCGAAGAGGCGGTCCCGGATCGCCGGGTCGATCCCCGGCCCGGTGTCGGCGACGGAGAGGTAGACCTTCCCCGCACCGTCGTGGGCCGCCGCGATCCTGATCCACCCCCGGCCGCTCCCCGCCAGTGCGTCGAGGGAGTTCTTGACCAGGTTCTCGAGCGCCCAGACCAGGAGGACGCGGTTGGCCAGGACCGGCGGCACCCCAGGCCGGACCCGGGAGCGGAGCTTGATCTCCCCGCCGCGCGTAGGGAGCCGCGGCCGGATGTAGCCATCGATCTCCCTGATGACCGCACTGACCGGCACCACCTCGAGCGCCGGCTTCTGGCCGATCAGTTCGAAGCGCCGCGAGACCCGCTCGAGCCGTTCGACGTCGGCGGCGATCTCCGCAGCGATCCGCTCGACCGGGATGAGAAGGTCGCGCTCACCGGGCGCGAGCCGCAAGACCTCCGCCCACCCCGCCAGCGCCGAGAGCGGGGTAGCCATCTGGTGCGCGAGCTCGCGCGCGGTCGCCGCCCAGATCCGTTCTCGCTCGGCGCGCACCGCCGCACGCATCAGTACGAAGACCGCGGCGCCGAGCACCACCGTGGCGCCGACCTGGAGCCAGGGCGCCCAGCGCAGCCATGCGACGACCGGGGGTAATCCGAAGTGGATCGTCCCGACCCCCGGCTCGCTGACCGGGGTGTTGTGCCGGTCGAGGTGCCTGGTGTACTCCAGCGCGCGCCGCCGTGAGGTACTGTCCGTAATATCGAAGCGGAAGGGGAGGTTCGCCGCGGCGTAGAGCTCACCCTCCGCATTCACGATGACGATCGGGACCCCCAGCTCGGCCAGCGTCGCCTGGACCTCCAGCAAGGCCTTGAGCTCCGCGCCGGGATCGAGGGAGAGGAGGCCGCGCTGCACGAGGGCGTAGATCCGCGTGTGCAGCTCCGCCTCGGAACGTACCTCCTCGACGATCCGCCCGGTATAGAGCAGGAAGGTACCGAAGACGACGAGCGAGACCAGCGCCAGCGCCACCAGCCGGGGGCGTCGATCCATGGGCGGACCCTTGCTCGATCGGGCCCGGTCCGACGACCGGGCCCGACGGGACGGTGCAGGGTGCGGTCAGGCTATGCGGTCCTGACCGAAGTATGGGACCAGCACCTCCGGGACACGGACGGTGCCATCGGCTTCCTGATAATTCTCGAGCAACGCGATCACGGTCCGCGCGAGCGCCAGACCGGAGCCGTTGAGGGTGTGCACGAACCGCGGCCGCCCCCCATCCTCCGGGCGATACCGTATCCCCGCACGGCGCGCCTGGAAGTCAGTGAAGACCGAGCAGCTCGAGACCTCGAGCCAGCGCTCGGCGCCGGGGGCCCAGACCTCGAGGTCGTAGGTCTTGGCGCTGGCGAAACCGAGATCGCCGGTCGCCAGGAGGACGACGCGATAGTGGAGCCCGAGGAGCTGTAACACCCGCTCGGCGTGGCCGGTCAGCTCTTCGAGCGCCGCCGCGCTGTTCTCCGGCTTCTCGAAGCGCACGAGCTCGACCTTGTCGAACTGGTGCACCCTGGTCAGCCCCCGCGTCTCCTTGCCGTGCGCGCCCGCCTCCCGCCGGAAGCAGGGGCTGTAGGCGACGTACTTGATCGGGAGATCGGCGCCGTGCAGCAGCTCGTCGGCGTGCAGGTTCGTGACCGGTACCTCCGCGGTCGGTATCAGGTACAGCCCGTCGAGCGGGACCTGATACATGTCCTCGCCGAACTTCGGGAGCTGACCGGTGCCGAGCGCGGTCTGGTGGTTCACCAGATACGGCGGCCAGACCTCGGTATAGCCGTGCTCACGCGCGTGTAGATCGACCATGAAGTTGATCAGCGCGCGCTCGAGTCGGGCGCCGAGCCCGATGTAGAGCGGGAACCCGCTCCCGGAGATCTTGGCGCCCCGCGGGAGGTCGAGGATCCCAAGGCGTTCGCCGAGCTCCCAGTGCGGCTTCGGCACGAAGTCGAAGCGACGCGCCTCACCCCAGCTCCGGACCACCCGGTTCGCCTCTACGCCGCCTTCAGGCAGTTCCGGCATCGGGAGGTTGGGGAGGATGAGGAGGAGGTTCCGGATCTCTTCCTCGACGACGGCGAGACGCGCCTCCTTCTCGGCGATCGCCTCGCCGACGGCGCGCATCTCTTCGATCAGCGCGGCGGCTTCTTCGTGAGCGCCGGCGCGCTTGAGCTGGGCGATGCGGGCCGACTCCTCGTTGCGACGGGCACGCAGTTCATCGACGGCGGCTATCAGCTCGCGCCGCTCCTCGTCGTGCGCCAGGACGCGGTCGAGCATCTGGAGGAGATCGGGGTTACCGCGACGCGCGAGCGCGTTGCGGACCGCATCGGGCTCCTCCCGGACCAATCTGAGTTCGAGCATCTCTTACTTGGGAGGGATCATGGAGCGGTCGTTACAGTTCGGGTTCCGGATGATCTCGAACCGTAGCACACCGGCAGCGTGGTCGATATCGATCGGGGCGAGCTTGCCGTAGAGGACGCAGATCTCGCCCACCAACCCGTAGTAGCGCCGGCTGCGGACCGCGTAGACCACACCCTCCTCGAGCGCGACCGATGTCGTGTCCTGATAACGCGCCGCCGCGCCCGGGACCTTGGTGACCGATTCGAAGGTCTCACCCGGCAACGGCGCGATCCCGGACCCCAACCCCAGATCCTTGATGATCCCCGCGGGGCTGAGATACAGCTTGCCGTCGGACTCGGTGAGGACGAAGTCCCAGTTCCCGCTGGAGCCGGGGGTCTCGACCGCGACGCGCTGGCCGTGGAACCCGGAGAGGAGGTCGTAGGCGGAGGGGAGCCCATGGTACTCCGGCCGCCCGAGCGAGAAGAGGTCGACGGTGTCCGGGATGGCCACCCAATCATCCGGGCCGTAAGGATCCTCACAGCCGGTGAAGATCAAGGCGGCGATCGCCAGGGCGCAGAATGTCCGCACGATACTACTCGGTTTCATTGATCGATCCTGAAAAGTCAAGTCGAACACTAGTTTCAACGTTCTGGGCTGTCAAGACTCGGACCGCGCGGTCCGGCGGTCCTTTATCACGGGCTCCGGCTCGATACAGGTTGACATTCGCGGGCTCCGCTCCTAATCTGGACCAGGTCCACGAGCGCTACGGGGCGGGGCGCGTTTCGGTTCGTGCCGGAGCGGCACGGGCGCCCTCGGCCGCCGGCCACGGGCGCATATGAAGTAAGACACCTGATCTTCGTGAGCGGCGGCCATGTCATCGGTCAATCCAACTGATCGACGCCACCTGCTGGTCGTCGATGACGAGCCCTATATCGGGCGAATCATTCAACTCAAACTGGAACGGTCGCCTTACACCGTCGAGGTGGCAACCGATGCGGCCACGGCGCGTGAGTGGTTCCATTCCGACGCGCGCCTCGACCTCATATTGTTGGACATCATGCTGCCCAAGGCGAGCGGCCTCGATCTCCTGGCGGAGCTGCGCGGCCTCCCTCATCGGCGGACCACGCCGGTAATCATGCTGACCGCCAAGGGTGAGATCACCGATCGTGAGCGCGCAGCGGCGCTCGGCGCGACCGATTTCCTGACCAAACCCTTCAGCCCCAAGATGCTCCTTGCCCGAATCGATGCGCTCTTCCACGGCTGACAATCACCTCTGGGCGGTCATCCTGGCGGGGGGCGTAGGCTCCAGGTTCTGGCCGGTCTCGACACCGGCACGCCCCAAACAGCTCCTCCCGCTCGGGAGCGAGCGCCCTCTCTTGGCGGACACCGTGGATCGTATCCTCCCGCTCGTCCCGGCGGAGCGACTCCGGATCCTGACCGGCGAACACCTGGCGGCCCCGATATTGGAGATCGTCCCGGCGCTCGGTCGCGACGCGCTGCTCCTCGAGCCGAGGGCGCGCGGGACCGCGCCGGTGCTGGCCTGGGCCGCGGTCGAACTCGCCCGGCTCGACCCCGATGCGGTGATGATCTCGCTGCACGCCGACCACGTCATCGCACCTGACTCCGAGTTCCGCGCGCTCCTCGCCGAGGTGAGCCGTCGCGCGGCCGTGACCGACCGGCTCTACACCATCGGGATCGAACCAACCCGCCCGGAGACGGGGTACGGCTACATCCAGGTCGGCGCCCAGCTCGGCACGGCGCCGGAGCTCTACGAGGTGACGGACTTCGTGGAGAAGCCGGACCGCGACACCGCGCAGGAGTATCTGCTACGCGGTGGCTACCTCTGGAACAGCGGTATCTTCATCTGGCGCGTGCGTACGCTCATCGACGAGCTCCGACGACATACACCGGAGCTAGGTGAACTGCTCCCTCTCCTGGAAGCGGGCGAGGTGGCGGAGTTCTTCGAGCAGGCCCCGATGCTCTCCATCGATGAGGGGCTGCTCGAGCGGAGCGACCGGGTCGCGGTCGCGCGCGCCGGATTCCGGTGGGACGACGTCGGGTCCTGGGACGCGGTGGCGCGGACCCGCCGCGCCGACCGAAGGGGGAACGTCGTCGTCGGCGATAGCCATCTCATCGACTGTGACGGGTGTATCGCCTGGGGCGAGGACGGCAGCGTGGTCGTCTTCGGCGCGCGCGATCTGGTGGTGGTCCAGGCGAGCGGGATCACCTTCGTCGCCCCCCGGGAGAGGACCGAGGAACTCAAAGAGTTGCTGCGCCAATTACCCGAACCGCTCTTGCGACCGGAGGACTAGATGCCCGACCCCCAGCTGATTCTCTTCGACGATCGCGCTGCGCGGGACTGGATGCCGTTCGCCCTCACTCGCCCGATCGGCGAGCTACGTTTCGGCGCGCTGACTCTGCGGGAGCGTGCCGAGCGGGTCTTCGGTCTGGAATGCGTCGGCCATATAAGCGCCGCGCACCTCTTGGGTTACGACGAGCCCGGCGCACCACCGGTCCTAGATCCCGGCTCGCTGCGCGCCGACCGGGACACGCTCTTCCTCTCGTCGCGGGCAGTACCTGCCTGGGGCGAGGTGGGGTTCTCCCCGGGCGTGCGCCCGGCGCTCGTCCGGATCGGCGAGACGGTCGCTGGTTGGTACGCCCCGGCGGGCTCGGCGCTCCCGGACTCGGAGTTCTTCCTCGACCCGGCGGCTGCCGCGCGGGAGGCGCTGGCCGGGACCGCGGGGGTCGACGAGATCGTCCGGGCGGGGAGCGTCGTCGACCGTATCTGGCAGTTGGTGACGCGCAACGCGGAGCAGCTCACCCGCGACATCCTCGCCCTCTTCCCCGAACCCGCGCGGCCAGAGCTCGGGCCGGGGGTCCACGTACTGGGTGAAGGGCAGCTCATCGTCGATCGCAGCGCTTCGGTCGAACCCGGCGTCGTCATCGACTTGCGACACGGGCCGGTCTGGATCGATGCAGGCGCGCGGATCGCGCCGTTCACGTACCTGGTCGGCCCGGTCTACGTGGGGCGGAACACGACGATCCTGGGCGGCCCCATTGCCGAGTCGACCATCGGTCCGACCTGCCGGATCCACGGCGAGGTGGAGGCGTCGGTGGTGCTGGGGTATTCGAACAAGGCACACGACGGCTTCCTCGGCCACGCCTACGTGGGGTGCTGGGTCAACCTCGGCGCGCTCACGACCAACAGCGACCTGAAGAACAACTACGGCTCGGTCCGGATCTGGACCCCGCGTGGCGAGGCGGACACCGGTGAGCGGAAGCTGGGCTGCCTCCTCGGCGACCATGTCAAGACGGCGATTGGCACACTTCTGAATACAGGTACGGTAGTGGGTGCGGGGTCGAATCTCTTTGGTACCGGCTCACCGCCCCGTTACGTGCCCCCGTTCACCTGGGGGATCGGCCCGGCCGCGGGGGAGTATGATCTGGAAAAGTTCCTGGCTACGGCGGAGATAGTGATGTCGCGTCGGAACGTGACACTCTCCCCGAAGCAGCGAACGATGTTGGAGTCTGCCTGGCTGCTTGGACGAGGGCGTACCTGATGGAGTCGAACGCCGTACGACCGAAACGTTGGGTGTTGGCTTTGAGCGGCGGGGCCGCGCGGGGGATCGCGCACGCCGGGGTCCTCAAGGTCCTGGAGGAGGAGAACCTGCGCCCGGACCTGATCGTCGGGACGAGCGCCGGCTCGCTGGCCGGGGCGTTCCTGGCCGCGGGGGTGTCGGCGGCCCGGACGATCATGTGGGCCGAGACGCTGCGCTGGTCGAGTCTGGCTCGGCCGGTGATCAGCAAGCTGGGTCTCCTGGCGAACGACCGTCTCGGCGAGCTCCTGGAGCGGGCGCTCCCGGTCCGTACCTTCGAGGAGCTGTCGATCCCCTTCGCCTGCATGGCGACCGACCTCGAGACCTCGGAGTCGGTGATCTTGCAGAGCGGCGACCTCCGCACCGCGATCCGCGCGAGCTGCGCGATCCCGGGGCTATTCACCCCCGTGGAGGTCGACGGCCGGCTCCTGATCGACGGCGGGGTGACGGCCAACGTCCCGGTCGGGGCGGCCCGCCAGCTCGGTGGCGAGCTCGTGGTGGCGGTCAACGTGAACGGCCCCTACCATCGTACCGAACCGCCGCGCAACATGCTCTCTATCATCGTCCAGTCCTTCTTCCTGCTCAGCCGCGCCTCGGAGGAGGCGGCGGCCGCCGCGGCCGACGTCCTGGTCGCCCCGGATGTGGGGACCGTCGGCTACGAGCAGCTCCACCGCGCGCCGGAGTTGATCGCGGCGGGTGAGGCGGCGATGCGCGCGGCGTTGCCGACCCTGCGTCGCCTGCTCGATGGTGTCGAAGAGGAAGCGGTGGCGCCGGCACGCGCCGAGGCGGTGGCGTGAAGGTAACGATCCTCGGGAGCGGTAGCGACGGCAACTCGACGCTGATCGAGGCGGACGGGACCCGGATCCTGATCGACGCCGGGTTCAGCGGCCGGGATCTGGAGCGCCGGCTCGCTGTCGTCGAGGTCGATCCGGCGAGTCTGAGCGGGATTGTCATCACGCACGACCACAGCGACCACACCCGGGGGATGGGGATCGCGGCACGACGCTGGGGGGTGCCGCTTTACCTGACGCCGCGGACCCGGGCAGCCTGCCACAAACTCCTCTCCGGCGCCGAGGAGCTCCGCGACTACGACTCCGCCGAGCCGTTCCGGATCGGTCCGCTTCTGGTCGAGCCGTTCCTCACCGTCCACGATGCGGTCGACCCGGTCGCGGTCACGGTGCGCGACCTGGGGACCGGGTCGAAGCTGGGGATCGCGACCGACCTCGGCCGGCCGACCGCGTCGGTCCGGCACGCGCTCGCGGGGTGCGACCTCCTGATCCTCGAAGCCAACCACGACGAGACGATGCTCTGGAACTGCCCCTATCCGTGGTCGGTCAAGCAGAGGATCGCGTCGAGTCATGGACACCTCTCGAACCGCGCCGCCGCCGAGCTGGCGCGGGAGCTCCATCACGCCGACCTGGGCGCCGTGGTCCTGGCGCACCTGAGCGATTCGTCGAACGATCCGGGGCTCGCGGCCGAGGTGGTCGGGAGCGCGCTGGAGAGGGCGAGGTTCGCCGGCCGGCTCATGGTCGCGCCGCAAGACCGGCCCCTCGACCCGATCGACCTCGCCGCGCTACCAAAGAAACGCCCCGCGGATCCACAGCTCTCGCTGCTCTGACCCGCGGGGCTGGCGCACCCCGAGCTACCGAAAATTCGATATCACAGCCCGAAGAGCCGCAGGATATCGTTCCCGACCGCCAGGGCCATGATGGCCAGGACGATCACGAACCCCAGCTGCATCAGCCGGGCGCGGACCTCGACCGAAAGGGCGCGCCCCCGGACCGCCTCGACCCCGAGGAGGGCGAGGTGCCCGCCGTCCAGGACCGGGATCGGGAGGAGGTTGAGGACCGCCAGGTTGATCGAGAAGAGCGCCATGAAGGCGAGGAACGGCTCGAGCCCGATCCTGGCGACCTGGCCGCTCAACTGACCGACGAGGATCGGCCCGCCGAGCGAGCGCACCGAGAGCTTACCAGTCACCATGTCGCCGAGGACCTTGACGATCATCTTGGCGGCGGCCCAGGACTGCTCGACGCCGTGGGCGAGGGCGCCGGCGATACCGATCTCCTGGCGCGGGAGCGGCTTGGGCGGCGCCTCGCCCACGCCGATCTTGCCGACGACCCGCTCGCCGCCATCCGGGGTCGCGACGATCTCCGCCCGCGGCACGACCTGTAGGGTCATGGGGTTGCCGTCCCGAATCAGCTCGATCTCGACCGCCTCGCCCGGTCGTGCCTCGATCGCCGCGACGAGCTCCGGCCAGATGGTGACCGGTTTGCCCCCGATCGCCGTGATCAGGTCGCCCGGCACGAGCCCCGCCCGGGCGGCCGGGCTACCGTCCAGTACCTCGCCGATCACCAGCTCGCGGCCCGGCTCGAAGGCGCGCACCATGAGGATCCGGAGCGAGTCGGCGGCCGGGATCTCGATCGTGACCGGCGCGCCCTCCTCGAAGTGGAGGTCGACCGGCCCGGGGGTAGCGGTCAGGAGCGCGTTGCGCAGATCACCCCAGTCCGCGATGGCGGTGCCGCCCACGGCGGTGATCCGCGTACCGGGCGGGACATTGGCCATCGCCGCGGCCTCCGTGGGGAGGACCGAGGCCACACCCGCCGGCACGCGCGCCTCGGGCTCGACCGGAACCCCCCATATGAAGGCGCTCGCGGCGTAGACCGCGATCGCGAAGAGGATGTTCATGATCACCCCCGCCGAGAGGACGAGGGCGCGCGCCGGGACCGATTTGCTGTCGAAGGTCCCCGGCCGCGGGCCGGAGTCTGCCGGGTGGCCCGTGGACGCGGGCGGTGCGGTAGGCGACGTCGTCTGGGAGAGAACCGCCGAACCGGCCGAGCTCCCGGCCGCCGACGCATCCGCGTGGACCGTACTCTTCCCCTCGATCGGCTCCATCTCCTCCATCCCGGCCATCTTGACGTAGCCGCCGAAGGGGAGGAGGGAGATGACGTATTCGGTCTCGCCGCGCCGGAACCCCAGGATGCGAGGGCCGAACCCGATCGAGAAGCGCTCCACCTCGATCCCCACCATCCTGGCGGTCAGGAAGTGGCCGAGTTCATGGACGAAGATGAGAACGCCCAGAACGATCGCTAATGACAGAATCGTGATCAACATCGATTTTCCAGTATCCTCCGTGCCTGTGCCCGCGCCCAGCGATCGGCCGCGAGCACCGTGCCGACAGACTCAACGGCGACCGGTTCGTGCGCGGCGAGCACCCGCTCGATCAGCTCCGCGATACCGGGAAACGGCAATTCCCCGGCCAGGAACGCCGCTACGGCGATCTCGTTGGCGGCGTTGAAGACCGCGGGCGCCGTCCCCCCTGCCCTACCGGCCTCGATGCCGAGCCCGAAGGTCGGGAAGCGACGCCGGTCGAGCGGCTCGAAGGTCAGGGTCCCCGCCCTGACCGGGTCGAACCGCGTCCCGCTGTCCTCAATCCGCTCGGGGTAGGTGAGCGCATAGAGGATCGGGAGCTCCATCGTCGGGAACCCGAGCTGCGCCAGGACCGAGCCGTCGGTGAACTCGACCATCGAGTGGATGATCGACTGGGGGTGCACGACGACGTCGATCCTGTCATACCCCATCCCGAAGAGGAAGTGCGCCTCGATGACCTCGAGCGCCTTGTTGGCCAGCGTCGCGGAGTCGATCGTGATCTTGGCGCCCATCTCCCAGGTCGGGTGGCGCAGAGCCGCCGCCGGGGTGACGGTCGCGAGGGCATCGATCGGGCATTCACGGAAGGGGCCGCCCGAGGCGGTCAAGACGAGCCGCGACACTTCCTCGGGGCGAGATCCCTGCAGGCACTGGAGGATAGCGCTGTGCTCGCTGTCGATCGGGACGAGCTCGCCGCCACCGCTACGCAGCGCATCGAGGAGGAGCTTGCCGCCCGCCACGAGCGACTCCTTGTTGGCGAGCGCGAGTCGCTTCCCGGCCCGGAGCGCCGCGAGCGACGCCTCGAGCCCCGCCGCGCCGACCACGGCGTTGATCACGATGTCGACATCCGGGTGCGTCGCCACCTCGAGGAGCGCCTCCCGGCCGGTGAGCCAGCGCGTGGGCACGCCGGCGGGGCGACAGCCGTCGACGTCGCCTTCGACCAGGACGGCGACGTCGGGGCGGTGGGTTGCTACCTGCTCGGCGAGTGCAGCGGCGCTGCGGTGGGCGCTGAGTGCGACGACCCGGAACCGGTCTCTATGCCGGGAGAGAACCGAGAGCGCGCTGCGCCCGATCGACCCGGTAGAGCCGAGTAGAGCCACACCTACTGCCAGGGGACACCTCCTGCACGGAGCCAGATGACGGCCACCAGATACCAGTATGCTATGGGTAGGTTGTAGAAGAGGGCGTCGAAGCGATCCAGAATCCCGCCGTGCCCGGGGATGAGACGGCCGGAGTCCTTGACCCCCGCCTCCCGCTTGAAGAGCGATTCCGCCAAGTCCCCGATCTGCGCGCCGGTCGCGAGGAGTAACCCACCCAACGCACCCTCCCAGATGCCGAAGGGGAGCCCGACCAGGTTGCCTAGGACGAACTCGCCATACAGCATCCCGGCAACGACCGCGAACGACGCCCCGGCGATCGAGCCCTCGACCGACTTCTTGGGGCTGACCGCCGGGATCAACTTGTGCCGGCCGATCGCACTACCGACGAAGTACGCGCCCGAATCGTTGATCCAGGTGAGTACGACCGCAAAGCCGACGAGCGCGGCGCCAGCCCAGTTCCCGCCGACACCCGGCAGGATCCCGGTATCGAGGAGGTGGCGTAGGAAGATGGCGTGTACCAGCGTACCACCGGTGAAGATGGCACCGGTCAGGGTCGCACCGACCGCGCCGTAGGGGTGGCCTTCTACGCCTCGCCTGAAGATCGCGGCCGAGGCCGTGACCAGGAGAAGGGCGATCGTTATCACCCAGATCCAGGGGGCGATTCCCGTAAGGGTCGGCTCGAACCCGGCGACGAAGACGAGGAGCCCGGCGCCCGCTATCCCAGGTATCGCGAGCGGCTCGATCCCCTTGTTTCTGCTCAGGCGGTAGAACTCATCCGCGCCGAGCGCGGCGATCAGAGCGAGCGCGACGGCCATGATCCAGCCGCCGGTGTAGAGGACCGCCACTGCAATGGGGATCCCCACCGCTGCGGCCGCTAGCCGCTGGGCGAGTTCGCTGCGAGCCATCTGTCAGACCGTGGTGACCCGGCCGAACCGACGCTCCCGCTTCTGGTAGTCGTAAATCGCCTCGAAGAGGTGCTCACGCCGGAAATCGGGCCAGAGTACAGGGGAGAGGAAGAGCTCCGTGTAGGCGAGCTGCCAGAGCATGAAGTTGCTGATGCGCTGCTCGCCGGAGGTCCTGATCAGGAGATCGGGGTCGGGGAGTCCGGCGGTGTAGAGCTCGCCGGCCAGAGTGGTCTCGTCGATGTCCTCCGGCGCGAGTTCGCCCGCGCGTACTCGCTCCGCGAGACGGCAGGCGGCACGGCAGAGTTCGTACCTGCCGCTGTAGCTGATCATGAGGTTCAGCCGCAGGCGCTGGCCGCCGCGGCTGACTCGCTCCATCTCGGCGATCGCGCGGCGCTGCCGCTCCGGGAGCCGCTCGATGTCGCCGTAGATATGGACCTCGACGCCCTGAGCGCACAAATTGTCGCGCTCCTTGATCATGTACTGTTCGAGGAGCGTCATGAGCGCCGCGATCTCGCGGCGCGGGCGGTTCCAGTTCTCCAGGGAGAAGGCGTAAAGGGTCAGGATCTCGATCCCGGCCTCGATCGCGCCTTCCACGACCTCTCGAACGGCTTTCATCCCCGCGGCGTGGCCGCGGAACCGGGGGAGCGACCGCGCCCGGGCCCAACGGCCGTTGCCATCCATGATGATGGCAACGTGCCGCGGGCAACGCCCGTCGAGTTTGATCTGGCCCAGTAGATCTGGAGGCATATTACCGGTCAGACTTCCATTATCTCCTGCTCTTTGGTCGCGAGCAGTTGGTCGATCCGCCCGATGTACTCATCGGTCATCTTCTGGACCTCTTCGGTCATCCGATGGGCGTCGTCTTCACCGATCTCGTGCGCCTGCTGGGCACGCTTGATCTCCTTGTTCGCCTCCTGCCGCGCATGGCGGATGGCGATCCGGCCCTCTTCGGCGAGCTTGTGGAGGAGCCGCACGAACTCGCGACGACGCTCCTCGTTGAGCGGCGGGATCGGGATCCGGATCAGGTTCCCGTCGTTCGACGGGTTGAGCCCCAACTCGGATGTACGAATCGCCTTCTCGATCTCACCGATTATGCTCTTGTCCCAGGGCTGGATCGTGAGGAGCCTCGGTTCGGGCGCCGAGATGGTCCCCACCTGGTTGAGCGGGACCTTGGTGCCGTACGCATCGACGCGGATCGTGTCGAGCAGCGCCGGCGTGGCCTTACCGGTCCGGACCGACGCGAACTCGCGGCGAGTCGCTTCGACGGCTTTCTCCATCAATTCTCTGGCAGCCGCTATCGATGACATGGATATCTCCCTGGAGCATTCACGGAGTGAAAACTGAAAGATAACCCAGCCGGTCTCAACTGACCAGCGTACCGACTCGCTCCCCCCGGATCGCGGCGCCGACCGCCCCAGACTTCTGGATGTTGAGGACGATGATCGGCATCCCGTTGTCCTTGCAGAGAGAGATCGCAGCGGCGTCCATCACGCCCAGCTCCTTGGTCATGACCTCCATGAACGAGAGCCGGGGGAGGAAGACGGCGCTCGGGTCCTTCTTCGGATCCGCGGAGTAGATACCCTCTACCTTCGTCGCCTTGATGATGACGTCCGCGTTCATCTCGATCGCGCGGAGCACCGCGGCGGTATCGGTGGAGAAGTACGGGTTGCCGGTCCCGCCGGCGAAGATGACTACGCGCCCCTTCTCGAGGTGGCGCAGCGCGCGGCGCCGGATATAGGGCTCGGCCAGCTCCTCCATCCGGATCGCGGTCATGACCCGGGTCTCGACCCCCTTACGCTCCAGGAGGTCCTGCAGCGCCAGGGCGTTGATCACCGTGGCCAACATCCCCATGTAATCGGCGTTGACGCGGTCCATCCCCTCCTGGCTCGCCTGCGTCCCACGGACGATGTTCCCGCCGCCGATGACGAGCCCGAGCTTGACGCCCATGCCGGCGACCGACTTGATCTCGTCGGTCAGCCGATCGACTACGGAGGGTGAGATGCCAAAGCCCTGGTCGCCGGCGAGGGCCTCGCCGCTGAGCTTCAGGAGTACGCGCCGGTACGTCAGGTCACTCTGCTTCGACACAGCTATTCCTCGGTTGGCCGGGGGAAAGACGGGGCCGCGACCTCGCGGCCCCGCCCGTACCTTTACTCACCCAGTGCGTAGCGCGTGAAGCGCCGCACGACGATGTTCTCGCCGGTCTTCGCCGACACCTCGGTGATCAGCTGCTTGACCGTCTTTTCCGGATCGCGGACGAAGGGCTGGTTGAGGAGGGTGTTGTCCTGGTAGAACTTCTTGAGCTTACCCTCGACGATCTTGTCCCAGAGGTTCTCCGGCTTACCCTCGTTCTTGACCTGCTCGACGAAGACCGCACGCTCACGCTCGACTACATCCGCGGGGATCCCTTCCTCCGAGACGGCGAGCGGGTTGGCGGCGGCGATGTGCATCGCGATGTTCTTGACGAGCTCCTGGAAGTCGTCGGTCCGCGCCACGAAGTCCGTCTCGCAGTTGACCTCGACGAGGACGCCGATCTTGCCGTTCATATGGACGTAGTGCCCGATCGCGCCCTCGAGCGCCTGCCGGCCGGCTCTCGTCGCAGCCTTGGCCGCACCCCTGGAACGGAGGATATCGATCGCCTTCTCGATATCGCCGCCAGCCTCTTCGAGGGCCTTGCGGCATTCGAGCATCCCCGCGCCGGTACGGTCACGGAGTTCCTTCACCTGAGCTGCGCTGATCGCCATACTTACCCTTCCATCATCTAGAACGTTGTAACCTACCACACTGTCAACGACTTCGGCGCGAAGACCCAGGCCGGTCTCGCCTGGCGCGAAAAAGCGCCGCAGAGCTGCCGGGGTGCAGCGCTGCAGCGCTCTGGAGCTCTCAGCGACTGGCGCTCAGACTCCACCGGCACCGGTCTCAGACCGCCTCGCCGTCCTCCTCCTCCTCGACCCCGGTGCGAAGGTTCGCGATCACTTCCGGCCGCGGACGACGACGGCGACGCGGACGACGACGACGCTGATCCTCCTCCTGCGGCGCCGCGATCCCGGTCTCCGACGAATAGGTCACCGCCTCGGCCTCGGCGGCGCGACGACGGACATCCGGCGGGAGCTCACGGAGCGCCTGCGCGATCGAATCCGAGATCGCACCGACGATCAACGAGACAGCGCTGATCGCATCATCGTTGCCGGGGATCGGATAGTCGATCACATCCGGATCGGCGTTGGTATCACAGATCGCGATCACCGGGATACCGAGCTTGTTGGCCTCCTTGATCGCGATGTGCTCCTTCTTGGCGTCGACGACGAAGATCGCGCCCGGGAGCCGGGCCATGTCCTTGACGCCGGCGAGGTACTTCTCGAGCTTCTCGCGCTCGCGGGCGAGCATCAGCTGCTCCTTCTTCGTGTAGTACTCGAAGGAGCCCTCCTCGAAGCCGCGCTCCAGATCCTTGAGGCGACGGATCTGCTTCTTGATCGTCTGGAAGTTGGTCAGCATCCCGCCGAGCCAACGCTCCGTGACGTAGAGCGACTCACAACGCTGCGCTTCCTGTTCGACGATGAGACGCAACTGGCGCTTGGTGCAGACGAAGAGGATGCGCTCGCCACGGAGGGTCACCTCGCGCGCGACGCGCTGCGCCTCCAGGAGCCGGTCGAGCGACTTCTTCAGATCGATGATGTAGATACCGTTGCGCTCCGCGAAGATGAAGCGGCGCATCTTCGGGTTCCAGCGGCTGGTCTGGTGCCCGAAGTGGACACCCGCCTTGAGCAGATCCTGGATCTGGATTTCCTGCATATCCTCGGTAAACCTCGTTGCCGGGGTTGTGCTTCCGTCGCCTTCGACCGCCTCGCCCGCCCTACCGGGACCCCAGCAAAGCGTCCAGCGACGTGATTAGTGAACGATACGTATCAACGCTTCGAGAACTGGAAGCGCTTGCGAGCACCCGGACGACCGGGCTTCTTACGCTCGACCTCGCGCGGATCGCGGGTGAGCAAGCCGTGCTGCCGCAGGACCCCCCGGAGCTCCGGGTCGAACTGCAGGAGCGCACGCGCCACGGCGAGACGGACCGCGCCGGCCTGGCCGGAGATACCGCCACCGTTGACGTTGACCTTGACATCGAAGCTGCTCTGACGCTCGACCACGGCGAGCGGCTCCTGGGCGTGCTGCTGCAGGGTGGACCGAGGGAAGTATTCGGCGAGCGCGCGACCGTTGACCTCCCAATTCCCGTTACCCGGACGGAGATAGACCCGCGCCACGCTCGTCTTGCGGCGTCCTACACCACGATACTGTTCAGTGGCCATTCTCAAACCTCCAGCGGCTGCGGCTGCTGACCCTCGTGCGGATGCGCCGCGCCGGCGTATACGCGCAACTTCTTGCGCATGAGGCGCCCCAGATTGTTCTTGGGAAGCATCCCCTTGACCGCGAGCTCGATCACGCGCTCCGGGTGCTTCTCGAACATCTCCTTGAAGGGGATGTGACGCTCACCGCCCATGTAGCCCGAGTGCCGGAAATAGGTCTTCTTCTCGGCCTTGCTACCGGTGAGCCGAACCTTGTCGGCGTTGATGACCACGATGTAGTCGCCCATGTCCATGTGCGGCGTGTAGGTGGGCTTATGCTTACCGCGCAGGATCCTGGCGACCTCGCTGGCCAGCCGGCCGAGCACCTTCCCCTCGGCATCGACGAGCCACCAGCGCCGCTCTATCTCGGCGACCTTCGGCGAATACGTTTTCATCTGCTCCCCGCTGCAATCCAAGCACAAAGCTGCGTAGCTTTTTAGGATATAACCGCCTGGACTTTCTGTCAAGAGTGGAAAGCTTCGAGCAGCCTTGCGCGGGAGGCGTGGCGTAGGCGGGAAAGCGCCTTCTCTTTGATCTGCCGGACGCGTTCCCGGGTGATGCCGAGGGTGGAGCCGATCTGGTCGAGGGTCATGGGTTCGTGGCCGTCGATACCGTAGTAGAGTTTGAGGATCTTGGCCTCTCTGGGCGAGAGCGTGGCGAGGGTCGTTTCGATGGTCTGGGCGAGGGCGCGTTCGTAGGTCTCGCTGTCGGCCGGGGGCGAGAATCTGTCGGGGAGGTAGTCCATGAGCCGGCCGTCGTGGCCGGGGCCGATCGGCGCGTCGAGGGAGAGGTGTTTACGGGTCAGCGTGAGGGTGTGTTCGACCTCATCGAGATCGAGGTCGAGGTTTTCTGCTACCTCATTGGTGGTAGGTTCGCGCCCCAGCTCCTGGATGAGGGAGGAGCGGTGCTGGCCGATGCGGTATATGGTGCTGGCGCGGCCGAGTGGGACGCGTACGATCCGGCCCTGTTCGGCGAGGGCCTGGAGGATGGCCTGTCTGATCCACCAGACGGCGTAGGAGATGAACTTGATCCCTCTGTTGGCGTCGAATCTGTGCGCAGCCCGGATGAGGCCGACGTTGCCTTCGTTGATGAGATCGGCGAGGCTCACCCCCTGGTTCTGGTACTTCTTGGCGACGGAGACTACGAAGCGGAGGTTGGCCTTGATGAGGGTGTCGAGAGCTTCCTGGTCGCCCTGTTGGATCCGCTGGGCGAGTTCGATCTCCTCTTCTCTGGAGAGGAGGGGGTAGTTGCTGATCTCCCGCAGGTAGAGGTCGAGCGCGCCGTCGTCGTGCGCATCGTTACGCATCCGTGAGAGGCTCATGCGGTGCTCCGGGCAACGAATGTTGTACTGAGACCGAACTGCGGCTGCGATTTATATGGAATCACCCCAAGGTGGGGCGAGGGAGACGGCGTTGTCCGACGGCGCGGGGGAGAGGTAGAGTGCGCCTCTGTTGTTAAGGTGGCTACATATTCGCCGTTGCGCTAGGGGTGGCGTCGATTTGGGGTATGGTCGGCGGGCCGACGCGAGGGGTCGGCCCACCCATCGGTCAGCGGACGACGTCGCCGATCCTGGTCCAACGGATCTGGGTTATCCAGGGGAAGAGCTTCATCCCGCTGCCATCGAACGAATAGTAGATGAAGAGCGGCTTCCCTTTGATGGCCTCGCGGTCGACGAAACCCCAGTACCTGGAGTCTTCGGAGTCGTCGCGGTTGTCGCCGAGCATGAAGTACTTCCCCTCGGGCACGACGATCGGTCCCCAGTTGTCGCGGGTGGGCCGGTAGGTCTCCGGCCTGGTTTCTTCGGTCAGGTACGCCCGCTGCCAGAGCATTTCGTGGCGGGCGTGGTCCATCCCGGACCGGTCGGTGTGCTGGACGTAGGGTTCGTCTTGCGGCACGCCGTTGATGTACAGGATCTGATTGCTCATCGCGAGGGTGTCGCCGGGGAGGCCGACGAGCCTCTTGACGTAGTTCTTCCCGGGGTCGTGCGGGGGGATGAAGACTACGATGTCGCCTCGCTGTGGGTCTTTGAATCCCGGGAGCCGGCGCTGGGTCAACGGGACCTGGGCGCCGTAGACGGCCTTGTTGACCAGGAGGAAGTCTCCGACGAGGAGGGTCTTCTCCATGCTCCCGGTCGGGATGCGGAACGCCTCGACGAGGAAGGCCCGGATTATGAGGAAGAGGAGGAGCGCGACGGCGATGGACTTGATCCATTCCCATGCCCAGCGGGCGCCGGACTCATGGGACGATTGGGACGCCCGGTTGTTCTCCAGCCTGGACCGGTGTGTCTTTCGGCTCACTTTATCTCCCTGTCTCTGGGTCCGCCGCTGCCGTGCCGACGCCTGTGACGCGAGCCCGGTCAGCGGCGCGGCGGTTGGTCCGCATCGCGGTAGTACTGGCCGTGACCGTTGGAACCGCCTCCAGATTCGCAGTTATCGTTCCAGAGTACCTCTCGTGACTCGAGCAGGCGGTTATACCGTCGTTTTCTACCCTATGGTCGAGTCGTGCGTTCCTGATCGTGCGGGCCCCGCCGAGGCGTTTCCCCGGGGGCCGGCGGCGGTCGGCCCGGGTGACGATATCACGTCCCGGCCCTCCCCGCCAGGGGAGTCATCCCGGCGGGGGGGCGGCGTTCGATCCGCAACGCGGTGGCCGCGGCTCAATATGGGCTAGCCTCGTAGTTGTCGATCTGGGCGCGCTGGAGGCGACCCGAGTAGTCGACGTAGACGACCTTGGTCTCGGTGTAGAAGTCGTATACCTCCCATCCCCCTTCGCGGTGGCCGTTCCCGGTCAGTTTGATCCCGCCGAAGGGGAGGTGCGCCTCGGCGCCGATGGTCGGGGCGTTGACGTAGGTGATCCCGTTGTCGAGCTCCGTCATGGCACGGAAGGCATTGGTCGTGTCGCGGGTGTAGATCGAGCTGGAGAGGCCGTATTGGACCTCGTTGTTGATGCGGAACGCCTCGTCGAGGTCGCGGAAGCGGATCACGCTGAGGACGGGGCCGAAGATCTCTTCGAGCGCGACCCTGCTCCCCGGCTGGACATCGGCGAGGATGGTGGGCTCGTAGAAGAAGCCGTCGTCGAGGCCGGGGCCGGTGGCGCGTTTCCCGCCGGTAATGACGCGAGCGCCCTCCTGCTGGGCGAGCTCGACGTAGTACTCGACCTTCTCCAGCGCGCGCTGGTGGATGAGCGGACCGACCTCGTTGCCCGGTTCGAGGCCGTTGCCGATGCGGAGCGCGCGGGTACGCTCGATGAGCCGTTCGAGGAAGGCGTCGTGTATCTCGTCCTGGAGGAGGAGGCGGCTGGTGGCGGTGCAGCGCTGGCCGGTGGTCCCGAAGGCACCCCAGAGGACGCCGTCGAGGGCGAGGTCCATGTCTGCGTCGGCCATGACGATCTGGGCGTTCTTCCCGCCCATCTCGAGGGAGAGGCGTTTGTGCATCCGCCCGCAGGTCTCGCCGATGATGGCGCCGGTCGTGGTCGAGCCGGTGAAGGAGATGACGGGGACCTCGGGGTGTTCGACGAGGGCGGAGCCGACCTCCTTGCCGTAGCCGTGGACGAGCTGGACGACCTCGGGGGGGATACCGGCCTCGAGGAGGATCTCGACGAGGACGGTGGCGGTGTGCGGGACGTCCTCCGCGGGCTTGAGGATGATCGAGTTGCCGCTGAGGAGCGCCGGGAACGCCTTCCAGGTCGGGATCGCGAGCGGGAAGTTGAAGGGGGTGATGAGCCCGCAGATGCCGATCGGCCGGCGGTAGGTCATCGCCCATTTGTCGCGGAGTTCGCTGGGTACGGTCTTGCCGAAGAGGCGTCTCCCCTCGGTGGCGGCGTAGAAGGCGGTATCGATCCCCTCCTGGGCATCGCCGCGCGTCTCGTTGAGGACCTTCCCCATCTCGCGGGTCATGATCCGGGCGAGCTCTTCTTTGCGCTCGACGAGGATCTGCCCGACGCGCCGCAGTACTTCACCGCGCTCGGGGGCCGGGGTCTTGCGCCAGACTTCGAAGCCGCGGCGCGCCGAGCGGACCGCCCGCTCGACGTCGTCTTTGTTGGAGCGCGGCCAGAGGCCGATCAGGTCCTTCTGGTCGGCAGGGTTACGGTTCTCGAAGTACTCCCCAGTGGAAGGTTCGACCCATTCACCGCCGATGAAATTCAGGAATTTCTCAGCCATCGCGAGCTCCAGGATTGCGGTTCAGGTAAAGCTCGAGGAAGATGCTGGCGGGATAGTGGAGAGTCGGAGGGTAATTGGCAAGGGGGGGCGGCTTGGGGGTCGGGGGTTGGGGGTCAGGGGTCGGGGGTCAGGGGTCGGGGGCTGAGGTATCGGAGTTCGGTATTTCGGAGGCATGGTCCCAGAGCTTGAATCCGTGAGATTGGTGACTTCGGAGCTATGACACGCCAGACGAATCCTGGTGCCCCCTGGCCCCTGGCCCCTGACCCCTGACCCCTAATCCCCGAATCCCCAACCTCACTCTTCCCGAGCCAACCGGAAACGCTCGATCTTCTTGTATAGATTCGACCTTGGCATGTCTATGGCGCGGGCGGTTTCGCTGACGTTCCAGTCGTATTCGCGGAGTTTGGTAAGGATGTAGAGGCGTTCGGCTGCCTCTTTGAAGGCGGCGAAGGTGGGGGCGGCCAGGATGTCGGCGGGGAGGGAGTTCTGGCTGGGCTGCGAGCCGGCGAGGCGCTGGACGTCGGCGGCGGAGATCTCCTGGGAGCGGGCGAGGATGAGGAGACGTTCGACCGTGTTGCGCAGCTCGCGGACGTTGCCGGGCCAGTCCATCCGTTCGAGGATCTCGATGGCGCCCGGGGTGAAGGTGCGGCGCGGGAGACGTTGTTCTTCGATCGCGCGGTCGACGAAGTGTTGGACGAGCATCGGGATGTCCTCGCGGCGCTCGCGGAGCGGCGGGACGACGATCGGGACGACGTTGAGGCGGAAGTAGAGGTCCTCACGGAACCTCCCGGCCTCGATCTCCCGTTCGAGGTCTTTGTTGGTCGCGGCGATGACGCGGACGTCGACGCGGATCGGCTTCTCGCCGCCGACGCGGGTGACGAGCCCCTCCTGGAGGACGCGAAGGACCTTGGCCTGTGCGGCAGGGCTCATGTCGCCGATCTCGTCGAGGAAGAGGGTCCCGCCGTGGGCGAGCTCGAACTTACCGGCGCGGTCGGCGAAGGCGCCGGTGAAGGAGCCTTTGACGTGGCCGAAGAGCTCGCTCTCGATGAGCTCGGCGGGGATGGCGGCGCAGTTCACCTCGATGAACGGGGCGTTGGCGCGGGGCGAGATGCGGTGGATGGCGCGGGCGACGAGCTCTTTCCCGGTCCCGTTCTCGCCGGTGATGAGTACGCGCGCCTCGGTCGGGCCGACCATCTCGATCCGTTCGAGGAGCCCGCGGATGGCGTGGCTGCGCCCGACGATCTCGTAGCGGCTTTCGACCTCGAGGCGGAGCCGGGCGTTCTCCTCGGCGAGGCCGCGCTGCTGCAGGGCGTTGCGGACCGTGAGGAGGATGCGGTCGGTGTCGAGTGGCTTCTCGAGGAAGTCGTAGGCGCCGCGGCGGGTCGCCTCGACCGCGGTCTCGATCGTCCCGTGGCCGCTGATCATGATGATGATCGCCTGCGGGTCGAGCTGCCTGATCCGGACCAGGACCTCGAGGCCGTCGAGGCGAGCCATCTTGACGTCGAGGAAGGTCAGATCCGGCCGATATTCCTGAAATACCTCCAGCGCCTCGCCGCCGGACGCGGCGGTCCGGACCTCGTGGCCTTCGTACTCGAGGAGCTGGCGTAGGACGCGGCGGATGCCGTCTTCGTCGTCGACGATGAGGATGCGAGACATAACAACAGCCCTGGTACTCGTCATTCACGCGTGGCGTGGTGGCCCATGAAGATCAGGGAGTCGCCACGGATGTAGGCGTTGCTGACGCCTTTGGGGAGCGCGAAGCCGAAGGCGTCGGGGGGGAGGCCGGGCTCATCTTCGCGGCCGAGGCGCCGGAGTATGGCGGGGATCATCCCGCGCGGGAGGGGGATCCGGGCGGCGGAGAGCTCGTCGATCGTGACGCCGACCCGGTTCTCACGCAGGGGGATGAGCTGGCCGCTGGCGACTACCTCGGTCGTGTCCGGGAGGAACCCGAGGACCTCGCCCAGTTCTTCGACGCGGGGGAAGCTGCTGGTCGGGACCTGGAACCTGACTCGGAGGCGCGAGCCCCGCAGCTCGACTCGCGGCGCTACGATGTACGGGGGTAGCAGCTCCGCGGAGCGCGCATCGATGAGGGCCTGGACCTCGTCCTCGCGTAGGGCTACCCGGTCGACGCGACCCGCACCGATCGAGGCGAGCTTCGCCTCGACCCCCTCCGGCGGCGCGGCGTTCCCCTCCGCACCGACGACGTCGGCGCCGCGGAAGGCGTGCCAGGCAGCACGTAGAGGCGTGCGGTAGTGCCAGGCGAGCGCTGCGCCGCCCACCACGACCGCGACCACGATGACTCGGCGCAGGCAGCCACCGATCATAGGTGTAACCTCATCGAAGCGAACGTGAAACCTGGGGTGATACCGGATTAGGCTACCCCAGAGGTACCTCGGCGATCCGTTGGTACGACGCGCCGGCGGGCGACAACCTGCTCTCCATCACCTCGAGCCGATCGATCGTGATGGTGAAGCTATAGGTCGTCGGCCCGCAGATCGATTCCATAGTACGGAAGTCGCCTACCTTGGCGTGCGGGCTGGCGCGCCCCAGGGTGATGTGCGGCTGAAAGGCGCGCGTCTCTCTCGGAAATCCGATCGGCGCGAACTCCCATTCTATGTCCTGCTTCAGCATGCGCAGCTGCGGGGTCGCCTCGACGCCTAGCCAGAGGACCCGCGGCTGGCGAAACGACGGGAAGGCACCGATACCGCCGAGCTGGAGCTCGATCGGTTTGGCACGAGATGCGGCGGTGGCGGCGGCACGGGTGATCTCCGGGAGCCGCGCCGCGTCGACCTCGCCCAGGAACTTCAGCGTCAGGTGCAGCGCCGTCGATGCGACCCAGTTGACTGGGAGCCCGGCGCTCCGGAGAGGCGCGGTGGCTCGGTAGATACTCTCGCGCTCATCCTCGGATGGGTTGAGGGCGATGAAGAGTCTCATACTGAATCCGGTCGATCGGGTCATGTCAGGCTGAGCCGCGAGAGGCTCAGCATTCGGTCCACAGTGTCCATCCCTCTCCCCGCCCCGGGCCGCTGCCCGGGTGCTCGGCGCCTGCGGAGAGAGGCCGGCCGAATCGGTCGTCAGGTATCAACCCCGGTGTTTTCGAGGTCCAGGGTCACGTAAAGGAAGCCGAGCCGCTTGATGGCCGTGGCGAGCTCAGCCAGTCGATCGGCGAGGTGCAGCGGAGCGGTAAGCGCCGCGATCTCGCCGCGGGAGCCGACCGCAACGGCGCGGACCTCGAGGAGTCCGTGCTGCTGGAGCAGGTCTTGGAGCGCGGCGAGGCGCGGGTCGTCGCCCCCCGAGTCTTCCGCGGCTGGGCTCGGCTGCTGCTCGAACTCGTCGTTCACGCCACCTCCGCGCGGGCGGCCGGGGCCTGCCGGTCGGCGGTCAGCTGGGTGAGGGTGATCGACTCGTTCAGCGCGCCCCGGCGGTACCCCTGGAGATCGAGCAGTACGCGCTCGAAGCCGAGCCCGCGGATCTGGCGGGCGAGGCCGGGGGCGAGCTCGAGGGCGCGGTGCAGCTCGCCGGGCGCGACCTCGAGACGGGCGATGTCGCCGTGGTGCCGGACGCGGAACTCGCGGAACCCTGCGCCACGGAGGATCGTCTCCGCGTCCTCGACCTGGCGGAGCCGTTTTGGGGTGACGGCGATCCCGTACTGGATCCGGCTGGCCAGGCAGGGCGCCGCGGGCAGGTCCCAGGTGGGGAGTCCGAGGCTGCGCGAGAGCTCCCTGATCTCGGCCTTGGTCAACCCCGCCTCGAGGAGCGGCGAACGGACGCCGCGCTCGCGGGCGGCCTGCATCCCCGGTCGGTGGTCGCCGACGTCATCGGCGTTGGAGCCGTCGAGTACGACCGCGAGCCCCCGCTCGGCCGCGACCTCCGCGAGCCGGGACCAGAGCTCCGATTTGCAGAAGTAGCAGCGGTTCGAGGGGTTGGCCGCGTAGTTCGGGTCGTCGAGCTCGTGGGTCTCGATCTCGAGGTGCGGGATACCGAACCGGCGCACGCATTCGAGAGCCATCTCATGTTGGACGCCGGGGTAGGCTTCGCTCAACCCTGTCACGGCCAGCACGCGTTCGGGACCGAGTACATCGAGCGCCACCTTGGAGAGGAAGACGGAGTCCACCCCGCCGGAGTAGCCGATGCAGACGGAGCCGAACTCCTCGAGGAGTTCGGTGAGTCTGGTGAACTTCTGTTCCAACATGGTCCCTGCCTTGGCAGCCGCGTAAGCCTACAAGATAAAGCTGGCTCAGACAGGTCCCGAGGTCAACCGTTCAGGTGGGGGGTGGACGGGATCGGGTCAGGCGACGATGCCCTGCTCGACCCGCCGGTCGAGGGAGCGGTACTGTATCGCTTCGGCGACGTGGGCGGTAGCTATCCCGGGCTTGCCGTCGAGGTCGGCGATGGTGCGGGCCAGTTTGAGGATACGGTGGTAGGCGCGGGCAGAGAGGCCGAGCCGGGTAGCGGCGGTACGGAGGAGGCGCTCGGTCGCGGCGTCCAGACGGCAGAACTCGCGGAGATCCCGCATCTCCATCTGCGAGTTGGCATAGATCCCGGGGCGGTCGCGGAAGCGGTGGAGCTGGCGGTCGCGAGCGGCGACGACGCGCGCCCGGATCGTCGCGGAGGATTCACCGGCGCGGCGTGAGGCGAGTTCGGCGGGGGGGATGGCCGGGACCTCGATGTGGAGGTCGATCCGGTCGAGGAGCGGGCCGGAGATCCGGCTGCGGTAGCGCTGGACCTGGGTGGGGTGGCAGGTGCAGCTCGCGACGGAGTCGCCGAGGTGGCCGCAGGGGCACGGGTTCATCGCCATGACGAGCATGAACCGCGCGGGGAAGGTCGTAGCCTGCCGGGCGCGGCCGATGTGGACGACGCCGTCCTCGAGGGGTTGGCGGAGGTTTTCCAGGACGGAACGGCGGAGCTCGGGCGCCTCGTCCAGGAAGAGGACGCCGTGATGCGCGAGCGAGACCTCACCCGGCCGCGGGATCGAACCGCCGCCGATCAGCCCGGCGTCGGAGATACTGTGGTGCGGCGCCCGGAACGGCCGGGATCGGACGAGAGACTGGCCGGGTACGAGCCGTCCCGCGACCGAGTGGACCTTGGTGATCTCGATCGCCTCGGCAAGGGTCGGCGCGGGGAGGATCCCGGGGATACGCCGTGCCAGCATCGACTTCCCCGCACCCGGCGAGCCGATCAGCAGAACGTTGTGCGCGCCGCCCGCCGCGACCTCTAGCGCTCGCTTGGCGGCCTCCTGGCCGCGCACATCGGCGAAGTCGAGCTCCGTGCCGGGGGCGTCTCGTGTATCGAGGAGGTGGGGTTGCGGCGGGACCGGCGCGATCGTCCCCTCGCCGCGGAGATGCCTGACGACGGCGCCCAGAGAAGCGGCGGGGACGACCTCGACCTCCTCGACGATCGCCGCCTCCAGCGCGTTGGCAGCGGGGAGGATGAGGGTGCGGATACCGTCGTCGCGGCAGCGTAGGGCTAGGGAGAGCGCGCCGCGGATCGGTCGGAGTTCGCCGTCGAGGCCGAGCTCACCGACGGCGCAGATTCCCCCCAGGCGGACGAGGGGGATGATCCCCTGGCCGGCCAGGATCCCGAGCGCGATCGGGAGATCGAAGGCGCTGCCGTCCTTGCGGACGTCCGCAGGTGCTAGGTTAACAGTGATCTTCTTCGGTGGTACGCCGAACCCCGAGTTCTGGAGCGCTGCGACGACGCGTTCCCTCCCCTCGCGGACCGCGCTCTCGGCGAGCCCGACGACGGCGATGGAGGGGAGCCCATTGGCGAGGTCGACCTCGACGCGGACCGGGTAGGCCTCGACGCCGCGGATCGCGCCGCTGACTAGCTGTGCTAGCATGCTCCTCCTCTCCGTGTACCGTAGGTCCGCCAGGGCGCGGCCGGGCAGCCGGTCCCACGCTGCTCGACGTGCGGCTGGCCGATCGTACGCGGAGGAAGGTGAGGGGGTCGGCGGGGCGTTACAATAGCGAGATGGGACGGGCGAGGTTAGGCGGCGCCGCGCCCCTCACCACCGCACCTCCCTCCCCTCCCCCGTGAAGACGAGGACGCGCTCCGTGACCGGCTCGCCGGTGAGGCGAGACCAGCAGAGGGAGTAGAGGTCGACTTGGCGCCGGTACTGCTCGGTCCGCACTTCCCGGGCGGTGTCGCTGGCGAGTCTGTCCGTCTTGTAATCTACGATCGTCCAACCGCCTTCTGGGTTGCGGAAGGCGAGGTCGACGACACCCTCGACGAGCTGGCGGGGCGACGCGGACCTGGTGGTGGTCGGGAGCTCGCCGGGCGCGGCGTCGTCTGGAGCATCGGAGCCGGTGTCGGCGGTGCCAACCGTATCGTTCACGGCGAGGACCGGTATCCCGAGCTCGACCGTCTCCTCCGGCGAGAAGGCGATCGAGAACGGGACCTCCACCAGGACGGTCTCGGCGGCGCGGGCACGGTGCCAGATCGGCGAGGAGAGCACCCCGGCGACGTGGTCGACGAGCTCGTCGAGTTCGACCGGCTCGCCGTGCTCATCGACCGGCCGCTCGGCGTCGACGAGGATCCCGCGGCAGAGTGCGCGGAGCGTTTCCCGTTCCGGGTATGCGAGGTGATCGCCTTCGGAACCACCGGCCGCCACGGTCCGCGCCTCGCCGCCGGCCCCCCGCCCCCCTGCGTCGTTCCAGATTCCCGCACCGAGTTCCAGTGCCCGGTGCACGATCGTCCCCCACTCCGCTCCCCGCCCGGCGCCACCGCCTCTCCCGGCCTCGGCCTGCTTCCCGGCGCGTACCCGCGCCGTCACCGGCGCCGCCTGGTAGCTCGGCGAGGCGAGCGCCGCGCGTATCCGTTCGGTCTCGGCGATCCGGCCCGTGATCACGTCGACGCCGAGCTCGAGCGCCGGGCGTCTGGACTCGGTATCGCTCGGCGGCGGGATCTCGAGGCGCCGGGCGATCGTGGGGTCGTCGAGGGCGTCGTGGAGGAGGCACCAGAAGGAGTCGTCGTCGGTCTTGGTGCAGCGGGCGACGACGAGCTCGTCGCGGGCGCGGGTCGCGGCGACGTAGAGGAGGCGGATATCCTCGGCGGCGGCGAAGAGCGTCTCTTCGGCCGCGAACCGATCCCATTCGAGGGGCCGGGCGATGACCGGTCCCTCGCGGCGGGTGCCGTCACGGACGAGGGCGTAGCCGAGCGCGGACCCATCGGCCGCGCGGGCGACGTGCCGCAGCGGCTCGTAGTCCCCGCGTTTGGCCGGGTAGGCGAGGATGACGACCGGCGCCTCCAGCCCCTTCGCCTTGTGGAGGTTCATGATCCGGACCGCGTTCGTCTCGCCGGGGGTTAGGGGCGCGTCGACTTCGGCGTCGAGGGCGAGCTCGAGGACCTCGACCGCGCGGGCGAGGGAGACGTGGCCGTCGAGGGCGGCCTGGCGGATCGTGTCGAGGGCGTAGAGCAGCGCGCCGGCGCGGGTCGCGCCGAGCTCCCCCGCGGCGGCGTGGGGGATGATCCCGAGCTGGTCGACGATCGCGGCGACCGCGGCGTCGGCCGGGAGCCGGCGGGCGAGGAGCCAGAAGGAGCGGATGCGGCGCAGCGCGTCGCCCACCGGGCCTGGGGGTTGTTGTTTCTCGTTGAAGGCGAAGCTCCCGCCGGCGAGCGCGTGCTCGTACAGCTGGTCGTGGGAGAGGCCGAAGTGGTTCCCCACGAGGACGGCGAGGGTGAGGACCGGGTTGTCGGGGTCGCCGAGCGCGCGCAACAGCAGGATCAGGTCGGCGATGTCGTCCTCGACGCCGAGGGAGCCGCCGGTGACCTGGACGGGGATCCCGAGCGCCTCGAGCGCGCGGGCGTACTCCTGGAGCACGTTCTTCTTGTAGGCGAGGACCATGAAGTCCCCGGGTTTGCGCTCGCCGGACCGGATCCGCTGGTCGATCCAGGCGGCGCAGAGCGCGGCGTCGGGGGCATATATCCGCCGTCCGCTGTAGATCCCGCCGCCGGGGGCCGGGTCGAAGTCGTACCACATCACCCCTTGCAGTGCGCGCTCGTTCGGCGCCACGTGCAGCGGCGCGAAGGCGGCCTGGTAGGTGGTCTCCTGCGCGGGGAAGTGCTTCTGGAATACCGTGTTGACGAGCCGCTCGATCGGCGGGGTCGAGCGGAAGTTGGCGGTCAGGTGGACGACCTTCCCGAACTCGCGGAAGCGTTGTTTGACCTGGTTGTAGACCGCGATGTCGGCGCGGCGGAAGCGGTAGATGGATTGTTTCGGGTCGCCGACGACGAAGAGGGCGCCGGGGCGCGGGGTGGCGCGGTGCCAGGCGTCGTCGTCTCCGGGTTCGGAGGCGAGGAGGAAGACGACCTCGGCCTGGATCGGGTCGGTGTCCTGGAACTCGTCGATCAGGAGCCGGCGGTAGCGGAGCCCGAGCTCGGCGCGTGCTTCGCGGTCGTGGCGGAGGAGGCGCGCGGTCTCGAGGAGGAGGTCCTGGAAGTCGAGGAGCCCGGCGCGGCGTCGTTCCGCGGCGTAGAACCCCGCGACGGCGCGGGCGAAGCGGATGACGGTGGGGTAGCGGTGCGCGAGCCACTGGTCGTAGAGCTTGCGGGCCGCGCCACCCTCCGCGGCAAATTCCTCCCACTCCGCCAGGAGCGCTTTGGCCACTTCCTTGTCCGGCCAGCGGTTCTGGGTTATCGCGTTCCCGCCGAGCGCGGTGCCGAGGGCGTCGAGGAAGAGGACCGGCCGGCTCCAGTCGTCGGTGCGGCGGGCGAAGCGGAGGCGGCGGACCTTGGCCTGGAGCTTGTCCCACCCGGCGTCGGGCTCCTCCTCGGGGATGGCGGCGAGGGTGGTGTCGAGGAGCCGTTCGAGCTCGCGGCGGACGGCCGCGAGGTGAGCCGGGGAGGGGGGCGGGACGGGGGGCGCGGCGAAGCGCACGTCGGGGTTGGTGCTGACCTCGACGAAGATCTCCTTGAGCTGGGCGGGCCGGAGGCCGAGCCGGGCGAGTCGTTCGAGGAGCCGCGAGCGGGGGCGCGCGGAGAGGCGTTCCAGGGCGCGGCTCCAGGACTCGGTCCGGAACTCGGCTTCCTCGGGGCCGGAGAGCTCCTGGAAGTTGGGGGGCACCCTGGCCTCGAGGGGTCGCTCGCGCAAGAGTTTGGCGCAGAAGCTGTGGATCGTCCCGACGAAGCAGCGGTCGAGGTCGGCGAGGGCGCGCTGGAAGCGTTCGCGCTCGACCGGGTCGGGCTCGGCGCCCGCGCGTGCGCCCGCGGTGCGGTCCCGGTACTCCTGTTCGAGCTGGAGCTGGAAGCGTTCCCGCAGCTCGGTCGCCGCCTTGCGGGTGAAGGTGACCGCCGCGATCTCGTCGACGGTGGCGGTGCCGGTGCGGATCAGCTCGATCATCCGCCGGACCATGATGGTGGTCTTCCCGGAGCCCGCGCCGGCCTCGACGAGGAGGTTGGTGTCGAGCTCGCGGATGATCAGCTCACGTACGTCCTGGTCGGGTGCGATCCACTCAGACATCGATATTCCTCAACTCGACGAGCCGCCGGTACTCTTCGGGCGGTGCAGCAGGGGTTTCTCCCTTCTTCGGTTTCTTCGGCCAGACCTTATCCTTGACCCACGCCACCTCCGGGCATCTCGTCCCGCCGTAGTCGTCGGTCACGGCGCGGCAGACGGGGGCGAAGGCGCAGTAGCGGCAGTCGCCCGTGTCTTCGGTCGTGACGAAGTGGCCGTTGCGCGCGATCTGGAAGAGGTTATCCAGGACCTCCGCACCGCGGGCGAGGGTGGCGCGGTCGTAGCGGACGACGGTGTTCTCGCCGCGCCGCGTCGGGAAGTGGTATTCCATCGCCTCGACCGGCTCGCCCAAGATACGTTCGGCGGCGAGGGTATAGAGTAGGTGCTGGATGCGACGGCCGCCGTGGAAGGGGCGGGTGGGGCGGTAGGGGGTGCGGGAGCCGGTCTTGTAATCGACGACGCGGAGCCGGCCGGGCGCGACGCGGTCGACGCGATCGATAGCGCCGCGCAGCCTGACCCGGTACCCACCGATCTCGACGGCGACATCGCGCGTCCCCGGCCCGAACTCGAGCTCGAGCTCCACCCACTCCGGGCGTTGCTGGCGGATCAGGTCGACGAAGGCGAGCACGTCCTGTTCGAGCGCCTCGATCTCGGCCGCGTGCACGACGGTGCTCGGCGGCGGGACGCGGTAGGTGGTGCGTTCGACCGCGTCGTGGAGGCGGGCGCGGGCGAGCTCGGCGAAGGCGACGTCGTCTGGATCGATATTCTGGGCCCTGGCCTCCCTCATCGTGGACTCGTAGACCTCGTGCAGGAGCGTCCCGCGCTCGAGGGGGGTGAGCCAGGCCTCCGGGTCCCACTCGGGGTCGTCGGGCTCCAGGACGTGCAGGACGTACCGATAGAAGAAGCGGCGCGGGCAGGTCCCGAGGGTCTCGAGCCGGGTGGCGGAGTAGACGATCCCGGCGTCGCTCGAGGGGTCGAGCTGGGGGCGCGGGCGCACGAGCCCGTGGTAGGCGGTCGGCGCATCGCCTTGCCGGAGACGCGCGGCGGTGTGGCCGCGGGCGAGATCGGGGAAGGCGCTACGGACCAGGTCGTCGCCGCGGCGGAGGAGCCCATCGTCCCAGAGGGCGTCGAGCCAGACATCGGCGCCGTCGAGCGGGTGCCGGCCGCGGGGGACCGCGCAGACCAGCGGGCCGTGGGCGTGGCGGAGGTCGTCGTAGCTGAGGGAATCGTCTCCGGTCAGACGACGCAGCTCGCGAAGCAGCTCCGGCGCCGGCGAGATCGCGCGCCCTTCGCTCATCTCCCAGGCGCTATACGACAGCGTCACCTCGCCGCGCAGCCGGGCGAGGAGCGCGGCGAGCTCGTAGCGTTCCTCCTGGACCCGCTCGGCTGTGGTCGGGAGCGGCGCGTACTCCTGGGGGTGGCCGCGGTTGAGACGGGCGCGGTCGGAGTCGGTCAGGATCGGGTCCGCGGCGATCCCGCCGGTCACGCGGGCCGCGTCCAACCCGACGACGAAGGTGAACGGCCGCCCGGAGAGCCCGCCGGTGGCTACGTCGGCCAGGTGGAGGTGGCCTCCAATCGAGGTCCAGGGCGCGATCCCGCCCTCGGCGGCGGGGGCGGTGCGGGTCTCGATCCGGCTCTGCAGGATCGAGAGCGCGGACTCCCAGGCCGTCTCGCGCGTCAGGGTCGCACGGATGCGCTTCAGCCGATCCGCGATGATCTTGCGCGTGTTGTTCTCCACCTGGTCGCCAGCGGGGACGAACTCCAGGAAGACGAGGAGCGCTTCGGCGAGCGCCGCGGGGGAGGTGTAGACGCGCCGGGTGCGGGCGCGGTCGGGGGCCTCGGGGATCGCGGTGATGATCGGCTCGAGGAGAGCACGGAGCACCTCGAGCTCGCGGATCCGGCGCGCGCGGGCGTGGGAGGCCGCGTCGTGATCGACCTCGGCGTCCAGCGGCGCGGCGCGGGTGGCGGCGAGCGTCCGCTCGATCGCCGGGAGGTAGCGCTCGCGCCCCCACCCGATCCTGAGCTGCCGGAGCCGCCGCGCGAGCGCCGCCCCCGCCACCTCCTCGCCTCGGGGAGGCGCCAGGTCACCGTTCTCGAGGAGTTCGCGGATCAGGTCGGCGGGGAGTCCATCTCCGAGCCAACGGAGATAGGCGGCTACCGCCCGCCCGACGCGGGTGCGGCGGGTGTCGAGCCCGGCGGCGTACGTCACCGGGATCCCGAGCCGTCGCGCGAGCGAATCGAGCGCGGCGCCGTAGGTCGCCGGATCGGTCGCGACGATCTCGACCTGGTCCCACGGGATACCGCGCTCGAGGACCCTGCGAAGCACCTCGCGCAATTCGTCGGTGGGGGTGGCGGCGGCGAAGATCCGGTCGGCGAGGTAGCCGGGTCGGCGGGCCCCCTCGCCGGGTGATGCGGCATTCGCGGCTTGGGGCTGAGTAGACGACGTCGTCTCGGGCGACGTAGTCTCGTCCGGCGCCTCCGCGGCGGCCGCGCCCCACGCCGCTTCCCAGAGCCACGCGGCGGGGGGCGGGAGCTCCGGGTCGGTGTCCGCGGGGAGGACCTGGGCGCCGCCGACCTCGAGCAGGAGCCGGATGAGCTCTCCCTCGACCCCGCGCAGGGTGTGGCCCGGGAGGAGATAGAGGCGGGCGTCAGGGAGGGTCGCCTCCCCGGCGCGCACGGCGGCACAGGCCTGGCGCATGACCTCCGGCCCGTCCAATATGCGCCGCGCCATGAGCTCGGCCTCGTAAGCGGCGAGGATCGCGGCGACGGCGGCGAGCTTGGTATCGCCCGGGTGGCGCCGGGCCTCGATCTCCGTGGGGCGGATCCCGGCGGCACGAAGCGCCACGACGGCACGACGCAGGACCTCGCGGTAGCCGAGCGCCCCCGCGACCCCGGCGAACGGACCGGCCGCCCCCCTCCCCTGCACCGCGTCGATCGCCTCGTCGACGAGCGCGGCGATGTCGAAGTCGTCGGCGATCCGGTAGCCCGATCGTACGAGTCGCCGGGCGACGAGGTCGTGGGCGAGCTGGCGCGGCGTCGTCGTCTCCCAACCGATCCAGGGGGCGCCGGCTGCCGTGAGCGCGTGCAAGAGCTCGCGCCCCTGCGCCGGCCGCTGGCAGACCAGGAGCTTGCGTGCATACGGCTCCGCCGCGGAGAGCTCCGCCAGGGCGCAGAGCGTGAGGGAATGGGTCGCCGGGGAGATCGAGCGGCCCCGGCCGAGATTCGTGGGGAGGCGCACCACCGCCGCGCCGATCGCTGTGCTCATAACGACGTCACTGAGGCCGACAGGTCGACTTCGACGAACGGGGATCAAGGTAGCAGGGGGCTCTGACAATGGCGACTCGATCGGGCGGGAAGGTAGGGTGGGTCTGGTGGGGGC
>Ga0180220_1000272_pt1 | contig 69147 bp, 67 predicted proteins | sample eDN5th37CBELigBY_FD_151335 | JGI IMG/M metagenome (GOLD analysis project Ga0180220, IMG submission 151335) | Enriched backyard soil microbial communities from Emeryville, California, USA - eDNA 5th pass 37_C BE-Lig BY (version 2) (version 2) | ecosystem: Environmental > Terrestrial > Soil >...
GCGCCCATAGGGCGCACCATCGGTTTCGTTTCGGCAAAGGGCGGAGCGGGCGGCTCGACCATTGCCCACAATGTCGCCTGGGCCATTTCGCAGGTTTTGCGCCAGGATTGTCTCGTGCTCGACATGGACCTGGCCTTCGGCACCGCCGGGCTGAATTTCAACCAGGATCCACCCCATGGCATCGCCGATGCCGTGCTCGCCAATCAGAAGGTCGACCAGACCATGCTCGATCGGCTGATGAGCAAGGCGGCCAACCATATCAACCTGCTCACCGCTCCCGTTTCGCTGGAGCGCACTTATGATTTCGAGGAACGCGAGTTCGAGCAGATCGTCGAGATGTGCCAGAACTCGATGCCGGTGGTCGTGCTCGACATTCCCCATGCTTGGAACGCCTGGGTGCGCCACACGCTGGCAACCATCGACGAGATCGTCATTGTTGCCGAGCCCGACCTCGCCAATCTGCGCAACGCCAAGAATCTCGCCGATACCGTGCGGGCGCTACGCCCCACCGAGTCCGATCCGCTGCTCGTCCTCAACAAGCTCGGCATACCCAAGCGCCCGGAAATCTCGGCCAGCGAGTTCGCCAGCTCGATCGAATGCCAACTCCTCGCGCAGGTGCCGTTCGATGCGGCGCTCTTCGGGACCGCCGCCAATAACGGGCAGATGATCGCGGAAATCTCCGCCGCCAACAAGATCAACGAGCACTTCCGCACTATCGGCCTGCGGGCAACCGGCCGTCAGAGCCTGCCATCGGCTTCAGCCAAGACCGGGCTGAAGCTGCCGGCATTCTTCAAGAAGCGGGCGTGAGCGGCGTGCCGGAGTGAAACGGTAGAATGGCAATGTTCGGTAAGCGTACCAGTTTTGGTGGAAACACCCCGGTGCCGTCGCAACCGGTGCGGTCGGCGCCCATTGCACCGCGGCCCGAACCAGAGCGCCGACCTGCCGAATCCTCGCGATATGCCCGCGCCGACGAAGTCGTTGATGTGCGCTCGCCTGACGAGGCGCAGCGCGACAAGGAATATTTCCAGACCAAATCGGCGATCTTCAATGCGTTGATCGATTCGATCGACCTGTCGCAGCTTGCCACCATGGACCAGGTGGCCGCGCGCGAGGAAATCCGCGACATCGTCGCCGAGATCATTGCGTTGAAATCCATCGTGATGTCGATCTCCGAGCAGGAAGACCTGCTCGAGGACATCTGCAATGACGTGCTGGGCTATGGACCGCTCGAGCCGTTGCTGGCGCGCGACGATATTGCGGACATCATGGTGAACGGCTCACAGAAGTGCTACATCGAAGTCGGCGGCAAGGTGAAGCTTACCAATGTGCGCTTCCGCGACGACGCGCATCTGATGAATGTCTGCCAGCGCATCGTGTCGCAGGTCGGACGCCGGGTCGATGAATCCTCGCCTATCTGCGACGCCCGCCTGCCGGACGGCTCGCGCGTCAACGTCATCGCGCCGCCGCTCTCCATCGATGGCGCGACCCTCACCATCCGCAAGTTCAAGAAAGACAAGCTGACCCTCGGCCAGTTGGTCAAATACGGCTCGATTTCGCCGGAAGGCGCCGAAGTGTTGCGCATTCTCGGGCGGGTGCGTGCAAATGTGCTGATTTCCGGTGGCACAGGCTCCGGCAAAACCACGCTTTTGAACTGCCTCACCGCCTTCATCGAGAAAGACGAACGCGTCATCACCTGCGAGGACTCGGCCGAACTCCAGCTTCAGCAGCCGCATGTGGTGCGTCTCGAAACCCGCCCGCCCAATCTCGAAGGCGAAGGCGAAATCACCATGCGCGACCTGGTCAAGAATTGCCTGCGCATGCGGCCCGAACGCATAATCGTGGGTGAAGTGCGCGGACCCGAGGCCTTCGACCTGTTGCAGGCGATGAACACCGGCCATGACGGATCGATGGGCACGCTCCACGCCAACTCGCCGCGCGAAGCGCTCTCGCGCCTGGAATCGATGATAACCATGGGCGGCTTCACCCTGCCCAGCCGCACCATCCGCGAAATGATCGTCTCTTCGATCGACGTCATCGTGCAGGCGGCGCGCCTGCGCGATGGTTCGCGCCGCATCACCCACATCACCGAGGTGCTGGGCATGGAAGGCGACGTGATCGTGACCCAGGATGTCTTCGCCTACGATATTCTGGGTGAAGACGGTGCGGGCAATCTCATCGGCCGGCACCGCTCGACCGGCATCACCAAGCCGCAATTCACCGAGCGCGCCCGCTACTTCAACGAGGAAGCCAATCTCGTCGAGGCGCTCGAGAAATCGAACACCGAGCAACGCGAATTGCTCAATAGCTGAGGGCAGGGACCACGATGAACGTTCTGCTCCTCGCATTGCTCGCCGCCATTACCATCGGGGCCGCCGGATTTGCCCTCATGCCCTCGATGCTGGGCGAGGGTCGTGCCGCCAAGCGCCGCAAGGCGTTCCAGGGCGATATCCAGGCCCATCGGCGCGAAACGCACGCCGCCCGCAACCGCGAGGACCGGCGTAAATCGGTCCAGCAGGTGCTCAAGGCGCAAAGCGAGGAGCAGAAGAAAAAGCGCCGCGTCGCGCTCGTCGACCAGATCTTCCAGGCCGGAATGACGATCAAGCCGCAGGCCTTTATCCGCAACAGCGTCATTGTCGGCGTGGTGGTGGTGATCGTGCTGTTTTTTGTGCAGGTGCCGCTGCACTTCGCTGCCGTCTTCGGTGTCGCCAGCGGTTATCTGCTGCCCAGGTTCTATCTTTCGCACCGCCGCAAGCGCTACCAGGACAAGTTCCTCGATGAACTGCCCAATGCCGTGGAAGCCATCGTGCGTGGCGTCAAGACCGGCCTGCCGCTCAACGACACGATCCGGCTCGTCGCCAAGGAGGTCAAGGAGCCGGTTCGCTCTGAATTCCAGCGCGTGCTCGATCAGCAGGCCTTCGGCCTGTCGATGACCGATGCCGTGCAGGTGCTGCTCCAGCGCGTGCCGTTGCCCGAGGTCAATTTCCTCGTCGTCGTCATTTCCGTGCAGCAACAGTCGGGCGGCAATCTCTCCGAAGCGCTCGGCAATCTCGCCCGCGTGCTGCGCAACCGCAAGAAGATGAAACTCAAGGTCAAGGCGATGTCGTCGGAAGCCAAGGCTTCGGCCGGCATCATCGGCTCGCTGCCCTTTGCGGTCGCGGGCCTCGTCTCGCTGGTCTCGCCCGCCTATCTGCAGCCGCTGATCACCACGCCCGTCGGCAATATCTGGCTCGGCGTTGCCCTGGTCATGCTCTCGCTCGGCGTTTTCGTCATGAACCGCATGATTCAGTTCGAGATCTAGGAGCGCGCGGTGGACACTCTCGTTGCGACCCTGACCAGCCGCGATTTCCTCATCGCCGTTCTCGCGGCGATTTCGGCGGCGGCCGTGGTCTTCACCTTCGGGGCAAGCTTCATCGGCCGATCGGAAATGAAGACGCGCATCAAACGCGTCGCGCTCGAACGCGAAAAGCTGCGTGCCGAGGAAATGGCGCGGCTGCGCGGTTCAGAGCAGAACCGCGGATCGATCCGGCGTGGCGGCGAGACGCGCGACTATATGAAGGCGGTGGTTGAACGCTTCGACCTCAAAAAGGCCTTCCAGGACGAAACCACACTCGACAAGCTCGCCATGGCCGGCTATCGCGGCCAGGGGCATCTGACCACATATCTGTTCATGCGCTTCGTGACGCCCTTCGGCTTCTTTGTCGCGGTCGCGCTTTATCTCATCTTCGTTCTCGATGGTGACCGGCCGCTATTCCTCAACCTCGCCTATGCCGCGGGGGCTGGCATTGTCGGTTCCTACCTGCCGGTGCTGCTGCTCAGGAACCAGACGAGCAAGCGCCAGCAATCGATCCGCCGTGCCTGGCCCGATTGCCTCGACCTGATGCTGCTTTGCGTTGAATCCGGCATGTCGATCGAGCATGCCTTCAAGCGCGTCTCCAATGAAATCGCCGACCAGAGCCAGGAGCTGGCCGAGGAGCTCACCCTCACTACCGCCGAGCTCGCCTTTCTCGACGACCGCGCCCGCGCCTTCGAGAATCTCGGCCGGCGTACGGGATTGGATGGCGTGCGCTCGGTGATGACGGCGCTGATTCAGGCCGACCGCTACGGCACCTCCGTCGGCCAGTCGCTGCGCGTCATGGCCGAGGAAGGTCGCGAAGCGCGCATGATGGAGGCGGAAAAGAAGGCCGCCGCACTGCCGCCCAAGCTCACCGTACCACTGATCCTGTTCTTCCTGCCGGTGCTGTTCATCGTCATCATGGCGCCGGCCATGATCCAGGTGTTCTCGCAGTCTTTCCCGGGCAATTGAGGCGGCGCTACTGGCCCGCCGCAATCCGCTCCCAGCGATTTTGCTGGGTGAGCATTGAGCGCACATAAGTCATGTTGGCCTCGACCTCGTCCGGCGGCAACTCGGCCGCATAGAGCGCACGCGCTTCCTCGAACCGCCCCGAGAGCCCCACGATCAGCGCCAGGTTCTGCCTTATGCGGCTCGTCGCACCGGGCAGGGACGCTGCGCGGCGCAGATGCTGCTCGGCTTGGGCGAGATCATTGGTCATCGAGTAGGAGAGCCCCAGATTTGCTTCCAGCGAGGGCTCATAGGGCGCATAGACCATTGCCTGCGTATAGAGCTCGCGCGCCTCGGCATGGCGCCCGAGCTGGTCGAGTATCGCGCCCTTGACCGAAAGCGCATTCCAGTCCGGCGCTTCCGGACGGATGGCATTGTCGATGACATTGAGCGCCTGGTCGAACCGCCCGTCCGCCGTCAGCGCCTTGGCATAGGCGACGCTGACGTCCGCATCGCGCGGATGGTCGCGCATTGCCGTTTCGAGCACGGCGACCGCCTGGCCGGACTGCCCGTTGGCACGCAGTGCCGCGGCGTAATGGATGGCGATGTCGCGGTTGCGCGGATTGGACGTATAGCGCGCGGTGAGTTCGGCAAGCGTGCTCTGCACCTCTCCCGGCGAGAGGTTGGAATAGTCAGGCGGCGGCATGCTGGCTCGGTTGGTCGCGCAGGCCGAAAGCGCCAGCGCCGCCACTCCAATGAGCAGCGCAACCCGCACCAATCCGCCTTTTCGCTCCGCCGACTTCACTTGCGCCCCCGAAAACCGAGTGTTCTCAATAAATCATTAACCCTAACAGCACGTTAAAATCCGCCGTTGGCGATTGCCGCGTCCGACGGCTACCGGTAAACCGGTGACGGTCACCAAGAGGAGTTCGCCATGCCCGCAGAGTCGGTCCTGCCAGTAATTTTCGTTGCGCAAGACGGCGTGGAAGCTGCCGGCATAACCGAGCGGCAAATCGCGTGGGCCGCCGCCAACGGCTTTACCGGCAAACGCGGAAAGCTGCTTCCTCTTCCCGGTGAAGACGCAAGCCTTTCCGGCTATCTCTTCGGGACGGGTCGGGCCGAGGATCGCCCGGCTCTGGTCGCGGGTCTCGCATCCGCCGCACTGCCCGAAGGGCGCTATCGGCTCGAAGGCGATCTCGGCGATGTCGAGACTGCAGCTCTCGCGTTTCGCCTCGGCGCCTACCGCTTCGATCGCTACCGGAAGGGGCAGCCGGCCCCCGAACTGGTCGCACCCGCCTCGGTCGATACGGGCGAACTCGAGCGCCTGACACAGGCGGCGTTCCTTGCCCGCGACCTCATCAACACACCCGCCAACGATCTTGGACCGCAGGCCCTGGAGCGAGCCATCCGCGATCTCGCCGCCCGCCATCATGCCGAGATTGAGGCGACGGTCGGCGATGACCTTCTCGCCGCCAATTTCCCCATGATCCACGCAGTCGGGCGCGCTGGTGTCGAGGCGCCGCGCCTCGTCGAAATGACCTGGGGCGATCCCGGCCACAACCGCGTCACGCTGGTCGGCAAGGGCGTGATCTTCGATACGGGTGGACTCGACATCAAGAGCGCGAGCGGCATGCTGCTGATGAAGAAGGATATGGGCGGGGCAGCCAATGTGCTCGGTCTTGCTCACGCCATCATGGATGCAAAACTGCCCGTGCATCTGCGCGTGCTGATCCCGATCGTCGAGAACGCCATTTCTTCGGCGTCCTTCCGCCCCGGCGACGTGCTGAAATCGCGCAAGGGCCTGACTGTCGAGATCGGCAACACCGATGCCGAAGGGCGCCTCATCCTTGCCGATGCACTCGCGCTTGCCGACGAGAAAGAGCCTGAAATCCTGATAGACATGGCAACGCTGACCGGGGCTGCCCGCGTCGCGCTCGGGCCCGACCTGCCGCCGCTTTATTCGAGCGATGATGGTTTTGCGCGCGAGCTTCTTGAGGCCGGCACCGCCTGCGGCGATCCGCTCTGGCAATTACCGCTCTGGACGCCTTACGATGAGATGATGTCGTCCAAAATTGCCGATGTGAACAATGCCGGCAGCGGGGGCTTTGCCGGTTCGATCACTGCCGCGCTCTTCCTCAGGCGGTTCGTGGAAAAGGCCGGCATCTGGGCGCATCTCGACATCTATGGCTGGGCGCCCGAAGCCAGGCCGGGCCGTTCTTTCGGCGGCACCGACCAGGGTATCCGTGCTCTCTTCGGTGTGCTTCGGCAACGTTTCGGCGTGGCAAAGTAGTTGACTATATCAACTATAAATAGTTGATATAGTCAACTATTATTGCACGAGGTGCCGCCATGGCCGGTCCGCCTGACGAAGTCGCCACGATGCGACGCTTCAACCGGTTCTATACACGCGTTCTGGGTCTGTTAGAGGAGGGAATCCTGCGCAGCCCCTTCACCCTAACCGAAGCGCGGGTCATCTATGAAATCGGCAGGCGGCAACGGAGCTCCGCCTCCGAGATAGCCGACGAGCTCGGCATGGACCGCGCGCAGATGAGCCGGCTGATATGGCGCCTCGCCGATCAGGGCCATGTAACGACGCTGCCACGAGGTCGCGACAAGCGCCGCAACACGCTCACGCTCACGCGCGAAGGCGAGGAGGCCTTCGCCATGCTCGACGCGCTGAGCGATCAATCGATCGAGGCGCTGCTGCAGCCGCTCAATGCCGACCAGCGCCGGCAACTGCTCGCCAGCATGCAGCAGATCGAATCTCTGCTCGCCAAACCGGAAACGCCGGCTTCGCTGGCTCTGCGGCCGCATCGTATCGGTGAGCTTGGCTGGCTCGTCCACCGCCAGGCTATCCTCTACAACGAGGAATATGGCTGGAACGGCGAGTTCGAGGCGCTGATCGCCCGTATCTATGCCGAATATGAGGAAGCGCCGCATTCGCCACCCAAGGGCCTGTGGGTCGCCGATAGAGGCGGGCACATTGCCGGCTCGATCTTCGTGCTTGCCGCAGCCGACGATCCTTCGACGGCGCGGTTGCGCATGCTCTATGTCGAGCCGGCCTTCCGGGGTCTGGGTCTCGGGAGCATGCTGGTCGAACAGGCAGTAAGGTTCGCCCGCCAGTCCGGCTACCAGCGCCTGGTGCTCTGGACGCAGGATTGCCTGGTCTCGGCCCGTCGCGTTTACCAGGCTGCCGGTTTCACGCTTGCCAGCGAGGAGCGCCATCACTCCTTCGGCAAGGACCTCAACGGGCAGACCTGGCAACTCGATCTGCGTGAAGCGGCCTAATAGCCTCGTTCGCGATCGACGACGTTGACCAGCGGCTTGCCGGCCTCATGGTCCTTGATGACGCGGCTAAAATAGGCAACGCCCGTCGTCTGGCTCGAGATCGCCGCGATATGCGGAGTGATGTAGCAGTTCTCGATGCTCCAGAGCGGACTATCGTCTGGCAGCGGCTCGGTTTCGAAGACGTCGAGGCTGGCCGCGCCCAGTGTGCCGTCCCCGAGTGCGCGCACGATATCGGCTTCCTTCTGGTGCGCGCCACGCGCGGCGTTGACGATCACCGGTCCGCCCTCGAGCTTGCCGCGCCGCAGCTTGCTGAATGTCTTATAGTTGAGAATGCCCTCGGTCTGCGCGGTCAGGGGCAGCAGGTTGACGAGGATGTCGGTGCCGGACAGAAAGGCATCGAACGCGTCCTGGCCGGCAAAGGTGGTAACGCCATCGATCGGCTTATGCGTACGGCTCCAGCCGCGCAGGGTGAAGCCGAGCGGCTTCAGGCGTGAAAGCGCGTCCTGCCCGAGCACGCCGAGGCCCATGATCCCGACTGTCGTTTGCGATGCCGCCGGCGGATAGAGCTGGCTCCAGCGGCGCGCCTTCTGATCGGCGCGAAAGCGCGTGTAGAGGCGATGGTGCATGGTGACATGTGCCACCACATAGTCGCTCATGCGCTGGCTGAGATCGTCGTCGACGAACCGCACCATCGGCACGTCCGGCAGGTTGGGATGCGCCATCAATGCATCGACTCCCGCGCCCAGCGAGAGCACGGCCTTGAGCCCGGTCAGGCCCTGGAACGCATCGGCTGCCGGTTTCCAGACAAAGATGTACTCAACTTCTGCCGGATCGAAATCATCGCCCCTCTGCACCACGCGGCGCGGCGCAAGCGCCCGGGCAAAGCCATCGGCCCAGCCTGCCTCGTCGATATCGGTCAGATGGAGCAGCAGCATGATGAAAGACCTTCTCCAAAAATCAAAACGGGCCGCACAGATCTGTGCGGCCCGTTTTGTAAATCATTGGCCTGCAGTGCTCTACTGCGCCGGAGCCTCTTGCGTGAGCGGCCGGGCGGCGGGAGCTTGCGTTGCCGGAACCGGCTGGCCAGCTGCCGCCTCGCCCTCGGTTTGCTCAGCGGGAGCGGCTTCCTCGGTGGCGGGAGCTTCTACAGCGGGCGTGGCCTCCTCGGCAGGAGCGGTCTCCTCGGCGGGCGCGGCTTCCTCGGCGGCAGTATCGTCCGCGGCGGGCGCCGCAGCGCCGGTCGTCGGCGTGCCTTCGACGGGGGTTTCGTCCTGGGTTTCGGTCGGCGTCGCGGTGGCTTCGGCGTCGGTCGGCTCGCTCACGGCTGCATCGTCGGTGGGAGTGGTTTCGCCTTCGGCGGGCGCTGCTTCTTCTTCGGCCGGAGCTTCTTCGGCAGGTGCGGCTTCCTCGGCAGGCGCGGCTTCGGCCTCGGGGAACGGCACCGGCTGAGCGGAAAGCGTCTGCAGATAGGCCAGCAGATTGGCGCGCTCATCGGGATCGGAGACGGCAAGCGGCATCTTGGAGCCGGGGGCGAAATCCTGCGGATTGGTCAGGAACGCATCGAGGTTCTCGTAGGTCCAGGTATCGGGGCTATGCTGCATGAGCGCGTCCGAATAGGCATAGCCGGGAAAGCTGGCGATCTCACGGCCAACGACGCCATAGAGCTCGGGACCGGTCTTGTTGCCGGCACCTTCCTCGAAATTGTGACAGGCCTGGCACTTGCGTGAGGATGCAGCGCCGGCGTCGGCGCTCGCTTCGGCCAGACGCATTGCCAGGGACGGACCCTGGTCGACTTCTGCTTCTGCCACTTCCGTGGTCTCGGGCTCCGGCAGCGGATAGCCGGGTCCGCGGTCTTCAATGGGGTGGTAGATGGCCTCCGCCAGGAAACCCACGCCCATGACGAAGAGCAGCGTGCCCAGCACGGCGCCCATGATCTTGTTAAGCTCGAACGAATTCATTTGTCTCTCTGCCGGTCCAACGCTGCCGAACGGGCGCCCCCGAACGACTCCGCAAACGGAAGTCTGCCTCAACCCGGGTCCCCGACGCGCGCGGAAGATAGTCGCTAGGCCGTTCGGGCGCAACAGCCATTCCCCCAGGTGCGACATTCCCGCAGCGGGGGAGATCGACACGTCCACACCTCATTGACTCTGTTTGCTCGCCAAAGGCATTAGAGCGCACCAGCCTTGAGGATTAGCCCATGGATCAGCCCATGTCCAAACGCATCGCCTTCCAGGGTGAACCGGGAGCCTTCAGCCACGCCGCCGCCGAGGACGTGTTTCCCGGCGAGGAATTCGTGCCCTGCGTGACCTTCGAGGAGACGATCGCCGCGGTCCAGTCCGGCAAGGCCGATTTTGCCGTGGTGCCGGTGGAAAACTCGCTCTACGGACGCATTACCGACATTCACCACCTGTTGCCCGAAAGTGGCCTGTTCATCATCGGCGAGACCTTCCTGCGCGTCGAAATGAACCTTCTGGGCGTGCCCGGTGCGACGCTCGACGATATCAAGGCAGTCCAGTCGCTTTCCGTCGCGCTGGGCCAATGCCGCAAATTCATCGCCAGCCACAAATTGCGTACGATCAACGGCGTCGACACCGCCGGTTCGGCGCGCGAGGTCGCCCAGAAAGGCGACACGTCCGTCGCCGCCATTGCCTCGCGTCTTGCCGGCACTATCTACGGCCTAGACCTCCTGGCCGAGAACATCGAGGACGCCGACCACAACACCACCCGCTTCCTCGTCATGTCGCGCGACAAGCAGGAGGCCGAGCGCAACGGCCAAAGGGTCAAGACCACGTTCATCTTTCGCGTGCGCAACGTGCCCGCGGCGCTCTACAAGGCCATGGGCGGCTTTGCCACCAACGGCATCAACATGACCAAGCTGGAAAGCTACATGGTCGATGGCTCTTTCACCGCCACGCAGTTCTATGCCGACATCGAGGGGCATCCCGACGATATCGGTGTCCAGCATGCCTTCGAGGAACTCGGATTCTTTACCGACAGGTTCAAGGTGCTTGGTGTCTATAAGGCGGCGGAGCCAAAATAGGCCCGGCCCCCCTTGTCATGGCGGCATTCCTTGGCCATATAGGCGTCGGGAGGTTGGCGCGGACGTGTTCCTCGCCAACCGGGTCAGGTCCGGAAGGAAGCAGCCCCAACGAGACCTTCACGGGTCGTTGCCAGCCTCCTACTTCCACTTTTTTCTGCACAGCCGTGGACAAGCTGCGCTTTTGCGGTTCGAAAACCTGGCAGGAACCGCCTATATTGGCCGTCATGGCTTTTGGCAGAATCTCCAACAATGATGGTTTGAAGGGGCAGGATGGCTGACGCTGCAACCGCGCCCTATCTGGTGCTGGCGCGCAAATACCGCCCGGTGAGTTTTTCCACGCTCATCGGCCAGGATGCGATGGTCCAGACCCTGGCCAACGCCTTCAAGCAGAACCGTATCCACCACGCCTTCATTCTGACGGGCGTGCGCGGCGTCGGCAAGACGACGACCGCCCGCATTCTCGCGCGCGCCTTCAACTACGAGGACGAGACCGGCCGCCATCCGACCCTCGATCTCGAGAAGGAAGGCACCCATTGCCGGGCGATCATCGAAGGGCGCCATGTCGACGTCGTCGAGATGGACGCGGCCTCCAATACCGGCATCAACGACATTCGCGAGATTATCGACTCGGTCAAATACGGGCCGGTCTCGGCGCCCTACAAGGTCTATATCATCGACGAGGTGCACATGCTCTCGACGGCGGCCTTCAACGGGCTCTTGAAGACGCTCGAGGAGCCGCCGCCATACGTCAAGTTCATCTTCGCGACGACCGAGATTCGCAAGGTTCCCGTCACCATTCTCTCGCGCTGCCAGCGCTTCGATCTGCGCCGTGTGACGCCCGAGGTGATGACGGCGCATCTCGAGGATTTGCTCGCGCGAGAGAGCATCGAATACGAGCCCGAGGCCCTGGCGATGATCGTGCGCGCCGGCGAGGGTTCGGTGCGCGACAACCAGTCCCTGCTCGATCAGGCCATTGCCCATGGCAATGGCAAGGTGAGCGCCGAGACGGTCAAGGCCATGCTTGGCCTGGGTGATCGCGCCCGCATCATCGACCTTTTCGAGGACCTGATGGCGGGCCGTATCGGCGATGCGCTCGGCACGATGCGCGCCCTTTATGATGCCGGCGCCGATCCGCAGACGCTTATCGCCGATCTTGCCGATTTCACCCATCTCGTCACCCGCATCAAGGTCGTACCAGCCGCCGCCGATGATGTGTCGCTGACCCCCGATGAGCGCAGCCGCGGCGCCGATCTCGCCGGTCGCCTGCCGATGCGCGCGCTCAGCCGCAGCTGGCAGATATTGTTTAAAGGCTATGATGAGGTGGCCCGCGCCGGCAACGCCCTGCAAGCCGCTGAAATGGTGCTGGTGCGGCTTGCCTATGCGGCAGACCTGCCCAGCCCCGACGAGGTTATCGCCAAACTCTCCGAACGGCGCACGACGTCCGATGAAACCGCGTCCGTGCGGTCGCCCGCTCCGAGTTTCTCGCGCCCGAACGGCGGCTCGACCCAGGCCCTGCGCGTCGAAGCCCCCCGCTCCGAGCCTGTCGCACCGCCGGCCCAGCCGACCGCGCTTGCCCGGCCGCAAAGCTACACCGAACTGGTGAGCCTGGCCGCCGCCAAGCGCGACCTGCTGATCAAGCATGCCCTCGAATCCGACCTGCGCCCGGTTTCCTTCAGCGCCGGGCGCATCGAAGTGGCGCTGCGCGAGGGCGCCGATCCGGGCATTATCGCCACGCTTTCAGCGCGCCTGCAGACCTGGACCGGCGAACGCTGGCTGGTCATGGTCTCGAGCAAGGCCGAAGCCGTGCCGACACTGCGCGAACTGGCCGAGCAGAAGCGTGAAGCCGCTCGCGGCGCCGCCGGCGAAGACCCCCTGGTGCGCGCCATTCTTGAGACATTCCCCGGCGCCAAGCTGGTCGACGTACGGGTGCGCGAGGACGCCCCCGCACTCGACATGCCGCCGGCAGCAACCGATTTCGAAGAGGACGACGAATGAAAGACATCATGGGAATGATGAAGGCCGCCAGCGAGATGAAGGGCAAGATGGATGCCCTGCAGAACGAGCTCGCCGAGATGATCGTCGAGGGCAGCGCCGGCGGCGGACTCGTCACCGTTGCACTCTCGGGCAAGGGCGAGATGAAAGCCGTCAAGATCGATCCCTCTCTCTTCAAAGAAGACGATATCGAGGTGATCGAAGACCTGGTGATCGCCGCCCACAACGACGCCAAGACCAAGGCCGAGGCGGCCATGCAGGAAAAGATGTCCGAGGTGACTGCCGGCCTGCCGATCCCGCCGGGCATGAAGTTTCCATTCTAGATCGCCTGGACGCACCGGGTGCAATAGATGGCCAATGGCGGACCTGAAATCGAGCAGTTGATCCAGCTCCTGGCACGCTTGCCGGGGCTGGGTCCGCGCTCGGCGCGGCGGGCCGTCCTGCACCTCATCAAGCGCAAGGACCAGTTGATGATCCCGCTTTCTGCGGCGCTCGACCGGGCCGTCGAGGCAGTGGTGACCTGCGAAGTCTGCGGCAATGTCGATACGCGCTCGCCTTGCGGTATCTGCTCCGATCCGCGGCGCGCCGAGTCCGGCTTGCTGATCGTCGTCGAGGACGTCGCCGATCTGTGGGCGCTGGAACGCGCCGGCGTTGGGGCGGTGAAATATCATGTGCTTGGCGGTGTGCTATCGCCGCTCGACGGTGTGGGGCCTGAAGATCTCTCGCTCGATGCGCTGATCGCGCGGGCGGGGCAATTCAGCGAGATCGTCCTGGCGGTTAACGCAACGGTCGAGGGGCAGACGACGGCGCACTATATCACCGATCGGCTGGCGGGCAGCGGGGTCAAGGTTACGCGCCTTGCCCACGGTGTGCCTGTTGGCGGGGAGCTGGACTATCTCGACGAAGGAACGTTGAGCCAGGCGCTCAAGGCCCGCACCGCGCTCTAAACCCCGCGGCCGTGGCCATTGGGACGAGGGGTCTCGGCAGGCGTTTCGGCTTCATCGGAGTCCTCGCCCTCGATAATGGCAAGGCGGCCGTCCTCGTCGTCGGGCGAGAGCGTCTCCAGATGGTCGGCGGGATCGACCCCATAGGCACCGTCGAACACAGCGAACTCGGAATTGCCGTCGGCAACTTCCTCATCGCTTTCGAGCGTGGCGAGGGCGTTTTCCAGTTCGCGCAGCAATATCCAGACATCGCGGCCGCTGTCGCCGCTGGCGCGCATAACGGTCTCGTCACGAAGTTCGCGAAGCCTGTCGATCCGTTCCTCGACCGGGCGTTCGTCGTTGTAGAGCAGGTCTTCGATCTCCGACTGGCTGATCGGCTGGGCGATGCCCTGCGGATCGTCGCTCTCGTCGAAGCCGTTGGCCTGCGGTAAGATGGTGCCATGTCGAGGGTTCGGCTGGCTCATCATCGTTCTCCTCGCCCAGCAAGGTAACGCAAGCACGCATGCCATGTTCCGGCAGAGCCCGCTCGCCTACCTCGACCGGCATCATCGGCCTAACCGGCCCATTCTGCAAGCGCCCATGACATAGGGCGCGCTGAAGATTGGCGCACGCTATTCGCCTGCAAGGCGATGCGGTTCCTCGAACTCGATATCGGCCTGCTCGGGATAGCTCTCGGCCGCAACCGCCGGGGTGACGGGAGCCAGTTCCGGAGAACTTTCCCAGCCCGCAGGCAGCCGCTTGCTGGTCTTTGCGCCGAGCTCGCGCAGCATTTCCACCTGGCGCAACACATTGCCGCGTCCGCCCGAGAGCTGGTTGCGGGCCTCCGAATAGCTTTGCTGAGCCCGGTCGAGATTGGCGCCGAGCTTGTCCATATTGCCGAGAAATCCGACGATCTTTTCATAAAGCGTGCCGGCGCGTTCGGCGATCTCCTCGGCGTTCTGGTGCCGTTTCTCGACATCCCACACATTGCGCACGGTGCGCAGGATGGTCATCAGCGTGGTGGGGGTCGTCAGCATGACGCCGCGGTCCATGGCGTGTTCGAAGAGGTTGGGATCTTTCGTCACTGCCGCCGCCAGCGCCGCTTCGATCGGCACGAACATCAGCACGTAGTCGAGGCTGCTCCTGGCGTGACGCTGATAGTTCTTCTCGCTCAGGGTCTTGATGTGCGCGCGCAGCGAATTGAGATGCGCCTGCAAGTGATGGGCGCGCTCCTCTTCGTTTTCGCAATTCACATAGGCTTCGAATGCGGTCAGCGACACTTTGGAGTCGATGACGAGACGGTCCTCGTTGGGCATCAGCACCTCGACATCGGTGCGCAGCCGCGCGCGATCGTCACCACTATGGGTCTGCTGGGTCAGGAACTGCTCGCCCTCGCGAAGCCCCGAACGCTCCAGGATCGTTGCAAGGATCATCTCCCCCCAGGCGCCCTGCGTCTGCGAATTGCCCTTGAGGGCGCGGGTGAGATTATGCGCTTCTGTCGTGATCTGCAGATTGCTTTCGGCAAGGGCGCGGATGCGCTCCTTCATCTCGGCCCGGTCCTGAATGAGGCCGGTATGGAATTCGACGATCTTTTCGCGCAGGGGCTTGAGCAGCACGTCGACCTGTTCGCGGTTCTGCTTGGAAAAAGTCTCGCCGTGACTCTTGAGAACCTCGCCCGCAATCGCCTTGAACTCGTCGGTCATCTGCTGGCGCGCGCTCTCGAAGCGCTTCAGGTTCTCTTCATATTGCCGGGTCTGCTCGGCCATGCGCGCGCGCAGCCCCGCGGTTTCGCCCATGAGGTCGCCATTGGCTTCGCGCTGCTTCCAGAGCTGTTCATCGAGGTCCTGGATGCGTGCATCGCGCTCGGCGAGCTGCCGGGAAAAATTCTCCCGCAGCGCCTGCGTCGCGGCCTGCGCAGCCTCTGCCGACTGGCGTGCCTGCGCGCGCAGCGAGGCGGTGAGGAGGCCGATGAGCAGGAAAGCCAGCAGCGCTGCGCCACCAGCCAGCGCCATTCCCATGGTAACCGGCACCCCGGCAAGGACGAAAAGCATGCTATCCATCGCGTCAGCCTAGCCGATTCGCTGCAACAGTTCACCAAATGTTCTATCAGCGCAAGGCGAGGGCCCGCAAGCGGTGCTCAGAACGGATCTTCCTTGAACTGCCCGGCGGTGGGGATTGCGGTCAGCCACGGCTCGCGCCTCTTGATCCATCCCTCCTGATGGGGGGTGAATGGCGAGGCAGCGACATCGAGCGAGCCGAGCATGATTTCGGCTGTCCTTTCCGACAGATGGAAGAGGCGCGAACCGCAGGCGGGGCAGAAGCTGCGTCCTGCATAGGTCTGGTAGCGTCCTTCGACCGAAAAGGCGCTGATCGGCCAGTCCGCGTAGTAGACGAAGGCACTGCCGCTCTCCTTGCGGCAGTCGCTGCAGTGGCAAAGGCCGACACTTTCGGGCTCGCCCGTGACGCGGTAGCGGACTGCCCTGCAGGCGCAGCCGCCCTCGTAAACCCTCTCCATCGCGTTCCCTCCCGCAATGCGGCGGTCCTGACAGTTGACCGGGGCCTGAGAAATACCATATCGAGAGGCATACCCCCAACTGGACCCTGTTTTAGATGGCTGTTCGCCCGATCCTTGTCATTCCTGATGCCCGGCTTCGCGCCGTTGCCGATCCGATCGAAGAGGTCGATGCGGACGTCAAGGCTCTGGCGCGCGACATGCTGGACACGATGTATGACGCTCCCGGTATCGGCCTTGCTGCGCCGCAGATCGGCGTCATGCGCCGCATCGTCGTCATGGACCTCGCCGGCGAAGGCGAGGAGCCGGCGCCCCTGGTGATGATCAACCCGGAAATCCTCAAGGTCTCCGAGGAGACGCAGGTGACCGAGGAGGGATGCCTGTCGATCCCCGAGCTCTATTACGAGGTCGAGAGACCGGCCGAGGTGACGGTGCGTTATACCGATATCGAGGGTGAAACCGTCGAGATCGAAGCCAAGGACAAGCTGGCCGTCTGCGTGCAGCACGAGATCGATCATCTCGATGGCGTGCTCTATATCGACTATCTCTCGCGCCTGAAGCGCGATCGGGTGATCAAGAAGTTCGACAAGGCCGCCAAGCGCGCCAGCTGAACCTGCCCGCCAATCGCCTTCCTACCGCTTTCGCCATGAAAAGCGGGAAACGCGGAGCAAGCTGACAGATGCGTGTCGTCTTCATGGGAACGCCGGAATTCGCCGTCCCCACTCTCACCGAAATCGTGTCCGCAGGCCATGAGGTCGCCGCAGTCTACACCAGGGCGCCCAAGCCCGCCGGGCGCGGCCAGGCCGAGCGGCGATCGCCGGTTCACGAGGCGGCTGAAGGTTCCGGCATCCCGGTTTTCACGCCTCGATCGCTCAAGGGTATCGAGGAGCAGGACGTCTTTCGATTGCATGATGCCGATGTCGCCGTCGTCGTCGCTTATGGCCTGCTGCTGCCCAAGCCCATTCTCGAAGCACCGCGAGATGGGTGTCTCAATCTCCACGGTTCGTTGCTGCCGCGCTGGCGCGGTGCGGCGCCGATCCAGCGCGCCATCATGGCCGGCGACAAGCGCACCGGTGTCATGGTGATGAAGATGGATGAGGGGCTCGACACAGGCCCCGTGGCACTGGTCGAGGAAATGCCGATCGGACCGGATATGACCGCTGGGCAATTGCACGACAAGATGATGCGCGTCGGCGCCGACCTGATGGGCCGGGCGCTCGCTGCTCTCGAGCGCGCAAGCCTGGAGTTCACCCCGCAGGCCGAAGAGGGTGTGACCTATGCCCGAAAGATCGAAAAGGCAGAGACGCGCATCGATTTCAGCCGGCCGGCTGAGGAGGTGCATAACCATATCCGCGGTCTTTCGCCGTTCCCCGGCGCCTGGTTCGAACTGACGCTCGCCGGTAAGCCCGTGCGGGTGAAGGCGCTGCGCTCGACATTGGCCGAGGCGCAGGGGCAACCGGGGACGATCGGTCCGGACCTGACCATCGCCTGCGGCGAGGGCGCCGTTCGCCTGACGCAGGTGCAGCGCGAGGGAAAGGCCGCGATGGACGCGGCGACGTTCCTGCGCGGGGCGGGAGCACTGCCGGAAACGGTGGCGTGATGCGGAACATAGTGCCGGCACCGCCACCCCCCTCGTTGCCTCCCCCACACGGGGGAAGGTGGGGCATCGTGCTTTTGGCACCATTCCGTCAAGCTCACCGGCCCGGCACCTCCCCCCTGATGGGGGAGGTTGGGAGGGGGTGAACGCATGCCCCGCTACAAGCTCACCCTCGAATATGACGGCACCCCTTTCAAGGGATGGCAGCGCCAGGCCGACCAGCCTTCGGTGCAGCAGGCGCTCGAGGAAGCCATCGAGCGGTTTTCGGGCGAGCGTACGGTTACGCAGGCGGCAGGGCGCACCGACAGCGGCGTGCACGCGCTGGGGCAGGTGGTGCATTTCGATCTCGAAAAGCCGCGCGATCCGTTCCGCATCCGCGAGGCGTTGAACCATCACCTGCGGCCGGCTCCCGTCGCGGTGCTCGAAGCCGAGGCGGTGGGCGAGGATTTCGAGGCGCGGTTCTCGGCGCTCGCGCGCCATTACGAGTACCGCATCCTCAACCGGCGTGCGCCGGCTGCGCTCGAGATGAAGCGGGTCTGGCACGTGCCGATGCCGCTCGATGCCGAGGCCATGCATGCGGCGGCGCAATTGATTCTGGGCAGGCACGATTTCACCACGTTCCGCGCTGCCGAGTGCCAGGCCAATTCACCCATACGTACCCTCGACCACTTTTCCGTTCATCGCGAGTTCGATCATGTCGTGGTGACGGCAAGGGCGAGGAGCTTTCTGCACCATCAGGTGCGCTCCATGGTCGGGTCGTTAAAGCTCGTGGGTGAGGGCAAGTGGAGCCCGGCCGACTTCCGCGCTGCGCTCGATGCCGTGGACCGCAGTCGCTGCGGGCCCTTGGCACCTTCGAGCGGGCTCTACCTGACCAAAGTGATCTACTAGTCGAGCGTCTGCCTGTAGCGGAGCATGGCGATAGTCGAAATGACGAGCAGAATGGCGATCAGCGCCCAAAGCTCGCCTGCCACGTCGGCGACGCCACCGCCCTTGAGCATCACGGCGCGTACGACGCGCAGGAAATGGGTGGCCGGCACGATATTGCCGAGAATCTGCGCCCAGCCCGGCATGGCCGCGAAGGGAAAGAGGAAGCCCGAAAGCAGCACCGAGGGCAGGATGGTGAACATGGAAAGCTGCATGGCCTGCATCTGCGAACGCGCCGCTGCGGAGATCAGAAAGCCAAGTGCCAGATTGACGAGGATGAAGAGGTTGAAGCCGAGGAAAAACGCCTGAATCGTTCCTTCGAACGGCACCGCGAACAGGGTGAGCCCCGTCAGGAGGAAGACGACGGTCTGGATATAGCCGACGAGCACATAGGGAAGGATTTTCCCCAGCATGACCTCAAGGGGTCTCGCCGGGGTGGCGATCAGCATCTCCATGGTACCGCGCTCGGATTCCTTGACGATGGCGACCGCCGTCATCATCACCAGCGTCATCGAGAGAACAATTGCCAGGAGCCCCGGCACGATATTGGTCGAGGTGCGGCCCTCGGGATTGTACATCCTGTGCACCGAGACGCCGAATGGCGGCGGGGTCGGAGCGACGCTCGAAAGCATGCCCGAGAACGTCTCGGCCATCGCCGTTTGCATGATGCCGCTCAGCGCGCCGACCGCGCCGCCAACGGCAGCCGGATCCGAGGCGTCGGCGACGATGAGCAGTTCGGGCCGCTGTCCGCGCATGACGTCGCGCTCGAAGTTGTCGGGAAAGATGACGACGAAAGTCGCACTGCCCTCGCGCAGGGCCCGTTCGCCCGCCGACGCGCCACGCACCGGGCCTTCGATGTCGAAATAATCGGAAACCTGCATGGCAGAAACGATCGCGCGGCTGAGCGGGCCGCTGTCGTTCATCTCGATCAGTGTGGGCAAGTGGCGGGCGTCGGAATTGATGATGAAGCCGAAGAGCAGCAATTGCATTATGGGCAGGCCGATCATCATCGCGAAGGTGACGCGGTCGCGCCGCATCTGGATGAATTCCTTGGCTAGCACCGCCAGAAAGCGCGCGAAGGAAAAGCTCATGCCGCGTCGCGGGCGAAATTATCGCGCGCCCCCGCCATCAGATAGATGAAGGCTTCCTCGAGTTCAGAGGTCTTTTCGACCCATTGGTGAGTGCCGCGCTTCCTGTACGCCTCGACCACGGCGTCCAGCTTTTCCCGGTCGGTGCCCGAGACGTGCAGGACCGACCCGAATCGGGCGACCTGTTCGACGCCGTCCTCCTTCCGGAGTTCGGCTTCGAGCGCAGAAATGTCGGGACCCGACACCCGATAGGTGACCAGCCCGATCATCGAAGGGATCTCCGCCGAGCGCCCGTCGATCAGCTTTCGTCCATAGGCGATATAGGAGATGAAATCGCACTGGATCGCCTCGTCCATATAGTGGGTCGAGACCAGCACGGTGACGCCCTGCGCCGCGAGCCGGCGGATTTCGTCCCAGAAATCGCGCCGTGCCTTGGGGTCGACGCCGGCCGTCGGCTCGTCGAGCAGCAGGAGCTGCGGTTCGTGCAGCAGGCATGCGGCCAATGCCAGCCGCTGCTTCCAGCCGCCCGAGAGCGAACCGGCCAATTGCTTCTGCCGGTCGGCGAGCCCGAGATCGCGCAGCGCCGCGTCGACCCGTTCCCTGCGGCGGTCGAGCCGGTACATGCGCGCGACGAAATCGAGGTTCTCGCGGATCGAAAGGTCCTCGTAATAGGAGAATTTCTGCGTCATGTAGCCAACCTGCTCCTTGATGCGGCCGGCCTCGCGCCGCACATCGAAGCCCAGGCATGTGCCCTCGCCCTCATCGGGGGTCAAAAGGCCGCATAACATGCGGATGGTCGTGGTCTTGCCCGATCCGTTCGGACCGAGAAAGCCATAGATGGCGCCGCGCGGCACCTCGATGTCGAAATGATCGACCACCCGTTTGTCGCCGAAGCTCTTGGTGAGTCCGTGCACGTCGATGACCGGTTCGCCGCTCATGGTTCAACCGTCACCGGCTGGCCGGGGAGCAAGGCCGAATCCGCATCCAGCGTCGCTTCCACGAGGAAGGTGAGGCGATCGCGCTCTTCGCGGCTGTAGATCACCGGTGGGGTGAACTGTGGTTCGGCGGCGAAATGGCTGATGCTTGCAGTGAGGCCCGCCCGGCACTCGTCGCAGGAAATCGCCACTCTCTGCCCAAGCGCCAGGTCGGCGCGGTCGGCCTGGGGAACATAGAATTTGACCTTAAGCGCTTCGTCGGGCAGCAGCGCGACGACCGGTGCTCCGGCGGCGACGATCTCGCCGGCGGCGAAAAAGATGCGATCGACCCGGGCATCGGCGGGCGCGGTCACCGTGCGGTCGGCGAGGGCCTCGCGGGCCTGGACGGCGTCGGCTCGAGCGGCAATCAGGCTCGCTTCGGCCGCAACGCGCTGCGGGTCCCGCGCCGGCAGTTCGGCCACGCGCAATTGCGCCTCAAGCTGCGCCACCTGTGCCTGTGCGCTCGTCAGCGTCGCGCGATCCCGGTCGGCCTGGGCTTTAGGGACGAGGCCACGGGCCAGCATTTCGTCGGTGCGCTCGGACTGGGTGCGGGCCAGGTCGAGGTCGGTGCGCGCCTTTTCGAGATTGGCGCGGATCACGTCGAGTTCGGCGTCGCGGCTGCCGGTGGCGAGGTTGTCCGCGTTGGCCTGAGCCACCTCCACGCGCGCTTGGGCTGCCTGCAAGGCCGCCTGCTGGATGCGGCTGTCGAGGGTGAACAGCACGTCACCGGCCTGCACCATCGCGCCCTCTCCCGCTTCGATGCTTGCAATCGGTCCGCCGCTCGAGGCACCGACATAGAGATAATCAGCCTCGATATAGCCGTTCCAGAGCGGGGCCTCTGAAGCGCCCAAGCCGGGCACGATGAGGGCGATCAGTCCAATGAGCCAGGCGAAGAACTCTTCCATCGGTCCGTCCTCAGCCTTGCTGGGCGCCCGGCGCGCTCAGCCCGCTAAAGAGAATGGCGAGGTGGTTGTCGATCAGCCTGTCGATCTGCAGCCCGCCTTGGGGCGTAACTTCGAACACTTCCGCCAGAACCATATGGATCATTATCGGCCCGATAACCGAGCGGACGGTCAGTTCCGGATCGACGGGGCGCAGATAGCCTTGGTCGATCCCGCGCCTGATCAGATTTTCCAGCGCCGGGATGGCCCGGTCCAGCACCTCGCGACGGTACATCTGCGCCAGATGAGGAAAGCCCAGCACCTCGCGCAGAACGATCTGGGGGATCGCCATCGTCTTGGGATCGGAAAGCCGGTCCGCGAGCATCCGAATAACCTGGGTGATGACGATGCGCGGATCGCCTTGATGGGCGTCGAGCGCCCCCAGAGCAGACTCGGCTACCGGCAGAATGGCCCGGCGCACCAGACCTTCCAGCACAGCCTCCTTTGAGGGGAAATAGAGGTAGACAGTGCCCTTGCTCAGCCCTGCGCGTCTGGCGATTTCCTCGACGCGGGTGGCGGCAAAGCCCTTTTCCATGAAGAGCTCTATGGCGGCATCGAGCACTTCATCAGGCCGCGCTTCGGCCCGGCGCTGGAATTTGGGTCCGCGTGGGGATTTGGCTTCGGTCATCACTCACCTCTTGTCCTGTTCGTATATAACTGACTGGTCAGTCACTTGCAACGAGGAAGACGCGAGCGCTGGAGAAGGGTTAGCGAACGGATGAGGATGACGCCTGGCCTAGACCGCGGGCGGCGGCGCCGAGGGTAGAAACGTGCCGAGAAGCAGGACGCCGACGAGCTGGGCGGCGATCTGCGCGCCGATGAACAGCACGACCTGCATGGGTGCCAGCGTCACGATCAGCCGGGCGATATTGACCTCGACGACAATGGCGAGCAGCCCGACCAGCAGGATGCCGAAATCCCCGGCGCGCAGCACGACCAGCATCAGGAGGGTCAGGAGCGAGATGAAGAGTCCCACCCAGTTGTCGGCAACTAGATAGGGCAGGAACCCGTCGAGCCGACCCATCTGGCGCAGGACCAGATGGATGACGCCGACCTGGACGGCAAAGAGCGCACCTGCGAGGATGATGGAATAGGTCGCCGCCCCCGGCGGTCCAGGCATGCCGAACAGTCCCGGGGCGAACGCATTGATGGCGGCGGCAAGCAGCAGGGCAATGAAGCTGCCGATCAGCCCGCGCTGGCTGAAATCGAAATAGCTCGCCGCGCCCCGGTTGCCGGTGATCAATGCGACGAAGCCCTGCGCGGCTTGCGTCATCTCATCCATTAGACTGGTTTGCGGCACAGGCGTTCTTCCGTCATGTCGGCGAGGCTGGCGGGCTAGCCAGCATGTAGAGCGTCATCGGCATGGCGACAAGCAAAACACAGGTTAAAACCGCGAACGCTGCGCAAATACCCAGATTCCAACCAGAAGCGACCTGGGCGAGCCGGAACAGCAACAGAGCCGTGACCACAAGCGCGACGAACAGCATGGGTGCACCCAAAAGCGCCGTCAGTGAGCCAAGGGCGAGATAGACGATCATCGCATAGGTGGCGGGCACGAGGAGGTCGAAAATCGATCCCTGCCATCTCAGCACCAGGCGGGTGAGAGCGGTGCTGATGACGACGGCCAGCACATAAAGCGCCAGCACCAGCAGTCCGATGACGATGTTGACGGGATTGAGCGCCGCACCTCCCCCGCCGGCAAGCAGGGCGAGAAAGGCAAAGAGCAGGTAGATGACGAGGCTGGTGATGAAGCCGCTGCGCGTGCGATCGAAATGGCGCGCCCATTCGGGATCGCCGGTAATGATGGCGCGCCAGCCGGCAAGGGCGCGATGCAGGGCCGTGAGGATTTTCATGCGCGTGATCCCGCAAGGAAACGCGCGACGAAGCGGGCATAGATGCCGGTCAGCCCCTCGACATCGCCAATCGCCACATATTCGTTAGTCTTGTGCATGGTGGTGCCGACGAGCCCGCATTCGACCACCGGGCAGTACTGGGCGATGAAGCGCGCGTCCGAAGTGCCGCCGCCTGTCGAGAGTGTGGGGTCCTCTCCGGTTTCGGCCCGAATGACCGCGCGCAGCAGTTCGACGTCTCCGCTGAGCGGCGAGAGGAACGAGCGCGAGGGCGTGCCGGAGACATCGAACCCTATGGTGCAGCCTCGCGTATCGACGGCGGCGATGCGCTCGCCGATCCATTGCTTCAAGGTTTGCGGCGTCCAGAGATCATTGAAGCGGATGTTGAAGCGCAGCGTGCCTTTGCCCGGAATGACATTGGAGACCGGATTGCCGACATCGATAGTGGTCACTTCGAGATTGCTGGCCGGGAAATGTTCAGTGCCGGTATCGATCGGATCGGCCTTGAGTGCAGTGGCGATCGCCGCCAGCACCGGCAGGGGATTATTGGCCTTTTCCGGATAGGCAACGTGCCCCTGCACGCCCTCGACGGTGATCGCGCCGCTCAGCGATCCGCGCCGGCCGATCTTGATGCTGTCGCCAAGCGTCGTGGCCGAGCTTGGCTCACCGACAATGGCGAAGTCGAAGGCATGGCCCTCTGCCTTTGCCCAGGCCATCAGCTTGTCGGTGCCGTTGACGGCGTCGGCCTCCTCGTCATTGGTGATGGCGAGCGCGATGGTGCCGGTTTCGGCCTCGCCGGCCTCGATGGTGCGGGCGCAGGCGGCAACAAAGGCCGCAACGCCGCTCTTCATGTCGGCGGCGCCGCGTCCATAGAGCCTGCCGTCGGCCTGGCGGGGCACGAAGGGATTGGAGGCCCAGTCGGCCGTTTCGCCGGGCGGCACGACATCGGTGTGACCGGCAAACAGCAGGCGCTTGCCGCCACGATCGCGGATGGCAAAGAGATTGTCGACCGGGTAGGAGCCGTCGCCGTCGAAGCGCAGGCGCGTGACTACGAAGCCGAGCGGGATGAGCGCAGCTTCGAGCGGCTCGAAGACGCCCGCCAGGTCCGGTGTGACCGAGGGGCAGGCGATCAGGGATTTGAGAAGCTGGACGGGATCGTCCGAACCGGAAGAACTCACGACTATCCCGTCCTTTCCTCGATCAGGCGGCAGCTTGTGCGCCGCCGTCCAGCGTAGCCTCGCGATCTCACTCGCGCAGCAGATCGTTTATGCCCGTCTTGCTGCGCGTCTGGGCGTCCACCGTCTTGACGATGACGGCGCAGTAGAGGTTCGGGCCGGGTTGGCCGTTGGGGAGGGGTTTGCCGGGCAGGCTTCCCGAGACAACGACGGAATAGGGCGGGATTCTGCCGATATGGATTTCGCCGGTCGCGCGGTCGACGATCTTGGTGGATGCACCGATGAAAACGCCCATGGAGATGACGGACCCCTCGCCCACGACCACGCCCTCGACGATTTCCGAACGGGCGCCGATGAAGCAGTTGTCCTCAATGATGACGGGACCGGCCTGCAAAGGTTCGAGCACGCCGCCAATGCCGACACCGCCCGAGAGGTGGACGTTCTTGCCGATCTGCGCGCAGGAGCCGACCGTCACCCAGGTGTCGACCATGGTGCCCTCGTCGACATAGGCGCCCAGATTGACGAAGGACGGCATGAGGATGACGCCCTTGCCGATATGGGCAGAATGGCGAACGATGGCGCCGGGCACGGCACGCAGGCCCGCCTCGCGGAAGCGGTTCTCGCTCCAGCCCTCGAACTTGGAGGGCACCTTGTCCCACCAGGCGCCACCGGCAGGACCGCCCGGGATCATCTGGTTGTCGTTGAGGCGGAAAGAGAGCAGCACGGCTTTCTTCAGCCACTGGTTGACGTGCCATTGTCCGTCGCGCTTTTCGGCAACGCGCGCCTTGCCGCTGTCGAGCAGGGCCAGCGCGTCCTCGACGGCCTCGCGCACGGGACCCTGCGTTGCAAACGTGACCTCGCCGCGGGTCTCGAAGGCGTCGTTGATCGTGGTTTCGAGATCGGCGTGAGACACGGGCGTTTCCTCTTTCAGGGGGCGATTTCAGCGGGGCGGACATTACCTGCGGGGGAGGCGCTGTCAATCGCGCGCGGCCGATGGACGAACGTGACCAGCACCACGGAGATCATCATGAGCAGATACCACGAGCCGAGCTTGGCCAGGCTGACCGGAGACCAGCCCTGCGCCTGGTTGGGGTAGATCCAGGCGCGCGACCAGGTGCCGATATTCTCGGCGAGCCAGATGAAGAGCGCCACCAATAGGAAGGCGAGGAGCATGGGCATGCGGTGCCAGAAGCGATGCACGCGATAATGCATGACCGTGCGCAGATAGAGAATTGCCAGCACCGCAAAGAGACCCCAGCGCAGGTCGGGGATGAAGTGGTGGGAATAGAAATTGATATAGATGGCGCCGGCAAGCAGCGCCGTTGCCCAGAACGGCGGATAGCGCTCGAACCTGATGTCGAAGATGCGCTGGATGCGGGCCATATAGGACCCGACGCAGGCATACATGAACCCCGAAAACAGCGGTACCCCGCCGATGCGCAGCAGCGAGGGCTCGGGATAGATCCAGGATCCGGCGCTGGTCTTGAAGATCTCCATGGCCGTGCCGACGACGTGGAAGATGAGGATGACCTTGGCTTCCTCGAGCGTTTCGAGCTTGAGGATGAGCATGGCCGCCTGGATGGCGAGTGCCGCAAGGACGAGAAAGTCGTAGCGCGCCAGGGGTGCGGTGGCCGGCCACCAGAGCGCGGTGCCCAGGATCAATGCCAGCATCAGGCCGCCGAAAAGGCAGGCCCATCCTTGCTTGAGGCCGAAGACCGTGAATTCGACGAGGCCGCCGGCCACGCCGGATTTCGGCAAGCGCTCCAATACGCGGTGTGCGGCGGCATCGATCTGCCGCTCCAGCGCGGTGAAAGCGGCAAGGCGGCTGGTCCGTTGGCTGGCGGGCTCTCGCACGAAAAACCTCGCATCTTTGCGTGAATGCGGCGCATCGCAAATGCTGCGCTATTGATCCTTAATGCCAGTCTGCGAGTTTGAGCAAAAGCAAATAAGGGAGAAGCCGCCAATGGCCAGACGCGAAACGCCGCTACGCACCTCGTTCGAGGATGTCGAGGCATCCCAGCGCGCGCCCCATACACCGCAAACCGAATCATCGGCCTTTCGCCTGGCTTTCGCGGACGATGAGTTCATGACGTCCGAGGAAACGCGCGGCGTGCGTTTCCAGCTCGAATACATGAAACCGGAACTGCGCCTGCGCGAAGTGGGGATCAATTCGACAGTAGTGCTGTTCGGCGGCGCGCGCATACCCGAGCCCGGCACGCCGGCCTGGGCTGCCAAGAACGAGACGCAAAAGCGCAACCTCGAAGCCGCCTCGCACTACTATGTCGAAGCGCGCCGTTTCGCGCAGCTGGCGTCCCTCACCTCCAAGGCACTGGGATATTCCGACTATGTGGTGGTGACCGGCGGCGGGCCGGGAGTCATGGAAGCGGGAAACCGGGGCGCGGCCGATGTCGGGGCGCCCTCGATCGGCCTCAACATCGTGCTGCCGCATGAGCAGGCGCCCAACCATTATGTGACGCCGGAGCTGAGCTTCAGCTTCCACTATTTCGCCACGCGCAAGATCCATTTCCTGCTGCGGGCGCGGGTTGTCGCGGTGTTTCCCGGCGGGTTCGGCACGCTCGATGAATTCTTCGAGGCTCTGACCCTGATCCAGACCGGGCGAATGGACCGCATACCGGTGCTGCTGTTCGGCGGCGATTTCTGGAGCAAGGTCATCAATTTCGAGGCGCTGGCCGAGGCAGGCACCATCGCGCCGCGCGACCTCGAGCTGTTCTCGGTGGTCGACAGCGCCAAGGATGGCTGGAACGTGGTGCGCCAGTTCTACAACCTGCCCGAAGTCGAAACCGACCGCGTCGCAGCGGATTGAACGGCAAGAGGGCGCGCCGGCGCTCGCACAAAACAGGAGGCACGCATGTCCAGGGCGTTCGACGCGATCATCATTGGTGCCGGTCAGTCGGGGCCGTTTCTCGCAGCGGACCTGGCCGGACGCGGCTGGAGCGTAGCGCTGATCGAGCGCGCGCATCTGGGCGGGACCTGCGTCAATGACGGCTGCACGCCCACCAAGACGCTGATCGCCTCGGCGCGCGCCGCCCATATGGCGCGCCGGGCAGGCGATTTCGGTGTGCGCCTGCCCGGCGAGGTCAGCGTCGACATGAAGGCGGTCAAGGCGCGCAAGGATGCCGTGGTCGGCGCCTCGGTCGAGAGCCTGACGCAGTGGCTCGGCGGCATGGAGACATTGACGCTGATCGAAGGCGAGGCCCGGTTCGTTGGCCGGCGCGAGGTGGCCGTTGGCGGCGAGACGCTGACGGCGCCAAAGATATTCATCAATACCGGCGCGCGGGCGCGCATCCCCGATTGGCCGGGTATCGAGCAAGTGCCCTATCTCACCAACACATCGATGATGGATATTGACGTGCTGCCTGAGCACCTGATCATCGCCGGGGCCAATTATGTCGGGCTCGAATTCGCGCAGATGTACCGGCGGTTCGGATCGCGGGTTACGGTGTTCGACCATGGCAAGCGGGTGGCCTCGCGCGAGGACCCGGAAATCTCCGACGCCATTCGCCAAATGCTCGAAGATGAAGGCATAGAGTTCGTCTTCGAAACCGGCGATGTGGCGCTGGAAAAGAACGGTGAGGGCGTGCGCGTGAAGCTCACCGCGTCAGGCGAGGCGCGGGCGATCGAGGGCAGCCATCTGCTGCTTGCCGTCGGGCGCACCCCCAACACCGACGCGCTCGATCCCCACGTAGCCGGTATCGAAATGGACAGCCACGGTCACATTCCCGTCGACGACCATTTGCGCACGAATGTGGAAGGCATATGGGCGATGGGCGACGTCAACGGGCGCGGCGCGTTCACCCATACCTCCTACAACGAGTTCGAGGTGGTTGCCGACAACCTCTCGGGTGGCCAGCGCTCGATTGCCGGCCGTATCCCGGTCTACGCGCTCTATACCGACCCGCCGCTCGGCCGGGCTGGCATGAACGAGGCGCAGGTGCGCAACACGGGACGTCCGGCGCTGGTCGCGACGATGCCGATGCAGAAAGTCGCGCGGGCGCGCGAGCGTAGCGAAACCAACGGCCTGATGAAGGTGCTGGTCGATGCCGAGACCGGGCGGATTCTGGGCGCTGCAGTGCTCGGCATTGAGGGCGACGAGGTGATCCATGTGCTCCTGGCGCATATGGCGGCGGGGACGCCCTATAGCGTGCTCAAGCAAACCGTGCACATTCACCCCACAGTCAGCGAACTGGTGCCCACGCTGCTTGGCGGCCTCAAGCCACTCGAATAGCGCCGATCCCAGGCTCAGCGCCGCCCTAACCTTAGCGCCGTCCCAGCCTCAACGCCCAAGCAGCAGATATTGAGCCATGAGCCAGGTTTCGCGCAGCAGGAAGGGCAGTTGGGCTTCGAGAGTCCGGTAGCGGGTGGTGCGGGTAGGCGAGGGCAGCGCCGCGATGTTGGTGCGCTCGGCGATCTCCGCGGCGCGGCGCATGTGAATGGGGTCGGAGACGACGAGGACCGTTGCGATGCCATTTTCGGCAAGCAGCGGCGCGGAGAAAACGAAGTTTTCGAGCGTCGTGCGTGACCGGTCCTCCATGAGGATGGCGTCAGCCGGGATGCCATAATCGACGAGCCAGCGACGGCCCGCCTCGGCTTCGGTAAGCTCGTCCTCCGGGCTGCGCCCGCCGGTGAGGACGATGCGCGTAACGCGGCCCTGCCGGTAGAGGTCGGCGGCATGGCGCAGGCGCTCCTCGAAAACCGGCGAGGGGACGTCGCCGAGAACGGCAGCGCCGAGCACCAGGGCTGCCTCGGCATTCTCGTTTGTCGTAATCTTGGCGTAGCGGGCGATGTCGGTGGCGATCACCAGAGCGGGAAGACCGGTGAGCATGGCGGCGAGCAGCAACAGCGTTCCTGTCCGCCCCAGCGCCATGGTCAGGCGTTGGCCCACTCGCCCTTGCGCATCACCGGCTCGCGCGTGCCGTCGGCATGAATGCCATCGATGTCGACTTCGCCCGAGCCGATCATCCAGTCGATATGGATGAGGCTCTTGTTGCCGCCCTGAGCGAAAATCTGCTCCGGAGTCAGCGATTTGCCATCTTCGAAGCAATCGGCATAGCACTGGCCGAGAGCGATGTGGCAGGCCGCGTTCTCGTCGAACAGGGTGTTGTAGAAGAGCAGGCCCGAGGCCGAGATCGGCGAGGAATTGGGCACCAGGGCCACCTCGCCGAGGCGGCGGGCGCCTTCGTCGGTATCGAGTATCTTGAGCAGCACTTCTTCGCCCTTGCTCGCCCTTGCTTCGACGATACGGCCATCTTCAAAGCGCACTTCGATTTCGTCGATCAGCGTGCCGTTGTGCGATAGGGGCTTGGTCGAGCGCACCGTGCCCGAAACGCGTTCGCGATGCGGGGTGGTGAAGACTTCTTCTGTCGGAATGTTGGGGTTGCAGGTGATGCCGTTCTTGGCCTGCGACGCGCCGCCCTTCCATTTGTGCCCATCGGCAAGGCCGATGGTGAGATCGGTGCCCGGACCGGAATAGTGCAGGGATGCGAACTTCTTCTCGTTGAGCCAGGAATGGCGTTTCCTGAGATTGGCATTGTGCTCCTCCCAGGCGGCGATGGGATCTTCGACATCGACGCGGCTGGCCGCGAAGATCGCATCCGCGAGCTTGCCGACCGCGACGTCGTCGGGATCGTCCGGGAAGACGAGCTTGGCCCAGGCGAGGCTGGGATAGGAGACGATGTTCCAGTTGATGTCGAAGCCGGTGATCAGCTCGAGCGCCGGGCGGTAGGCGGTGGAGTTGGCGCGGTTGGCGCGGGCGACCTTGTCGGGGTCCTGCCCTGCCAGCATCATCGGGTTGTCGCCGGCGATGGCCAGACGCGCGGTGTTGGCCTTGAAGGCCTCTGCCATGCCCTGATAGAGCCAGCCGGCGGCCTTGTCGAAGCTCTCGTCGCGCGCGTGCCTGTAGCGGGCAAGAGTTGCCTCCTCGTCCGAGTAGATCGTGGTCACGAGCCCCGCACCGGCCTTGTAGGCATGCTCGGTAATGCGGCGCACCAGCGGCGCGGCGGTCATCGGCGCCGTCATCAACAGGTCCTGGCCGGGCTCGAGCCGCAGGCCGACCTTGATCGCGACTTGCGCCAGCTTGTCGAGCTTTTCGGAATCGATTGGGGATTGCGTCATGGCGTTCATGGCTCTCGTGGTGCTCTCGTGGTTTGATCGCCGCAAAGCCTAATGGCAGTTGCGCGCTGCGGCCAGATCGGGCGCGGAAATTCTTCCAAGGTTGAGGCTGTCCTCGAATAGTGACGAGACACATCAAGAGGCACGAGCGTGCACTGTTGTGGCGCTGCTGCAACAATCCCATTGCGCACAACTTTTCGTGTTGGCAAAGCCGAACGGTTTGGCTACAAAACGTCTCCGCAACTTGGCCCAACCAAAGGGGAGGCGTTTGATGATTCCAGCGTTTACCGTCCTCCCATCCGGGGCGATGCGAGGTTAATTCCTCGCCATTGGCGGCCCTTCCTCGCGCCGCCCGCGGTTTTTTCCAGATCACAGCCATGACGCTCCAGGGGCCGTTGCCCCGATTGCGGCTGTGCCCTTGTTTTCTCCCTTTCAAAGGCCGGCCCGCGGTGACGCGGCCGGGTCACCAAAATGAGTCGCAAGAAGCTCGACTTCCGCGCCGAGGCGTTCCAGAACGTGCTTGGCTTCACCTTCCGGCACTGGGGCAAGCAGCCTACGCGAATTGGCGCCATCATCGTGCTGGTGATGGGCGCAACGCTTGCCGAAGTGACAACGCCGCTGTTTGCCGGACAACTCATCGATGCCATCGCCACGGGCGCGCCGCAGGAGGCGAATATCTGGAACCAGGCGCTGACCGCGTTCTGGCTGATGGCTGGACTCTACCTCCTCGCCGTCATCCTGCGCCAGTTCACCTTCATCAACATCATCACGCTGACGCTCAAGATGATGAGCGATATCGGGGCCGAAGCCTTCCACCGCGTGCAGCGCTTCTCGACCGACTGGCATGCCAACAGCTTTGCCGGCTCGACCGTGCGCAAGATCAGCCGTGGCATGTGGGCGCTCGACCTGATGAACGACACGCTGCTGGTCGCGCTGCTGCCCTCGCTGGTGATGTTGGTCGGCGCAACGGCGGTGCTCGGCTTTTTCTGGCCGCTGATGGGGCTGGTCGTCGGCGTCGGCTCGTTGATCTATATCGGCGTTACCAGCGTGCTTTCGACCGCTTACGTGGCGCCGGCGGCAACGCTTTCCAATGCCTGGGACACGCGGCTGGGCGGTGCACTTGCCGACGCGGTGAGCTGCAACGCCGTCGTCAAGGCGTTCGGTGCCGAAGAGCGCGAGGAGCATCGGCTCGATGGCTTCATCGACAAATGGCGCCGTCGCACGCGCCGGACATGGCGGCGCGGGACGCTCAACGGTGGCGTGCAGGGACTGATGATGGTGGCGCTGCAAAGCGGCATTCTCGGTGTCGGACTGATGCTCTGGATTGAGGGTACGGCGAGCGCCGGCGACATCACGCTGGTGCTCACCATGTTCTTCGTGCTGCAGGGGCACCTGCGCGACGTTGGCATGCACATCCGTAACCTGCAGCGCTCGGTCAACGACATGGAGGAGCTCGTCGCCCTGCATGCCCAGCCGCTCGGCATCGAGGACAAGCCTGACGCCAAGGCCATCCAAATCGGCAAGGGCAAGATCGAATTCGATCACGTCACCTTCCGCTACGGAGCGCACGCGACGCCGCTCTACAAGGACTTCTCGGTGCGGATCGGCGCCGGTGAACGCGTCGGCCTGGTTGGGCATTCCGGTTCGGGCAAGACGACGTTCGTCAAGCTGATCCAGCGGCTCTATGACGTGACCGACGGGCGGATCCTGATCGATGGGCAGGACATCTCGCAGGTCAGCCAGTCGTCGCTGCGCGGGCAGATCGCCATCGTCCAGCAGGAGCCGGTGCTGTTCCACCGCTCGCTGGCCGAGAACATCGCCTATGGCTGCCCGGAAGCCAGCCGCGCCGAGATCGAGGAAGCGGCACGCCAGGCGAGCGCCCACGATTTCATCTGCCAACTGCCCAAGGGCTATGAAACGCTGGTGGGGGAACGCGGCGTGAAACTCTCGGGCGGCGAACGCCAGCGCGTCGCCATCGCCCGGGCGTTCCTCGCCGATGCGCCGATTCTCATTCTCGACGAGGCGACCTCGAGCCTCGATTCCGAGAGCGAGTTGTTGATCCAGCAGGCGATGGAGCGGTTGATGATCGGACGCACGACCCTGGTGATCGCGCACCGGCTTTCAACGGTGAAGTCGCTCGACCGGCTGCTCGTCTTCGACAAGGGCCGCATCGTCGAGGAAGGCAGTCACCAGAGCCTGATTGCCCTGAAAGGCGGCATCTATCGGCGCCTGTTCGAGCGCCAGGCGCTGGAACTGACGCGGGGGCTGAACGTGGCTTGATGCGGGGGCGGGGGGCTAGCGCCCCCCCTCCCAGCCTCCCCCGCAAGGGGGGAGGTGCTGGGCCGGTGGGTTTGGCAATATGGTGACACAGGCACGATACCCAACCCTCCCCATTGCGGGGAGGGTTGGGGAGGGGGTGGGGCGCTAAAGCGGCCAGAAGATCAGGATGGCCGGCACGCCGACGATGACGGTGATAATCTCGAGCGGCAGGCCGAACTTCCAGTAGTCGGAGAATTCGTAGCCGCCCGGCCCCATGATCAGCAGGTTGTTGTGATGGCCGATGGGCGTGAGGAAGGCGCAGCTTGCTCCGATGGTCACGGCCATGAGGAAGGCATCCGGGTTGACCCCCATGGCCTGAGCCAGCCCATAGGCGATCGGCGCGGCAATGACGGCTGTCGCGGCATTGTTGAGAATGTCGGAGAGCAGCATGGTCACGATCAGCATGGCAGCGAGCGCCACCCATGGCGGCATGGAGGCGGTCATGCCGGCAATGGAATTGGCAATGAGCAGTGTGCCGCCGGAAGCTTCGAGCGCCTCGCCGATGGGGATCAGCGCCCCGAGCAGAACGATGATCGGCCATTCGATGGATTCGTAGAGCTCGCGGATCGGCACGATGTCGGTCAGCACATAGGCAATGGCGACCAGCGAAAGACCGATGGTGAGCGGCAGGATACCGATCACAGAAAGCATGATGGCGGCTGCAAACAGACCAACGGCGGTAACGGCCTTGTCGTAGCGCGTGAGTGCCGGCGTGCGCGCCAGCGGCAGGCAGTCGAGACGCGCCAGTACTTCGTCCATGCTTTCGGTATTACCCAGCAGCAGCAACACGTCGCCGGCCTGGAGCGCGGTGCGGCGGACCCGTTCGCGCAATGTCTTGCCGCGCCGCGAGATGCCGAGCAGCGAGACGCCATAGCCGCGCAGCATCTGAACCTCGTTGGCCGAGCGGCCGATCAGGCGGCTGTCACGGCTCACGACTGCTTCGATGAAGCCCTGACTGGCATCGAGCTGCGCTTTCTCGCCCATCTTGCCCTGGAAACTGACGCCGAGTGCGGCCGCGAAGGCGTTGAGCGCTTCGGGCGCGCCTTCGACGACCAGCAGGTCGCCTTCGATGATCTCCTCGGTGCGGGCGCGGCCGGGCAGGCGCTTGGCCTTGCGAACCAGACCGAGAATTGCGGTCTCGGTCTCCTCGGCGATCTGGTCGAGATCGGCGACCTTCTGGCCGATGGCCTTGGACTTGGCCTTGACCACGAGCTCACTGACATAGTTCTCGATGGCGGCGAGTTCGGCGACGGCGTTGCCGTTTTCGCGGCGCGGAATGATTCGCCAGCCCACCAGTGCGATGAAGGCGAGGCCAACAACAGCGATAGAAAGGCCGACCGGAGCGAAATCGAACATGCCGAACGATTGGCCGGCGGCCCGCTCGCGATAGGACGCGATGAGGACGTTGGCGGGGGTGCCGATCAACGTCACCAGTCCCCCCAGAATGGTAGCCGCTGCAAGCGGCATCAGGGTGAGCGAGGGTGAGCGCCCGGCCTTTTGCGCCGCCTGGATGTCGATGGGCATTGTGAGCGCCAGGGCGGCCACATTGTTCATGAACCCCGAAAGGCCTGCTGCGATGCCGCCCAGAATACTCAGATGCACCGGGATGGAGCGCGGCGTGGCCATCAGCCGGCGCGTGATCAGTTCGATCGAGCCCGAGCGTGTCAGCCCGTGGCCGACGATGAGGACGAGGATGACGATGATCGTGGCGTCATTGGCAAAGCCGCTGAAGGCCCGGTCGGCAGGAACGACGCCGAGGACGACGGCGACGATCAGCGCTGCAAAGGAGACGAGATCATACCGCCAGCGTCCCCACATGAGCAGGATGAGAACAGCGGCGAGCAGGATAAAGAGGGTAATTTGTTCGTAAGAAATGGGTAGCCCCCGGGTTCAGGTCTTGCCGGCGCGCGCGGCGCCGGCACGGCAAACGGATTCGGGTCTATCTGCTCGATCAACCCACGTCGAGCGTGACCTCGAAGCCCTTCCGGGAGGCTTCGCTATAAGGGCAGATCTCATGCGCCTTTTCGACGAGATCTTCAGCCTGGCCGCGCTCGAGACCGGGCAGGCTCGCCTTGAGCGCGGCCGAAATCCAAAAGCCCACCTTATCCTCGCGATCGAGGAACGACACCTCGGCGGTCACGGTCCAATCGTCAGAGGGCGTGACACCCGAGCGCCTGGCTGCCGCCTTCAACGCGCCGAGGAAACAGGACGAATAGCCAAGGGCAAAAAGTTGTTCGGGATTGGTGCCGGCCTCGCCGCTGCCGCCCATTTCCTTTGGTGAAACGATGGTTACCTCGAGGGCGCCGTCATCGGTCTTAGCCGTGCCGCCACCACGTCCGCCAACTGCCGTCGCACGAGCCGTGTACATGTTCTTCATGGTACTTCTCCTGTCAGGGTTTGTGGTGACGTGCGCTGCGAACCGGCGCTGTGGAACGCCGAAGCCCCATGCCGGGTTGCCTTGTTCGAGCACAGCCCATCGAGCGGCGCAATTGAGCACAGTTGACCGCCAAGGGAAAGCGGCAGGCGGTGGTCAGAGATCCTTCTGCGCAAGCTCACGGAAGGCGTCGGGCACCGAGCGGCGCGTCTCGAGCACCGCCGATCCATAGCCAATGGCATCCCATCCGAAGCGCGCCCGAACGGTATCCATCGCGATGTCGGCCTGGCAGCGCGTGGCCCCGGCCCTCGTTCCGGGACGGCGTACCTCGTCGGCCTGCCGTAGCGAGAATTCGAGCTGGAGAGGGTGGTTTCTCTCGATCTGCGACACCGAGATCGCCAGCAGCGAAATGCTGCGCTCATCGGGATAGTCCGTGGCGACGCGCCGCACCAGGTCGACGGCGATGTCGGCGATGATGCCGGTCGCTGCGATTGGCGTGTTGAGGGTCGTGGAGCGGGTCACCGCACGCATATCGGCAAAGCGCACGCGCACTGTAACAGTCCAGCCGCTCAGCGATTTGTGGCGCAGGCGCGAGCCGATGCGATCGGCAAGGAGCCGCAGCATCGGACGATAGACGGCTTGCACGAACGGGCGCTTGCCGAGGGCCGATTGTGCGCCGGCCGATCGGGCGCGACGGTGGGTCTCGATGCCGCGTGGATCGCGGTTCCAGGCGAGCGCGCCGAGCTTTTCGCCGGCCGCATGGCCGAGCAGGCGCTCGAGCGACTGGCCTGGCATCACCGCCAGCTGCCAGATGGTTTCGATGCCAGCCGAGGCGAGTCGCGCGCTGGTCACCGGGCCAACGCCCCACATCAAGCCGACCGGTAGGTCGTGCAGGAAGCTCAGTTCCCCCTCCGGGTCTACGACAATCATGCCGTCGGGCTTGGCGACCTGAGAGGCGATCTTGGCGAGGTGTTTGGTTCGCGCAACGCCGATCGAGATCGGCAGGCCGAGCTCTGCCTTTACGCGCCGGCGGATGGTGTGGGCGATTTCCTGCGGTGTGCCGAAGAGATGCGTGCAGCCGGTGACATCGGCAAAGGCCTCGTCGATCGAAATGCGCTCGACGAGCGGCGTATAGTCGCCGATGATGGCAATGGCTGCGTCGCCCAGCCGCTGATAATCCGCGAAATGGCCGCCCACGAAGATGAGGTCCGGACAAAGCTCCCTGGCCTTGCGCCCGGCCATGCCGCCCTGCACGCCGAAGGCTTTTGCTTCGTAGGAGGCAGCGAGCACGACGCCGCCGCCCACTGCAATGGGCTTGCCGTGAAGGCTGGGATCCAGCAATTGCTCGACCGAGGCGTAAAACGCATCGAGATCGGCATGCAGGATGTTGGCTGCAGCGGCCATTGCAGCACCCGGTTCGAGTGGGACGGTGTGGACAACGACTTTAGAACATAAAGTGAACAAATGCCCGAGTATGTCAAGCATTCGCTGACCTCGTGCAGTTTCACCGAACGGTGCCTTCGTCCTGTCGCGCTAGGAGGCAACGCGGCGCAGGCGTATATCCACGTTTGACTGTGGGCCTCTTCGGCCCTTTAGGAGAATCGTGATGATCGATGCCAGCTTGCAGACAGATGTGCGCTCCAAGCCGTTGCTGCCCTTGACGACCCGGCTCGGACCGGTGCGGATCGGCGTGACCAGTGCCGATAAGGCTCTCGCGATCTGGCGCGATGTCGTGGGACTTGAGGTTCTCTCGCAAAGCGAACCGGAAGTGGTGCTCGGCGCTGCCGGCGTGCCGCTGATCGTCCTCGAAACCGGCGCCGCGGGACCCGTAGTGCAGCGCTCCATCGGCCTCTACCATGTCGCCATCCATGTGCCGAGCCGCGCGGACCTGGCGCAGCTGGCGGTGCGCGCGCTGCAGCGCAATGTGCGTATCGCGCCGACCGACCATCTCGTGACGGAGGCGATCTATCTCTGGGATCTCGATGGCAATGGCATCGAGGTCACCTTCGAAACGCCCTGGCGCGGCACGTTGGGCGATCCGGCCCAGGGGCAGTATGCGATCACAGCCGAAGGTACGCCGCATTCGGGACGCGAGCCGATCGATCTGGAGGGCCTGCTGGCCGAGCTCGGTGATAGGCCTGTGATTACCACCAGCCTGCCGGCGGGTACACGGATCGGTCACGTGCATGTGCATGTCAACGATCTCGAGCGGGCGATGGCATTCTATCGCGACGTCATCGGATTCGCCGGCTTTCTGCTGATCCATTCCTTCGGAATGGGCGATGTCGGACTCGACTATATGCCCCATACCATCGCCTTCAACGTCTGGTCCGGGCCCAATGCCAAGCTGGCGCCGAGCGGATCGGCGGGGCTGCGCTGGTTCACCATCATACTCCCGGATGCAGAAGCGCTGGCGGGGGTAACGCAGCGTCTGGCGGATACAGGCGCTCCATCGGCAGCCATCGAGGGCGGCATCGAAACCACCGACCCCTTCGGCAATCGCATCCGCATTGTCGTCGCCGTTTGATCGCGGCGACGAGTGCGGGCAAATTTCAGCCAACCTTGATTGCGGAGCCTGCCATGACCGGTCCTGACGACATCCTCGATTTCTGGTTCGTCGAACATGGCGAGGACGACTGGTTCGGCGGCAAGCCCGAATTCGACGCCAGGATCGCCGAACGGTTCTTCGACACGCACGCGCGGGTTGCCATGGGCGAGGCGTTCACATGGCGCGGGACCGCCGAGGGGCGGTTGGCCGAAGTCATCGTGCTCGACCAGTTCTCGCGCCAGCTCTATCGCGGCTCGCCGCAGGCTTTCGCCCAGGACAAGATGGCGCTGGTGCTGGCGCAGGAAGCGGTGGCGCAGGGGCTCGACAAGGAGATCGAACGGCGCCGGCGGGTCTTCCTCTACATGCCCTATATGCATTCGGAATCGCTTGTCGTGCATGAGGAGGCGGTGCGGATTTTCACCGCCCATGGCGATGAGAACGTTCTGCAATTCGAGCTCGATCACCGTGACTGCATCGCCCGGTTTGGGCGCTATCCCTTCCGCAACAAGGCGCTCGGGCGCCAGTCCACGCCAGAGGAACTGGCCTATATGGACGAGGTTGGCGAACGCGGGTTCTGACTCCGGAACGTCCGGCCAGGCCGCGCATTCCATCGGAAATCCTTTAGTGGAGGTTCAGATGGAACTCAGCGGCAAAGTCGCACTCATTACCGGCGCAGGCTCGGGCCTGGGACGCGCTAGCGCCATCCGGCTCGCCGAGGAGGGCGCCGACGTGGTGCTCGTCAGCCGATCGCAGGACGAACTCGATGCCGTGGCGCGGATCGCCCGTGACGGCGGGCGCAGGGCATTGGCGATTGCCGCCGACATTTCCCACGACAAAGAGATGATGGGGGTCTTCGAGCGGATCGAGGAGGAGATGGGCCGGCTCGACATCGTCTTTGCCAATGCCGGCATCAACGGCGTGTGGGCGCCGATCGAGGAACTGCAGCCAGACGAGTGGGACAAGACCATCGCGATCAACCTGCGCGGCACATATCTGACGATCCACTATGCGGTGCCGATGCTCAAGCGCCAGGGCGGCGCCATCGTCATCACCTCATCGATCAACGGCACGCGCACCTTCTCGACTGCGGGCGGCAGCGCCTATTCGACGACCAAGGGCGGACAACTGGCTCTCGGGCAGATGCTGGCGCTGGAACTCGCCGAGCACAAGATCCGCGTCAACGTGGTGTGTCCCGGCGCGATCGAGAGCAAGATCGACGAGAATACCGAAAAGCGCCACACCGAGGAGGCCGAGGTGCCGGTCGAATATCCCGAAGGCTCGATTGCGCTGACCGGCGGCAAGCCCGGCAAGGCCGAGGATGTTGCCGAACTGGTGCTGTTTCTCGTGTCCGATCGCTCACGACACATCTCGGGAACGCCGGTGTGGATCGACGGGACTCAGTCGCTGCTGGTCTGAGCCCTAGTCCGGATTGGCGACGAGACCCGGATCGACCAGCGCACCCTTTTGCCCGATGACGATACCGGCGACGCGGTGCGCGGTTTCGAGCGCCTGGGCGAGGCCCTTGCCGGCGGCGCGGGCACCGAGATAGGCGCCGTTGAAGGAATCCCCCGCCCCGGTGGCATCAACGACATTGGGCACGGCTGCCGGGGCAATCTCGGCGCGCTCCTCTGCAGTGACGGCAAGCGCTGCGCGGGCGCCATCCTTGACCACGACCTCCTCGACACCGAGTTCGAGATAGCGCGCCGCGGTTTGCGTGGCGCTGCGGTCGCCAAAGAGCGGCGCTTCATCGGAGTGGGTCGGCATGACCACGTCGCTGATGCTGGCGGCGGCGGTCAGCACGGCGCCCATGACGCGCGGCGACGTCCAGAGTGCCGGCCGGATATTGGGATCGAAGACGATGCGGGCGCCGTTGTCGCGCGCAGCGATGATGGCGCCCATCAAGCGCCCACGGGCGCGCGGATTGAGGATCGCCATGGTGATTCCGGAAAAATAGACCATGTCTGCGCCGACAAGGGCAGCGCTGAGCGCCGCCTTGTCTTCGGCCAGAAGCCGTGCGGCACTGGTCTCGCGCCAATAGGTGAAGTGCCGGTCGCCTTTGTCCTGATGGATGAGATAGAGGCCCGGACGGCGCCCGGGAATGGTGCGGATATAGGCCGTGCCGATGTGGTTGGCGTCGAGAAAGCTGGCGATCTCGCCCGAATAGCGATCGTCACCCAGGGCAGTGACATAGTCTATGCTCCAGCCGGGGCCGAGCAGGGCGCGCGCATACCAGGCGGTGTTGAGGGTGTCGCCGGCAAAGCCGAGGCGGTATTGCCGGTCCTCTCCGCCCGACATCTCGATCATGCATTCTCCGATGCTGACGAAGCGTTTCTGGCCCAAATGTACGATCTCCGTGCTGTGCCGGCGCATTTGGCGGTAATTCGTGCAAGGCTGCAAGGCGTGTGGAAAGTTGCGCAGCACCAGGCCGTTAGCTCGCTTTCAGTCTTTCCATACAAAAGGTGGGCCTTCTATGCTGCCGGCAAATGAAGAGAGGACCAGCGATGTCGCGTTTGAATTCCCGCACCCTTGGCACACTGCCCAAAGAGGTGGCGAGGCCTGCCTATGACCGCGATAAAATCACTGCCGGCTTCGTGCATCTGGGCATCGGCGCCTTTCACCGCGCGCATATGGCGGTCTATGTCGATGACCTGCTCAAGGACAATCCGAATTGGGCGATCATCGGGGCGAGCCTGCGGCGGCCTGACACCAAGGAGGCGCTGGAGCCGCAGGACGGGCTTTATACCGTGGCGATTCGCGATGGAGAGGGAACGCGCCCGCGCGTCATCGGCTCGATCATCAAGCTGCTCGATGCCAATGCGGAGCGCGATGACCTGCTCGCGGCGATGGCCGATCCGCAAATCCGCATCGTCTCGCTCACGGTCACCGAAAAAGGCTATTGCCACGATCCTGCCAGTGGCGAACTCGACGCCGAACACCCCGATATCGTCCACGATCTGGCAAACCCGAACGCCCCGAGATCGGCGCCCGGCATTATCGTTGCGGCGCTGGCGCGGCGCAAAGTCGCCGAAACCGACCCATTCACCGTCATGAGCTGCGATAACCTGCCGTCCAATGGTGAAACCACGCGGCGAATCGTCTGTCGTTTCGCAGAGCTGCTTGACCGTGATCTTGGCGCCTGGGTGAGTGAGCATGTCGCCTTTCCCTCGACCATGGTGGACCGCATCGTGCCCGCGACCACCGATGAGGACCGAAAGGCCGTCGCCGAATTGATCGGAGCCGAGGATGCCTGGCCGGTCATGACCGAGCCGTTCACCCAGTGGGTGGTCGAAGATGATTTCCCGCAAGGGCGCCCGCCTTTCGACGAGGTTGGCGCCCAACTCGTCGAGAATGTCGAGCCCTTCGAGCAGATGAAGCTGCGCATGCTCAACGGCTCGCATTCAACGCTGGCCTATCTGGGTTATCTCGCCGGACACCAGTTTGTCGCCGATGCAATGGCCGACCCGGCTTTCGTCAAGCTGATCAGCGACATGCAGACAGGCGAGATCATCCCGACGCTCCCCAATCTCGATGTCGATTTCTTCACCTATCGTGACGAATTGCTGGCCCGTTTTGCCAACCCGGCGCTCAAGCACCGCACCTGGCAGATTGCCATGGACGGCAGCCAGAAACTGCCGCAGCGCCTGCTCGGGACCATCCGCGACCGGCTGGAGGCCGAATTGTCGTTTACCGGCCTTGCGCTCGGAGTTGCAGCCTGGATGCGCTATGTCACCGGCGTCGACGAGGACGGCAACGACATCGACGTTAAGGACCCGATGGCCGAGCGCCTGATGGCGATCGCGGCCGAGGCCGGCAACGATCCGGAGGCCCTCTGCGATGGGCTGCTGGAAGTGCGCGAGATTTTCGGCAAGGACCTGCACGACAACGACACCTTCCGCGAAGTCGTCACCGAGCACCTTGTGAGCCTCTTCGACAACGGAGCTGCCGAGACGGTGAAGGCCATGGCAGAGGAGTAGGCCAGCACGGTGGAGCGTAATGCAGCGACCGGCATCGTTTCAGGCGCAGATATGCAGCGCATAATGATCATCGGGGGGCCAGGTGCGGGCAAGACATGGCTTGCCAATGTCATCGCCGAGCATCGAAAGCTGCCGCTGATCTCGATTGATGACATGGTCTGGACAGCGGAAAGACATCTGCGTCCTGTGTCCGAAATCGACGCGGCAGCCATTAAGGCGACGAAAGGGGACCGCTGGATCATCGAGGGTGGCAACACCCGCACTTACGCCGACCGGCTGGCCCGTGCGGATACCGTGATCCGGTTGTGTCCGCCGCGCTGGTTGCGAATCCTCCGCCTGTTGCGCCGCAAGCCGCTCAGCCGCGAGCTCCTGGTGTGGGCGTGGCGCTATGATGCAGTGTTTGGTCCCAAGGACCAGATGGTTGTCGAGGATGCCAAACACCGCATTCAGTTCTTCGTCCTGGCGAGCAGGCGCGATGTTCAGCGGTTTGTGGAGGGGCTACCCACCGATCTCTAAACCCGCCCTTCCATGGCGCGGTCGAAAACTTCGAGCGCCAGGTCGCGGGTGAGTTTGAGCGGATTGTCGCCAGCCGGGATGCCGAAATGGCGAAGGTTGTGCGGCACGTCGAGGCCGCTCGCGCAGCGCCAGGATCGCGTGCTGGAAGGCTTCGTAGGTCGGCGAGAGGCGAGATAGCGGACCTCGTGGTTCGAGGGTCGCTACGCTCCCGCCTCACCATGAGGTCCTTGGTTCTTTTGGCGCGGCACTACACCCGTTTCAAATGATAGCTCTTTGGCTGTGTCAGATTAGCATAGCCGAGTTCGGAAAGGGCTCCGCCCTTGCCTGTATCCTTCACCCCGGTCCAGACCAGCGCCGGATCAAGATAGTCGCAGCGATTGGCGAAGACAGTCCCGGTTTCGACGCGCGCGCCGATACGTGCGGCTGCCTCGAGGTCCTTGGTCCAGATGGAAGCGGTGAGGCCGTAGGGGCTGTCGTTCATCAGCGTGATCGCCTCCTCGTCGCTCGCAACCTTCATGATGCCGACCACCGGGCCGAAACTCTCCTCGCGCATAACCGACATCTGGTGACTGACATTGGTCAGCACCTCGGGCGCGAGATAGGGCGAGCCTTCCTCGTCGAGGTCGTGCTTGGCGTTGAGGTGTGCCGTTGCGCCCTTGCGCAGGGCTTCGAGCGTTTGCTGGCGCACATGATCGGCAAATTGCGCCCGCGCCATGGGGCCGATGATCGTGTCCGGATCGAGCGGGTTGCCGAGCGTCCAGCCCCTTGCGGTTTCAATAAAGCGCTCGACGAAATCGCCATAGGCACTCTCATGGACATAGATGCGCTCGACGCCGCAGCAGCTCTGCCCGGAATTGAAAAAGGCGCCGTCGGCGAGGTCTTCGATCGTCTGCTCGAGATCGGCGTCAGAGCGCACATAGGCGGGATTCTTGCCGCTAAGTTCAAGGCCGAGCGTCGCAAACGTGCCGGCAGCCGCCTTCTCGATCCGACGCCCGCCCTCGACCGAGCCGGTGAACTGGATATGATCGATGGCGCCCGAGCCGATGAGCTTTTCCGTATCCCCATGAGCCAGAACGAGGTTCTGGAAGAGCCCGTCCGGGAGCCCGGCCTTCTGAGCGGCCATGGCGAAACGCTCGCCGGCGAGCAGCGTCTGGCTCGCATGTTTCAGGATCACGGCATTGCCGGCCATCAGCGCCGGGACGATCGCGTTGATCGCGGTGAGATAAGGGTAGTTCCAGGGCGCGATGACGAGCACCGTGCCAAGAGGCTCACGGGCGATATAGCGCGTCAATCCGTCCTGACCGGTCCTGCGGCTCGGCGCCAGTGCCTCCTCGGCAATGGAGATCATGTAGCGGGCGCGCTCCTCAAGGCCGCGCTTCTCGCCGCCATAGCGGATCGGCCGACCCATCTGCCAGGCGAGTTCGGGTACGATCTCGTCATTCATCGCCAGCAGCGCATCGACGAAGTGTCCGACGATCTTACCCCGTTCGGCAACCGTGACCTCGTTCCACGCGAGCCTCGCATAGCGCGCCCGGCTGAGCGCCGCATCGATCTCGGCAGGCGTCGCCAGCTTGCGCTCAGCATAAATCCGGCCGTCGACGGGCGAAACGATGCGGACGATTTCGGTCATCTAGTGGCTCCCATCCGGACTTTAGCGCCGTTCGAACCTGCGCTTGAGTTCCCAGTCGGTGACGCGCATCGCCCATGGCTTGGCGTAGCATCTAGTCGGTGTGTTCGAGTGCGAACTCTTCTTCGGGCGAGAGGATGAGCTTATGCCGCCCGAACAGCGCGAAATAGGCGATGCCGGCTGCGCACCAGACGATCACCCAGACGACGCCGCGGAAGAAGTTGGGGTCCTGCAACTGATAAAAGAGCGTCACCGCCGCGATGACGATGGTGATGACGGCGCCCGGAATACCGAGCGGGCTGCGATAGGGCCGCTCGATGCCGGGTCGGTTGCGGCGTAGCAGAATGAAGCTGACCGCCTGCATGATGTAGCTCAGCATCGCCCCGAACACCGCCATATTGAGCAGAACCGTGCCTATGATGTCGTCGCCGAGCTGGGCTTCGCCCGCTCCGCCGCCACCATTGGCGTACCAGATGACCAGCATGACGACGAGCCCGAGAAGCGCCCCGGACATCATGGCCAGGTGCGGGGTCTTGTGATCATCGTGGGTGACCGAGAGGCCCGACGGGAAATAGCCGGCCCGGCTCAGGGAGAATATCTGGCGACCCTGGGCGAAGAGGATGGTGTGGAACGAGGCGATGAGCCCGGTCAGCGCGACGATGCCGAGGATCACCGCGCCTGCGTCTCCGTAAATGGCGCGAAAGCCGTCGAGCAGCGGCTCGAGCGAGGTGCCGAGCGCGAAGGAGCCGACCCCTGCAACCGAAGGATTGACGAGCACGATCATGAACGCCGAGAGGATGAGCGTTGCAAAGCCCAGAATAATGCCGCGCGGCATGTCGCGGGTGGGATCGACCGATTCCTCGGCGGCGAGCGGTAGCTGCTCGATGGCGAGGAACAGCCACACCGCAAACGGGAGCGTTGCAAGCACGCCGCCAAAGCCGAAGGGAAAGAGCGGGCCGTTGCCTTCGGGCAGTTCGACCGCTGTACCGTCAGAACCTGCGCCGATATTGAGGGCCCAGCGGCTGAAATCCATATTGGGCAGCGCGCTGATCCAGAAGACGACGAGCACGGCAAGGGAGATCAATGTCACCGCGACCGTCACCCGCAAGCTCAGTGCTACGCCGAAGATGTTGAGCGCCAGGAATATGGCGTAGAAGACGATCCACAGGATTGGATAGAGCGAGGTGTCCATGCCGGTGATCGAACCGAAATAACCCGATATGAAGGTGACGATCACCGCTGGCGCGAGCACATATTCGACATTCTCGAAAAGTCCGGTGATGAAGCCGCCCCATGGCCCCATCGAGGTGCGGGCGAAGGAATAGGCTGCACCCGTATGGGGCAGGGCCGGGCTCATCTCGGCGATGGAAAAGACGAGGCCGGCATACATCACCGCAATGATAGCGGCTGCGACCAGCATGCCGCCCCAGCCACCGGTCATGAAGCCGAAGTTCCAGCCCGAGAAATGTCCCGAGATGACGGCGCCGACGCCCAGCGCCCACAACTGCCACATGCCGGCATGCCGCAGTAGTCCGCGTCTTTCAAAGTAGGAAGCGTCGCGCGTCGCATAGGAAACGCCGCTCGCCGATCTGGTTTGTTCAATCTCAGCCATGTTCGTTCTCCTGGCTAGCGGTCAGTCTGCGTGCTTGCAGACGTCACTAAACCGGCGTCACGCGGAGCCTTGCGTGCGGTCTCCAGACACCGGGCCAGGCGGGCAGACCAAAACTCCACCCCGGCTGGTTCGAGAATTTCATCGTTGCGTAGTTCGATCATCACCGACTCGATCCCGCGGCCATCGCCATGCTTTTCGAGTGTCAGCGTAACGCCGGTAAGGGCGGCATAGGGCTGGTTCCAGCCAATGTTGAGCAAAGGATCGTCGGCTCGCAGCGCCTCGTGGACATTGGCGGCGAGGTCGCGGTTGCAGTCGATGATCAGCCGCGAGACGGTCGAATGCACCAGCGGTGCGTCGAGCAAATCGACCATGGCATGGCAAACCGCTACCGCCGGGGTCCCACGCGATATGGCTCAGTCGCTCGATGGGGGAGAGCCCGAGATCGCCATACTGAGTGGGGATACGGTTCGAGGCATGATCGCAGACCAGGACGAAGGCGGAGCCGCCATTCGCGTTCATCACCCGGACCGCCCTGTCGCCGGGAGTCTCCACGCCCCATGCCCCCAGTCGCAATAAATGAAAGTGTTCCCCTTTTGGGGAAGGTGTCAATGCATCAACCTTGCAGTCTCTACTGCTCGGTGTTCCAGGCAAGGAACTCGGGCGCGCTCATGACGATCTTGCGGTCGATCTCTCCGATCTCCTCCTCGTCCTTGCCGGCATATTCGATCTGCCGGAGTACGCAGCGGATCATGTTGAGGCGCCCGCGGCGCTTGTCATTGGTGAGGACCACCGTCCAGGGGGCGTGGGCACTGTCGGTGCGGTTCAGCATCTCGTCGCGCGCGGCCGAATAATCGTCCCACTTATCGAGGGCTTCCAGGTCGACAGGGGAGAGTTTCCAGGTCTTGAGCGGATCGTGGCGGCGGTCATGAAAGCGCTTGAGCTGCATTTCGCGACCGATCGAGAGCCAGAACTTGAAGAGCCGGATACCATCCTTGGTGAGGCGTTGTTCGAAAGGGGGAGCCTCCTCGAGAAAGTGCTCGGTCTGCTCGCGCGTGCAAAAGCCCATCACCGGTTCAACTCCGGCGCGATTGTACCAGGAGCGATCGAACAGCACCTGTTCGCCCCCCGCCGGTAGCCAGTCGACGTAACGCTGGAAGTACCATTGCGTGGCTTCGCGGCTGTTCGGCTTGGGTAAGGCTGCGATGATGTTGTAGCGCGGGTTGAGATGGGCGAGGTACCGTTTGATGGTGCCGCCCTTGCCGGCCGAATCGCGCCCTTCGAAGACAATGGCGATGCGCTCGCCGGCGCGCGCCACATGATCCTGCAGCAGCACCAACTGCTTTTGCAGCGCATAAAGCTCCTTTTCGTAGCGCTTTTTGTCGTACTTCTCATCATAGGGATACCCGCCCGAACGCATTGCCGCTTTTTTGATGGATTTGGGAAGCTGCGGGTCTTCGATGTCGAATTGGGTAAGCGTCGCGTCCATCCTCGTCTCTCCCTTGTCGCATGCAACGTGCTATGAACGCGCCCGCCGGGCAAGAGCGAACGCGAGAGGAGCCGCCGAGCAATGAGTCTACCCAACGTCCTAGCACCGCCATCCCTGGACGGTCGTCAGACGATGTTGCGTGCCGGGCTACTGCTCGTCATATTCGCGGCGCTGGCCCTGCTCGTCGGGTTCGTGGGGCTGCCTCTACCGATAGCTTCGCTGATCTTTCTGGCCGCAGCCCTTGCAGCCATTCTCTTGCCGCCCGGAACTCTCATCGCTCAAAGCCCGCCGGCGACCGGCAGCAGCCTTGGCAGTCCGCCCGATATCTTTGCCTTTGCCGATGCGCTCGTTGATCCATGCCTGATCATAGATCGCAGGTCCGTGGTCGTGCATCGCAATCCCGCCGCTGCGAGGCAGTTCGCCTCGACCAATACCGGCGATCCGATCACCTTTTCGCTGCGCAATCCTGACATGGTGCGCGCCATCGAGCGCGCCGGTGAGAGCGCGGTGACTCAGACCGTCGAGCTGCACGAGACGGTACCATCGGAAACCTGGCACAAGGTGGTCGTTGCCCCGCTCAGGACCCCCGGTCGCGATTGGAAGACCAGCGATGATCGCCTGCTCGTCCTCACCATGCAAAGCCTGACCGAAATGAAGCGGGTCGACGCGATGCGCACGGACTTCATCGCCAATGCCAGTCACGAGCTGCGGACGCCGCTCGCTTCCCTGCTGGGCTTCATCGAGACCCTGCAGGGACCTGCGGCCAAGGACGCGGCGGCGCGCGAGAAGTTCCTTGGCATCATGCGTGGGCAGGCCGAGCGCATGGCCCATTTGATCGACGATCTGCTCTCGCTTTCGCGCATTGAGATGCACCAGCACATGCGCCCCACCGGTGAAACGGACCTTGCCTTGCTGCTGCGCGAGGTGCGTGAAGGCCTGGCGCCCCACGCCCAGGAAACGTCGGTGACGGTCACCCTCGACCTGCAATCGCAAAGTGCGGTGACGACCGGCGATCGCGCCGAACTCTATGAGGTCTTCGAAAACCTCATGGACAATGCCATCAAATACGGCGCCGCGGGCGGCAGTGTCGAAGTGGTGCTGGCGCCGGCAAATCGGCCGGGCTATGCTCACCTGGTCACGGTTACGGACCACGGTCCGGGAGTGGCCGAGGAGCACGTGCCACGCCTGACCGAACGCTTTTACCGGGTCGATGCGGAATCGAGCCGCAAGAAAAAGGGTACGGGTCTCGGCCTTGCCATCGTCAAGCATATCATCACCCGGCACCGAGGGCTGATGACGATCCGCTCCAAACCGGGCGAAGGCATGCGCGTAGAGGTTCTGCTGCCGCGCTGAGGAATCTTGTCGCGCGAGCCCGTCCTTGGCGGATTCCGTTGAGTTGCGTTCGTGTTTTTCATTGTGCATCAGAGTTTTGCACTGTCGCAGAACTGTAATGAGAATGACATAAAACGCTTAAGACCGAGTCATACGGTGCGCCGCGTCAGGGGCAGGGGCAATACCGGTCTCTGGGTCCTGCTGCCGCAAAGGTGGCGGTCCTCACCGATCTCCGAAAGGGAAAACTCATGAAAACTGCACTTCTTACCGGCGCTGCCGCTATCGCGCTCGTGGCGTTCGGCTCCACCGGCGCGTTTGCGCAATCGCGCGACACCATCCAGATCGCCGGCTCATCCACCGTTCTGCCTTTCGCCTCGATCGTGGCCGAAGAATTCAGCGCGGCCTTCCCTGAGTTCAACACTCCGGTCGTCGGTTCGGGCGGCTCCTCGGGCGGCCTGCGCCAGTTCTGCGAAGGCGTTGGTGAGAACACCATCGACATCGCCGACGCTTCGCGCCGCATTCGCGCCAGCGAAATCGAGGCCTGTAACAGCGCCGGCGTCAACGACATCCGTGAAATTCAGATCGGCTTCGACGGTATCGTGTTTGCGACCTCGGCCGAAGCGGGTGACTTCGCTCTCGAGCCCGTCCACGTCTTCAAGGCGCTCGCCGCCGAAGTGCCGGTCGATGGCGAAATGACCGCCAATCCCTACACCACCTGGAACGAAATCGATCCGTCGCTTCCTGAGCAGCCGATCGCCCTGGCGATCCCGGCCTCGAACCACGGTACGCGTGAAGTGTTCCAGGAACGCGTCGTGACCCCGGGTTGCGAAGAAGCCGGCCTGCCCGAGATGAGCGAAGAGGAAATGGAAGCCGCTTGCACCAGCTTCCGCCAGGACGTGGTCGTGGAAATCTCGGGTGACTACACCGAGACCCTCGCTCGCCTGCAGTCCAACCCGGACACCATGGGCGTCTTCGGCCTTTCCTTCTACGACCAGAACCGCGACACCCTCAAGGTCGCGACCGTCTCCGGCGTCGAGCCCTCGCTCGAAACCGTCGCCTCGGGTGAATATCCGGTGTCGCGTCCGCTCTACTTCTACGTCAAGGGCGAGCATATCGGCGTCGTTCCGGGCATCGAGGAATATGTCGCGTTCTTCCTCTCCGACGCCATTGCCGGTGCTGGTGGTATCCTTGAAGGTGCCGGCATGATCCCGCAGCCGGCTGAAGTCACCGCTGACGTCCTCGCTTCTTTCGAAGCTGGTGAGTCGCTGACCGCCGCCGACGTCGAGTAACGCGCTCGGCGGATCGAACCGGGGAGGCGCGTGGCGCGCCTCCCTCATCATGCTGGACCAGTCTGAGAGGGGCGTTTCGTGAACACCTGGATCATCGCGGCATTGCTCCTGGTCCTGCTCAGCCTCGGCTACCAGATGGGGTGGTCGAAGGGCCGCCGCCTCGCGGTAGCCGGTGAGGGCAAGCTGCACTCACGCCCGCAATATCACGGCGCGCGGGTCGCCATCTGGACGCTGGTTCCCGCTGTAATCGTTTTGATCGCCTGGAGCGTTTTCGGCGACGCGATCAGCCGGGCCTATATCATGAGCCTGCTGCCCGCGGACGTCGCCAGCCAGACCGGGCCGGCGCTCGCAACGGCCATCCGGCGTGTACGCGCCATCGCTTCCGGTTTCGGGGTCGCTGGAGAGCTGGCACCTTACGAGGCGGAAGCCGGCAATGCCCTGCGACAGTTCAACCTGATCGTGCTGCTCGTGGTGATTGCCGCCGCTGCCGCCCTTGGAATTGCCGGCCTAATCTATGCGCGCAGCCGCATCTCGCCGCGGCTTCGGGCGCGCAACGAGGTCGAGATCGCCATCCGCATTCTCCTGCTTGCCTGCTCGGCCATTGCGATCCTCACCACGCTCGGCATTGTCGTCTCGCTGCTGACCGAGGCTGTACGCTTCTTTACCTATGTCAGTCCGATCGACTTCTTCTTTGGCACGGTATGGAACCCCGCCTTCTCCACGACGGGAAACAGCGCGGGTGGCGACTACGGCCTGCTTCCGCTGCTGTGGGGCACGATCATGGTCAGTGGCATCGCCATACTCGTCGCCTTGCCTATCGGACTCCTGACCGCGGTCTATCTCAACCAGTATGCCCCGCCGCGCCTGCGCGCAGTGGCCAAGCCGATCATCGAAATCCTGGCGGGCATCCCGACCATCGTCTACGGCTTTTTTGCCCTCGTGACGGTCGGCCCCACGCTCGCGGCCATCGGCGACACTGTCGGCATCGATATTCGCGCCACGAGCGCGGCGACCGCCGGGATCGTCATGGGCATCATGATCATCCCGTTCATCTCCTCGCTCAGTGACGACATACTCAGCCAGGTGCCGCGTACCATGCGTGACGGCTCCTTTGGCCTGGGAGCCACGAAGTCGGAAACCATCATCCGGGTTCTGGTGCCGGCGGCGCTGCCGGGCATTGTCGGCGCGTTCCTGCTCGCGGTCAGCCGAGCCATAGGCGAGACCATGATCGTGGTGCTGGCGGCAGGCAACAGCCCGGTGCTGCGGGCCAACCCGTTCGAGCCGATTTCGACCGTGACCGTCTCCATCGTCAATCAGCTGACGGGTGACAGCGACTTTGCCGGACCGCAATCGCTCGTTGCCTTTGCGCTGGGACTCACGCTTTTCGTGATGACGCTCATCCTCAACGTCGTGGCGCTCTATATCGTGCGGCGCTATCGGGAGCAGTACGAATAATGACCGATACAAGTCTTACTGGCACTGCCCCGCGAAGCGAGACGTCGACCACCGGCAAGGTGCGTGCCAGTCTCGGACGCCGGCATCGCAATGAAGCCATCTTCCGCGGTCTCGGCCTGCTTGCGGTGCTCGCGGCGTTGGGCTTCGTTGCAATCCTGTTTTCGACGATCATCTCCAAGGGTCTGCCCGCATTCCAGCAGGCCAAGGTGAACCTCGAAGTCTATTTCGATCCGGACATTATCGATGTCGGTCCGCCGCCAGAGCCGAGCGCGGCCCAATCGCCTGCGGACTATCGCGCCGCCGAACTTGCCTGGCAGCGCCAGCTGGCCCTGTTGAACTGGAACAGCATCGTCGAGACCGCGGTGCGCGAAGCGGCTCCCGAAGGCTTCGAGATCGATACGCGGCAAGCCCTTTCCATCGTCGAGACGAGCGAGCGACACACGCTGCGCGAACGGTTCGTGCGCGCCCCCGGGCTCCTCGGGCAAAGGGTGCGGCTCGATCTTCTGGCCTCGGCCAATGTCGACAATTGGCTCAAGGGTACCATCGACCGCAGCCTGGCCGATTCCCGGCAGCAATTGTCGGCACCTGCCCGGGAACTTGCCGACTATTTCTATGCAAACGGCATCATCAACATGGAGTTCGCCTGGTCGATCTTCACCAATGTCGATAGCCGTGCCGCGCCGGCTGCTGCAGGTCTGGCCGGGGCGTTCATGGGCTCGGTCTACATGATGCTGATCGTCATCGCGCTGGCGGTGCCGATCGGGGTGGCGAGCGCCATCTATCTGGAAGAGTTCGCACCCAAATCGAGACTGACCGACCTCATCGAGGTCAACATCAACAACCTGGCGGCGGTGCCCTCGATCGTTTTCGGTCTGCTGGGCGCGGCGGTGTTCATCAACTATTTCCGCCTGCCGCTCTCGGCGCCGATCGTTGGCGGTCTGGTGCTGACATTGATGACGCTGCCCACCATCATCATCGCCACGCGCGGTGCCTTGCAAGGCGTGCCCTCGTCCCTGCGCCAGGCGGCGCTCGGCATGGGGGCTTCGCGCACCCAGATGGTCTTCCACCACGTGTTGCCGGTGACATTGCCTTCGATCCTGACCGCAACGATCATCGGCGTTGCCCAGGCACTCGGTGAAACCGCGCCGCTGCTGCTTATCGGCATGAACGCGTTCGTTGCCCAGATTCCGTCCAGCCCGATGGATCAGGCGACCGCACTGCCCGTGCAGATCTTCCTCTGGCAGGGCAACGAGAACCGAAATTTTTTCGAAGCGCGCACCTCGGCTGCCATCATGGTGTTGCTGGGTCTGATGATTGTTTTGAATGCCATCGCCGTCTTCCTTCGCAGCCGGTTGGAACGCCGGGCCTGAGGCCCATATTGGAGATACAAGGATGGATATGATCGCGGGCAGGATTGATATGACGAATGCCAAGGCCAATGCCGTCGACGACAGCACCGAACGCCCGATCCGCGTCGCAGCCCGGGACGTTTCTGTGCATTACGGGGCCAAGCAGGCCCTGTTCGACGTGTCGATCGACATTCCAGATCGCGCCGTCACGGCGTTCATCGGACCCTCGGGCTGCGGCAAGTCGACGTTCCTGCGCTGTATCAACCGCATGAACGATACCATCGAGGGTGCCAAGGTCACGGGACGCATCGAACTCGATGGCGAGGACATCTATGATGCCAATCTCGACGTGGTGGAACTGCGCGCGCGGATCGGCATGGTGTTCCAGAAGCCGAACCCGTTTCCCAAGTCGATCTATGAGAACATCGCCTATGGACCGCGCATCCATGGGCTTTTCCGCTCGAAAGCCGAGCTCGACGAGATCGTGATCTCCTCGCTGCGCAAGGCGGGTCTTTTCGAAGAGGTCAAGGATCGCCTGCACGAAGCCGGCACCGGACTTTCGGGCGGTCAGCAGCAGCGCCTCTGCATCGCCCGCGCCATCGCAGTGAGCCCGGAAGTGATCCTGATGGATGAGCCGTGCTCCGCTCTCGACCCCATCGCCACGGCGGTGATCGAGGAACTGATCGACGAACTGCGCGAAAACTACACCATCGTGATCGTCACCCACTCAATGCAACAGGCTGCCCGCGTGTCGCAGAAAACCGCGTTCTTCCACCTCGGCAATCTGATCGAGGAAGGGCCGACGGAACAGATATTCACCAACCCGGTCAACAAGCAGACGCAAGACTATATCATGGGCCGCATCGGCTAACCGGAACGCACAGGTATTTACCATGGCCATGTCAGGCGAACACATCGTCACGTCCTATAGCGAAGAACTGACCAATCTCGCCCAGAGCATTGCCGAGATGGGCGGGCAGGTCGAGGTCGCCATCGAGAACGGCACCAGGGCGCTGCTGCGGCTCGACCGCGATCTTGCTGATGCAACGATAGCCGGCGACAAGCGGATCGATGCCATGCAGCGCAAGATCGACGACATGGCCGTGTCCATGATCGCCCGCCGCCAGCCCATGGCTTCCGATCTGCGCGCGATCATCACTGCCATCCATGTGGCAAGCGACCTGGAGCGGGTCGGCGACATGGCCAAGCAGCTTGCCCGCCGCTCGCTCAAGATAGAGGGGCTGAGCCTTGCGCCGCAGTTCTACAACGGCGTCAAGAACATCACCGCCCAGGTGCAGGCGCAGTTGAAGCAGGCACTCGACGCCTATGCAACCCGCAACGCGCCGGCCGCGATCGACGTATGCAATCGCGACGACGATGTCGATGCCATGTACACCTCCCTCTTCCGAGAGCTACTGACCTATATGATGGAAGATCCGCGCAACATCACGCCCTGCACGCATCTTCTGTTCTGCGCCAAGAGCCTCGAGCGTATCGGTGATCACGCCACCAATATCGCCGAGCGCGCCTATTATCTCGTTACGGGCAACCAGGTTTCCGAGGAACTCGAGGAACTGCACCGCGCCCAAATCAAGGCCTGATCGGACGACCTGACCTATGGCAGCTACGATACTTGTCGTTGAGGATGAGGCGGACCTGTCCGTCCTCCTGCGCTACAATCTCGAAGCGGAAGGCTTCCGCGTATTGACTGCGGAAAGCGGTGACGAAGCAGCGGAAGTCATCCAGGAGACCGTTCCCGACCTCATCCTGCTCGACTGGATGCTCCCGGGTCTATCGGGAATCGAATTGTGCCGGCGCTGGCGCGCTCGCGAGGAAACGTCGCGCGTGCCGATCATCATGATCACCGCACGTGGCGAGGAAGAGGAACGGGTGCGCGGGCTTGCGACAGGCGCTGACGACTATGTGGTCAAACCCTTTTCCCTGCCGGAACTGCTTGCCCGGGTCGGCGCGCTGTTGCGCCGTTCGAGCCCGCAGCTCGTCACGTCATTGCTCAAGGCCGGCGATCTCGAGCTCGACCGCACCAGCCACCGCGTGCGCCGCTCGGGGCGCGAGGTGCACCTTGGACCGACCGAATACCGTCTCCTCGAATATCTCATGCGCCACCCGGGCCGCGTCTATTCGCGCGAGCAATTGCTGGACGGCGTCTGGGGTAATGACGTCTATGTCGACGAACGCACCGTCGACGTGCATGTCGGTCGCTTGCGCAAGGCCATCAATCGCGGCCGTGCCGTCGATCCGATCCGTACCGTCCGCGGTGCCGGTTACGCGTTCGACGAGCGGTTCGACAAGGCGGGTTAGTGGAGCACCATCTGCTCGAGCCCATAGCGTTCATCAGGGACAATCTGCACGTCGCCCCGGTTCCGGGCCTGCCTGAACTGCGCATCCATATGGCGCATCCGGGCAGTGGGCTATGGCGTTTGCGCGACCGCGACACGGACGAGCCTCCCTATTGGGCCTATGCCTGGGCCGGGGGCGCGGTCCTTGCCCGCTACATTCTCGATCACCCCGAGGCGGTCAGGGGTAAGCGTCTCCTCGATCTGGGCGCGGGCTCGGGCATTGTCGGCATCGCGGCGGCAAAAGCGGGTGCCGACGTATCCGCAGCCGAAATCGATCCCTTTGGCCGCGCTGCGCTGGCGCTCAACGCTGCCGAGAACGCGGTTGCCATCACTCTGATCAGTGGTGATCTGCTGGCGGGGCCACCTGCGGAAGTGGACCTCATCGCGGCCGGTGACGTCTTCTACAATGCGCAGGTTGGCGGACGCATGACGGCGTATCTCGACCGCTGTGCGCAGGCAGGCGTGACCATACTGGTTGGCGATCCCGGTCGGGTATCGCTCCCCATGGAGCGTCTCGATGCGATCGCAGACTATATGGTGCCCGATTTCGGCGATCCGGCGCCGAAACAGCCCAGCCGAGTGTTTGCCTGGAAAACCCCGACCGTGTGACCAGGCAAATAGAAAGGGCGCCGAGGCGCCCTTTTGAAGTTTCCACACCTCTGCAAAAGCACTCAGCGCTTCTTCTTTTCCACCTGGTGGTAGGCACGCCGGGCATGGAATTCGCAATAGGGTATGCCCTCGTTCGACTGCTGCCCGCAGAAGTAGAAGTCCTTGGAGAGCGGGTCGCCGATCGGCCACTTGCAGGTGTGCTCGTTGAGCTGGAGCAGGCTGAGCCGCTTGTCTTCGGGAATGAAGAGCTCCTGCACCTGCGGCGCCACATAGACCTCCGCCTCGACCTCCGGGCTCGCGGCAAGGGCGGTAGCGCCGATGGTCTGGGTGCGCATGATGCTGGCGCGGGGCTTGTGCATGCCCATGCCGGCACTGCTCGAACCGGTTGAGACACGTCGCGGCGCGGCGCGCTGCGCCGGACGCGTGCGGGTAGCTGTGTTCGTCGGCTTGGCACGTGCAGAAAGCTTGAGGCGGTGGACCTTGCCGATGACAGCGTTACGCGTCACCCCATCGCCGAGTTCGGCAGCAATCTGGCTGGCGCTCAGCCCTTCCATCCAAAGCTTCTTGAGCAGTTCGACGCGCTCGTCAGTCCAGCCCATGGGTTGCGCTCCTGAAACCATCGTCAAAACAGAATCCTTCATCGCGCTGCCAGAACGGCACGGCAGCCACTAACTCTATACTTCGTATGTCCAGAGGGTCCGCCACACGAGATATCGTGTCCCCATGGCTCGGATAGTACGCCACCGGTGGAATCAGGATCAAGAGTCGGGGCAGACTTTCCCCTGGGAAAACCCGTGGTTAAGATCAGGTTAAGAAAGCCTGAGTCAAATCAGACACTTGGTCGGCTGCAACATTGACTTTGCGCGCCGATCTGCCCTAATTGCGGGCCTGACGCGCGCCAAAAAGCCGCGCGTTTTTGGTTTTTCAGGGATATGCAACGCACTTCTGTGCGGTCCTGAGTCATCTTTGCAACAGCCAACCATAAGGCCAATAGTCATGTCTGCGCTCTACGGCACGTATGCCCGGTCCGAACTCGCTTTCGAGCGGGGCGAGGGCGTGCGATTGTACGCGCAGGATGGCACCCAATATCTCGATTTCCATTCCGGCATTGCCGTCAACGCCCTCGGGCACGGCGATCCGCATCTCGTGGCGACGCTGAAGGCCGCCGCCGAGAAGGTGTGGCACACCTCCAACGTCTTCACTATTCCCGAGCAGGAGCGGCTGGCCCAGCGGCTTGTCGACGCGAGCTTCGCCGATGCGGTATTTTTCACCAACTCGGGAACCGAGGCGATCGAATGCGCGATCAAGACGGCGCGGCGCTACTTCTATGACAAGGGCGAGGCCGACCGCTACGAGATCATCGCCTTTACCGGCTCGTTCCATGGACGCACGCTCGGCGCCATAGCTGCCGGCGGCAATCCGGCCTATACCGAAGGCTTCGGCCCGGTCCTGCCCGGTTTCAAGCATACCGCACCGGGCGATCTTGCCGCCGTCGAAGCTCTGGTGACGCCGCAGACCTGCGCCATTCTCATCGAGCCGGTGCAGGGTGAGGGCGGCGTGACGGCGATGTCTCCCGAATTCATGCAGGGTTTGCGCGCGCTCTGCGACAAGCACGGCATGCTGTTGATCCTCGATGAGGTGCAATGCGGTTTCGCGCGCACGGGGCTGTTGTTCGCCCATGAGTGGTCGGGCATTACGCCAGACATCATGGCTGTCGCCAAGGCGATCGGCGGCGGGTTCCCGCTCGGGGCTTGCCTCGCGACCGCCGAGGTCGCCAAGGCGATGGTGCCCGGAACCCATGGTTCGACCTATGGCGGCAACCCGCTGGCCTGCGCGGTCGGCAATGCCGTGCTCGATCGTATTCTCGCCCCCGGCTTCATCGACAGCGTCAACCAGACGGGACAGGTGCTGAACTGGCATCTCCAGCAACTGGCCCAGCGCTTTCCACAATTTGTATTGGAAGTGCGCGGCAAGGGCTTGCTGGCAGGCATCAAGATCACGCCGCCGGTGCGCGATTTCGTGGCACGGCTGCGCAGCGATCATCAGTTGCTGGCGATCGGCGCCGGCGAGAACGTGCTGCGCCTGCTTCCGCCTCTCATCATCTCGGAAGACGACATCAAGGACGGCATCGAGCGCGTCGCGTCCGCCTTCATGGCCATCGAGGCGGAAGCCAACGCGGCACCCACCGCCGACTGATCCACACTAAAACAAGCGTCACACCAACCGGACTGAGCTCCATGACCGGAACGCCAAGACATTTTCTCAACCTCGACGATTTCACCTATGACGAGTTGCGCGGCATGCTCAACGCGGCCACATCGCTCAAGGGTCGCCTGAAAGAAGGGGACCGCCCGCAACTCCTCAAGGACAAGGTGCTGGCGATGATCTTCGAGCGCCAGTCGACGCGCACGCGCGTGTCGTTCGATGTGGGCATGCGCCAGCTCGGTGGTGAAACCATCATGCTCTCGGGACAGGACATGCAGCTTGCCCGCGAGGAGACGCTGACCGATACCGGACGGGTGATGAGCCGCTATGTCGACGCGATCATGATCCGCATCCTCAGCCACGCCGATCTGGTGGATCTGGCCGAGGGAGCTTCGGTGCCGGTCATCAACGGACTGACGCGTCGTGCCCATCCCTGCCAGGTCATGGCCGATCTCATGACGTTCGAAGAGCATCGCGGCTCCATCAAGGGCGCCAAGGTCGCCTGGGTCGGGGACAGCAACAATGTTCTGCATTCCTGGGTGAATGCTGCGGGACTTTTCGGGTGCCACCTGACCATTGCCGTGCCCGAGGAATACAGTCCCGAAAAGGACCTGATGGAGGATATCGGCAAGGCGGGCGACTATGTGCGCCTGATCGAGGACCCCTATGAGGCGGTGCGTGACGCCGATCTGGTGATCACGGATACGTGGGTCTCCATGGGCGATACCGATGCAGCCGAGCGCAGGCGCATCTTGAAACCCTACAGGGTCGATACCAATCTAATGGCCGTGGCGGACAAGGATGCGCTGTTCATGCACTGCCTGCCCGCCCATCGCGGCGATGAGGTTACTGACGAGGTCATAGACGGCCCGCAATCGGTGGTGTTCGACGAGGCCGAAAATCGCCTGCACGCACAAAAAGCAATTCTGTGCTGGGCCTTCGGGGTCGAGACCAACTAACGCCACGTCGCGCGCAAAAAAGCCTGCGCTCGCCTCAGCCTGCCCTTGGGTGGGCTATTGGCATTGTCTGCCGGCCGTCGCGTTTGCACAATCCCGCCAGCGGGAGCACCTTTTATCTCAAGGGCGATGCATATTGCCCTAGTCTAGAGAGCATTATGCCCATGACCGACATGCAGCCGTCCTATCTCGGCCTCGACCGCCCCGAAACCGGCGACGACGCCGTTGTGCCGTTCACCCTCGAAAATCTCGACACCCGCGGTCGCTCCATTCGCCTCGGGCCTGCGCTCGACAGCATTCTCAAGCGGCACGACTATCCGGTGCCGGTCGCTCGGCTCCTCGGGGAAGCCGTGGCGCTCGCTACCCTCATGGGATCGTCGCTCAAGTTCGAGGGGCGCTTCATTCTGCAGACGCAGACCGATGGCCCGGTCAACCTGCTCGTCGTCGACTTCGATGCGCCCGATGGCGTGCGCGCCTATGCCCGTTTCGACCAGGCCGAACTCGACGCCGCGATTGCCCAAGGCCGCACCAAGCCTGGCGAGTTGCTGGGCAAGGGGCATCTGGCCATGACCATCGATCAGGGCGAGCACACCGAGCGTTACCAGGGCATCGTCGCGCTGGAGGGGAATTCGCTCGAAGAGGTTGCGCATACCTATTTCATGCAGTCCGAGCAGATTCCGACCCAGGTCCGCCTTGCCGTGGCCGAGCACAGTCGCAAGGGCGATCCGCACGTGCATTGGCGGGCCGGGGGTCTGTTGATCCAGCATCTGCCCGAGCACGGCATGTCGATGATGGCGGACCTGCCCGGGGACGGCGATTTCGACAATCCCGAAACGGCCGATCCCGATTTCGTGGAAGCCGATGGCTGGAACCGGGCCAAGATAATGCTGGCAACGCTCGAGGATGCCGAACTGGCCGACCCCGATCTCTCACCCGAACGCCTGCTCTTCCGCCTCTATCACGAGACAGGTGTGCGCGTTTTCGAGCCGCAGCCGATCGAGGAACGCTGCACCTGCTCCGCCGATCGCATAGAAGACATGCTGGCCAATAGCTTCTCAAGCGAGGACCGGGCAGAAATGGCGGTCGACGGTCAGATCGAGGTGGTCTGCGAATTCTGCTCGAGCGTTTACCACTTCAATCCCCATCAGTTCGAAACGAGCAATTAGCGCGTGAAGGCCGGATACAGCTCCGGCCTATTTTGTGCAGCCAATGTCATATGACGCATGCCCTTGCGGCGACCGCTTTGGGTGCAGCACGAAATACTTGCGCTAAGCGTTCCAACTGGGCAGAATGTTAGTTCATTCAGCGCGGCAATGAGTGAGCCTGTTGAATACCGACTTGATGACCACAATCGAGGCGATCCAACACCAATCGGTGGGTAGCGCCATTTTGGATATCCTGTTCCAGGCTGTCGGACGCTATGGATTTGATCGTTTCATAATTTCCGGACTCCCGGACCGGGGCCAGGACGTGCGGCCATTCGTGCTGCTTTCCGGCTGGCCTGACGCCTGGTACGACCGTTATACCGCCCTCGGCTATGTGCATCTGGACCCGGTAGCGCGGCACTGCTTCTCGACGACGCTTCCTTTTGAATGGTCGCGCGCGACCTATGATCCCGAGTCGGACCTGCCGGCAAAGCGGGTGATGGATGAGGCCATCGATTTCGGGATGAATGATGGCTTTTGCATTCCCGTGCATATGGAAGGCGGCATGCAGGGTGTCGTCTCGCTGGTCGGGGACACGAGGGCGCTGACCGACCATTCCCGGCTGGAGTTGCACATGCTGTCACTCTATGCCCATGGACGGCTGCGCTATCTCAACACCTCGCAGGGTGACCCGCACCGGCGTCGTGCCATCACCGCGCGCGAAGCCGAAGTGCTCAAATGGGCCGCCGGCGGCAAGACCGCAGGCGAAATCGCGGCGATCACCGGCCTTACCGAACGCACGGTCAATGCCCATTGCATGAACGCCCAGGCCAAGCTCGGCACCAAGAACCGTGTGCATACGGTCGTCGAAGCCATTCGGCACAAACTCATCACATTGTAAGTTCTGCCAATACCGCCACTTCGGTCGAACCGCCTAAATACCGGTAACGTTCCTCGGGGGTTCAGCGGCATGCAGGTACACCTTGTCGGTGCTCACAATCGCAGGCAATACGCTGACCTCCTCGAGCAAAATCACCGTCTCAGGCACAGAGTTTTCGTCGAGCTGCAAGGCTGGGAGGCACTGCGCCGCCCCGACAAGCGCGAAATCGATCAATTCGATGGTCCGGACGCCACCTATATCCTCGTGACGGATGAGGGCGAGCTCGTCGGCGGCTCGCGATTCAACCGTCTCGACGGACCGAACTTGCTGCAGACTGTCTTCCCGGGGCTTGTCACGGAGGAATTTCCAGCGCCGCCTGAGCTAGGGGCCGATTGGACGCGCTTTTACGTGCGACCCGATCGACGCGAGGGACGGCGCCGGGCACCCGAGTCTGCAGCTCTTTTCTGCTCGATGATGGAATATGCCCTGAGCGAAGGCTTTTCCTTCATCACCTTTGTTTCCACTGTCTATATGGTGGAACTCGGGGTCGCCATGGGCTGGCGTATCGTGCTATTGGGCTCTCCTGCCAAGATCGATGGTAAGCCGACCGTTGCTGCCTGGATCGAAGTTTCGGAGGCTGCCTTGGCGAGCGTACGTCGTACAACCGGCATCGACCGGCAACTGCTACCCCATGGGACGCGCACACCGCTTCCGAGCTCGGGCCTGAGTCTGCCAGTCACTTCCTGACAATGACGCCCAGCCTCGACCTTCTCGAGGCGATCCTCGAAGAGGAACGCCTGTCCCCGGATGCGCTGCTGGGCATCTTCCAGGACGCCTTGCTGCTCGAGACCGATCCAATCGACTATTGCGTCGCAAGGCTGGGCGTATCGCAGGCCGTTGCATACCAGCGCGCCGCCCGATGGGCGGGGCTTGAATATGCGGACGTGGTGCCTGCGCCCGGTGAGCCGGCTGCCGCGCCCGCCCATATCGACGCGCTGGCGCTCACGCGTTTGGTGACTATGCGAGAAAGTGGCCTCAAGGTCACCTATCTGGCGCCCGGCTTTCGTGACTTCATCCGCCTGCGCGAATATTTGCCGGGCAACCGGGCGGTGGCTCAAAGCCTGCGAGTGGTTTCCAGCCAGGCGCTGCGCAGTCACATGGCTCACTACAACGCGCCGCATCTAATGGCTTCGGCGCGCCAGCGCCTGGCTCGCCGATGGCCCAATGCCAGCGCACATCTCGACCTGCCGCTCGTGGCGCGGCTCGGATTCGTGTTCGTGCTGCTGGGGTTGATGATCGCCACCATTATCGCGCCGTTCACCGGCAATCCTGCTCTCATTGTCTTTGCGATCGTCATTGCTGCAGCGCCAGCCGCGGTTCGACTTCTGGCCCTGGTCCAGATGCGCAAGCGAGCACTCAGAAAGCCCGATCGGCCGGACGATGCCGAACTGCCTGCATATTCGGTCCTGCTGCCGCTACGCGACGAGGCGCAGATGGTGCCGCAGCTTTATCGGGCTATTGCAGCGCTGGATTATCCGCCCGAAAAGCTCGACGTGAAGTTCGTGGTCGAGGGCGACAGCGTCGCCACGATCAGGGCGGTGCGCCCGTTCCTCAGCGATCCTCGCTTCGGACTGGTGGTGGTGCCGCCGGCAAAGCCGCGCACCAAACCCAAGGCAATGAACTACGCGCTGCCGCTGGTTCGCGGCGAGCATGTCGTGATCTTCGATGCCGAAGACCGGCCCGATCCGGATCAACTCTGGCGGGCAGCCCTGCGCTTCCGCGACGATCCGCAACTTGCCTGCCTGCAGGCTGAGCTCGTCATCGATAATGGAGACGAGAACCTGATCACAGCGCTCTTTGCCGCTGAATATGCTGCGCTTTTCGGCATCGTGCTGCCGGCCTTTGCCCGCTGGAAAGTGCCGTTGCCGCTCGGTGGCACCTCCAACCATTTTCGAAGCGAGGTGCTGCGGGCGGCAGGCGGCTGGGACAGCTTCAATGTCACGGAGGATGCCGATCTCGGCGTTCGCCTCGCCCGCCTCGGCCTCAAGGTCGAGACGTTTACCTCTCACACCCTGGAGGAGGCGCCGGCAACGCTCTCTGGATGGATGGCGCAGCGCACGCGGTGGATCAAGGGCTGGATGCAGACGTTCATCGTCCATAACCGGCAGCCCGTGCGCCTGCTCCGGGAACTGGGCTGGAAGAGCTTTATCTTCTTTGAACTCACCTTTCTGGGCATGATCCTGGCGCCGATGCTGCATGCGGCTTTCATCGCTACCGCCGTCTTCCGGCTCGTGCTCGCTCAACCGCTGTTGAGCCTTGGAACGCAGCTCTGGTCGGTGGGCTATTTTGCGCTCTTCGTCGTTGGTAACTGCGCTGCACTGCTCGTCAATGTCGCAGGCCTCAAGCGTCTCGGCAGGCGCAATCCAGCTACGCAACTCATGCTGCCTTTTTATTGGCTCCTGCTCGCCGCCGCCACGGTGCGCTCGGCGCACGAATTGCTGGTCAAACCGTTCTACTGGGCCAAGACGGGACATCGGCCGGTCAGCGACAGGTCTCTCTATCCGGTGGTGGTGCCGGCGACCAGGTTCAGCGAACACTAGCAACTTCGCTCGCAACCGGCCCGGCAAGCCGGCGTTAGCTCCGGAGGGGCGGCTCGCGCCCAAGCACGCTGTTTCGGAGACGCGAATGTCCGCCCTTGCCAAGCGCATCGATGTGCCTGAGGTCGGCTTCGACAGTACATTGGCGCTTGTCCGCGAGGGATATGATTTCGTTTCCAATCGGTGCGCGAGGCTGCAGGCCGATGCGTTCGTTACCCGCCTGATGCTGCGGCCGGTGCTTTGCGCCAAAGGGGCAGAGTGGGCGCGCATCTTCTACGGTGGCGACCGCTTCACGCGCAAAGGCGCCCTGCCGCCGACGACGGTACGCCTCCTGCAGGATGTGGGGAGTGTGCAATCGCTCGATGGAACGGCGCACCGGCATCGCAAATCGCTGTTTGTCGGCCTTCTTCTGGATGAGAAGCGCGTTGGCGAACTCGCCGCGCGCTTCGAGGAAGAATGGCAGCTCGCGAGTACAGGCTGGCAGGCCGGCGAGATTTCGCTGCTCGAGCAAGCCACACTTATGCTGACGCGCGCAGCGTGCCGATGGTCGGGTATTCCCCCACACGTCTTTTCGTATGAGCGTCTTGCCCGCGACCTTGACGCCATGGTCGCAAATGCGGGCAGGTTCGATCCGCGCGTCGTGCCTGCCCTCGTTCAGCGTCGCCGCTTGGAACGCGAGATTGCCGGCATGGTCGATGAGATCCGCAAGGGCAGTCTCGATCTGTTGCCAGAGGCACCCGCCCATGTCGTTGCAACGTTCCGCGACGCTGACGGTATGCTCCTCGATCGCGAGGTGGCGGCGGTGGAAACGCTCAACCTGCTGCGACCGATCGTTGCCGTTGGCCGTTTTATGGTTTTTTGCGCATTGGCGCTGGTGCAGCACCGGGAATGGCGCGTGCGCTTCGAGACGGGGGATTGGTCGATGCTCGACCCCTTTGTCGAGGAGGTGCGGCGCTACTATCCGTTCTTCCCTTTCGTCGGTGGGCGTGCGGCGCACGACTTCGAGGCAAGTGGCCATCGCCTAGTCAAGGGTGACTGGATGCTGCTCGATCTCTACGGCACGAACCACCATCCAACCCATTTTTCGCGGCCCGACCGCTTTGATCCGCAACGCTCACTGAACTGGAGGCAACAGGGGCATGATTTCATACCCCAGGGGGCAGGGCGAACCCAGCTCACCCATCGCTGCCCCGGCGAGGCCGCTACGGTCGAACTGATGAAGACCGCGACCCGGATGCTTGTTGCAGGCCAGTTCCGGGTCACGGACCCTGACCTCAGCCTTTCCCACACGCGTTATCCGCCCATGCCCCGCAATGGCCTGCGCGTCAGGCTCGAGCCGGTATGCAAATAGCACCGTGGAACGTCCGACGACCGCCGACCGTTTAAATCCAGCAGGTGAAGTGGAGGCCATCGGGCAAGCAACCCGGCGGTCGCAGTCGGGAGATGAGTGATGCAGGACCTTGCCGGACTTTCCTGGACGTGGATCGTCGTCGCAGGCACGATCGTGCTGGCAGTCGTCCTCGCCTATGCCATGATCCGTAATACCCGCACCACGGGACGGCAGAACGCCGCCGCCGAAAAGGGAGCGCGGGTCGCCTATGCCGAGGAAGACCGGAACCTGGGGGGCCGTAATTCGCCGCGCACCCGCCTCGGCAGCGGACCGGTGATCATCACGATTGCCATTATCGCCGTCGTCGTTTTGGCGTTTCTTGCCTTTGCCCTGTGGGAAAGCGGCCCTGCGGTGACCGAAAATGAACAGGGCGCCGATGAAACTCCGGACGTGGTCGCGCCCGGGAATGTGGTGCCGCCGCCAGGCGAGTAGCCGTCCCACCCGCTATTCGGTGCGGGTCGTAAGCTTTTTAAGCAGCTGCATGAACGTGTCGCGCTCGGCCTGGGCCAAACCGGCGAGAATATCGGCCTGTGCATCGTGGACGGTGGGCGTGATACGCTCCAGCGTTTGCGCGCCGGTCGTCGTCAGCCTGAGAATTCGGGCGCGGCGGTCGTCGGGATTGACCGTGCGCACGACATAGCCTTTCTGGCAGAGACGGTCGACGACGCCGCCTATGGTCACGCGATCATAGGCGATGCGGCTGGCAAGCGTTGCCTGGTCTATTCCCGGTTCTTGAGCAATCGCCACCATGGCGCCGTACTGGACCGGGGTGATATCGACCCCGGCCTGCGCCACCCGGTTCACGAACGCGGCGACGGCAATCTGCTGCAGCCGCCGGATCAGATAGCCCGGAAGTTCCGGGAATGGCGAAAATTCGGTCACTGTCGTCGGTTCCTCGGGGGAATGCTACACGGCATTGGCAGGCTCCTTAGTTGGCGCATGGACGGCTTGCAAGCTTGGCAGCCATTTGATACGTATACATATCGTTTGACAACGTCCTATCCGACGGGACAGAACCGCGAGAGGAGAGGAAGCATGAGTGCGATGACCGGGCATGGCGTTGAGGATTCGAGCGATCTGCCGCCAGTCGATGAAGCGGCACTCGACCAGCTCTACAAGGACTTCGCCAGCGAGCACTTGATGCCGCTCTGGACGCAGATCGATGATCTGATGCCCATACACCCCAAGTCCAAGGCGGTTCCGCATGTGTGGAAGTGGTCGACGCTCTACCCGCTCGCACAGCGTTCCGGTGACCTCGTGCCGGTCGGGCGCGGTGGTGAACGGCGCGCCATAGGGCTGGGCAATCCCGGTCTCGGCGGGCGCCCTTATGTCAGCCCCACGCTCTGGGCGGCCATCCAGTATCTCGGTCCCAAGGAAACGGCGCCCGAGCATCGCCACTCGCAGAACGCCTTCCGCTTCGTCGTCGAAGGCGAGGGTGTGTGGACGGTGGTCAATGGTGATCCGGTGCGCATGAGCCGCGGCGACTTTCTGTTGACGCCGGGCTGGAATTTCCATGGCCACCACAACGAGACCGACCAACCCATGGCCTGGATCGACGGGCTCGATATCCCCTTCTCCTACCAGAACGATGTCGGTTTCTTCGAATTCGGCTCCGAGCGGGTGACCGACTACGCAACGCCGAACTACTCGCGCGGCGAGCGGCTCTGGGCTCATCCGGGTCTGCGTCCGCTATCGGGGCTGCAGGATACTGTCAGTTCGCCGCTGATGGCCTATCGCTGGGAGTTCACCGATCGTGCTCTGACCGAACAGCTTCTGCTGGAGGACGAAGGTCAGCCGGCGACCGTCGAGCAGGGCCATGCAGCGATCCGCTATGTCAATCCGACCACGGGCGGCGATGTGATGCCCACGATCCGCGCCGAATTCCACCGGCTTCGTGCCGGTGCGGCAACGCCGGCGCGGCGCGAAGTAGGCTCAAGCGTCTTCCAGGTGTTCGAGGGCAAGGGCGCGGTGGTGATGGATGGCGTCGAGCACAAGCTCGATATCGGCGATCTCTTCGTCGTGCCCTCCTGGGTGTCCTGGTCGCTTTGCGCCGAGACCCAGTTCGATCTTTTCCGTTTCAGCGATGCTCCGATCATGGAGCGGCTGCACTTCCACCGCACCCATATCGAACAAACCAATCGCTGAGGCCTGGGAGCGCGGGCGATGTCGCAAGAAGCTGCACGCGAAGCACTGCGTCAGCGCCTCGGTAAGGGCGCGCGCTACGATGCCGCCGCCGCACCGGCGCGCGAGCTCGCCTTGGCGCGCCGCGGCACCGCCTATTTTGCGCGCAAGCTCAATGAACTGAACGATGAGGCGCTCGATGGCGCTTCTCTCATACCCGGCTGGACGCGGCGCCATGTCGTTGCGCTGGTCGGTTATCATGCCCGCTGGCTGGCGCTCGCCATAGAGGAGATGCGAACCGGCATGCCGGTCGAGTTGCCTGATCCAGATGAGCAGGCCGAGCAGATCACCCTTGGTGCAACGCTTCCCACGCGCGCGCTGCGAAACCTCTTCGATCATGCCGAAGTCCATCTCAATGTCGAATGGCGCGATCTCACCGATGCCGATTGGGAAAAGAGTATACGAAGCCTCGATGGCGGCACGGTTGCGGTCGGCGAAACCGCATGGCAGCGCGCCCGCGCCATCTGGGTGCACGCGGTCGATCTCGACAATGGCGGTTCATTCCTCGATTTCCCTCATGCGGTGCTCGATGGGTTGAGGGATGAGACCGTCGCCTATTGGCGCCGGCAGGACATTCTGCCCGATCTGACTCTCGTCCCCTCCGATCGGCCGCAACCCGTCAAGCTGGGGACCGGTGCGATCGTGGTGAGCGGCACAAGCCCGGATATGGTGCGCTGGCTCGCCGGTCGCGGCGCGCGCCGGCTGCAATCGCATGAACGCGACTTGCCGGCACTGCCTCGCGGACCTTATCTCGTCGGCCGGCATAGCCGGCTGCACCCGTTGATCTAGAAGGATTTTGCAATGACAGCGACCCTGTTCCCCACTCCGGCATGGCCCACAGTCCCAGTGCGTGGCATTGACGAGACCTTCCCGGTCAACCGCATCTTTTGCGTCGGGCGCAACTATGCCGACCACGCCAAGGAGATGGGCGTGGAGGTCGATCGTGAGGCACCGTTCTACTTCCTCAAATCCGCGCTCGCGATCGTGCCGAGCGGGGCGAGCGTTCCCTATCCGCCGGGCACGGCGAACTACCACTATGAGATGGAGTTCGTCGTCGCCATTGGCGCGCCAGCATTCAAGGCGGATGCGGCGACGGCCGAAGCGGCCGTTTACGGCTATGCCGCCGGCCTCGACATGACCCGCCGCGACCTGCAACTCGAAGCCCGTGCCAAGCAGCGTCCCTGGGATCTGGGCAAGGATTTCGAGCAGTCCGCCGTGATCTCGCAGATCGTGCGCAAGCACGAGTTCGGCACCATCGGTGAGCAGCGCATCTTTCTGTCGGTCGGCGGCGAAATCCGCCAGGATGCCAAGCTCTCCGATCTCGTCTGGTCGGTGCCAGAACTCGTCCAGCACCTGTCGCGCTACTATCACCTCGTGCCGGGTGACCTCATCTATACCGGCACACCGGCCGGTGTCGGTCCGGTCATGGCCGCAGACCAGATCGAAGGCCAGGTCGAGGGTCTGCCGCCAGTGCAGCTGACGATCGGTGCGGCGCAATGATGCATTTCTACGGGTATTTTCGTTCTTCTTCCGCCTATCGCTGCCGGATCGCCTTCAATCTCAAGGGGATTTCGGCCGAATTTCTCCCGATCCACCTGCGCCGAAACGGGGGTGAGCAGAAGACCTCCGCCTATCGCGTCGTCAACCCGCAAGCTCTGGTTCCCGCCCTAGAGACCAATGAAGGCCTGGTGCTCACCCAGTCCCTGGCCATCATCGAATGGCTCGATGAAACCCATCCCGAACCGGCACTTCTGCCCAGCGATCCCGGTCGACGCGCCCTGGTGCGCGGCTTCGCCCAGGCGATCGCCTGCGACATCCACCCGCTGCAGAACCTGCGTGTTCTCGACTATTTAAAGTCGGAACTGGGCCAAGACCAGGCGGGGGTCGATGCCTGGTGCCAGCGCTGGATCAGCGACGGTCTGAATGCCTGCGAAAACCTGCTCGAAAGGGCGGACAGCACCGGTCCATTCGCCTTCGGCGAGACGCCGGGCCTCGCTGATATCTGCCTTATCCCGCAGATGTTCTCGGCCGACCGTTTCGGTGTCGACCTTACGGCCATGCCGCGGCTACGCGCGGTTCGTGACGCCTGCGAGGCCCTGCCGGCGTTCGCCGACGCCCATCCCTCGCGTCAACCCGACAGCGAGGCTTGAAACGAGAAGATCGGCCGCAATCGGCCGGTCCTCTACGGCGCCAGCCGCGCCGCGATGTCGTCGAGCATGCTCATCACCAGCTCG
>Ga0180220_1000275_pt1 | contig 68410 bp, 58 predicted proteins | sample eDN5th37CBELigBY_FD_151335 | JGI IMG/M metagenome (GOLD analysis project Ga0180220, IMG submission 151335) | Enriched backyard soil microbial communities from Emeryville, California, USA - eDNA 5th pass 37_C BE-Lig BY (version 2) (version 2) | ecosystem: Environmental > Terrestrial > Soil >...
GACTTTGGTCTGGGGATGAAACCCGAACGGACCGGACAAGGGCAAGGAAGCCGGTTCGTCGAAGCAGGGGTCGATTACGTCAGGCGGACGTTTCCGGGGAAAGGGGTCCGGCTGGTCGTCGCCGAGTTTAACGAACGGGCGATCCGGGCCTACGAGCGTGCGGGATTCGAGCGGGTCCTGGCATTCGCTTCCCCGGTGCACGGACAGGAAACCCGGTTTATCTGCATGATCCGAAGGCAAGTTTAGCATACCGGGAACCTGCTGCCGATTCATGGTGAAGGCTGCGGTTTAGGCGTTGTTGTATTATTTTTCCACGGCGTTTTTCCTTGACTTTTGGCCATATTTTGGTTTTCATCATATAGGGAACAAAAGAAATCATGAATCGAATCTAAGAAAAAATCAGGTGAACAACATGCGAATTGCGCTTTTTGATTCAGGGTTAGGCGGATTGACCGTACTTTCTGAAGCCGTGAAGCAGCTGCCCGAAGAGGATTTTTTATTTTTTGCCGATACCCTTCATGTCCCCTACGGCACGAAAACCAAGGAGCAGGTGCAGGACTTTGTGCGTGAGTCGCTGGATCAAATATTACAAGAAGACATTAAAGCGCTGGTCATTGCCTGCAATACCGCAACCAGCGCCGCAGCCGCTGAACTGCGCCAGGAATACCGCTTTCCGATTATCGGAATGGAACCGGCGGTAAAGCCGGCCGTCGAAATGAACCGCAACACCGGAAAAAGAGTCCTGGTCGCCGCGACGCCGCTGACGCTTCACCAATCGAAATATGCCCAGCTTGTCTCGCGCGTGGACGATCACAGCATCGTGGATTCGCTCCCGCTGCCTGAACTGGTTGCATATTGCGAAGCCATGCAGTTTGATCCTGGCGTCATATCCGCATACTTTGAAGAAAAATTCGCGCCGTACGATTTGGACGATTATGGAACGCTTGTTTTGGGTTGTACCCATTTCCCTTTTTACAAACCGCTGCTCAGTCATATCTTGCCGGCACACATGGACATTATCGACGGGAGTCGCGGCACGGTCCGCAGGCTTCGGAACGTGCTGGCGGAGCAAAAACTGTTGAGCGCCGAAGGCAAGGGAGACATTCGTTTTACGTGCTCCGGCCGTGAACCGGATTATTTGCGGAAAATGCAGCAGGCGTTCGAGCTCTACCACAGCCGCGAATCGACGTACTCTGGCGAAAAGGTCACGGGTTGAGCCGCAGGCGGCGTTCAGCCATGCTGCTATATTTATCCGTCATGAATCAACCGGAATTACCGGGGGATTTGGGGCGGATTTTTTGTTGCAAAAATGTATGGATCTAAATCAGGCCCAATGCTTGGCTTGCCTGACTTTCGCGCGGAAAGCGAAGCTCTGATCTACACCATTCGTTTGCCGACTGGAAAGTTGACTCGTAGTATTGGACTATCGTTTATTTGCTGCTGCTTAGATGGCAGCAAGCTTCCGTATGGTGTCGGAAATGTTTCCGTCCTGATACATGCCGCCGTGGTAGCAGATGATCGTCCCGATTTCGTAACGGGCCATCTTTCCGACCGATTCCATCGCCTTACCCATGTCAAGCGTCTGTTCCGGATCCGGTCCGCATAAACGTCCATCGATTACCCGGAGCGCATCCGCGGCGATCAACGTTTTGCTTGGAACGTGGTAAAGGCTGATATGGCCTGGGGTATGGCCGGGCGTGGCGATCACTTCGATGCCGCCGCAGACGGGCAACACCTGTCCGTCGTGAATGACCCGGTGTACGGGGGATCTGGGCGGATTTTTTAATGTGGAGAGAAAGGCCTGCTTCCACGCGTCGGGAACGGTGGGGGGGATCATCGCTTCCGCTGCGGCGAGCGCCTCGGGCGTTATTTTCAATATCGTCTTTTCGCCTTCGATAAAAGGTTTTTCTTCTGCGCTGGCCATCACTTCGACGCCATGCTCTGCCTTATCGAGGATAGCCGGCAGACTTCCGATATGGTCGATGTCCTGATGGGTCAAAATGACCTGCGTCACGTCCTGAATGCGAAGCCCGTAATGGCTTAGCGCTTCAGCGAATTTGTCGAGCTGTCCGGGATAACCGGCATCGATCAGCAAAACATGCTCCTCATCATGGATCAATACGGGATGGATGACGTCCTTCTTCCCCATGACGACGGAAGCGATATCGAGCATGTGAATGCGGTTTTCGTGAGTTGATGGGTTCATGGCGTACCTCCAAAAATTCAAAAAGATTCAATGCAGGTACTATCATATCCCCCTCCAAACAAGAAGTCAAAGCTAAATATTTTAATATAACATAAAAATAAAATTTTGTCAATGGTAAAATTATTAGGCGTTTCTGGCACGTTCCTTGCGATCGGATGATAAAAAAGAGCCGGATATCTCTTCATGAGAATCCGGCTTTGCAATAGGTAGGGTGGAAATTGGATAGACAAAAAGAAGAGAACGTCCCGGATCGGTTATTCCGGTTTGACGAGAATTTTAACCTGGTTTTTTTCCTTCAGCAGCGTTTCGAAGCCTTCGGCAAGAACGTCGTTTAGCGAAATCCGTTTGGTCACGAGTTTCTCCGCAGGGAAATAACCTTGCTCCATTAGGCTGAGGACCGCAGGGAAGACGTCGCGGTACCCGATGATGCCTTTGACGGTCCGTTCCATCAAGACGACGTTGTTCGGGTGGATCGGCGCTTCTTTTTCGAAGATGCTGACGATCATCAACTCGCCGCCCATTTTGGTGGATTCCAGCGCCTGCGTCAGCACAGGGGGAACGCCGGTGACTTCATAGGCGACGTCCACGCCGCCCTGCGTGCGTTTATGGATTTCCTTCACGGCGTCGAATTCCTTCGGATCGATGACGATCGCGCCGAGCTCTGCCGCTTTTTGCTTGCGTTCCGGAGACAGCTCGACCGCGTAAATCTCGGATGCGCCGGAAGCTTTTAATGCCTCGATCACGAGGAGGCCGATCGGTCCTGTGCCGAACACGGCGGCTTTATCGCCGACTTTCAGCTTGCTGGAACGGACCGCATGCAGAGCGACCGCGGACGGTTCGACAAGCGCGCCCTGCTCGAAGGACACGGAATCCGGAATTTTATGGACCATGGCTTCATCCGCCGCCACGTAACCGGAAAATCCGCCGCCCCCGCCGGCAAGCCCGAGAAAGCCCATGTCGGAGCACAGGTTGTATTTGCCTTGTTTGCAGGCCTCGCATTTGCCGCACGCGAAAATCGGCTCGACGACAACCCGGTCGCCGACGCCGAACTTCGTCACGCCTTCGCCGATTTCGACGATTTGGCCGGAGAATTCATGTCCCATCACGATCGGGGCTTTTTCGCCGGTCAGCGGATGAGGGGTCGACTCGGGAATAAAGATCGGCCCTGCCGTGTATTCATGCAGGTCGCTGCCGCAAATGCCGCACCATTCCACTTTGATTTTGACTTTGCCGCTCGTTGCGACAGGTTCTTCGATGGTGTCCAGACGCAGGTCTTTTTGGCCATGCCATCTTAATGCTTTCATGCTTGACATCTCCATTTCGATCTTAGGTTCTGAATAAGTTCAGATGAGCTTGGATCGCTCACATTTCGGAAACGTTTCCGAAAACTAATATGTCACAACTTCACAGGATTGTCAAACCGGTCTCGAAACGGGATGCACAGATTTGTCTCTAAGAATATAAGCTCTTTCGACGAGGAGGATTGTCCGGTTTTTCGCGTGGTTCATCCGCGAAAACTTTCATGGTATAATAGAAATAGTGAATGAAAAAAATGAACGGAAATAGGAAACGATTCCGAATCAAGGAGGGCCGGATCGGCTTGTCAAAAAACTCGAAAGTGACCATCGAAGACGTCGCCAAAAAAGCCGGGGTCGGCATTGCGACGGTATCCAGGGCCATCAACAATTCCGGAGGCATTAGCGAAAAAACGAAAACGAAGGTGCTGCAAGCAATCGAAGAGCTTGGTTTCATACCGAGCATCGCGGCGCAAAGCCTGAAGGTGCGCAGCACGTATCAGATCGCGCTTGCCGTGCCCGACATCCGCAACGCGTTCATGCCCGAAATCGCCTGGTCCGTGGAGCAGGCCGCCAAACATCACGGCTACCGCGTCGTCAATATCAATACGTCCGGCATCGGGCAAATCGAACTGGAGACGATCCGCGACGTCAAAAAGCTGCACGTGGACGGCCTGATCATTTTACCGCTGGCGTATCCGAAAAACTTCGTCGAACTCGTCAACAAATCGCCGGTGCCGATCTCGGTCATCAACTACGGGAAAAAGCTGGGCCCCGACATTAAAGCGGACGTGGTCTGCATGTCGCAGCAGGAAGGCCGTCTTGCGATGGAGCATTTGATCAGCATCGGCCGCACGAGGATCGGATACGCAGGAGCGCCGAAGGATATCATCGAAGAAAGGTATAACGCCTATGTCAATTCGCTGGCGCATGTCGATATGTCGCTTGTATATTTCGGCGAAGACTTTTCGCTTAACACGGGGGCGAAAGCCGCCGATTATTTCAAAAGCCTGAAACATATGCCCGACGCGGTTTATGCCGGGAACGACATGGTGGCGATCGGGCTGATCAACCGTTTCAAAGAGCTTGGGGTACGGGTGCCGGAGGACGTAGCCGTGGTCGGGATCGACAACAATATTTGGACTACGCTTACCTCTCCGCAGATCAGTTCGGTATCCATCATGGGGGCGGAAGTGTCCCGTTTGGCGACGGAGCTGCTGCTGAAACGAATCCGAGAACAAGCCAAAGGCGTATATGAAAGGGTGCAGTTCGAGCCGAGATTGATCGTGCGGGAGTCCAGCGTGAAAATGAAGCGGAGCACGGTTTACCTGGAGTAACGGATTCGGAAAGGACGGGGTGGAAACATGCTGGATATTGAACAAAAGCTTCGTCAGGCCATATCGCTGCGGGAATCGGGCGATGGGGAACAAGCCAGGGAGTTATGGCTGTCGCTGCTGGAAGAGGAGCCGGACAATGCCGAAATTTGGTACCAGGCGGCATGGACCCATGATGCCCTCGGGCTCGAAAGGGAGGCGGTGCCGTATTATGAAGAGGCCATCCGGTTAGGACTTGGCGAAGAATCGCTTGCAGGCGCTCTGCTCGGTCTCGGAAGCACGTTCAGGTCGATTGGTGAATACGGCCGGGCTTCGGAGGTGCTTGAACGGGGGCTGAAGACGTTTCCGGAGCGCCGAGAATTCCGCGTGTTTTATGCGATGGTGTTGTATAATTTAGGCAGACACGCGAAGGCGATGGAGCTGCTGCTTGCCGAAATCGCCGATACGTCCGGGGACGACGGGATTCGCGGCTACGCCAAGGCGATCCGCTTTTATGCGGATAAGCTGGATGAAGTATGGGAGTGAACGTAACGGATCCGGGGGGGACAAGGAAAGGAACGATCGCATGAAATTGCAGGGAATCAATCACATTTGTTTTTCCGTTTCGGATCTCGACGCCTCGATGGCCTTTTATGAAAACGTGTTTGGAGCAAAACCGCTCGTCAAAGGGAGAAAGCTTGCCTACTTCGATTTGGAAGGGCTGTGGATTGCCCTGAACGAAGAGGACACGGAGCGGGAAGCGATGCCGCGGACGTATACCCATATCGCCTTTTCGGTGGCGGAAGAGGAATTCGAGTTTTGGCTCCACCGCCTTAGGGAGCTTGATGTCACAGTCCTGCCCGGACGGGAACGCGATGAAAAGGATAAGCGATCGGTTTATTTCCTGGACCCGGACGGACACCGCTTCGAGCTGCATACGGGCACGTTGCAGGACCGTCTCGATTATTACCGGGCGGAAAAAGAGCACATGAAATTTTACGACGAATAACAGGGGGATCATAGGATGACAACGATTGGATGGGTCAGACATGGCATTACCGACTGGAACGTAGCGAAAAAAGCGCAGGGGCAAACGGATATTCCGCTTAATGAAACGGGGCGGGCGCAAGCCCGCGCGCTGGCGGAACGTTTTCGGAATGAATCCTGGGATGCCGTCTACGCAAGCGATTTGTCGCGGGCGAAAGAAACGGCGGAAACGATCGCCGATGCCCTTGGCATTCCGCTCTTTATAGATGAGCGTTTGCGGGAAAAAGGCTGCGGTAAAATCGAAGGCACGACGGAGGAAGACCGGATCCGGATGTGGGGCGAGGACTGGAGGGAGTTTGAGCTTGGAATCGAGACCGAAGAGTCGATGATTTCGCGCGGAACCGAACTCGTGAAGGAGGTTTGCCAGCGGCATCCGGGGCAGCGCGTGCTCCTCGTCAGCCATGGCGCCTTGATCTCGACGCTGCTTCCGGCTTTGGTTTCGAACATGGGGGAACGCCAACACCTTCATAACACATCGGTCACCTTGATCCGCAAACTGGATGAACAGTGGGTATGCGATTTGTACAACTGCCGCCGTCATTTGGACGCCGTGAACTTGTAAGCGACGAGTATAATGAAACGTTGTACAATTCCCGGTGTGCAGGTATACTTTGGATATTGCCGATGTGTCCGGCGGTTCGGGCTTTTTGGCCAAGACCGCTGCGGACTTCAGGGGGCATCGAGACGATAGCAGACGGTGAGCAGGCAGCAAGGGCGGCTTTCCCCGGGCCGGGTCATGACTGGAATGGGGCTCACGTTCACGGCTAGGATGGGATGACAAGGTATTTATGATTACGACCGTAACTTTGAATGCAGCCATCGACAAGACGTATTATCTTCCATCGTTTCCGCTGGGCAAGGTTTCAAGGGTACAGCGGTTTCGCGCCGCGCCGGGCGGCAAAGGGATCAACGTGGCGAAAGTCGTCGCCCAGCTTGGCGTGCCGGTGACCGCAACCGGTTTCGTAGCCGGGCTTAACGGCGAAATGATCAAACGATTGCTGGATCGAACGGGCATTGGGCATGATTTTGTATCCGTCGAAGGGGAGTCGCGGATTTGCTTGAACATTTTGGACGAGGAAAACGGCGTTTCCACCGAATTGCTGGAGCCGGGTCCGACCGTGGAACCGCAAGCTTTGGCGCAGATGGAGGAGAAAATCCGCGAGCACGCTTCCAAATCCCGCATCGTATGCTTTAGCGGCAGTTTGCCTGCAGGCGTTCCGAAGGATTTTTACGTGAAGCTGGTTTCGATCGCCAAGGAAGCGGGAGCCTACGTGATTTTGGATGCAAGCGGGGATGCGCTGCGTTTTGGCCTGGAAGCCGGGCCGGATATGATCAAACCGAACGAGGAGGAAGTCGAGGGACTTCTCGGCATTGAGGTTCAGGATGAGGCGGCGCTTCAAAAGGCCGTGGAAACGCTCCTGCACAAATACGATATGGACCGGCTCAGCGTTTCGCTCGGCGGCGCGGGCTCCATGGTGGCGTCCCGTGAGGGAACGTTCCGCGTGGCGACGCCGAAAGTCGATGTCGTCAATACCGTCGGCTGCGGGGATTCGTATGTCGCCGGAATGGCGGTGTCGCTGGCCAAAGGAATGTCTCTCGAAGAAGGACTGGCTTTGGCTTCGGCCGCAGGCACTTCCAACGCCATGACGGACGAAGCGGGGCTTATCGAGCCGGCTGCGGTGGAACGTCTGCGCGGGCAGGTGCAGATCGCGAAATTGCAATGATAGGTTGTCATAGGTTATGGCCGGGCGTATTAGCGTCCGGCCTTTTGCAGCTAGAAAAAGGAGGAATGCGCAGGCGCAACGGCGAAGAAGTGAGGTAACCCGGCAGCGGGAACGAAAAAGAATACGGAGACGAAAAGGAGAGCCACATGATAAAAGCGCTTATTTTTGATTTCGACGGATTGATCGTGGATACGGAAACGCCGGCATACCATGCCTTTTGCAAAATATACGAGGAATACGGCAAGGTGCTTCCGCTTGAAATGTATGCCCAATGCGTCGGGACTTCCTTCGAGTTTTTTAACCCTTATACATATCTCGCCGAATTGCTTGAACAAGCCGGCGATTCCGAACGGATTCGCAAGCAGGTCGACGTTTGCTACCGGGAGCTTCTGAAGGACGTGCAGCCAAGGCCCGGCGTCGTAAGCTATTTGCAGGAAGCAAGAAGGATGGGGCTCAGGGTTTGCATCGCTTCGAGTTCGTATTACAACTGGATCGAGCCGTATCTGGACAAATTCGACCTGCATGGCTACTTCGATTTCTTCAATACGGCGGATTTGGTCCAGAAGGTGAAACCGGACCCCGAGCTGTATTTATCGTCTTTGCAAAAGCTGGAGGTCAAACCGGAGGAGGCCGTCTCTTTCGAAGATTCCTTAAACGGTTTTACCGCCGCCAAAAAAGCCGGAGTCCGTACCGTGATCGTACCGAACGAGATGACGGCGACTTTTTCGTTCGAGGGTTACGACCTGAAAATCCCCGACATGGAAGCCATGCCGTTAAGCGAGCTGATCGAACGGCTGGAGAAGCAAAACCGGGTAGGCGAATTGGAATAATCATCCTTTATAATCCGATAAAAAAATTCAATTTTTTACATGATACCGATTGACGGATGCAGGAGTGCCCCTTTATGATTATGAATAATCAATGGATTGTATGGAATGGGAATTTTATACAATCGGCACTTCTTTTTTTTACCCGAGTGCTTTAATGCTTTCGAACGCAAAAGCAGTGTAGAGGAAAATGTTGGAGGGGTCTAATGATGTTGAAGAAAAAATGGCTGCCTGTCGTCATGTCGGCGCTTTTGGCGACAGCGCTTGCAGGCTGCGGCAGTACTGACGGCAAAAAAACGGAAGCGGGCGGAACCGAAAACCAAGCGGACAAGAAAACGTATAAAATCGGCATTTCCCAAATCGTAGAGCATCCGTCGCTCGATGCGACGCGTGAAGGGTTCTTGGCAGCGCTTAAAGATGCGGGGCTGTCCGAAGGCGACAATCTGGAAGTGGATTATAAAAACGCTCAAAACGATCCGGCGACCAATCTGTCCATTGCGCAAAAGTTTGCTTCGAGCAAGGACGACCTTGTGCTGGCGATCGCCACCAGCTCGGCGCAAGCGGTCGTGAAGGAGGTCAAGGACAAACCGGTCCTGTTCGCCTCCGTTACCGATCCGGTCGATGCCAAGATCGTTTCCAGCCTGGAGAAGCCGGGCGGCAACGTGACCGGCGTTTCCGACACGAACCCTGAAGCGGTTCAGCGCCTGATGGATTTTATCGCCAAGCATTTCCCGAACATCAAAACGGTAGGACTGGTCATTAACGAAGGGGAGCAGAATGCGGTCGTCATGGCCAAAAACGCCGAAGAATCGCTGGCCAAGCATAACATCAAATTGGTCAAAGCGGCCGTTACCAATACGTCCGAAGTCAAGCAGGCCGCCCAATCTTTGGTCGGACGCGCCGATGCCCTTTTCATTACGCTGGATAATACCGTGGTGAGCGGAGCGGATACGATCATTCAGGTAGCTAACGAAAATCATATTCCATTCTTCTCGAGCGACTACGATACGGTCGAAAAAGGCGCATTCGCGACCGTTGGATTCAAATATTTCGATCACGGTTACGAAGTAGGCAAACTTGCGGCAGACATTTTGAAAAACGGAAAAAATCCGGGAGAGATCCCGGTGAAAAAGCAGGAGAAGCTTGACGTCGTTCTCAATTTGAAGGCTGCCGAGGCGCAAGGGGTGACGGTAACGGAAGAAATGAAGAACGAAGTGCAGGACAAAGAGAACTATATCATCAATAAGTAACGGCACGGATTGGTGTAATAGGGAGTGGCGATGTCCTTCGTCCACTCCCTTCATTGCATACGGGCGGAGTTTGCGCATCCATGGTTGATGCCGCCCGAATCGGTGCGGAAACGACCCGAAGGAGGAACGTCATTATGATCAGTTCGCTGATAGGCGCGGTCGAACTGGGACTGCTTTATGCTTTGCTGGCGCTTGGCGTCTATATTACGTACCGGATCCTCGATTTTCCGGATTTGACCGTTGACGGCAGTTTTACGACAGGGGGCGGCATTGCCGCCGTCATGATTTCCCACGGATATAACGCGTGGCTAAGCTGCATCGTGGCTTTTGCCGGCGGCATCGCGGCAGGGTTATGCACGGGGTTGCTCCATACCAAAGGGAAAATTAACGGGCTGTTGTCCGGGATATTAATGATGATTGCGCTGCATTCCATCAACTTGCGGATCATGGGCAAACCGAACATCGCGATCATCGATGCCGATACCGTGCTTACCTCCGTCAACCCTTGGATCGTGCTGGGGAGCATGCTGATCATCGTGCTGCTGCTCATGAATTGGTTTTTCCGGACGGACGTCGGCCTGGCGCTGCGCGCAACCGGTGACAACGACCGCATGATCCGCAGCTTCGGGGCAAACACGGACACGACCAAAATCATCGGCGTCAGCCTCTCCAACGGCCTTGTGGCGTTGTCCGGCGCCCTGATTGCACAGCAATCCGGATTTGCGGACATCACGATGGGGGTCGGCATGATTGTCGTTGGACTTGCATCGGTGATCATCGGCGAAGCCGTATTCGGAGCCCGAAACATCATTCATGCCACGATATCCGTCGTGCTCGGCGCGATCGTATACCGGATCGTCGTTGCCTTGGCGCTGCGGGTGGAATGGCTCGATGCTTCGGACATGAAGGTCATTACGGCGGTCATCGTCATCGTTGCGCTCGTTTTCCCAACGGCTAGCCGGTCGCTAAAGCAGAAAAAAATGGCCAAAAAGCGTACCGAGGAAATCACGGGGGCCTTATCGAAGGAATTTACGGGAGGTGATCTCCGTGCTTGAATTATCCCATGTTTCCAAGCTGTTTAATCCGGGAACGCCGGACGAAAAAATTGCTTTGCATCACATCAATCTGAAGCTGAATCCCGGCGACTTCGTTACGATCATCGGGAGCAACGGCGCGGGCAAATCGACCTTGATGAACATCATTTCGGGCGTGATGAAACCGGACGCGGGCGCTGTGCGGATCGACGGCCAGGAAATCAGCGGCCTTCCCGAATACCGCCGAAGCCGATGGATCGGCCGCGTCTTCCAGGATCCGATGGCCGGAACGGCGCCGCGAATGACGATTGAGGAAAATTTGGCGATGGCTTACCGGAGGGGGGCGCGGCGAGGGCTGTCGATCGGCATCAACGCAAGCCGCCGCAACAAGTTCCGCGAGTCGCTCGAACGTTTGGGCATCGGACTTGAAAACAGGCTTCGCGCCAAAGTCGGACTGTTGTCCGGCGGGGAGCGGCAGGCGCTCAGCCTGCTGATGGCGACCTTTACCCAGCCGCAAATTTTGCTTCTTGACGAGCATACCGCCGCGCTCGATCCCGCCCGCGCAGAGCTGATTACGCGGTTGACGGATACGATCGTGCGCGAGATGCAGCTGACGACCCTGATGGTCACGCATAATATGGAGCAAGCCATTCGGCTGGGAAATCGGCTGGTCATGATGGATAAGGGGAAGATCATTCTCGATATCGATGAACGGAAGAAAAAGGATCTTACGATCGAGAAGCTGCTTGGCGAATTCGAGCGGATCAGCGGGCACAAGCTGTCGGATGACAGGGTCGTACTGGGCGGATAAACGATTGAAATGACATTGCGAGTGAAACCATTCATGAAAGAAGAACAAAGAGCTGTCGCGACCGGCAGCCGCTTGTTCTTCTTTTTTCGTATTCTCCTTTATGCGGTCAATAAGCTATAAGGAAACATGCTTGTTTGCATAAAGCTAGGTTGCTTTGATGACAGGAATGCATATCTCGCAAAAACCGTCGGCAATCATCTTGCCGGTATATCTTTCCACAGCCGGTTTGTGGTCCATTTGATAACCGCTCTGCTGCAGCGCCGGAAAAATGCCTGCCCATGCCTTTTGTACCTCTTCCGCAGTATGTTCGACTGTGCAGACTGCATATTCTCCGCCGGAAAATTCGCCTTCCTCGATGGAACCATCCAACGCTTGATCCGGGGAAATCACGATGCAAGCATCGTACCTGCAGTCGCCGGGAAGCGTCCTTTCGGGGTGATCCTGTGGAATTCCGAGCAGAATTGCCGATTCGGTCAGCAAATTTTCATCCGCAGCCCATTGTTTTAGCTGTTCCATGGCTTGGGCATTGGCAGGACCATACGGACCAACTTGCCGTACATAGGCCATGCGGTAATTCGGAATGGTTTCGATCTTCATCTTCATGTTTTATTCTCCTTTTCCAATAATTGCGAATCCACCTCGGATGCTATCATGATATAAAAATATATTCATCACCTTTTTTATGCAAAATAATGCCCTTCTTCGAGATCGGCGATTAGTCCGGGCTGCACCGGTTTCCAGCCCAGAAGCTCCTGTGTTGCCTGACTTGCCTGCGCAGTGTTGAACACGCCTGCGATGTCGAATGCCGCAATGGGGCCAAGAAAGCCGAAATGGGCGGCAGCTTCTTCAGGTGTAATACTGACCGTCGGTACGTTCAATTGCTGCCCGATGACCTCGGCGATCTCGCGGAACGGAATGCCTACATCGCCGACTGCAACCATCTGTGAGCCCGCCGGGGCGAATTCCAGCGCCAGTCGGTAGAGAACCGCTGCATCCAGGCGGTGAACCGCCGGCCAGCGGTTCGTTCCATCGCCGATGTAGGCGGAGAAGCCGTTCTCCCGGGCGATGTTGATCAGCTTTGGCACGAATGCCCTATCTCCTTCGCCGTGCACGGTCGGTGCAAGCGTGACGATGGATGCCCGAATACCCCGTTCTGCCATTGCGAGCACTGCATGGTCCACGGTATGTCCATTTTCATGAGGGTGACCTGTGGTAATGAACCGCTTCTCGGAGCCTTCGAGCGCCGCTCCAATGGCTTGGACAGCCCGCAAATCCAGAGCCAGCGCACCTTCAAAGTTGGAAAAATCGTTGGTGGGTGAACTGAACGCCAGATGAATCACGCCGTCCGCAGCCGCGGCGGCGCTGCTTAGAGTATCGAGATCGTCCAGCGTGCCGTACAGCGCTTCAGCTCCCGCCGCCTTTAATTCCGCAGCTTTTTCTTCAGAACGGCAAAGACCCGTTACGGTATGTCCTGCGCCGATCAGTTCCCGGACGACCGCAGAACCAACATACCCTGTTGCTCCTGTAACAAAAACATGCATATTGATATCCTCCTTCATGAGTTGACTGTTTGATCATGTTAAGCATAAACTATGAAGTGAACTCTAGGGCAAGGGGCCCAAAGGAGAAATGATGATGAGAATCCAGGAACTGGCGGACAAGATGGGATTAACGATCCATACGATCCGCTATTATGAAAAGGAAGGATTGCTGGATGATCGGCATGTCCGGCGAGAAAGCAACAATTACCGAAACTATTCTGAAGAGGCTGTCGAGCGGTTGAAGCTCATCAAGAATTTCCAGTCCATCGGCTGTTCGCTGGCCGAACTGAAGGAAGCTTTGCAGGAATGCGACACCAATATGAGTACCAATCTTCAGATTATAGAATGGATTCGCGGCAAGAAAAAGGAGGTCGAAAGCAAGAAGGAAGAATACGACCAAATGCTGGACACCCTTAACAAGATGCTGGAGTACAAGACTCTGCTCATGGACGATCCGCAAAAAGCTCAAGAGATGCAAAGGACTTGGTATGCCAGCTCATCCGATTGAACTGGTGAGAAATGGAGGGTTCGCCGCCATGATCTCATGTGGAGATCCATAAGGCAACCATACTTTACCGCCTCAATTTCTTCCTCTACAACTTCATCCCATTGAAAGTTATCTGGCTTAGAAACAAAAATCGGGTATCGTATTGGTGATGGAATCAGTGAGCTTCGTCATGGCAAAAGTATGACCCAAGAAAAATCAGGGCTGCTTCTTAAGTTTCCGCACAAGCAGTTTCAAATGGGAAAAAGGGACTCCTTGTCCGATACTTCTAACTCCAGTTGAAGATTCGCGATATTTCGCTCACGACTATCCCTGGACATGAATTTTGACAAGATAATAATAGATTCACTGAATTCGGCTTCGTGGATAGAGTTAGAGGTGGGTATAGACTGCTCAACCAGTTGCTACGCTAACGGGCAAATAAAGAATAAAAAACCAGTAGAGCTATTCGTAAATGTCTAGCGCAAAAAATACTAAAGGAACTTTTAATATCATTTTGGAGGTTGGTTTTGACGAGGAAAGAGGAATCTAATTTTTTTTGTTTACTCCCTAACGGGAACGTTAGTTGAATAAATCTTAATGTTGAGCAGGCTATAGCAGCCTGCTCAATTTATTTAATGGCGTTTTTCCCTTTTGCCTTCCGCATGGTAACGCGAGCAAGGCCTAATAAGCCTTTACCAGGCAGAGCCTCCTCGGCTGCACCCTCAATCATTGTGCATAGGAACGACTGGAATAAGAAGCTGAGATTTCATATCTGGTGCATTGTATACAGTAACCGTGTTGTTAAAAATTTGTGCCGGACGGTCTACAGGATCATTATGCGCTGGACCATTTCCTTTGATCGTTAAGCGCAGTCTATAACCCGCTGGAAGATGGAGACTTGTTGGTCGTAACTCAACATCAACCTTGTACATTTGACCGGGTACCAGAGGCTCCGAGCTTGTGTGCACATGATAAGGCTGCCAAGGAGTACTGCGTTCCGGATCAAGGGCACGATGTGAGGCACGTAACCAGCCCACTGTCATGGGAGTTGGTCCTGCTCTGTGATCACGAAGTTCCACAAGTTCTCCATCAGGACCAACTGCATTTAGTACAAGGAAAAGATCGGCATCGGCTGTTGTAGAGGAGATCCACAATGCAGCTGAAACAGGACCAACAATAATCGTATCCTCTGTCATCGCTTGACTATAAACAGTAACCCCATCGCTATCCGCCTTGTAACTTACCTGAGATGCAGTTGCAGGCTCATTTACCTCAATGGAATGGGTGCTAAAGTCAAAATAGTAAGGCCTCCACTCGGTACCGGGGATTGGCCAAGCCGAAGCTTCAGCTGTAACTGAGCTGCCATCCGCTTGTCTAAGGGCTAGTTGAACAAGTGGTTGATCATCCCAGTTATTTTGACTTTCTTTTAAATGATAATCAAAGAAACGCCGCTGCAAGTCAACTGAAGCCTTATCGTCAAATTGCCCTCCAGCATGAATTTCCAACCACTTATCTTTACTGCTAATCTTCTCAAATCCACGGATTGTACCGCGAAGATGCAGATCATGATCGGACCAGTCAGCGCTGGCCAGAACCGGAACGGTGATTTGATCCAATTGAGGGGTACGTACCTTGTAATAGTGTTCATCCTCGAATGGATGAGTACGAATGTCATTTACGATATCCGCGCGATTTCTAGCTAATGTATCAGAGTCAAGTGCTGTATTTCCAGCAATAGGTCTGCTGCTGTGAGGATTAAATCCAGCTTCAGGACCTATGCCGTGTTGTACCGGAAGCGCAAGCTGAGGGTACCAAAAATTCTCCCAAAACTGATACATGATTCCCCCATGGCGAGTTGCATCCCTATACCAGTCGCTCCAGCCGTGCCATACACAAATTGCCGCCAAGTGGGAAGGCTTTTTTGCCGCTACGAGCCATTGTGACATGGCATAGTACGATTTTCCACATAAACCAACACGTCCGTTTGACCAGCTTTGAACTCCGCTCCATTCAATACATGCCGCATAATCTTCAATTTCTCTGGGGCATAATGGGTCTAATCTGCCTGGAGAGCTACCAGAACCTCGGGAATCGACACGCACAACGACGTATCCATGTGGAACCCAATCTGTTGGATTAACAACCTCCCATACGCGATAATCGTCTTCATCAATATCTATGCTTGTATTAGGTACAACGGCATCCGCAAGATCAGCACCAAAAACATCGCCAACCGACTTGTTAGGCGTAGTGTTTACCAGTTGAAATAGCCGGTGTCTAAACCTTTGAATGGGGAGTCCTTTACCATATACACCGTGGCTTAAAATGACAGGGTATTTGCCAGGCGTGGCCGGGCGAAATACATCGGCATATACGATTGCGCCATCGTCCATTTCTATAGGTACATCCCAATCAATTTGCATGGATTCAACAGATTCTAATTCCATTAGGTTAGCTCCTCTCGGATATAAGTCCTCCAAATAATCTATCATTGATAGATTTGGGGTGATTTGATCATAATCTATCACTGATAGATTTGTCAATATGATATAATAAATCACTGAAAGGTTTTAATACGGGGATAAGGAGAATTTTTAAATATGGCAAAGATAAAACGTGAAGATGTTATAGAGGAGGCGCTTGCACTTCTTAAAGAGGGTGGATTAGAGGCGATTACAACTAGGCGTTTGGCACAGAGATTAGGAGTTGAATCAGCATCGCTATATTGGCATGTAAAAGATAAGGCAACGCTGCTTGGGGAGATGGCCTCTGCTATAATCGACAGATACCACACCATTGAGACGCCTCATGACACCGAGCAATGGGAGAAATGGTTTATGGATCATGCATGCAGCCTTAGAAAAGCTTTATTAGCTTATCCAGATGGAGCGATGCTTCATGCCGGCTCAATTCCCACTTTTAATGATCTTGCTAAATTAGCGCCTAAAGTTGAATATCTAGTACGAGCAGGTTTTTCGGAAGAAGAAGCTAAAATGGCCATGCTGACCATGGGCCAATTTACCTTGGGATCTGTAATGGAGGAACAAACACGGAATAAAAGGAGAATATTAACATCATCTCCTTTGGAAAAGGTTAATGAGTCTCAACGGGATGCAGATATGGATACATTAACTTCCGATGTAATGAATACGATTGAGAACGAGGCAGAAAGTGCTTTTGAATTTGGAATACAACTTATTGTTAAGGGATTGAAAAAATAGAGCGGATGCTTGTAGGGAAGTAGTGTTTGTGATCTTCTGTATAGGTAAAAAACCATTACATGAAAATTTCATAAATAAGCAGCCCTTGATCGGTTGATATTATTGTTGAATGATCTAAAATAAGGCACTCTACGTTCCTATCCCTCGCTTCACTTCCCCGGACGAAGCGAAAAAGCTTTTTCCGGTAGGGCAAGGATGGCATGAACAAAAGGGAGCGAAGGGTTCGATTGCATCGCCGCGCATGGATTTCATTTGGAGTGTTATATTGCATGCAAACCAAAAAAACTGCACCTCCATGGCTGCGTCTAACCATTGGGAGTGCAGTTTTTTTAAGAATCTTAATCCGCTTGAACCGCCGATTGCCGTGCCCCCATGCCGGACAGCACAAACGTGGCAATGATGGCGATGAGTACGCCGAGAGCTCCGAACCAGGTAATGGATGCGAGAGAAACGCGGTTAACGATCAGTCCGCCGACTGCCGCGCCGACAGCCATGGAAAGCTGCATCGTGGATTGGTTCAAGCTCAGCATGACGCCCGAGGATTCGGGAACAAGCGAAACGAGGTTAAATTGCTGCGTCGGACCGGAAGACCATGCGGCAAAAGACCAAAGGATCAGCACGGCGAATATCGCAATGACCGACTGTCCGGCGAAGGATAGCAAAATCAACGAAATGACGTGAAGAATCATCCCTGAAACGAGCGTAAAGATAATGCCGCGTTTATCTGCGCTGTAGCCTCCGACTTTCGAGCCAATCAAGCTGGCAATGCCGAACACGAGCAGGGCTGCGCTAATCAATGATTCATTTAAATGCGTTACCTCCAGCAGAAAAGGGGAGATGTAGGTATAGGCGAGCGAATATCCGCCCAGCCAGAAAAACGTGATCCCCAAAGCAACCAAAACCTGAGGTTTTTTTAACAAAGCCAATTGTTTGACCAAAGGGACCGGCTTGTCGCCCTGCATACGTGGAATAACCGCGGCAATGACAAGCATGGCGATAACTCCGAGAATGGCGATGGCCAGAAATACCGCTTTCCAGCCAAAAGCCGAAGCTACCATTCTGCCAAGCGGAACCCCGATAATGAGCGATGCGGTAAAGCCCATCGTAACCGTGGCGATGGAGCTGGCCTGCTTGCCTTGCGGCGCAATTTGGGCGGCGATGCTAAGCGCGGTAACGACGACCATGCCTGCACCTAATGCCATAATAATTCTCGCGGCGATAAAGAGGCCGAAACCAGGCAAAATAAACGTCAGCAAATTGGCTGCAATAAAGAGACCCAACGAATAAAGGAGAAGTTTGCGCCGATCCATTTTGGCTGTCAGCGCCATTAAAATCGGGGTACCGACCGCATAGGCCAGGGAAAAGACGGTAATGAGCTGGCCTGCTGCCGCAACGCTTGTTCCCAACGTCTCTGCGATCCGGTCCAATATCCCGGAAATAATGTATTCGGATGTTCCGACCAAAAAGCTGATCAAGGCTAGAACGTATACTTTCCATGTGCTTTGCAAATGATTCACTCTCCTAATTTACTTAATAACTATATTTCTACAAATATCAAAATATAAACGAAAAAAAATTACTCTAGGAGATATGGGGCGTATCTGGCAGCCACTTCTTTGTCTAAAGTGTAATAGATAAAGGTTCCTTCCTTACGCGAGGTCAGCAATCCGGACTCCGCCATTTGCTTCAAATGATGGGACAACGTAGAGATGGCCACCGTTTGCAGTTTGTCTCCCAGAACGGAACAACATTGGTCGCTTTCTTCTTTGAGAAGCAAGGCGATTTTGAGCCGGGTAGGTTCTCCGAGCGCCTTATAAATTTTAACTGCCTGCTGCTGATCTTTCGTTTCTTTCATGCCGCCCGACCTCCTGCATTTGATTTATATTTCGATATTTGTAGAAATAATGTAGCATGGAGGTTATGGATTTGTAAAGTTTTTTTTGAATAAAATCATGACAAAATTTGCAGATCATTTCATCCGAAAGTTCGGTCTGGTCGTCAAGTGATCGGGGTGCCGTTGTCCGAATCGCAAATTCTTGCGGGTACGCCACGCTCTGCGGAAGGGTTTTTGCTGCTTTTATACAAACGATAAATTGGAGCGGCAAGGATATCTGGACACGAGCTGTCACCGGTTTGTTATGGCGGCCCGAAAGAAACGGTAACATTCGCTGCATGACCGTTCCATTTTTTTGACCTTCTAGTCAAGAATGACTATACTAGATATAGCACAGCTACAGCATTGAAGGAGTCTTAACGATGGATGAACGCGAACTGCTCGTTTTGGGATTGCTGATGACTCAAAGCCAGCACGGGTATCAAATTAACGATTTTATCGAACGCAATTTAGGGCAAGTATCCGATATGAAAAAAGCGACGGCGTATGCCATTCTGAAACGGCTTGACAAGCAGGGATGCGTGAACGTGACGGTCGAGCAGGAAGGAAACCGGCCCCCGCGCCAGATCTATTCGATCACGGAGGAAGGCAAAAAACTGTTTTTCGAACTGCTGCGCGCTTCCCTGATCCATGCCGAAAACACCACGCCTGACGGCAATATCGGGCTGATGTTTATCGATCACTTGTCCCGGGAGGATGCCAAAGCGCTGCTTAAGATCAAGCTGGAGCGAGTGCAGGAACTGATCGAGGCCTGTTCGAAGATTCCGCCGCACGGCGAGGGCATCGGCGTGAATTTGTCTTTCCGCCACCGCCTGGCACTGCTCGAATGCAACAAAAATTTTCTGATCCAAACGCTTGAAGAACTGGAAGCAAAGCAAGGGCATTGATTGAAAACGCCGGGATCCCTGCGTCACGAATTATTTTTTTGCTCCACTTGAAACTCGGACTCATATGCAAACATATAAAAAATTGACCTAATCCGTAATAAGAAATGACTATTTCGGGTCGGGTCTTTTTTTTATGATGTTAGAAGTTAAGCGTTTTCATTTGGTGTCGGGTCGAACGCAAACAAAATCGGCGATCAGCATTCCGTCCTCAGGAACGTCGGTGCCGCTTTGCTTTGCGTACACGCATAAAAAGCGCTTTGCATATGCTTCGAAAGGGGATCTACCATGAAAAAGAATGCATACAAATGGCTGTCGATCATGATGGCGGCGCTGCTGCTTGCGGCCTGGTCGACGGGCTCCCCGGCTACCGCCGCAGCGGGGCCGAAACCGAAGGAGGACCATGCGGTCACGTTTTATCTCGTCCGGCATGGCGAGACTTTGTTTAACGTGCAAGGAAAAATGCAGGGATGGTCCGACTCCCCGCTGACCGAGGAAGGAATCCGCGTCGCCGAAAACTTGGGAAGAGGGTTGAAGGACGTTCCTTTTGCCGCCGCCTACAGCAGCACAAGCGAACGGGCGATGGACACGGCGAACATCGTGCTTGATGGAAGGGCTATTCCGCTGCAGACGGATAAAAATCTTCGGGAATTCCATTACGGTACCTGGGAAGGGCTGAGAGGGGAAGACATTTTAGAGCAGCATCCCGACATGTATACAAATCCGACGGTGTTCAAGCAGGCCGGCGGCGAGACGACCCAAGAGGTGGTCGATCGGCTGAAAGCGGCGCTTCAAACGATCGGACAACAATACGAAAAAACCGGCGGCAATGTCATGATCGTGTCCCACGGCATGGCGACGGTCAACCTGCTCCTTGACCTGGACCCCAATGCATGGGGCGTGAAACCCCTTCCGAATTCCAGCGTAAGCCTCGTTCAGTGGAAAGACGGAAAGCTGACGGTGCTGAAAGCCGGGGATATGAGCTATGCCGAAAAGGGCGAAAAAAAGCTGGAATTTTATTTTGTCCGCCATGGCGAAACGCTCTTTAACACCGAAGGGCTGATGCAGGGATGGTCGGATTCCCCGCTGACGAAAGAAGGGATCGAGGTCGCGGAATATTTGGGAAAAGGCTTGAAGGACATCCCGTTTCTCGCGGCTTACAGCAGTACAAGCGAACGAGCGGTTGACACGGCGCATCTGGTTTTGCAGGGCAGAAACATTCCCCTCATGCTCGACAAACGCCTGAAGGAAGTGAATTTCGGCACATTGGAAGGGGAGAAGTCGGACGACATCCAAACGCAGCATCCGGACATGTTGACGAACCCAAGCTTTTTTAAACCATACGGCGGCGAAAGCACTCAGGAGGTGGTGAACCGCCTTCAAAGTTTCCTCGGCAGCATCGCAAACGCCTATCAAGGCCAAAGCGGCAACATTTTGGTGGTGACCCACGGCATGTCCACCGTGCAGTTGGTCAACGCGCTTGATCCGAAAGCTTGGGGAATGAAGCCGCTTCCGAACTCGAGCGTCACGGTGATCGAATATGCGGACGGCCAGTTCAAGCCCGGGAAAATCGGAGACCGGAGTTACGTGGAAAACGGAAAAAAAGCACTAGCGAACGAAAGCGGAACCTAACAACCGAACAGCATAAAAAGGAGTGGGTCATTTGACCTACTCCTTTTGCTGCGTCATACTGTATAAACAATAAACAAACGCTTTCAACCTGCGAGGTGATCCTTTTGGATTATATATACGAAAATATCCCGTTAGATACCAAGCTGAACATAAACCTCTTCCTCCACCGCGTCAAATACGTCCAGGATCATTGGCACGACAGCCTGGAGCTGTTTTTTGTCCTGAAGGGCAGCGTGGACATGTTTATCCAGCGCAAAAAATACACGCTGCATGAAGAAGACATGATTTTGATCAACAGCAACGAGATTCATTCGATTTTTGCGGACGAGGACAATTTGCTGCTCGTGCTGCAAATCCCGGTTTCTTTTTTTGCCGACCAATTCGAGCCTGCCGAGCAAATGACGTTTCATCTGAAATCGTTTATGTACGGGCCCGAGGAGCAGGAGCGGTTTAACGAAATTCGCATGCTGCTGGCCGAAATGATGTGGGTCTATAATAAGGAGAGTTACGGTTACGAGCTCAAAATGAAATCGCTGCTCTTTGAGCTGATGTACCTGCTCATATGGAAATTCAAGGAGAGCGGGGAAAGCAGCAGCGACCGCATGAGCCCGAAGCATATGGAACGGATGCTGCGAATCACGAATTATATCCAGGAAAACTATATGAAGCCGCTCAATTTGAACGAGCTTGCGGCCCGGGAATACTTATCCGTTCCGTATCTCTCGAATTTCTTCCACAAAAACATGGGGCAGTCCTTTACGAAATACATGAATGAAATCCGGCTGAATCACGCGGTAAAAGACATCGTCTACACGGATCGTTCGATTACGCGGATCGCGATGGACAACGGTTTTCCGAACCTCAAGTCTTTCCATAAGGCTTTTAAAGACGTATACAACATGACGCCCAACCAATACCGCAAGGAGCTGCACGAATCGAAACCGGCGGAACGGATCGCCGGGGGAGGCCAGAAGCTGTCCTCCTATTTGGAGTTTGACCGCGAAAACGCGTACGGCGCCTTGTTTAAATATTTGCCGTCACAGAATCCGGGTTATACGGACAAATCGGCGGATAAAGGGGTCGTCACGCAGGAAATCCATTTGCGGTGGCATGAAAGCGGCAAGCCGCTGAAGCCTTATTGGAGCAAAATATGCACGATCGGCAAGGCCAAAGAAGGCTTATACCAAGAGGCGCAGGCGCATTTGCGGTCGGTTCAGTCGATGATGAAATTCGAATACATCCGGTTTCACGGCCTTTTTGACGACGAGATGATGGTGTACCGCGAGGATGCGCATGGCAGCCCGTCGTTTAACTTTTTTTACGTGGACCAGCTGTTTGATTTTCTCCAAGAGATTGGTTTGAAGCCGTATATCGAATTCGGGTTTATGCCGTCCGATTTGGCCAGCGGAGACAACCATATTTTCTACAAAAAAAGCAACATCACAAAACCGAAAGACTTGTCCAAATGGACCATGCTGATCCGGCGGTTTATGATGCACTGCGAACGCCGATACGGCCTTGAGGCGCTAAAAACATGGAAATATACATGCTGGAACGAACCGGATCTGATACTGTTCTGGAAAGATCCGATCGAGGACTATTATGAGCTGTACGCCGCGACGTATCGGGCCGTCAAAGAATTCGGTCCCCGGTTGCAGTTCGGCGGGCCGGAGATCATATCGGACACGATTCATCAGGAGGGTTGGCTTGAATCCTATTTTGCGTTTTGCCGCCGGGAAAACTGCTTGCCGGATTTCTTTTCGTTCCACAGCTATCCCGCAGGCGTTTTGGGCGAAGACGAGGAAGTCGTGTGGTCGCCGACCAGCCGCTCGAACGATTATTTGGCGGAAACGATCAAGCTGCTGCGGAAAAAGCTGCGGCAGGAGAACATGAAGCCGATGGAGATCTTTATCACCGAATGGAATGCGACCGGAGATCATCGCGACCTGACGAACGACACAGCCTTCAAGGCAGCTTACATCGCCAAAAACGTTGCTGAAAACGCGGACGAAATCGCAGGGCTCGCGTATTGGGCGCTGACCGATCATTTGGAGGAGCTTCCGCCGCCAACCGAAACGTTCCACGGAGGTTTGGGGCTGCTGACCAATAACGGAATCAAAAAGCCCGGGTATTATGCGTACCAGCTTCTCAGCCGGCTCGGAAGCGAGCTCCACGACCGCGGCAGCGGATATTTCGCAACCAAACGCGGCGATAGTTACCAGCTGCTTTTGTACCACTACTGCCATTTTGACAAACTTTATGAACAAAGCGAGTCGCTTGGCATCGATTCGCACCGCCGTTACCACGTCTTTCAAGACATGAACGATCTGGAAATGAGCTTCACGTGCGAAGGGATTCCGCCGGGCACTTATGAAATGCGGAGCATCCAAATCAGCCGCGAGCACGGCAGCGCTTACGACGCTTGGCTCGCGATGGGCGCGCCCAAGGAATTGACGCCGGATCTGGTGGAATATTTGAACCAAATGGCCGTTCCGCTGCAGGAATGCAAAATCGTGGATATTTCGGAGCCCGTGGCCGTGTTTAAGCATACGCTGGCGCCGCATGAAGTTCGTTTGTACGAGCTGAAGCCTGTTCGTTATTGGCCGCAAGAAAATTGAATGCATTCGTGGTTTTGGTTGAAGCACTTTCGGCGTGTGCCGGAGGTGCCTTTTTTATTTTTTATTTGAAAGCGTTTTATCACGAAGGATACATATCTAAAAAAGTGACATGTTTTATGTTAACAATCGGAAGGTTCGTCCCTTCGCGCTTCTTTATAATCAATTCATGAAAGTGCTTCCATGAACGGGACGCTGCCCTCGCAGTGCGAAGCATGACCATCATTATATGAACGTTGGAGGGATTCTCATGAAGCGCGAAGTTTCATGGAAAGAACGGATTAGCTACGGGCTTGGAGATACGGCTTCCAATCTGATTTTCCAAATGATAACGCTTTATCTTATGTTCTTCTATACCGATGTGTACGGACTCAACGTGGCCGCCGTAGGAACGCTGTTCCTGGTAGCCCGCGTCATCGACGCCTTCGACAGTCCCGTGATCGGGATACTGATCGACCGGACGAACACGAAATGGGGGAAATCCAGACCGTACTTTTTATGGTTGTCGATTCCGTTTGCCGTCGTTGCGATTTTGACGTTTATGACGCCTGATTTCGGCGATACCGGCAAATTGGTCTATGCTTACGTGACGTATATTTTGTTAGGCATTCTTTATGCCGGAATCAACCTGCCGCTGACTTCGCTCTTGCCAAGCTTGACGAGCGATTCGCAGGAACGCACGGTCGTGAACTCGGTCCGGATGATTTTCGGGCAAATCGGCGGATTGGTCGTCAGCATCGGCGCGCTGAAGTTCGTTGACCTGCTCGGCAAAGGCAACCAGCAGAAGGGTTTCACGTTGACGATGATTCTGTTTGCTGCCGTTGCGGTCGTCTTGTTTTTCATTACGTTCGCCAATACCCGCGAGCGGGTACAAACGGCAGGGGGAAGCAAACCGGTCCCGTTTAAGGAAGGCGTAAAAGCGGTTAAAGGCAACTTGCCTTGGTGGCTGCTCCTGGTCATCAACGTATTTATGTGGCTTTCGATCACCGGCAAAGGGCAGTCGACGATTTACTTCTTTAAATACAACCTGAACAGTGAAAACCTGATTCCGCTCGTGAACGGCCTGAACATTCTGATGCTTGGCGGAATGGCGGTCGCGCCGCTGCTGACGAAACGCCTCGGCAAAACGAAAACCGCGATTCTTGGGCTATGCGTGGCCGCTGTGGGACAGCTCATTACGTTTGCCGCAGCCCAGATGGCGTCGATCCCGCTGATCGTGGTCAGCGTAATCATTGGCAACCTGGGTCTTGGATTTACCGCAGGCATCATGTTTGCGATGCTCGCGGATACCGTCGACTACGGCGAATGGAAGTCCGGCGTGCGGGCCCAAGGGCTGCTTACGGCCGCAGGCGCTTTTGGCGTCAAGTTCGGCATGGGAATCGGCGGCGCGCTTGCCGCCTGGATATTGGACATCGGGAAATACGTGCCGAACCAAACCCAAACCGGCTCCGCGCTTTCGGCGATCCAATTCAATTTCGTGTGGCTGCCGCTCATCTGTTTCGTCGCATCGATCATTCTGTTTATGTTCTATAAAATCGATAAAGTCGAAAAGACGATGGTGGCCGATCTCGAGACGAAACGGCAAGTCAGCGGCAATGCCGCAACCATTCAAGCTTAGATATCGTTCGTTCGCACAAAAAGACCCTGCTCCCGCAAGCGATTTAGGACGCTTTCGGACAGGGTCTTTTTTATTTCGGGAAAAGAAGCCGGTCATATCTCCTTAAATGCGGTTTATGGCTGACTCAACCTTAATGGATCAGCTTGCTCTCTTTGGCTTTTTTGACGAGTCCGGCGGAGATCTGGTTAATGATGCCTTTAAGCGCCAAGCCGACCACCAGCGTGACGGCGGCGTAAATGCACATGATCAGCAGGTCGCCCCGCACGATGGGCCATATGATTCCGCCGACGGCTTCCCGCATCATGCTGATCCCGTACGTAAACGGCAGGAACGGATGAATCGCCCGGAAAAAAGCCGGGGTGGTCTGAATCGGGAAGGTTCCGCCGGAACCTGCAAGCTGGAGGACCAGCAGCACGATCGCCAGCGCTTTGCCAACGTTGCCGAATACGGAAACGAGGGTATACACCATGAGCATAAACACGGCGCTGTTCACCATGCCGAACACGATAAACCATGGTTTGTCCACCACGTAGGTACCGAGAAGGTACATATCGCCGGCCGTGACCAGAACGGATTGCAGCAGGGCAATCGTCAGGAAGGTCAAAAACCGGCCGAAATACACTTCGTAGTTTCGATACGGATGGTCCCCGTGGACCTCCGTCGTAACGAGGGAAACGAGCAGCGTGGCTCCGACCCATAACGCAAGCGTGCTGAAGAACGGAGACATCGCCGATCCGTAATTCGGAATCGGATACAGCTTGTTTTCCTTCAGGACGACCGGTTCGGCAAAAAACTGGCTTTCCAGCTGGAAATTATTCTTTAGGAGGCCGATGACTTCCTGCAGATTGCCTTTGCTTTCGAAATCCCTCATTTTATTGGCCAGCTCGGTGATCTTTTTTTCGACCGTCGGCAGTTCCTTTTTGATCTTGGCCAGTCCTTGGGTGCCGATTGCCAATCCTTTGGATGCGTCGTTTAATATTTTTTTCACGTCCGGCACGCTCTTCAGCGCGTCGTTTAGCGTGCTGCGCGCCTTTTCCGCCGTTTGCCGCGCCTGGTTCACCCCGCCGAGAATGGCCGGCTGGATTTCGCTGTCGTATCTGTCCAGGATGTTGCCGAGAAGCTCCGAGGCGTCCCCGGACACCTTGCCCAGCCGGTCGACCAGATCGGAAGCGGGTTTTTCGCCTTTTTTCACGGCGCTGCTGATACTGCTGACGAGCGTCTGCTGCTGCTTCATTTTATCCTGCACCTGCTTCAGGCGGGAGCTGACGAACCCGAGTTTGTTCCCGGCAACTTTATTCAGCTGGTCAAACCATGCGATGAGCTGGGATTGAACCTTTAACCCGATATCGAGCCTGGAAGCGACATGATCAAGCATGTCGGTGACGACGGACGGGTCCACGTTCGGGTCCTTCAAGGCGGAGGCCAATTGCTGCGTCGAGATGGCGGTTTGCTGCAGCAAAAGCAGGTCCTGTTTGACGTTCGGAGCAATATCTTTGGCCGCCCCCGAAGCTTTGGTCATGAAGGTATCCAGACCGGACGCGAAACGCTGGCCTTTTTCCGCGATTTCGGTGACGACAGGGAGATTGCTTTGAGCCTTTTTGACGAGTTTATCGGTGGTTTGGACGTCATTCATGGCGGTGTTGACGACGCGATTGATCTCCGGAAAATCTTTTTCCAGCTTAAAAATCAGCGTCCGCACTCTTTCGATCGTCGGCAGCTGTTCCTGCAGCTCGATGCCGAGCTGGTTAAAGATTTTAAAAATGGTGCCGTTGGCCGTTTGAACGAAGTTTCTGCTCACTTCCTGAATGATGCCGCTGGCTCCCGACGAGGCGATTTTCGGGGATACGGCGTTTATTTTTTCGTTGACGTAATATAAAATTTCGGCTTTGGTGGGTTGATCGGAGAGGACGGTGGCGATCGTCGCCGAGAAGTTGTCCGGAATGACGATGCTCGCGTAATAGTCCCCGTGTTTGACGCCCCGCATCGCATCGGCTTCGCTGACGAAACGCCAGCCGAGCTTGTGGTTGTCTTTCAGGGAATTGACGACTTCGTTGCCGAGGTTGATGGGCGTGCCCCTCAAAGTGGTTCCTTTGTCGTTGTTCGCGACGGCGATGGCGATATCGCCGGTGTTGCCGTACGGGTCCCAGGAAGCCTTGATGTTAAACCACGCATACAAAGACGGCAGCATGGCCAATCCAAGAATGATGACCAATGCCGCCCAGTTGGTGACGATATTTCGGATATCCCTGCCATAAATAAGTGCAATGTTTTTCATGAAGTCGCATACCTCGCCTATGGAACGGTTTTTGTTAGTATTTGTCGCTTTACCCTATGTTAACCGCTCGAGGCGAAAATGAAAACATTACCAATCCATTCTGCGAATCAGCGAGGTAATGTGGGCGAGATGATGGCGTCCATGCCATGCATACAAACCGAGATGGCGGTCAAGCGTCGTGCTTCCGTTCACAGGGTGTATGTACGAGCGCTGCCAATCGTCTTCCTTCATGTTTTTGAGCATGAGGACCATGCGCGCGTGAACGCCCTCCAATATTCGAAGCGAAACCTCCGGTGCCGGAACGGTGGAATCCACGAGTTCGGCCCAAAGATTCTCCTCGTAGGGCTTGATCGTCGGCTCATCTTCGGTGAGCGCGAGCTTAATGCGCAGCATCGCGTTCATATGGCTGTCGGCCAAATGATGCACCACTTGGCGAACGGTCCACCCGCCCGGGCGATAGGGAGTATCTAATTGCTCATCCGTAAGCCCTCTAACGGCATCCCTGACCTGGCCCGGAAGCGCGCGGAGCTGGTCGATCCAATAACTGCGTTCGGCAGGACTGATTGCCTCGGACGGCGCAAATTCCCCGATTGGATAACGTAAATCCGAATTCATAACATGTACCTCCCCAAATGGAATGTCTGATCCTTTTACACCTGAAGCCTTTCTAATTTAATATATGTCGCTTCTTCCGTAAAACGATATTTTCCACAACTTTAACATAACTTTGCGCGAATCTGCAGCATTTTTTTGCGGGCAAGACCGAACGATTGGGCGTTTCAAAGCGTATAGAAAGTAACGAGACAAGGGGGAAGCGATATTGGGACTCCAGAACATATCCGAAGAGCAAGCCCGTTCGATATATAACGACCACTCGCCTTATGTGTACGGTATCGCGCTGATGCTGACAAGGTCGACCGCGACGGCTGACGACATCATGCAGGAGACGTTTTTGCGGGCGTTTTTAAAATTCGATCAATACGACCCCTCAAGACCTTTAAGGCCCTGGTTATACCGGATTACCGCCAATTTGGCCAAAAGCGCCGTGCGCAGGCAAAGACGGCTGTTTTTTCAAGAGAGTCTTCCTGAGACCGGCGATGAATGTCTGTTGGAAGAACGTATCCTGAAAAACGAAAACGATCGGGAACTTTGGCATTCCGTCAACCAGCTTTCGGCCAAAAGGAGGGAAGTGATCATTTTGCATTATTATGCAGAGATGTCGCTGCCAGAGGTGGCGGAAGCGCTACAGATTCCCGAAGGGACATGCAAATCGAGACTTCATGAAGCGTTAAAGCAATTAAGGCGGAGCCATGCTTTGGGGTGGCAAAAGGTTCGATGCAAGGAGGAGATGCAATGAGCCCGAATCATGATTCGTCGCATGTTGGACGCAACGTAACCGAACAAGACCTATCCGTGCGGAAACATGCCGGGAGAATAATGAGCAACTGGGGGCGTCATGCACCCACGGCGCCTTTTGAAGAGGTATGGAACCGTTATTTGTCGGCCGCAGAACGTACCCGGCGGAAGAATAAAATCCGGAGGAGGTGGAGGGCCGCTGCTTCGTCTTTCTTCGTATTGATATTGTTAGGAGGAGCTGTATTATTTTTCTCGCCGGAAGTCAGGGCGGCTTTGTCCAGGTTTCCTTTCATGAAGATGCTGCTGGCCGACGGCGGGTTTGAGGAACAAGGCTTGTCGAAAATCGAAAAAGAAAGTCTAGGCGTGCACGTCGATGCATCGGTCATCGACCGCAATATCCGGTTTACGATGGACGAGGTTTTTTATGACGGGGTTCAAATCGTTTTGAATTATGACGTGGAATATTTGGACGAAAAGAAAAAAATCGATGAAAAAGATGTTGCGGTTTATTATGATCTGGACTTTGTCGGGGCAGAGCCAACGACAATGAGCACGCACAAATTCACTCAACTGAACGACCATGCTTTTATCGGAAGCACGCTTATCAATGCTTATCAATATTTGGACGGCTACAAGCTGCACATGAACATCTCGCAGATTGGCCAAGTCAAGGGCGATTGGTCCGTGACCGTTCCATTGTCCGTGTCGAAGACGAGTACGGCTACCAAAGTCTTTTTCCCGAATCAAACCGTGGAGGCAAACGGCACGAAACGAACGGTCGAACGCATCACGTTCACGCCGGTATCGACGCAGATTGCCATTCGTACTGGCGAATACCAAGAACATGATATTTCGTATAGGCTGCGAGACGATCTTCAAACCGATTTTGCAACGGCAGGAGGCATGGGGGGACATTATGAAATTATCGGCAATTTCGGACCGCTGTCCGCCATCAATCCGCATCCAAAATATGTGGAAGTATTGTTCAACGACCCATCCGAAAAAGCTGAAAATTTCATTCAACGTGAGGATGAAGCACCCTTGAATAAATCATTTCCAATCGTGCTGAAGGGTACAAACGGCGGGAAGGTAACCGTTACCCGCGTGGATTATAAGGATGAAGGAACGATCCTTACTTACGAAGCGAGCGATGCCGATAATCAAAGACCCGCATTGCGTTTAATCGATTCCGAAGAAAAGGAACATTACAGCATCGGCCAGCCGGTAAGAATCTCAAAAGAACGGTTTGAATTTCAAATGAAATTCCCCAAACTGGAAATCGGCTCGTTGAAGCAAATCAAAATGACTGCGTACGATTACAAGCCGGGATACAAGCCGCCCCCTCCGACAACGATAAGGGTGCCGCTTGATTGGTCCAGCCCTTAATAAAGGACGGCAAATCCGATGAATCATCCGGCGAAAAAAAACAAAGGACATGGCAAGCATCAAAGGTGCTGATCAATGCCATGTCCTTTTTTTGGGATTCCAGGTTTCCGTCGTTCTAACCCGAATGAGCTCCTCTCAAGGAATATTGTACTGCGCGAGCTCGGAGACGGTCACGAAGCGGTACCCTCTCTTTTTCAATTCGGGCAAAATTTCTTTTAACGCGTCAACCGTTTGCGATTTTCCTTCGACGTGGTCATGCATAAGCACGATGTCGCCGTTGCGGGCGTTGCCGAGCACTTTGTTTACGATTTTTTTGACCCCCGGGCGGTTCCAGTCCCACGTATCCTGATGCCATGACCACATGACCACCAAGTACCCGTTCTTTTTGCAGGTTTCGATCAGCCGGTCGCTATAGTAACCGCCAGGCGGGCGGAACAGGTACGGCCTTTTTCCCGTCGAATTGAAAATGGCTTCCTGGGTGCGCCGCAGTTGGCTTGCGATCGTTTCCGCGGAGCTTCCGCGGTTGAAATAGGCATGATCGTACGTATGGTTCCCCAGTTCATGGCCTTCGGCCACCTCCCTGCGGGCCAGTTCGGGATGTTTTTCGACTTGCTTGCCGACGACAAAAAAAGTGGCTTTGGCATTGTACTGTTTCAGCAAGTCCAGAATATGCGTCGTCTCCTCCGGATCCGGCCCATCGTCAAAAGTGAGGGCGATAACCTTTTCCCTGTTCGGGATTTCCCAGACGACATCTCCGCGTTGTTCGTAATATTCCCGTCCTTTATTCCCGGAAGGGGCTGCGGCCGCCGGAGCGAGAATTCCGGTCGTCAAGACGGCGGCACAGGCCGTCAGCAGAACCCTCCGCATGTAAATTTGCATGGTTTCAACCCCTATATGTAATGGTATGCATGACCCGTTCGTAAAGTCGGTAGGTAGTATGCGACAGGGGGAATGCAAACATGCATGGCCCATTGGGGTCAGGCATTTTTCCCGGCTTCATGCTACAATATTTTGAAAAAGCCTTTTTGGGAGGGCACGATGTCTTATACGCAAATCAAGTGGATGATTTTGATCGTTCCGACGCTGACGGTCGGACTGTGGGAATATGTGCGTCATACGCTTTTAATGCCTTATTTATCGATGGAGGCGGGGAATTTTCTGACTCCGGTCATCGTGTTTTTGATCAGCATGACGCTGCTCAGTCAGCTATTTCATCGGCTGGAGCAGGTCCAGGAGGAGCTCAACAAGGAGCGGGCGGAAAACGCGGCGCTGGCGGCGAGAGATTCGCTGGCACGGGAACTGCATGACGGCATCGCGCAGTCGCTGTTTCTTTTGTCCGTCAAAATGGATCGCGCGGAAGCGCGGCAGCAGGGGCTCGCGGCGCAAGCCGAGTTCAAGGAAATGCGCAAGCTGGTGCACGAGGTGAACCGTTACGTCAGGCAAGCGATAGCGAACCTGCGCTTTCAGGCGAACGCCGACGAACAGGAGATCGAGGATTCCATGAAATCGCGGATCGAGCATACGGCCAAGGAAACGTTCATCCATCCGTCGATTCAATGGGACATTCCGGACCAGCTTTTTACCGCCAAAGAAAAGGTGGAACTGCTCGCCTGCATCCGCGAAGCGCTGCTGAACGTACGGAAACATGCCCATGCGGATCTGGTGACGGTGACCGGCAGCGGAGACGCGAACGCTTGGGTGGTGCGGATCGACGATAACGGCAGGGGAACCATCCTGGATCCTTTTCAGATGAAAGACCGGTACGGGCTGCGGATCATGAAGGAACGGGCGCAAGAACTGAAATGGCAGGTCGATTTTATCCCGCTTTCCCAAGGAAGCCGGGTCGAGATCAGAAAAGGGGATGAGAGATCATGAATACGTATCGCGTATTGATCGCGGACGATTCCGCGCATGCGCGCGAAGCGGTCAACGAGATTTTGTCCGCGGACGAAACGTTTGAGGTGGTGGGACTGGCCACGAGCGGGGAAGAGGCAATCGTCATGACCGAAAGCCAGATGCCCGACCTGATCCTGATGGACATCCAGATGCAGGGAATCGGAGGGCTCGAAGCGACAAGGCAGATCAAACTTCGGTTCCCGTACGTTAAAATCGTGATCATTACCGTGTCCGATGATGCATCGCATTTGTTCGAAGCGCTGAAGCAGGGGGCGCAGGGATATTTGCTGAAAAACTTGTCGCCTTCGACCTGGATCGAATATTTGCATGCGATTATGAGCGACGAAGCGCCGCTGAGCCGGGAGCTGGCCACGCAAATTTTGCGCGAGTTCCCTTTGGCGGCAAAAAGCCCGGAATATCACGAGACGCTGACCAACAGGGAACGCGAAATATTGAACTGGGTAGCATCGGGATTGACCAACAAAGAGATTGCCGCAGAGCTGCATATTTCGGACCAGACCGTAAAAAACCATTTGAAAAACATTTTGCAAAAGCTTCATTTGGAAAACCGGGTCCAACTGACGCGTTATGCGATCGAAAAAGGGCTCGTCGGCCGAAAGCCGGGGCTGTTTACAAAACTTTGGAAGGAATGAACCCATTCCGACCCGATCTTCCGCGTAAAGGATGGAGAGCGAACGGCTTTCCATCTTTTTTTGCGATTGGATGAATTTACCCACGATTGGGAAAGATATGCTCATCAAATACCAGGGGTGACTGGAAAGATGTCCGGGAACACCTTTATCGGGAAAAAGAGGAAACCAAGCCGCAAGCCGGAAGAGGAATTAACGCCATCCGGCATGACCCAAAGCGAAAGGCTTTCTCCCCTCCTCCGGAGCAATCTTCAAAAGCTTCAGGCCGACATGGGCGAAAGCGTGGATTTGGTCATTCGGGACGTGGAATCGGTGCGTCCGAAGCTGAACATGGCGTTTGCCTACATCGACGGGTTGGTCGATTCGACCGCCGTTTCGGAATTCACCATTCAAACCGTATTGGACGAGTCGAGCGGTTGGGCCGGTGACGAGCGCCTTGACATCGGGGAGCTGTGCAGGGCATTTAAGCATAAAACGCTATCGGTCGGCGAAATCAGCAAAGCTGCCGAATGGAGCGACGTGTATCTGAAGCTTCTTTCGGGCGATACGGTCCTTTTTATCGACGGAAGCGCGGAAGTCATCATTGCGGGTACACGGGGCGGCGAAAAAAGAGCCGTTACCGAACCTTCCACGCAAACGGTGATCCGCGGGCCGCGCGAAGGTTTCACGGAATCGATCCGTACCAACACGGCGCTGCTGCGCAGAAAAATCAAAAGCCCGAATCTATGGCTGGAAGCCGTCCGGATCGGCGAGGTCACGCATACCGAAGTGGCGATCATGTATCTGAAAGGCACCGCATCGGAGGAAATCGTGGACGAGGTACGGAAGCGGCTTTCCCACATTAAAATCGACGGCGTGCTGGAATCGGGATATATCGAAGAAATGATCGAGGATACGAACGTGACCGTGTTTCCGACGATTTTCCACAGCGAAAGGCCCGATGTCATCGCCGCCAACCTGCTGGAGGGCCGGGTGGCGATTTTGGTCGACGGGACGCCCTTTTCGCTGGTCGTTCCAAGCACCTTCAACATGTACTTCCAAGCGGCGGAAGATTATTATACCCGCTTCGACGCGGGCAGCCTCATTCGGATGCTGCGTTACATTTCTTTTGTTATCGCGCTTCTGATGCCCTCCCTGTACGTGGCGATCATCACGTTCCATCAGGAGATGATTCCGACCCCTTGGCTGTTAAAGCTGGCGATTCAGAGGGAAGGCGTTCCGTTTCCGGCGTTCGTGGAGGCGATCATTATGGAAACCGTATTCGAAATTTTGCGTGAAGCGGGGGTTCGCATGCCCCGCAGCGTCGGCAACACCATTTCGATCGTAGGGGGCCTTGTCATCGGGCAGGCTGCCGTTCAGGCAGGCATCGTTTCTCCCGCCGTCGTCATCGTCGTTTCCATTACTGCCATCGCCAGTTTCGTATCCCCGGCGTACGATCTGGGCATCAGCGTAAGGCTGCTGCGTTTTTTGTTTTTGTTCGCTTCGTCGTTTATCGGGATCTTCGGGATGGCCACCTTGCTTCTCGTTTTGCTGCTGCATCTATGCAGCCTCAAATCCTTTAACGTCCCATACATGGCGCCTTACGGCCCAACGATTTTGTCCGATCTTAAGGATACGCTGGTTCGCGTGCCGATGAAGCTGATGAAGACCCGGCCCAAGCTTTTGGGCAAAAACAATCCCAATCGCATCCCGGTGCCGGCCCCCAAGGCCGAGGATCCGGCGGCCGGAGCGGTGGGAGGGTCCCTTACCGGAGCCGAAGCAACGGGCACGAATTCCGGAAGCCAAAACCAGTGAAAGGAGAGATTCCGAACCATGCTGCGGAGATGTATGCTGATAGCGGCTTCCGTTTTGTTGGCGCTGCCGCTTGGCGGCTGTTGGGACAGCAAATATTTGGATAATCTCTCCATCGTCGTCGGCATCGGCGTCGATCAAGATCCGAAAAACGAAAAGAACCTTCGGGTCACGCTGCAAACGGTCATTCCGAATCAGGTTTCGGATTCCCAAAGCGGGTCGGGGAAGGAAGGCATACCTGTGATCAACTATGTCGGGACGGGCGAAACGTTGATCGATTGTTTTTTGAGCGCCCATCATTACGCCCCCCGCAGGCTCTATTTCTCCCATAATCAAATCATGGTCATCGGCGAAAGGCTTGCCCGAAAAGGAGTTTCGGATATATTCGATCTTATCGACCGCGATATGGAGATCAGGACCGATTTCGATGTGATGGTGGCGAAAAACGGGACGGCGGAGGATGTTTTAAAAACCGTGACATCGATGGAGAAAATTCCGACGAACCAAATTTACGGCATGATTAGAACGATGCAGCAAAGGGTCGGAAATCTGTATTCGGTAAAAATCAAGGATTTTATCGAATCCATCAAAAGCGTCAAAAACGATCCCGCCATCCCGAGCATCGAGCTGATCGGAAATGCCGACCAGGCGCAAAGAAAGTCGAATGTCGACCGGATCGAGCCGGAGAATATGCTGCGCATGGATTCGATGGCCGTTTTTCATGGCGGGAAATTGGTGGGGTACTTGAGCGACGAGCAGTCCATCGGATTTAGTTTGGTCAAAAACAAACTCAAACGGATGAACGTCTTTGTGCAAGTCGGCGAAAATGAAAAAATCACCGTGACCCATTTGCAGAGCAAAGCGAAGATGAAGGCGATTTTTTACCGGAACAGGCCCGCGGTTCTCATTGAGGTTAACCACCAATCCCTTATTATGGACAATACAAGCAGACGTATTCAACTGAAGGACGAAAAGGAAATTCGCTGGGTGGAACGGCAAGCCGAAAAAAACGAGCAAAAACAAATTTTGGGCAGCTTATCGAGGCTTCAAGAATTGAACAGCGACGCCGCCGGCTTCGGGAGATGCGTGTATCAAAAGAGTCCGAAATACTGGAAAAGAAATAAAGAAAAGTGGGATTCGATCTATCCGGAACTGTCCATCGTCGTTCAGGTGCGAACGAAGATTTTGGGAACGGGCGTCCGGATCAGAAGTTATATCGGGGAAGAGCGGGGGACGTAGCCATATCGCCCAAACTGGAGGTGCATCAGATGAAATCGTGGATCGTTGTCTTCGTGTTGGCCCTGCTCGCCGGCGGGGGGCAATGGGGCTACTTGATACGGAACGGCAAAGCGGCCGATATCGCCGTATCGTCGGTGTTTATCGTTCTCGGGACGGTTCTGTATTTGATGGTGTTGTTTAACGCTCCGATTCCTACGCTGACCCATTTGATCGAATGGGCGACAGGACCGTTTTACAGGCCCATAGCCCGCTGGGTCTTGAGAGGGGCGCCGCATGGATAAGGCAAAAATAACGTCGGCGCAGTTCGCGATCCTTACCTATATGTACCTGTTGGGTACGGCGGCCATCATGCAGCCCCATACGATTGCCAGCATCGCCGGCACCGACGAGTGGTTTACGATGCTGTTGTCCATCTTCGTTCAGCTCGGGATCGGATGGCTTTACATGACGCTCGCATTCAAATATCCGAATGAAACCATCATCGAGTACAGCCGGCATCTGCTCGGGAAATGGGCCGGATGGCTTCTGGGGTTTTCCTATTTCGTTTTTTTCCTCGTCCTGGATGCCTACATCCTTCGCGTGGTCAGCGGGTTTCTGGGTGCATCGATATTGCCGAGAACGCCTTCGGACGTGCTTCGGATCACGTTTCTGATACCGGTGGCCTACGGCGTGTTTTTAGGGCTTGGCGTGATCGGCAGAACGACGCAGATATTGTTGCCGTTTACAGTGTTTATCATCATCCTGTCGGCCATTTTGCTCCTCCCGCAGATACATGCCGACAATTTGCTCCCGATGTTTCCCGACGGGATCATGGCGCCGATCAAAGGTTTGTATCCGCTTATCGGGTTTCCGATCGAGGAAACGTTCGTTTTATTGATGCTGGTCCGGTTTGTCGTGGACAAGGAGAAAACGAAAAAATATTTTTATATCGCTTCCGCGGCCGGACCGGCGACGATCATGCTGATTACCCTGCTGACCATCATGGTTCTCGGCATTGAAGTGATCGTGCGGGCGCCTTATGTCGTATACGATTTGGTGAAGGAGATCCGGATCGAGAGAATTTTCGACCGCGTCGAGGCGATTATGGGGATCGTTTGGATGAGCACGACGTTCGTCAAGGTCACGCTTACTTTCTACGCGGCTACGATAGCGGCGGTCCAATTGTTTAAGCTCGTTTCTTATAAGCATGTCATCATTCCGTGTTTGTTTTTGCTGCTGCCGATGACGCATTGGGTGATCGACAATACGGTGGAGCTTGAAGATTTTTTGACCGACGCGTTTACGGTCGTGATGTTTTTTCCGGGCGTCTTCTTTCCTGCGCTGCTGTTGATCGTTAGCCGTTTCAAGGAAGGTAAAAACAGAAGTCCGGAGGCACGCGAAGCGAAGCGCCAGGCCGGGCGGATACGGGAGCAGCTTGAAGATGGGGAACCGGAAGCGGGTCCAGCAAACCATGGGAACAAAGAGCGCAAAAATCAGGCGCCCGAGCAGGAGCCGGGGGATAGCGGAAATGCAAAAAGCCCGTTGACCGAATAACGGTTTGCCGGGCTTTTTGCTGGCGGGAACGAAAATGGTTTCCGTCACCCGATGATGATCTGTCCCTCCGGGTAATTGTACAAATCTTTTTTGCGTTCGCGGGACAACGCATAAATCAGCGTCAACGGTCCGAGCCGCCCGAAATACATCAGGCAGATGATCCATACCTTGCCGAGCGGGGACAGGTGCGTCGTCATGCCCATGGACAGTCCGGTCGTTCCGAAGGCGGAGGTGGATTCGAACAATATCGTCAGAAAATCCTGTTCCTCCGTGACGGACAAGAGCATGGAAAACAAAATAATGATCAGCAGCGACAGCAGCGTCAGCGTGATCGCTTTGTACACGACGTCCTTGGCGATTCTTTTGCGGAACAAAACCACGTCCGGACGTCCGCGCATCATGGCATGCACCGCCCCGAGCAGAAGCACGAAGGTCGTGATCTTGATCCCGCCGCCCGTGGAGCCCGGCGCCGCCCCCGCAAACATAAGCAGGATCAGCATGAATTGGGTCGATTGCCGCAGCGATCCGATATCAAGCGTGGCGACCCCGCCGGACCTCGTCGTCACCGACTGGAACAGAGATGCCAGAAACTTGCCACCCGCGTGCAGCGGTTTAAGGGTGTTCGGATTGCTGAACTCCGTCACGAAAATGACCAGCGTGCCGATGACGACCAGGCAAAGCGTCGCGGTAAGGACGACTTTGCTGTGCAGCGAAAGCTTGCGCGCCTTCGGAAATTCGATCAGATCCGAAAGAACGATGAAACCGATGCCCCCAAGGAAAATCAAAGCCATCATCACGATGTTGACCATAGGATCGTTAACGAACGGCACCATGCCGCTAAACGGTCCATTGACCGTCCCCATCAGGTCGAAACCGGCGTTATTGAACATGGAAACACTGTGGAAAATGCCGAAATATGCGGCTTGTCCCACGGGCAAATGAAGCGAAAAGAAAAAATGGATTCCCAAGAGCAGCGCTCCCGCCAGTTCCACCAGCACCGAATACAACGTGACCTTTTTGACGAGGCGGACGACGCCATTGATCGTACCGTGGTTCAAAGCCTCCTGCAAAATCAGCCTTTCGCGCAGGGAGATGCGCTTGTTGAGCGCCAGGGCGATGATCGTCGCCATCGTCATGAAGCCGATGCCGCCGATTTGCACCAACACGATCAAGACGATTTGTCCGAATAGGGACAGGGCGGTCCCGATATCCAGCACCGTGAGTCCCGTTACGCACGTGGCGGAAGTTGCGGTGAAAAGGGCGTTCAGAAACGGAATGCGGACGCCGGTTGCCGACGATACGGGCAAGGACAGCAGGAAGGCTCCGAGCGTGATGATGAGCAGGAAGCCGACGACCAAAATTTTGGGCGGCGTCAGCATGTTTTTCGTAACTTTTTTGGTTCTAACGGATGGAATGGCACGTCACCTTCTTTAAAGCATTGCGTTCTTCCTATTGTACCCTATTCCGTGCCGAAAGTCTTCGCCGAAGAACGAATCACGAGCTCCGAAGGCAAAATGAGCTTTCTTGGTTCCGGTACCGCGCTGCCTTGAATCCGTTCGACCAGGAGCTGGATGCCCATGGCGCCGAACTGGTATGCGGGCTGGGCGGCCACCGTCAGGAACGGGTCCAGCGCGGAAGACAGGTCGAGATCGTCGAAACATACGACGGACATGTCCTCCGGGACGCGGATACCGCGTTTCCGCAAGGCGTTGATGACGCCGACCGCCAGGAAATTGTTCGCCGCGAAAATGGCCGTCGGCGGGGACGGATGGGACAGCAAACGTTCAAGCTGATCTTCGTCTCTATACTCGCGGTAGCTTTTGTGGACGACCAGTTCGTCGTCAAGGGCGATGCCGCGCAGCCGCAGCGCTTCGGCATAACCTTCGTAGCGAAGCCGCGCGGTGGACACGTCCAGCGAGCCGTTCACGAGCGCGATGCGGCGATGGCCGAGGCCGATGAGGTATTCCACGAGATTTCGCGCGCCTTGCTTGCTGTCCCCCAGGACGATGTCGGACTCGATGCCGGGTACGGCCCGGTCCAGGATGACGAACGGAATATTATGGGCGCGCAGCTTCTCCAGATGTTTCAGCGAATGGTCCCCGGCCGGGGCAAACAGGACGCCGTCCACGCGGGTCGATAGAATCATGTCCACGTAATCCTGCTCCTTGTCGTAGTCTTCGTCGCTGTTGCCGAAAAGAAGCCGGTAACCCAGCTTTTTTGCGCTATCTTCCGCGCCGCGCGCGAGGCTGGTGTAAAACGGGTTCGTGATGTCGGTGATCAGGAGCGATAAAATTTGCGTTTGCTGCAGCACGAGACTGCGCGCATTGGAATTCGGAACGTAGTTCAGTTCCTCCATCACTTTTTTGACCCTTTTGCGCGTCTGTTCGCTAATCCTTCCCGTATTATTGATCACCTTCGATACCGTCATCGCGGAGACGTTGGCTTTTTGCGCGATATCATAAATCGTAACCATGATTGACCCCTTCTTGTATTTGTTTTTAAGAGTTGCCGCAAAAGAAAATATGGATTGACAGCAACCGTTTTCATTGCTATTTTAAAGTTATCGATAACCTCATTATACACAGTCGAAGGCAAAATAGGCTATAACTTATATGCAGCTATCATTTTGTTAAGGTCCGTCAAGAAATTATTCTTAGAGATCATGAGTTAAAAGCAAAGCGAAAGCTGTATTATTTTTAACTTTAGGGTTATCGATAACCCTATGTTGTGCAAAGGCATTTCCCATCATATTTTTCATGAGGAGGAAGTAATGTTATGACGAAGGACGCAAGATGGAAGCAGGAATTTCCCAAGATCGGCATCCGTCCCACCATCGACGGAAGAAGAAAGGGCGTACGCGAATCCCTCGAAGATATGACGATGAATCTGGCTAAATCGGTGTCCTCATTGCTGAGCGAAAATCTCCGATACCCTGACGGTTCCCCTGTGGAATGCGTGATTGCCGATACCTGCATCGGCGGGGTGGCCGAAGCTGCCGCTTGCGCGGACAAATTCGCCAAAGCCGGCGTCGGCGTGTCGATTACCGTAACCCCTTGCTGGTGTTACGGCACCGAAACGATGGACATGGATCCGGCCATTCCGAAAGCGGTGTGGGGCTTCAACGGCACGGAAAGACCCGGTGCGGTCTATTTGGCCGCCGTATTGTCGGCCCACGCCCAGAAAGGGCTTCCGGCTTTCGGGATTTACGGCAGGGACGTTCAGGATTTGAACGATCCTTCCATTCCGGAAGACGTGCAGGAGAAGCTGCTTCGTTTCGCCAAAGCGGGCATGGCTGCGGCGCTCATGAAAGGGAAATCGTATCTTGCGATCGGTTCCGTATCGATGGGGATCGCCGGTTCGATGATCGATCCGGACTTCTTCCAGGAATACTTGGGCATGCGCAACGAATACGTCGACATGTCCGAAATCACCCGCCGCATCGAAGAAGAAATTTACGATCCGGAAGAGTATAACATGGCGCTGGCTTGGGTGAAGGAAAACTGCAAGGAAGGTCCGGACAACAATCCGGAGCGGATTCAAACCTCCCGCGAGAAAAAAGACAAGGACTGGGAAACGGTCGTTAAAATGACCCAAATCGTCCGCGATTTGATGGTAGGCAACAAACGGCTGGAAGAGCTCGGCTTTGCCGAAGAAGCGATGGGCCATAATGCGATCGTCTCCGGCTTTCAGGGGCAGCGCCAGTGGACCGACCACTTCCCGAACGGGGACTTCCATGAAGCGATTTTGAATTCTTCCTTCGACTGGAACGGCATCCGCGCCCCTTATCTGGTGGCCACGGAAAACGACAGCTTGAACGGCGTATCGATGCTGTTCGGCTACTTGCTCACGAACACCGCCCAAATTTTTGCCGACGTCCGTACATACTGGAGCCCGGATGCGGTCAAACGCGTGACCGGTCACGAACTGGCAGGGCTGGGGCAAAACGGGCTGCTGCACCTGATCAACTCCGGACCGGCCGCGCTGGACGGCACGGGCGAGCAGATGAGAGACGGCCAACCGGTCATGAAGCCGTTCTGGGAAATTACCGAAGAAGACATGAACAACTGCCTGAAGGCGACCTCCTGGCGTCCGGCGGCGGTGGAATACTTCCGCGGAGGCGGGTTCTCCTCCGACTTCCTGACGCGCGGCGGCATGCCTGTCACGATGTCCCGCCTGAACCTGGTGAAGGGACTCGGACCGGTGCTTCAGATCGCGGAAGGATACACGGTCGACCTGCCGGAAGAAGTGCATGACAAGCTGGATCAGCGTACGGACCCGACTTGGCCGACGACATGGTTCGCTCCGAAACTGACGGGCAAGGGCGCCTTCACGGACGTGTACTCCGTCATGGACAACTGGGGAGCGAACCATGGTTCGATCAGCTACGGACATATCGGAGCGGACCTCATTACGCTTGCGTCCATCCTCCGTATTCCCGTCAGCATGCATAACGTCAGCGAAGACCAAATCTTCCGTCCGAGAGCGTGGGGCCTGTTCGGAACCAACGATCCGGAAGGCGCGGACTACCGTGCATGCCAAAATTTCGGACCGCTCTATAAGTAATTCCGCTTGAAACGATGCTGCCCGCCAACGATTCACATGACGAACGGATTGGCGGGCTTTTCGCGGAGAATCGATGAGGTGATCTAAGTGAGCACGAAATCATTGAAGATGATGGCGGTCGATTTCGGCGCCAGCAGCGGCCGGGCGGTCGTAGGGCATTTTGACGGCGAAAGGATCTCCATCCAGGAGGTCCACCGTTTTGACAACGAGCCGGTTCAGCTCGGCGACAGGCTTCATTGGGATTTTCTGCGGCTGTTCCATGAGCTGAAGCGGGGCATGGCGAAAGCGAAGCAGCAGCTCGGCCGCACGCCTGCTTCCATCGCCGTGGATACGTGGGGCGTCGATTATGGATTGGTCGACCCGAAAGGACGTTTGATCGGCAATCCGTATCATTATCGCGACCTTCGGACCGAACTGCCGATGCAGGAAGCCGTGAAGCGCATGCCGGAGAAGGAGCTGTTCGCCCGGACCGGGATCCAATCCTCCAGCATCAATACCGTGTATCAACTGTTTGCCGACGAAGAGCTTCGGCTGGAGCAAAACGCCCGCGGTTTGCGCCTGCTGTTCATGCCCGACTTATTCCATTATTATTTGTCCGGTTCGATGGCCAGCGAGTATACGATCGCAAGCACAAGCGGCATGCTGGATGCGGCCAAAAGGGACTGGAGCACGGAAGTGCTGGATGCCCTCTCGATCCCGTCGTCGCTGCTCAATCCCATCATCATGCCGGGAACGCCGGTCGGGGCGATTCGGCAGGATATCTGCGCCGAGCTCTCCATGGAGGCCATGCCGGTTATCGCGGCCGCGGGCCACGATACGGCTGCGGCTGTGACTTCCGTTCCGGCAGCGGATGCCCCGTATGCTTTTATCAGCAGCGGCACGTGGTCGCTGATGGGCATCGAGCTGGACGAGCCGATTTTGACCGAACGCAGCAGGCAGCTGCTGTTCAGCAACGAGGGCGGCACGGAAGGCAAAATCCGCATGCTCAAAAACATCATGGGGTTGTGGCTGCTGCAGGAATGCCGCCGGACGTGGGCGTTGGAAGGAATCGAGCTCGGTTTCGCCGAACTGACGGAAATGGCGCAGCATGCGCCGCGGAACGCGAGCTACGTCGATGCCGGAGACGCCGTATTCCTGCCGCCGGGAAACATGCCGCAGCGAATTCGGGAATATTGCCGCTCCACAGGGCAGGCCGTTCCGGAATCCCGTCCTGAAATCGTGCGATGCATCCTGGAGAGCCTGGCATTTAAATACAGGCAGACATTGGACGAAATCGAAGAGTTGACCGGCAACCGCCTGGAACGGATTCATATGGTCGGGGGCGGCATCCAAAACAGGCTTCTCTGCCAACTGACCGCAAACGTTACTGGCAGAACCGTCGTCGCGGGACCGGTGGAAGCGACTTCGATCGGAAATCTCATGATGCAGGCCAAAGCTCATGGGGAGGTAGGGAGTTTGGCGGACATCCGCGAGGTGGTTCGGCGCTCCTTCCCTCCGGAAACTTATGTTCCGGAAAACGCCGCGGAATGGGAAGAACGGTACCGCCAATACGAACAGCTGCTTGTGCTTCAGAAGACGGAAGAATAAGGAACCGGTCCGGTACCGGATCGGTTTGAATCATCGGATAGGAGAGTGCATGAGAGATGACGCAATCACTGGAACAACAAGTGCGCGAAGAGCTGACGCTCTACGCCCGCAAAATCGTCGCCAAAGGACTGGTCGTAGGGCCCGGGGGCAACATCAGCGCCAAAGCCGGCGATCTGATGCTGCTGTCGCCAAGCGGTTTTGCATTGGAAGATATTGAACCGCATCAATGGATCCGCGTGGAGATCGGGTCGGGCAAAGTGCTCGACACGGATTTTCGGCCTTCGTCCGAAGTGCTGATGCATTTGTACGCCTATCGCGAAAACCCGGATATTCAAGCGATCGTGCATACGCATCCCGCATACTGCATCGCACTGACCCTGGTGTCGCAAGAACTGCCGATGCTGTTCCCGGACCAGGCTGCGCTCGTCGGCGAAGTTACGTTCGTACCATATGTGCTGCCGACCACGGATTTGCTGGCGGATGCCGTTGCTGCGAAAGTCGGTCAATTCAATTCCATTTTGCTGGAAAATCACGGTCTGGTCACGACCGGGAAAAACTTGCGCGAGGCCTATTACCGCACCGAAGTGGTTGAGGAAAGCGCGAAAATATATCTTGCGGCCAAAGCCGCGGGCACGCCGAAGGTACTCACGGATGAGGAGTACAAGGAAATTCAGTCGCTCGAGAGCGAGGCTTACCGCGTGCAGCTGCTGCAAAAGCTGAAATAACGTTGAAAACGGGCTTGACATCATCCGGGCGATCTTGTAATGTATGGAAAAACAAACGCGCGTTTGATCAAATCACCAAAAGCTGCGACCAAGACCAGCGGTTCATGCAAGCCCCGCATGGCGCCAGAGAAGAAACCCTAGGCTGAAAGGTTTCGCATGCGCCATGAACCCACCTATCTTGCGAGCTGCCGGATGAATCGAATCTGCAGGTTCGGCTCATTCCCGGCCGGGATAACCCGTTAAATTGACCATAAAGGATAGCCCCATGCATGGCATGACTGGATAAGGGCTATTGAATACAGGGTGGTACCACGAACACATTCGTCCCTTGCGCGGGCGGATGTGTTTTTTGCATTCAGCGTTTTTTGAAATAGGGCATAGGAGGATAAAAGCATGAGACAAAAACAAATGCTGCTGTCGACGCTCCGGGAAGCGCCTGCCGAAGCGGAGGCCGTGAGCTATCAATTGCTTCTCCGCGGAGGTTACATCCGGCAGACGGCTGCGGGCGTATACAGCTTCCTGCCACTCGGTCGTCGCGTACTGCGAAACTTGGAAAGGATCATTCGGCAAGAGATGGACGCGGCCGGGTTCGACGAGTTGCTCATGCCCGCCATGCAGCCGTCCGAGCTGTGGGAGCAATCGGGAAGATATGCCGAATACGGGCCGGAGTTGATTCGGCTGAAGGACCGGCACCAGCGCGGTTTCGTGCTGGGACCGACGCATGAGGAAGTCATCACTTCGTTGGTTGCGGCGGAAGCGGGCAGTTACCGGCAATTGCCGCTCCGGCTGTACCAGATCCAAACGAAGTTCAGGGACGAACGGCGTCCGCGGTACGGCCTCCTCCGGGGCAGGGAATTTTTGATGAAGGACGCATACTCCTTTGATGCCGATTGGCAAGGGTTGGATGAAAATTACCGGGCGATGGTTCAAGCCTATCATCGAATCTTCGAAAGATGCGGTTTGCGCTTTCGGGCGGTCGAAGCCGAAGCGGGATCGATCGGCGGCGAAGGCGAAACCCTTGAATTTATGGCGCTTGCGGATATCGGGGAAGACACGGTCGTGACCTGTCCGTCCTGCGATTATGCCGCCAATCTGGAAAAGGCGGTTTTTCTTCAAGCTGAAAGCGAAGTCTGCCTTCGCGATGCCTTTCCTGAACCAGAGGAGGTCTATACGCCGGAGATCAGGACGATTGAAGAACTATGCGCCTTTTTGGGAGAAGGGCCGCAAGCGCTTTTGAAAACGATGCTGTACTTGGTTGACGGAAGACCGGTGGCGGTCGTGGTCCGGGGAGATCATGAGGTGAACGAATTCAAGCTGAAACATGAACTCGGCGCATCCCGCGTGGAGTTGGCCGACCTGGAATCGGTGGAGCGGTTAACCGGCGCGCCTCACGGTTTTGCCGGACCAGCAGGGCTCGACATTCCGATCATGATGGATGCCGACGCCGCAGCCCTTCAAGAGGGCATTGCCGGCGCGAACCGGAAAGATTACCATGTCCGTCATCTCGTTTTGGGTCGGGATTACAAAGCCGAACGAATCGGCGATTTCCGGAATGCCGTAAGCGGCGATCGCTGCTGCGGCTGCGGGCAAGAGCTGGATTTCCGGCGCGGCATCGAAGTCGGCCACGTGTTTAAGCTGGGCACCAAATACAGCCGGTCACTGGGCGCGACTTTTATGAATAAAGATGGTAGAGAAGAGTTTATGATTATGGGCTGCTACGGCATCGGCGTATCGCGCCTGATGTCGGCGGTGGCGGAACAGCATGGCGGCGCGTCCGCCATCGTTTGGCCGCTTTCGCTCGCTCCGTTTCAGGTTCACGTCATTCCGGTATCGTCCAAAGATGCGGCGCAGACCGAATTGGCGGCGGCATTGTACGACAGGCTTCGCAGCTCCGGAATCGACGTGCTTCTGGATGACCGTGATGAGCGCCCTGGCGTCAAGTTCAAGGATGCGGACCTGATCGGAGCTCCGCTGCGGATCGTCGTCGGCAAGGCGGCAGCCGAAGGAAGGATCGAGTGGCAGAACCGATGGAGCGGTGATGAAAAAGAACTGGTTTCCATGGACGAAGCTGTCAGACAAATTATCGGCATTTGTTCCTCCGGAGCGGGTGAACTATAATTGAATGAGACCACTGCAATATTGGAGGAATTCAACAACATGACAATTCGGCAAGCGGTACGCGAAGATGCGAAACAAGCGGCAAGACTGCTGTATGACGCCTTGCATGACGTGGCGCATCAGCTGACGGGCGAAGAAAAGGAAGAGGATGCGGTGACGGTTTTGGAGCAATATTTTGCCGCCGACAACGGGAGGCTTTCCCATAAGCAAGCTATCGTCAAAGAGGCGGACGGCGAGGTCGCCGGCGTCGTCGTGGCTTACGGCGGGGATCAAATCCACGAGTTGGACCGTCCGATGCTGGAACGGCTGCGAAAGCTTAAAAACGATCCGACGCTTAAGCTCGACAAAGAATCGGACGAAGACGAATATTACATCGATACGTTGTCCGTATCTCCGAAATTCGGCGGTCAGGGGATCGGCACCAAACTCATCCATGCTGCAGAAGAAAAAGCAAGGGAGCGCGGATACGGCAAAATCGCCATGGCCGTCGTGACGGACAACACGCGCGCCTATTCCTTATACCTCCATCTCGGGTATGAGGTGGACAAAGAAATTACGATCAACGGCCATGTCTATTATCACATGGTGAAATTCCTGTAAAACAAGCTTGGAATAACCCGGACTCTGTGGAGACGGGTTATTTTTTTATCCACACCCGGCGGAAAAATCCCCCTATATTTCGCTGCAGATCCACCAGCTGGATAGATTGTTCAAAACAAGGAACCCTAATGGGAAAAAGGTCGTAAAGTGAGGTAGTTCCGATGAAGAACAAAATCGGCATCATCATGATAGCCGTCTGCTTAAGTTTTCTTGCGGTCGGTTGCGGTTCGGACGGCCAACCTAATGCGTCGGAGTCCAATCAGGCGAAGCTTCATACAACCTCTGCCGGAAAAACGAAGCCCGTTATTTTGATCATTGTCGATTCTTTGATGGAAAAACCGCTGCGCGAAGCGATTCGCCAAAAATCGGCGCCCGCTTTCGAGTTTTTGATCCAAAAAGGCGAGATGATTCCGAAAGCGGTCAGTTCGTTCCCCACCATGTCGGTGACGATTGACAGCACCTTGTTAACGGGAACATACGCAGACCAACATCATGTGCCGGGACTTGTGTGGTACAACAGCAAGGACAAACGAATGGTTTTCTACGGCAACGGAATCAAGGAAGCCATGAAAATAGACCAAGTCCAAGTATTCATGGATGCAGTATATCATTTAAATCAAGAGCACCTGAGCAAGGAAACAAAAACCATCCACGAGGAATTGGCCGAAAAGGGCAAAGATTCCGCCTCTATTAACGCAATCGTGTATCGGGGGAAAACGGAACATACCCTTAAAGTGCCTCCATTTTTGGAACTGGCCAAAGATTTGCCGGACACATTAAAAGTACAGGGGCCGAAGTTGTTTTCTTATGCGGCATTAGCCCGGCTGGACCCGGATAATGCACGCAACAGCTATTTTTGGAAGAAGTTTGGAATGAACAACCGTTTTTCTGCGCAGGATCTGGCTTTTCTAGCCCGCCGACATCAACTCCCCGCCGTTACAATTGCGTATTTCCCGGAGAATGATAGTACGGTACATCGAAAAGGCCCTGACGAACTCAAAGGGATCATACAGGCCGATGATGCACTGCAACGGGTGCTCAGCGCTTTTGGCTCGTGGGAAAAGGCTGTAAATGAAGCGACTTGGATCGTGATGGGGGACAGCGCGCAAAGCCATGTGTACGACGACCGGCAGCAAGCCACGGTGGAACTCACGCCTTTATTAAACGGGTACCGCATGGCGAAGTTAAATCGGCCGGTGTCTTCCGATGACCAAATTTTGATTTCCGCCAATGAACGAATGGCTTACGTGTACGCGCTTAATGACAGCGTGAAGATATCCGACATCGAGAAGCTTTTGCAGAAAGAGGAGAAGCTCGATTTGATCGCGGCCAGAGACGGTTCCGCCATCCGGATCACTTCCGGAAAAAGCGGCGGGTCGCTGCGGTACAGCCCCGGCGGCATGTACAAGGACGAATACGGGCAGACATGGACGTTATCCGGAGATGCGGCCATCGCGGACATCGCGATGAACGGCAAACGGATCCGCTACGGGAAATACCCCGATATCTTGGCAAGGCTTCACGGGGCGATGTTTTCCCATGAAGGAAGATACGTTGTCGTTAACGCCGAACCCGGTTACGAACTCATAGGCGAAAGCTCGCTCACGCATGTGGGCGGAGGATCGCATGGTTCGCTGCATGAAAAGGATTCGCTCGTTCCGGTGATCGTGGCGGGGACCCCGAGCAGGCCCAAAACGCCGCGCATGGTTGACTTCAAGGACTGGATCATGCGATTAACCAATGAGTAGCAGTGATATTCTCCCGGCTTTTTCACGAGTTGCCCCCCTCTAGTCAAAAGGCCGCCCATGATAAAAGGCTCCGACGCCGAACAAGGCGATCAGGGCTTTTTTTAATTTCCAATAATTAGAACATTCCGCCGCGATCTTTTTTTGATAGGATAGAAGAGATAAGCTATGAAACTATTCTATGAAACCGAAAAAGCGAGGCAATTCTTTTGAAGAAAAGTATAAAAATCTTTGCCGTCTGCATGGCAGCGGTCATTGCGTTGGGAGCAAGCACAAACGGCACGGCAGCAGCCGCTTCCGCCCCTTTGCCGTTTGACGATATTGCCGGAAGTTTTGCCAAAAAGGAAATTATCGAGCTGGTGAAAGAGGGGGTCGTCAACGGTACGGGCAACCGGAAATTCGAACCGAAAAAAAACGTCACACGCGCCGAATTTGCGGCCATGGCCGACCGTTTGCTCAAGCTTAAGCCGGTGGATGCCGACATGCCGACATTCGCCGATGTTGCCGCCAAAAGCTGGTATTACGGTTGGATTGAAGCCGCCGTCCAGCTTGGAATCGTGGAAGGGAAAAGCATAAGCAAGTTCGAGCCGTCGGCCCGAATTACGCGGCAAGAAGCTGCCGTGCTGATCGTCAGGGCGCTCAAGGTTGATCCCGGAACCGAAACCGGAAGCCGGCTGAATTATTCGGATGCGGGCCGGATCGCGCCTTGGGCCGCGCCATACGTGCAGGCTGCGCATACGCTCGGCCTGATGGGCGGAGCAAACGGCAAATTCCGCCCGGGCGACGCGATGACCCGCGAGGAGACGGCCGCCGTATTGGACAGGGTTCTAAAGGACAACGTTTGGTCCAAGGCCATTCATCAAACGCCGAATATGGGACTTCAGTTGGGTTGGCAGAACGGATTAACGACGTCCCAGTTCAAAGAGCAGGTCAAAAACAGCAACATTAACACGCTGGTCCCCCGGTGGTTTTTCTTCGAATACGGATCGGTGCCCGTCTCCAACCATGCGGATCCCGGTTTATCAAGCTGGGCCAAGCAAAACGGCAAAAAGATTTGGGCCATGCTCGGAAACCATTCCGATTCGGCGTTGACGCATCAAATCCTGTCGGATGAAAACGCGCGTGCTGCCGTCATAAAGAAGCTCACAGGCTACGTAAAAACATATGGATTATCCGGCATTAACGTCGACTTTGAAAATGTCAGCCCCGAGGACCGGCTTTCGCTTACGGCTTTCGTTTCCGAGCTCGGAACAAGCTTGCGGGCGGCCGGAGCCGTGCTGTCGATCGACGTGTCCCCGGACCTCGGCACCGATTGGACCGCCGCCTTCGACTATGAAGCCCTCGGAAGATATGCGGATTACGTCGTCTTGATGGGATATGACGAACATTGGTCCGGCGCTCCTTCCGCGGGGTCCGTTTCCTCGTTCCCTTGGGTACAAAAGGCTTTAAACCGGCTGCTTTCCGTCGTTCCGGCGAAAAAAACCATACTTGCGCTTCCGTTTTACACGAGGGATTGGACGCTTGCGCCGGGCGGGGTTGCGTCCGAGGATTTGACGTTGATCCAGCAGGGTTACCGGATTCGTTCGGTTGCCTACAACCGCTTATGGGATGAGGAAATCGGCCAGTATGTGGTCAGATATTCGCGGCAGGGCATGGAGCACCGGATTTGGGTGGAAGACGGACGTTCCCTCGGTCTCAAATCGATGATGGCCGCCAAGCGGGGAGTAGCGGGATTTGCATATTGGTATATGGGAGCCGAAACCGACGATATTTGGACAAGTTTGAGCAATGCCGTTCGGTACGCATCGTATTAAACGCGTGAACTGAATACATTTATGGGCTCTGACCGTTTCCGGTCAGGGCTTTTTGTCGTTGCAGTAAACAAATGTATATGTATAGTCAACAATTATCTCTTTGAATCGGGCGTGAATTTCCCTACAGTAAAGTCATTGAAAGTGCTTTCAAAACACGAATGCGACAAATTTTGCGAAGGGGGGGATTTACGGCATCGCCCGAAACAGGAAAATCATTCAGAAGATTGTAGCATTTCTGTACTCGAAAATAAATAAAGGAGCTGGCCTTGATGAATTCGAAAAAAAATTGGGGTTCCGTCTTGATTGCTGCCGCATTGCTGACAGCCCCGGTGTCTGCGGTACAGGCAGAGCCGGTTGTTCCGTCCGGAATGATCGAGCAAACAGGAGATACGAATCCGGTGGAGGGCAATGACGCTGCGAATCCGCAATCCATTGCGGACCAACCGACGGATGCCGGACAATCGGGAGCGAACCAGGCAGCGGGAGCGGGTCAGCAGGCAGCAGGCCCGGCGGCGCCATCCTCGGAGGAGCAGACGAAATTCCGCAATCTCGCCGCAGGGCTTTCGTATGAATGGTCCGAAGAGCCGGAGGCTTCCCATCCGGATGATGGCAGCAAGCTGACGGACGGCAAATACGGCGAGCTGGACATGAACGATCCGGCGTGGGTAGGGCATGTGCGCGGAAAAGCACGCGAAGTCGTGTTCGATTTGGGGGAAGAAAAGTCGATCGCCAAGATTTCGGCCCATTTTCTCCAGGACTATCCGGCGAACTCGATCCTGGTGCCCCTAGAGGTATCGATGTACGTCTCCGACGATAAGGAGAACTGGGGCCTTCTTTCCTATAACGCCACCCAGTTGCTTTGGGGGGACGGACCGCCTAGGCAGGAGACCTTTACATGGGACGGCAGCCGGGACGGAATCAAAGGCGGGAATACGGACGGCAAGCTGGCGTATGCCCGCTACGTTAAAGTCATTTTTACGATGCATCCTTCGCACTCGGAATTCATTGACGAAATCGAAATCATGGGCACGGACGGCAAGGTCGAGGGGGCGGTGAAAGTCCCTGCCGAACCGTTTCGTTTTTTGGAGCCGGGAGAAGCGACGGCCGGGATCCGGAACCTGAATCTGCTGTATAACGGACAGTATGAAGGCGGCTTGGGCGATTGGAACAAGGAACGGATTATCCCGAACATCAGTTATGTGGACAAGGACGGCATTCCGACCGATTGGATGTTTGACGGCGTTTTGTATCTGGGGTTGGCGGCTCCTTCGGGCCATGATTTCGGCTTGGGCCAAGCGAACCTGGAAGAATGGAAGTGGTATCTCGACAAAACCTTTGCACCAGCAGGCGATATGCAGCAGTTGAACGAGGCTACGAAGGAAGTCGGAGCCAAGCTGAATCAGCCTGACCACAAAGTAAAGGTCGTGTTGATGATCCCGAATCCGGGAGAATCCCTAACGGATTTTGGCGACGTTGACGGCAGCGGTTCCTTGAACTTTAACGAATCCGTCGTCGGCAAAGAAAAGGCGCTTGAAAACAGGGGAAAAGCGGTGCAGTGGTGGTTGGATCAGGTCCGGCAAAGATGGCAGGCGGCAGGCTACTCCAATCTTGAACTTGTCGGCATGTATTGGCTGCCGGAACAAATCGACGTTTCCGAAACGGGACCGGCCCTTGTTCGCGCGGTATCCGAAAAAGTGCATGCCATGAACATGAAGCTTTTCTGGATTCCTCATTCCTTGGCTTACAAAATGTACATGTGGAAAGACGTTGGCATCGATGCCGCCGCTTATCAGCCCAACTACTTCTTTGGCGGAATGGACGTTGACCGTCTCGAAGATGCCGCGAATAATGCAAAACGGTATGGAATGTCGAACGAAGTCGAATTTGATGACCGGATGCTGACGGACGGCGTATTCCGCGAACGTTTTATCGATTATTTGAACAGCGGAGCCGAAACCGGGCTGATGCGGAACGGCTTTAGAGCTTATTACCAAGGCAATAATGCCGTTTACAATTTGGCGGTGAGCAAGGATTCAAGCTTGCGTTTGATGTATGATTGGCTGTACCAATACGTGAACGGAACGTACGTCATCAACAACAGCCCGCCGCCGGAAGCAAACGTATTGGTCAACGGGCAGAAGTTAAACGGGGAGACGGTCGTACCGGATACGGAAACGATCCAATTGACCTGGGAAGTCAAGGACGATGACGGCAGCGGATTGACGAAAGTAACGGCGCTGTTCGACGGCAAGCCATACGCTTCGGGAACGCCGATCGACCTGACGGGCAAACCGGGCAAACATCGGCTGGACGTTACCGCAGCCGCGGCCAAATCCAAGACGACGACTTACATCATCAACGCGGCGGCGAATGCCGATACGATGAAAACGCATGTGAACCGGTTCGCGGAGCAGAAACAATTTACGACCGAAGAAGGTCCGCGGTCGCTGCTCAATTACGCGGATCTGATGAAGCGGTATGAAGGGACGGATACGGCCCGGTTCGAAACATACGTCAAAGGCTTCAACGCTCGGCTGGATCAATTGGCTGCGGAACGCGCCGTTTCCGATGCGGCGTATGCTGCGCTGAAGGAAGAGGTGTACAACCTTGTCGGGAATTTGGCCGACGGCAAACCGGCAACGTCTTCTTCCGTTGAAGGCTCAAGTGCCAAGCTCGCCCCGGAAAATGCGGTGGACGGATTCCCCTCTACACGTTGGGCAAGCAACTACGTCAATGACAGCTGGCTTCAGATCGATCTTGGCGAAGCCAAAGCGTTCGATACCGTCCGAATCGACTGGGAATTCGCCCGCGCCAAAACCTACAAGATCTTAGTCAGTGACGACAAGCAGAACTGGACCAGCGCAGTCAAGGACAACGACGGCGTCATCACGGCGCATGACGGCAAGGAGACCGTCCGCTTCGATCCCGTCAAAGCAAGATACGTCAAATTCCAAGGCGTTGAAAGAAATACGGATTACGGGTATTCCTTCTACGAGTTCGGCGTATACAACCTTGGTGGAGGCAGTGAGGCACCTTCAATCGACGGCGCAAGAGCCTTGATCGATGTCGCTGCGGGGAAATTGACGATCGATGGGCTTGTGATGAATGGCAGCCAATCCAAAGTGAATTTGAAAATCGTCGATTCCAAAGGGAAAATTCGTTATGAAGGCCAGACGACAAGCAATGAAACGGGAAGTTTCCAATTTGCGATCAAGCTTACCGGCAATTTGAAAGGAACCTGCGATGCCTATCTTTCCATGGATGGCATGCAGCAACCCGTGAAGATAACATTCGATTACAACAAAAAGGACTGAAGGTGTCATTTCCCGGGCGAGCGCACATTTCGATGCCAAGCGGCCTGATTTCGATGGTTTCGACTTCAGAAGATGGCGCAGCATGACAAAATCTGTCGCTGCACGGTACGAGATTCATATTTTTGAAAAGCCATGGACGCATGCGTTATTTCCGCGCGGCGATCCGTGGTTTTTTGTGTGAAAAATATTTTTGGATAATGATTAAAAATATATTGAACAAATGATTCGTAAAATATAGAATGATGATAAATCAATCAAATATGGGAACTAAAAGGAGGAGAGAGCCTGATGCATATTTTCGAAGCTTCTTTTAAACGAAATACCTATCAGGTGGAGATCAAGGCCTCGCTGCTATTTGAGTATGCGTTAGGCATCGCCGCGATTACCTATCCCAAGCTTCATGAAACGATGGACAAGCCTGCGGTACATTGGCGGCAGCTGCGGGATCAGGCGTCGGCCGAGCTTAACCGGGAGCTTGATTTTTGCCAAAAACATCAGACGTGGAAAATGCTGCTTCAACTGCTCCACGCGGGGGATTTCGACTCTGCCGCAAGCTTTAGCGATTTTGTCGGGGCCCTTGGCGACGTGGATTTTAATGATATCGTGCTTCCCTTTTTGGGGCGCGGTTTGAGTGAGGTTCGGCGGCAGGCGGCGCATGGGGACGAGGCAGCGGAACAAGCATTGATCGAAGCATGCAAGGAGCATGCCTTTTTTCCGGATATGATTCATGCGGTCGGGCATTACGGAGCAAGCCGCTTGAAGGGCCACCTCACGAACATGTTCCGGCTATGGGAGAACGAAATCGGAGACAGGGACGCGGCGGACAGCAAGACGATATTGGAACGGGATCTGGCCGAGAAAACAGCATGGATGCGAAGCAGCTCCCCAGAAGAAGTCGTGCTGCGAGCCGCCGGGGTCGAATACAAACCGGAAGAGGGCGTAAGCAGGGTGATTCTCATCCCGCACATCGTATACCGTCCATGGACAATCGAAGCCAACATGGAAGATACGCAAATCTATTATTACCCCGTCAGCGAGTCAAGCATGGCGAACGATGCGGATCCTTACGATCCGCCGGGAAGGCTGGTGCAGTTGTACAAGGCATTGGGCGATGATAAACGGCTGCGGGCATTAAAACTGATCTCGGAGCAGAAGCGGTCGCTTAAGGAACTTACCGATTTGCTGGGCATGGGTAAAACCAATGCGCATCATCATTTGGCGATTCTGCGAAGTGCAGGATTGGTCCGCGTTCAAGATGGCTGCTACGTTTGGAACCGCGGCTCGCTGGATGATCATGCAAAGGATCTGCGCCGATTTTTGGGATTGCAGGATTGAGATATCCATAAAAAGGGGAGCTGATACGTTGGGCCGTACCTGGAACCGCAGCATTGGCTGGTTATGCCTGGATCAGATGCGTTCAGCCTTTGCGTCTGCGGCGGGCACGTTCGTTTTATCCTGGATGCTTTACGAATTGACCGGTTCGAAAGCGGCGATGGGCGGGTTATGGTTGCTCAGTTTATCCGGCCAATGGCTGATGCAGTGGCTTGCCGGCCCGTTGATCGACCGTTGGCGGCGCGTTACCGTGATGAGGGTGTCCGAAACGATCCGCGGAGCCGCCTATGCCTTTGTATGGGTGATGTGGATCGCCGGCCAAAAGGATGCATACATAGTTATGGCCGGATCTTTTATAAGCTCTTTGCAGATTTACGATGCTGCTGCCGGAGCGGTTTTGCCGAAGTTGGCTGCGGCAGACAAGCTGGTACGGGCTAACGCGGCCGTTTCGGGGATGGGACAGTTGGCCAGAATTGCCGCCCTCCCGGCAGCCGGGCTATTGACGCGCGTTATTCCGCCTGAAATTTTGCTGCCCGTGCTGGCGTTTTTGTTTTTCGCGTCTTGGGTTCCGACATCATTGATCACGGAAAAACATCATGCCGCCGAAGAGCGCCGGACCTGGAAAAACAGCTTGATGCAGGGAATCCGGGTTTACCGGTCGAATACCTTGTTGTCTTTGCTTGCCTTCCTCGTTTCGGTCACGAGTTTCGGCGTGTTTGCGACGCAAGCGATGTATTTGCCGTTCGTAACGGAAATGTTGCGCGGCGGCCCGCTGGAATACGGATGGTTCTCCGCCGCCTTTCCGCTTGGATACGTTTGCGGCAGCGTTCTCGCCGGCAGGCTGCGCGAGCCGGGTGCGTATATGTTTGTCGTCATGAGCGCAGCGCTTTTTGCCGGCGGCATAACCTACATCCTGCTTGGCATGACGACGAATATGACGGCGGCGATTATCATTGAAGCGGCGGCAGGAGCGGCCATGCCCTTTTGGAACGTATACAGCAGCACGATTTATTACCGGGCGGTCCCGCCAACGCTTTTGGGGCAGGTACTCTCCATGAAGTCGCTGCTTCAGAGGGCGGCAACGCCCTTTGGCGTGATGTACGGAGCTTACTGCGCATCGGCCTTCGGTCTGCCGGAGCTTTTTCTTTCCGTCGGCTTATTGATCTGCACCGTTTCCGGCGCGGCAGCGCTTCTGCATTGGAAATCCGTTTCGCAAAAAAGGGGAACGGCAGTCGCCAAAGAATAAACTTGACCATTTTTCACAAGATATCCATAAGACAGGGAAATTGATGAAGAGAGGTCTAAACGATGGATACGAATAACAACGAGCACATTCATGGCGGAGAGGATTATTATTACATACCTGCATTTTCCGTCGCCAGCGGCAAAGGCGTTGAAATCAGGGACGACATTTATGCTTATACGAGCCAAATCGTAAATCTAGTGGCGGTCGGTTTGCCCGGGAAGGAGTCGTTCGTGCTGATCGATGCGGGAATGCCGGAATCCGCGGACGACATCCTGGAAATGACCCGGCAGCGCTTTGGTACGCACTCCCGGCCGGAGGCCATCCTGCTGACCCATGCGCACTTTGACCATGTCGGCGGCCTCGTGGATTTGGTCCGGGAATGGCAGGTGCCCGTATACGCCCATCCGGAGGAACTGCCTTTCCTTACGGGCGAACGAAGTTATCCCGAACCGGATTGGTCGGTGGAGGGCGGGCTGCTGGCGAAAATGTCTTTCGCTTTTCCGAACGAGCCGCTGAACCTGGGCTCCTGGGTTCGCCCGCTTCCGGGCGACGGCACGGTTCCCGGACTGAAGGAATTCCGCTGGCTGCATACGCCGGGGCATGCTCCGGGACATGTATCGTTTTTCCGCGAACGGGACCGGCTCTTGATTGCGGGTGACGCGTTCGTAACGGTTCGTCAGGATCGGCTGTATAGCGTATTAACGCAGAAAATGGAGATCAGCGGTCCGCCGCGTTATTTCACGACCGACTGGGCCGCGGCCAAGTCATCGGTCCAAACTTTGGAAGCCCTGAAGCCAAGCTGCGCGGTCACGGGGCATGGCAGGGCGGTTTCCGGAGACGAGCTGGCGGACGGACTCCAAGCGCTTGTTGCCCATTTCGACGAGGTCGCCGTGCCCGACTACGGGAAATACGTTCCCGGGAAAGACGAGATGAAGCATTAATAGAGCATCGACATCGAAGCCTAAGGGAGGCTGAGCGCCAACCCATCCCGAAACAGGCTTCTTTTTTTGCAAAAATAAATTAATAACGCGTTTATTCTCCTGTTTTCGGTCTCTCTCGCGTTCTTGGCGGGATGGTGGGTCGTCCAAAAAAGTCCAAATTGACTCCGGATTGCAACGAATCCTTAACATCTTGTCTACCGATCGAATCTATAATGAAGGAGGAATTTTCATCCACCTTGATGTTTAGGAGGTTGATCATGAGTAAAATAACGCGAGCGGGTTCCGCCTTGCTTATTGCAACGACGTTATTGTCCGGATGCGCCACCGGAGGGACCGGCAGCACGGCCGCATCCGGCGAAATGGAGCCGGGTCTGTCATCGTCATCGAATTCGGCGGTAACGGAAAAGCATGTCGTACCTGCCGGGGTCAACGCCTCCTCCAACGTTTCGGATGGCTTGGCCATCCTGCAAAAGGGCTCTCCCGTAAAAATCAACAACAGTTTGAAAGCTTACGATATTCCGGTCATGGATTTTGTCGACGAAAAAAACGGCTTTGCCGTGAAGCAGGCGTATGCCGAATCGCTGTCGCTGATCTCCACGTCGGACGGCGGCGCCCATTGGGAGGAGAAATCTTTGCCGGGGGAGCTAGTTGCGGGGCTTGATTTCATCGATCGGCAAAACGGTTGGATCCTGTTTCAGGAAGGCTGCGTCGCGAAGGGAACAACCGTATGCAAATCCATCCGGCTGAGCCGGACGACCGACGGAGGGGATACCTGGACGACATTATGGAAGGCTGCTTCGCAGGAAGACAACAGCCGCGTGTTTTCGAATATGCGCAGATTGTCCTTCGACAACCCGAAAAACGGGATGATGCTCGCCAACGGCCGTCTGTACGTTACCCGCAACGGCGGCGTTCGATTCGATCAGGTTTCGTTCGGCGTCAACCATTTTATTCCTCTTTATATAAGCTTTCCAAGCGAGCGGATTGGTTACGTCGTGGGCACCGTCGGTGCCGATGCTGGAAAGCTTGCGGTTTTGAAGACGACGGACGGCGCCCGAACCTGGCGGAAGCAGCTGGAGCTTACTGGGGAACATTCGCCGCTGTCGAGCTTAGGCATCGATTTTAAGGACGAACGTACCGGCTGGCTGCTGACGAACGAAGAAGGCATGCTGAGCGGAGAGCTGTACCGGACGACGGACGGAGGCAAAGATTGGGCGAAAATGAGCACGCAGCGGACGGGACGCCCGACGCCAACGGACATCCGGCTTGCCGATGCCAATACGGGAGTGATGTCGCTTCATCCGGGCGCCGGCCCGGTCGAAGGCGGAATTTGGATCACCCATGACGGGGGCAAAACCTTCGCGAGCGTGGCACCCAATCGGGTCGTTGCCGTTAACCAGGTACAAATGTTAAGCGCCAAGGACGTGTGGGCTGCGGCGGACGGCATCAATGAATCGGGCTACATACTCCATTCCGCGGATGGCGGGACAACATGGAAGCAAGCTTATCCGACGGTGCGGCCGACGGGTGACGTCTCCATGATCGATGCTACCCGTGGTTATGCCGTAGGCACGCTGCTGGACAACAACGCGGTGCTGCAAACCGTGGACGGCGGAACAAGCTGGAACGTGCAAGGCCGGATCGGCGGGTACTTGATGCTTGAAAAAGTAAGCTTCATCAACCGGATGGACGGGTACGTTATGGCCTACGGCGAGCAGGAGCCGCATCGGGCTCTGCTGAAAACGTCGGACGGAGGGAAGAACTGGGCGAAGGTATCGGCGGATTCGCTTCGCGTCTTAAGCGGCGTTTCCGAACCTTCGTTCTTCCGTTTTTATGACCGAAAGCAGGGCATCGTTGCTCTGAAGGGCCGGGGAGACAACATCTGGCGCACGTCGGATGGCGGTGCCAGCTGGAAACCATCGAAGGTGGGAGGCGGCGGTTCGGGAACGCCAATGTATTTTTCTTCAATCTCGGAGGGATGGGCCGTTCAGGAAGGAGATCGGCAACGCGGCCCCGCTTTGTTACGCTTGACGGGCAAACACCCGGAACAAAAAGTGCTTTCCCTGCCTGAGGGCTGGTATCCTGAAGCGATCGGCTTTTCCGATTCCCTGCACGGTGCGATGATCTTTGAGGATTTTCATACCGACGGAGATGCGCTCCATTTGATAACGACGTCGGATGGCGGGGAGGTATGGACGGACCATCCGATCCCTCGTACGTCCGGAATCAGCGGGGTGAAAAGCGTTTGGTTTGCGGATGTGAAACACGGTTGGCTTCGTTTTGACGGAGGGACGGCGGAAACGCGGGACGGAGGGGTGAACTGGACCATCCTGCCATAAAACCGTTCACGTCATGAATCAAGGGAAAGAATCTCGTTCATCAGCCGGTTGCCTCGCGGAGGCGGGACCGGATTTTTTTCAGTCCGGAAATGTCAGGATAGCCGCTTTCGCACGGCCATGATACAATGGATTGTTGTTATCATCGTTACGGGAAAGGAAACATCATGAAAAAGAACCCGCCTATGGGAGTCGCAATCCCTCTATTGATCGGCATTATTGCCGTTTCGTTTTCATCCATTTTCGTCAAATGGTCTTCGGCCCCTGCATCAATCCAGGGCATGTACCGGCTGCTGATGACGGCGCTGCTGATGCTTCCGTTTATCCGTCCGCATCTGGCGGAACTGAAATCGTTGTCCCGGAAAAAGCTCCTTATGCTGTTTGCTTCCGGTTTTTTCCTGGCGCTGCATTTTTTGCTGTGGATGGGATCGCTGAAACTCACGACGGTGTCCAGTTCGACGATTATCCTAGCGCTGGAGCCGGTTTTTATCGTCATCGGCGCTTTTTTTATCTATAAAGAACGCACGTCGCGGGTAGCCATGGCCGGCATGGGCGTAGCGATCGTCGGCGCGGCGTTGATCGGCTGGGGAGACATCGGCGTCTCCCGCGACAATCTGCTCGGCGATTTGCTGTCGATGTTCGGCACGCTTGCGGTGTCGGTGCATATGCTGATCGGCCAAAAAGTGGTGCAGCAAGTTTCCTCTTATGTGTACAGCTTTGTCGTGTTTTTGTCCGCGACGGTCGTGTTCGCCGTGTATAACGCCGTTTGCGGCATTTCTTTTACGGGCTATCCCGGGCAAGATTGGGCGATGTTTGCGCTGCTGGCGGTCGTGCCGACCGTATTCGGGCATTTGCTGTTCAACTGGCTGCTTCAGTACGTTTCGGCGACGACCATTTCCATGAGCATCCTGGGCGAGCCGGTCGGGTCCAGCCTGCTCGCGTTTCTGTTGCTCGGCGAACAAATGACCTGGTTCCAGGTCGTCGGCGGCATGCTGGCCATTTTCGGATTGATCGTGTTTTTGAACGCCGACCGGTTCAAATGGAAGGCGAAAGGCAAACAGAGGGCCGAACCTTTAAAATCGGCTTAGGGAAGCACCGGCCTTGAGCTTTTTTAACCTGCTCATAAAGCCTGCATGCGGGCACTTTTACTCGGACCATCGGGGAAGCTCGATGAAAAAAGTGAAGTGCCCGTTTTTATGTTGCAGGCCGATGCGCCCGCCGTGCAGTTCGGCGATGTTTTTGGCGATCGACAGCCCGAGGCCGGCGCCGGGTGAGGCGCGATATTCGCTGCGCGACGGATCTGCCTTGTAAAACCGCTCGAACAGCAGCTTTTCCTGTTCTTTAGCGATCGGCTTGCCGAAGTTTTCGACGGCGAAATAAATATGCCCGACGTTTTCCAAGAGCCGCACCGTGATTTCGCCGGGTTTGAACGAAAACTTGAGCGCGTTCATTAACAGGTTGTCGATGGCGCGGACCATTTTTTCCGTATCGATGGACGCGTACATCGGCCCCTGATCCCGGACCAAACGCACCGAAAGCGCATTTTCCTGCGCGATGGGTTCGAATTCGTTCATGATTTGCTCGAGCAATGCGGCCATGTCCATCTTGTTTAAGGCCAGGTTTGCCGCGCCGCTCGTTAACCGCGTGTATTCGAACAAATCGTCGATCAGCTGCTTCAGCTGCTGCGATTTGTTATAAGCGTTGTCGATATAACGTTTATGTTCGTCGAGATTCGTATAATCGTCGTTTTTCAGCAGGTTCAAATAACCGATGATGCTGGTCAGCGGCGTCCGCAAATCATGGGAGACGCCCGTGATCAGCTCCATTTTCGACTGCTCGCTCCGTCGCTCCAGATCCATTTTCTCCTGCAGCTGCTCCGCCATGAAATTGATGCTTTTGGCGACTTCCCCCAACTCGTCTTCACCGGATTCCGGCAGCCGGTAATCGAGGTTTCCGCCCGCAATCGTCATGAGGCCGTCGGCCAGCCTCCGCAAAGAACGCACGATCGGTCTGGTCATCATAAAAAAGAAAAACAAAAACGTCACGACCAAAAAAGCAAAATTCCCAACCAGCCCCAGATCCGTCAAATTGATCGTAAAATAAGCCAGGATCCAGGAAAAGGCAATCATCAGGATAAAGCTCAGGACTGCGGCCCAAAACATGCGGACCCGAATGTTCTTTTTTCCGGTTAGAAAAGAGGCCAGAAAAGATAAAAACTCTTTACTCAACTTTGTATCCCACTCCCCAGACTGTTTTGATATAGCGGGGTTCCCGCGGATTGTCCTCGATTTTTTCGCGGATGTTCCGGATATGGACCATAATCGTGTTGTCGGATAAAAACTTGTCTTCTTTCCAGACGCCGCGGTATATTTTTTCCACGTTAAATACATGCCCGCGGTGGGAGGCCATCAGTTCCAGAATCGAAAATTCGATCGGGGTCAGCGATACTTGCTTGCCGCGGACCGTCACGACATGTCGGCTTTTATCGATGATCAGATCATTGATTTCGATGACCTCATCGCCTGGATGGGGGTGGCCGTTGCCATCGCCCGTCAGCTTGATTCTGCGCAGCTGCGCCTTCACCCGGGCCATCAGTTCGAGCGGGTTGAACGGCTTAGCGACGTAATCGTCGGCGCCCGTCGTCAGCCCGGTGATTTTATCGATATCCTCGCCTTTGGCGGACAACATGATGATCGGGATATTCATCGTTTCGCGGATTTTGAGACAGGCCTTGATTCCGTCCAATCGGGGCATCATCACGTCCAAAATGATCAGATCCACCGCCTCGTTTTTTAGCAGTTCCAAAGCCTCGAGGCCGTCCGCGGCTTCGAAAACGCGAAGCCCTTCGTTGCGCAAAAAGATATGCACCACATCGCGGATTTCCGGGTCGTCATCGACGACCAGCACGGTATGGGTCAATGTAAACGATCTCCTTTCGATTTGTATTGTTTTAACATATAACGGATGGCGAGAACTGCGGCGCCTACGGCCAGCAGGACCCAGATCAGCCTCGACCCGTAGCGGTAAGCAAGCTCCCCGATCGTTTGCGCATGATCCCCGACCAGGCGTCCCGCGGCGAAAAATATCCCTGTCCATACAAGCCCCGTCGTAAACGAGAACAAGGCGTATTGCCTGAACGCCATTTGATGGAGTCCGACGATGTACGGCATGACATGGCGCACGATCGGAAAAAAATAGCTTATGCATAAGGCAAACCTGCCATACTTTTGCACCAGCTTCTCCGACGCATCGATATATTTATTTATGTTTTTTCTTCGGCGGAGCCGATCAAACGCAGCGTTTCCGAAGAGGCGTCCCAGCGCGTAACCTAACGATAATCCGGAAACGACGCCCAAATACGTCAGCGCGAAAGCGGGAGCCACATGAAGAAAACCGTTTGCCGTCAGGGCCCCGCCTGTCATAACGACCACTTCGTCGGGAACCGGCATGCCGACGATGCCGAGCCACAAAGCGAAAAAAAGCGCGGCGTATCCGAAATGCTGAATGAACGGCAGCAGCGTATCAGCATTCATAGGCTGCACGCTCTTTCTTGCTTTCCCTGAATATTTTTCTTCCGATCAAAAAATAGAGCATTTCGGACAAAAGGATGCCTCCCGCAACATCCGCCAAAACATGCTGTTTGACAAACAATGTAGAGGCGATGATCGTCCAGGAAGTAACGAATGCCGCTGCCGTCACGGATTTGCCCAACTTGCACTGAAAAGCCGCCTTCAAGACGATATGGCTGGTCAGGACGTGAATGCTCGGGAAGCAATTGTAAGGCGCGTCCGTCGCATAAACGAAGCCGACAAGCGTATTCAGTACTCCGCCCTCTCCGAGTTCCGGCCGCAGCAGCGTCGTTTGAAACAAATAAAAAACGGAGTAACATACGACGAGACCGATGCAGGTCAACGTTAAGCTGCGGTAGTAGATCCGCCGGTCCTTTTTGAAAAAAACGACGAACATAAAAAAGACGTACGGATACCAGATCAGATACGGAATGATAAACACCGGCATGAAAGGAATCATGAGGTCCCATCCCGTGACAAGCTCTGAGACATGGGAGCCTCCATGATTCAGCAAGCCGTAAAACACATTCAAGACGGGAATGGCCAGCAGCCAGCAGAGCGGCAAATAGGCGGCAAATGTTCTATTCATACGTATCATATCTCTTGCGGCAAACGTACACAAATGCCGGGGGGATGTTTAAAGGGACATAATGAACATGCTCGATATCAAACGAAGCGCCGAGCTGCTTCTTCATTTGCTGCGAATATTGGAAGGCGACGAACAAGCCTCCCGGTTTTAGCGAACCCGCGATTTCGTCGATCAACCGGTCCCGAAGTTTTTGAGGAAAATTGAAAAACGGCAGTCCGCTCAAAATGCAGTCCAATTGGTCGACGCCCTCGGCCCGCAGCGCTTCCCGAAGCCTGCAGGCATCGGCATAACACGAAAAATGGGGGAAATCCCTGGTTAATCGGCTTCGCAGAACCTCATCTTGTTCGAACAACATCACGTTTGCGCGGTTCACGTTAAACGCGTCAATGTACTTGGTGATCGCGCCGGTTCCTGCCCCAAGCTCGGCTATATAACGGGTTTGCCGCCAGTCGAGCGCCTCGAGCATTTTTTTTGCCAAAAAAGCAGAGCTTGGCGTCACGCTGCCGATTTGTTTCGGCGACTGTGAAAATTTATAGAGAAACAGCATTTTTTCTTGGATATGCTTCATCATCCGATTTTCTCTCCTTTGCTTTTGCATATCCCCATGCTAAAAGAATATTCTTGGGAACAAGCCAAGGAAAATCTGAAAAATTTCTGAAGATCAGACTAAAAAAACGCCGCACCGGATATGCCCGGTAACGGCGTTTTCGTTACATATTCGCTTCGTTTTGTTCCCATTCCTTTGCTTTCCACATGACGGTGATGACAAGACCGATGACCATGACGACGCAGGAGAACAGGTAAGGGTAGTTGATGTTGACGTCAAACAATATGCCGCCCACGGCCGGCCCGGCGATATTGCCGAGGCTGGTATACGTCGAGTTCATGCCGGCGACGAATCCTTGGTCTTTGCCTGCGGCCCTGGACAAAAACGTCGTCAACGCTGGACGAAGCAGGTCAAAGGCGAGGAAAATAAAGCTCGTCACGAGCAGCACCGCCCAAAAGCCGGATATGACGGTGGATACGACCGCCAACACCGCGCCGACGATCAGGCACCACTGAATGAGCCTTTTTTCGCCTAGAACGTCTACCATTTTTCCGAACATGAATAACTGCACCACGACCCCGAAGATGGAGCTGATCGTAATAATGGCCGCAATATCTTTTGGCGTGAAGCCGAATTTATGGTCGGAATACAGGCTGAACACCGTCTCGTAAGCCGATAGGCCGAACGCAAGCACGAATACGATGATAAACGCGATAAAGTAGAGCGGGTGAAGCGATTTTTTCAAATCGCCAAAAAAGTTGGTTTGCTTTGCGTTCGCGGCGATTTCCGCGAGTTCTTCCTTGGTCAGCGGCTCTTTCAAAATAAAGACCGAAATCACGCATGCCAAGAAGGCGATGACCGCCGCAAAAAAGAAAGGAACGCGAATCCCGTACTCCGCGATAAATCCGCCGATGCCGGGGCCGATAATAAAGCCGGTACTGATTGCGGCCGAAATATAGCCCATTGCCTTCGGACGTTCCTCGACGGACGTAATGTCCGCCACGTATGCGGTCGCGCTTGGCATAATGAAGGCGGCGCTGAATCCGCCCAGAACCCTTGCCAGATAAAGCACCCATACGTTCGTGCCTATCCCGAAGATCAACTCGGAGACGCCAAACAGGAACAGGCCGATGACGATGATTTTTTTCCGGCCGTAACGGTCGACCCAGCGGCCCGCAAACGGCGACATGACCAGCTGCGATACCGCGAAGACCGCCACGAGCGCGCCCATCGTTTTTCCCGATAAATGCATCATGTCCATAAAAGACGGCATAACGGGGATGATCAGGCCGACCCCCAGAAACGCAATGAACACGTTGCTCAGCAGAATGAGAAGCACCGCTTTTTGCTCTTTAATTGGTTTTTTCATGTCTCAACACTCTTTCCGTAAAAATCATGGATGCGAAATGCCTCGCCAAAATACGGTCCAGCAGGCCTCCAATTTATCTTCCAGCCGCTGTTCGTCATTATCGTAAACCAGGCTTAGCATGATGGAATCGACGATGCCCAGAAATGCGAGCGTCGGCGTTTGTGCCGCCTCGCCGTAGATGGCTTTGGCTTCGATCCAATCTTTGAATTTTTTTTCGAGTTTGCCCTGAATTTCGGTTTCGATGTCGACGACTTCTTCCCCGATCGCGTCAGCTAGATGTGCCGGCGGAAAAAAGGACGTGCGCAGCCAAAACTTCAACTGCTCGTTTTTCTGGAACAAATCGATGACCAGCCGCAAAAATCCGTAAAGATCCCTTTCCGGATGATGCGCGTCGATTCCGCTCATATATTCCAGCTTCGATGTGCGCTCTGCCTCTTTCGCATCCCGCAGCACCTGAAGAAACAGATCGTCTTTACCTTTAAAGTGTGCGTAAAGGGACTGCTTTTTCATACCGACTTCTTCGGCGATTTGTGAGAGGGAGGCTCCTTCGTAGCCATGAATCGTAAAATATTTCAGGGCCGCTTCCTTGATTTCATCGACTTTCACATCATAACACCTCCGACTAACGAACGTTCGTCAGTTATCTTAACAGATGATCCCAGCAGAATCAAGAGCGTAATTTTTTTAATAGTAATTATTACGAATAACTTGCCAGGCCGGAAAAAGTGTGCTTTAATGTTAAACGTAATAATTACGAATAAAGAAATGCTGGTTCATTCGTACACAACATGTGCATAAGCAGCAGAGGTATTTTTTTGCTTATTTTTAAATCGTAATTATTACTATTAAATCGGAACAAGGAGGATACATATGATCCTTTGCTCATTACGCGATATCGTGTTCGGATACGAAAATGAACCTGTGATCCGGAATGTATCCGCGGATATTCATGCCGGAGAATTCATTGCCGTCAGCGGCCCGAACGGGGCGGCCAAAACAACGCTGCTAAAGCTGATGCTCGGGCTTCTGAAGCCATGGAGCGGCACGGTTCAGTTTACGGCGGAGCTTGGCCGGAGCCGGGTGTCGTACGTTCCCCAGCAGGCTGCTTCCTTTAATAGCGGGTTTCCCAGCAAAGTCATCGAATTGGTCAGATCCGGTTGTTTCCCGGAGCTCGGGTTGTTCCGGCGTTTTAGCCGGGAGCAGCATGAACTTGTGGAAGAGACGTTAAAAGCGGTCGGTCTGTGGGAGCTGCGAAACCGGAAAATCGGGGACTTGTCCGGAGGGCAAAAGCAAAAGGCATGTATCGCCAGAGCGATCGTTCAGCAGCCGGATCTGCTCGTTTTGGATGAGCCCGTCACCGGAATGGATGCCGCGAGCCGTATTCATTTTTACGAGTGGATGCAGCAGCTGGTCAAGCAGGAAGGCAGGACGGTGATCATGGTGACTCATGGTCTGGACGAAGCCCAAGCTTACCTGGACCGCGTGATTTATCTGGAAGGGAAGGAAGAAAGCGATGTTTCAATATGAATTTATGCAGCGGGCGTTTTTGGCGGCCGGTTTGATTTCGCTCATCGCGCCGGTGCTTGGCGTGTATCTCGTGCTCAGAAGGCAATCCCTGATGTCGGATACGCTCTCGCATGTTTCGATGGCCGGGGTCGCGCTGGGCTCCGTACTCCATCTCAGCCCGGTATTGTGCGGTTTTCTGTTCGCGATCTTGGGAGGGATCGTCATCGAGCAGCTGCGGCGCACGTACCGTTCCTACAGCGAAGTGCCGGTGGCGATCATCATGACCTCGGGGCTGGCGCTTGCGATGGTGCTGATGAGCCTGAAGACGAGCCTGAACAAAAGCTTTAATTCTTATCTGTTCGGTTCCATCGTGGCGGTCAGCGAAACCCAATTGATCGTCATCGCGGCCGTAACGGTGATCGGGCTCCTGTTTTTCGTGTTACTGCGCAGACCGCTTTATAGTTTGACGTTCGAGGAAGATACGGCTGCGGTCAGCGGCGTTCGCGTCAAGCTGCTTTCATTCGCTTTTGCGGTCGTGACGGGGATGATCGTGGCCGCTGCGATGCCGATCGTCGGCGTGCTGCTCGTTTCTTCCATGATCGTTTTGCCTTCGGCTTTTGCGCTTCGATTTGCCGGAGGATTCGCGTCGGCTTCGGTTCTGGCGGTCGCCACCGGCATGATCGGCGTGTTCAGCGGCCTGACCGCATCCTATTACACGAATACCCCGCCCGGGGGGATTATTGCCCTGATTCTTCTTGCCATTCTGCTGATGGGCATCGGCGTCAAACGAATCGTCAAGCTGGGCGCCAAACGACGCATCGCAAAAACAGGCACCCATTCGAGTCAAAAGACGCATCAAACGACTCAAACCAATCAAACTTTACAGGAAGGAGCTTTAAAATAATGAAAAAATGGATTCCTTATGTATCAGCGCTTACGATTGCGGCTCTTGCCGTTTCTTTGGCAGGCTGCGGCCAAAAAGAG
>Ga0180220_1000276_pt1 | contig 68375 bp, 69 predicted proteins | sample eDN5th37CBELigBY_FD_151335 | JGI IMG/M metagenome (GOLD analysis project Ga0180220, IMG submission 151335) | Enriched backyard soil microbial communities from Emeryville, California, USA - eDNA 5th pass 37_C BE-Lig BY (version 2) (version 2) | ecosystem: Environmental > Terrestrial > Soil >...
GTCCAGGCCGGCGCCGGGCTCCTCGAGGTTCATGTACGTGGGGCCGGTCGCGGCCAGCCGCTCGCGCCAGGCGGGCGCGACGTACAGGAAGCCGGTGCCGACCGGCCCGCACAGCCACTTCTGGCCCGACGCGGCGTAGAAGGCGCAGCCGAGCGCGCCCACGTCGACGGGCACCGCGCCGGCGCCCTGGGCGCCGTCGAGGAGCACCGGCACGCCGGAGGCGGCCACCTCGGCCAGCGCGGGCGGCGCCTCCTTCCCGCCGACCCAGCTCACGTGCGAGCAGGCGACCAGCCCGGTCGCGGGGGAGACGCCCTCGGCCAGCGCCTCGAACGGCACGGTGCGCACGCGCAGGCCGATCCGGCGCGCCGCGGCGGCGAGCGGGCCGAGCAGCCCGGGGTGCTCCTCGTCGCTGGTGACGATCTCGTCCTCGGGGCCCAGCTCGAGCCCGGCGAGCACGCGCACGATCCCGTCGCTCGTCGACGTCGTCAGCGCCACGTCGGCCGGCTGGGCGCCGATCCGCGCGGCGTACGCGGCCCGCTGGCGCGCCTGCAGGTCGATCATCCGCTCGAAGTACGGCATCCAGCGGCCGTCGGTCGCCGCGATGTGCAGCGTGTCCTGGGCGGCCTGCACCGCGGCCGCCGCGACGGGGCCGCACGTGCCCGCGTTGAGGTAGGCGACCTCGTCCAGCACCGGGAAGGCGTCGCGCAGGGCAGCAGGCTCCATGAGGCCGCGAACGGTAGCGCGCGCACGCCCGGTCGAACACGAGTTCGGCGGGTACGATCCGGCGTCTCATGCACGTCACGCTCCCCGACGGAACCGAGCTGTCCCTCGCCGACGGCGCGACCGGCGCCGACGCGGCCGCCGCGATCGGCCCGGGCCTGGCGCGCGCCGCGCTCGCGGTGAAGGTCGACGGGGAGCTGCGCGACCTCTCGGCGCCGCTGCCCGACGGCGCGAAGGTCGAGATCGTGACGGCGCGCTCGCCCGAGGCGCTGTGGCTCATCCGCCACGACGCCGCGCACGTGCTCGCCACCGCGGTGATGGAGCTGTACCCGGGCGTGAAGATCTCGATCGGGCCGCCGGTCGAGGACGGCTTCTACTACGACTTCGAGTTCCCCGAGGGCGTCCACTTCTCCGAGGCCGACTTCCCGGCCGTCGAGGCGCGGATGGCCGAGCACATCAAGGCGGCCGAGCCGTTCGTGCGCGAGGACGTGCCCGTCGGCGAGGCGCTGGAGCGCTTCGTGCGCGACGACCAGCCCTACAAGGTCGAGCTGATCGAGGACCTCATCCGCGACCAGGGCGTCGAGACCGTCGGCCTCTACACCAACGGCCCGTTCACCGACCTGTGCCGCGGCCCGCACGCGCCGACCACCAAGTCGGTCAAGGCGTTCAAGCTGCAGTCGGTCGCCGGCGCCTACTGGCGCGGCGACGCCAACCGGCAGATGCTCACCCGCGTCTACGGCACCGCGTTCCTGTCCAAGGAGGACCTCGAGGCGCACCTCGAGCGCCTGGAGCTGGCGCGCCAGCGCGACCACCGCAAGCTCGGGCGCGAGCTCGGCCTGTTCCAGTTCTCCGACACCAGCCCCGGGTCGGCGTTCTGGCTGCCGAAGGGCACCCACCTGTTCAACACGCTGGTCCAGCTCTCGCGCGAGATGGGCCAGCAGCGCGGCTACACCGAGGTGAAGACCCCGGTGATCTACGACTCCCAGCTCTGGAAGACCTCCGGCCACTGGGACAAGTACCGCGAGAACATGTTCGTCACGGAGTCGGAGGGGCGCCAGTTCGCGCTCAAGCCGATGAACTGCCCCGGCCACTGCCAGCTCTACAAGCTGCAGAAGTTCTCCTACCGCGACCTGCCCGTCCGCTACTCCGAGCCGGGCCCGCTGCACCGCAACGAGCTGTCGGGCACGCTGCACGGCCTCATGCGCGTCCGCCACTTCGTGCAGGACGACGCGCACATCTTCTGCACCGAGGAGCAGGTCCACGACGAGGTCGTCGCCTGCCTGGACTTCGCGTTCGACACCTACGCCGTGTTCGGCTTCGACGTCGACATCGAGCTGTCGACCCGCCCGGAGGTGCGCATCGGCACCGACGAGATGTGGGACCGCTCGGAGGCGATGCTGGCGCAGGCGCTGGAGTCGCGCGGGCTGGAGTACACGGTCAACGAGGGCGACGGCGCGTTCTACGGGCCGAAGATCGACCTGCACATGACCGACTCGCTGGGCCGCTCCTGGCAGATCGGCACGATCCAGCTCGACTACAACTTCCCGGAGCGCTTCGACCTCACCTACACCGGCGCCGACAACGCCGAGCACCGCGTCGTGATGCTCCACCGCGCGCTGATGGGGTCCTACGAGCGCTTCGTCGGCATCCTCATCGAGCACTACGCGGGCGAGTTCCCCGTGTGGCTGGCCCCGGTCCAGGCCGTCGTGCTGCCGATCTCCGACCGCCACGCCGGCGCGGCCGCGCAGGCGCGCGACGAGCTCGCCGCCGCGGGCGTGCGCGCCGAGCTCGACGACCGCTCGGAGTCGATCGGCCGGCGCATCCGCGAGGCGGAGCTGCAGAAGATCCCGTACATGCTCGTCGTCGGGGACCGGGAGGCCGAGGCGGGCACGGTCGCCGTCCGCCGCCACGGCGAGGGGGATCTCGGCGCGGAGTCGGTCGAGGCGTTCGCGCAACGTGTCGCCGACGAGGCCCCGGCTCGCTACACTCCGAGTCGTTGAAGGCACTGACGCATACCGGCCGCTCCTAGACGTTGCCGATTCCCCGTAGGTTCGACCGGCGACCGCCGGAGCGAGACACGACCCGCATCAACGAGAGGATCCGGGTCCCAGAGGTACGCCTGATCGACGAGCAGGGCCAGCAGGTCGGGGTCATGCGCACGGATGAGGCGCTGCGCTACGCGCAGGAGCGCGATCTCGACCTGGTCGAGGTGGCGCCCGACGCGCGCCCGCCCGTCTGCCGCGTGCTCGACTACTCGAAGTACAAGTACGAGCAGGCCCAGAAGCAGAAGCAGGCGCGCAAGCACCAGCAGCAGATCACGATCCGCGAGATCAAGTTCCGCCCGAAGATCGCGCAGAACGACTACGACACGAAGAAGGGGCACGTCGCCCGCTTCCTCAAGCACAAGGACAAGGTCAAGATCACGATCATGTTCCGCGGGCGCGAGGTGGCGCACCCCGAGCGCGGCGTGATGCTGCTCGACCGACTGGCCGAGGAGCTCTCCGACATCGCGGTCGTCGAGCAGCGCCCGATCCAGGACGGCCGCAACATGACGATGATGCTCGGCCCGTCCAAGGCCGTGCTCGCGGGCGAGTACGACGGCAACGGCGCCGGCGGCAAGGGCGACGAGAAGGACGCCGAGAAGGAAGCCGCCGCCGCGAAGTCCAAGTCCGCCTCGGACTCGGACGCCTCCGACTCCTAGACGCGCCGCGTCAGGGCGCGGCCGGCTCGCCGGACTCCGCCGCGGCCTCGAGATCCTCCACGCGCTGGGCGAGGGCGTCGAGGTCGGACCGCAGCCCGTCGACGTCGGAGCGCAGCTGCTCCAGCCCCTCGGTCGCGTCCCGGGCGGCCGACAGGTCGTCGGTCGCGTCGTCCAGGCGCCCGCTCAGCTCGTCGACGTCCTCCTGGAGGGCGCTGAGGTCCTTGGCGGTGGGGAGGTCGTCGACCTGGCGCTGCAGGTCGCGCACGTCGCCGCGCAGCTCCGAGACGGCGTCGGCGTTGCGCCCGCCGCCGCCGCGGTCGTCGCCGCCGTCGACGAGCGCCCACACGGCGATGCCGAGCGCGGCCACCGCCACGACGGCGAGGACGACGACGGCGGTCTGCAGGCCGCGCAGCCCGTCGGACCGATCGGGGTCGCGATCGCCGGGCTCGCCGGCGCCGGCGCGCGGGCGCGGAGGCTGCGGCGGGACGCGCTGGATCGGTCGGGTGGGGTCGTCGCTCATGGGGCCGTCCGGAGTCGCCACGGGACTTTGTCATACTGTGCGGCCGCTCATGCCGAAGATGAAGACCCACTCGGGCGCGAAGAAGCGCTTCAAGGTGACCGCGAAGGGCAAGGTCAAGGCCCGCCACGCGAACACCTCCCACATCCTGGAGAAGAAGAACGCGAAGCGGAAGCGCCGGCTGGGTGCCCCTGCGGTCCTGGGCGATCACGACACGCCGCGCGTCAAGAAGCTGCTGGGGGTGGGCAAGTGAGCCGCGTCAAGCGCTCCGTCCACGCTCGCAAGAAGCGCCGCGCCACGCTCGAGCGCGCGAAGGGCTTCCGCGGCGAGGCGCACTCCAACTACAAGCGGGCCAAGGAGGCGCTGCTCAAGGCGGACTCCTACGCGTACCGCGACCGCCGCAACCGCAAGCGCGACTTCCGCCGCCTGTGGATCACGCGCATCAACGCCGCCGCCCGTCAGAACGGCATGAGCTACGGGCAGTTCATGCACGGTCTGAAGCTGGCCGGCATCGAGCTGGACCGCAAGGTCCTGGCCGACATCGCCGTGCGCGACGCCGACACCTTCCGACGTTTTGCCGAGGCCGCCCGAGAGGCGTCGGCTGCCGCCTGACCGCAGGCAGACAGAACGACCGCAGACCTCGAGGGCGCCGCGACCACGGCGCCCTTTTTCGTTCCATGATCACGTCCACCCACAACGACCGCCTGAAGACGATCCGCCGGCTCCAGCGCCGCCGCGACGGCCGCTTCGTCGCCGAGGGCGAGGACCTGCTCGCCGCCGCGGACGCCGCCGGCTGGGAGCCGCTGGAGCGGTTCGCCGCCGCCGGCAGCGGCCTGGCGGGCACCGAGGTCGAGCCGTCGGTGCTGGCGGGCGTGTCGGCGCTCGGGTCGGGCACGCGCGCGCTGGCCGTCTACCGCGAGCGGTGGGCGCCGCAGCCGCTCGGGCCGCGGTGCGTGGCGCTGTGGGGCGTGCGCGACCCCGGCAACGTCGGCACCGTCCTGCGCGCTGCCGCCGCGTTCGGGGCGGCGAGCGCGGCGATCGGGCCGCACACCGCCGACCCGTACGGGCCCAAGGCGGTGCGCGCCTCGATGGGCGCGCTGTTCGCCGTCCCGGTGGCCCGGGTGGAGCGCGTGGACGAGCTCCCCGGCGAGACGATCGCGCTCGTCGCGCGGGCCGGCGATCCCCTGCGGGAGCTCGCGCCCGCGCCCGACGCCACCGTCGTCGTCGGCGCCGAGCGGGAAGGGCTGCCCCCCGAGGTCGTGGAAGGATGCGACCGCGTCGCCCACATCCCGATCGCCACCGAGTCCCTCAACGCCGCGATGGCGGCGACCATCGCCCTCTACGAGCTCTCTCTGACCCCATGACCGACCGCATCGACCAGATCGCCGCCGAGGCCCGCGCCGCCATCGCGCAGGCGGCCACCACCGACGCCCTGGAGCAGGTGCGCGTCCAGTTCCTGGGCCGCAAGGCCGAGCTGCCGCAGATCCTGCGCGGCGTCGCCGAGCTGCCGCCCGAGCAGCGCGGCGTCGTCGGCAAGGCCGCCAACGTCGTCCGCCGCGAGCTGGAGGCCGCCATCGCCGCGCGCGCCGCGCAGCTCGAGGCCGCCGAGCTCGACGAGCGACTGCGCACCGACCGCGTCGACGTCACGCTGCCCGGCGACCCGCCGCAGACCGTCGGCCGCCTGCACGTGCTCACCCAGACGCGCCGCGAGATCGAGGACGTGTTCGTCGGCCTCGGCTTCCGCGTCCTGGAGGGGCCGGAGGTCGAAACCGTCTACTACAACTTCGATGCCCTCAACCACGCGCCGACGCACCCGGCCCGCGGCCGCACCGACACGTTCTACGCCGGCGACGACGTCGTCCTGCGCACGCACACGTCACCGATGCAGATCCGCGCGATGGAGGCCGAGCCGCCGCCGCTGTACGTGATCATCCCCGGCCGCGTCTACCGCCGCGACAGCGACGCCACGCACACGCCCCAGTTCCACCAGGTCGAGGGGCTGGCCGTCGACAGGGACATCACGCTCGCCGACCTGAAGGGCACGCTGCTGGACTTCAGCCGCGCGATCTTCGGCAGTGACCGCGAGGTGCGCCTGCGGCCCCACTTCTTCCCGTTCACCGAGCCGAGCGTCGAGGTCGACGTCTCCTGCTTCAACTGCGCCCGCGACGGGTCGCCCTGCCAGGTGTGCAAGGGCACCGGCTGGCTGGAGATCCTCGGCGCCGGCATGGTCGACCCCAACGTGTTCGGCTACGTGCGCGAGCACGGCTACGACCCCGAGGAGATCCAGGGGTTCGCGTTCGGGATGGGCATCGAGCGGATCGCCGCCCTCAAGTACGGCATCCCGGACATCCGCACGCTGTACGCCAACGACGTCCGGGTCCTGGAGCAGTTCGGATGAGACTCCCGCTGAGCTGGCTGTTTCAGTACTGCGAGCCGGTCATGACGCCGCGTGCGATCGCCGACCGCCTCGCGATGACCGGCACCGAGGTCAACCGCATCCACCACCACGGCGTCTCCGAGCTCGAGCACTTCGTCGTCGGGAAGGTGCTCACCCGCGAGCAGCACCCCAACGCCGACCGCCTGTCGGTCTGCACGGTCGACGTCGGCACCGGCACGCCGTCGCACATCGTCTGCGGCGCGCCGAACGTCGCCGCCGGCCAGACCGTCGCGGTCGCCAAGCCCGGCGCGATCATGCCCGATGGCACGCGCCTGAAGAAGGCCAAGCTGCGCGGCGAGCCGTCGGAGGGGATGATCCTGGCCGAGGACGAGGTCGGCATCGGGACCCTCCACGAGGGGATCATGGTCCTCGACGACGACCTCGCGCCCGGCACGTTCCTGGCCCAGGTGCTGCCGATCGCCACCGACGTCCTCGAGCTGGAGATCACGCCCAACCGGCCCGACTGCCTCGGCGTCTACGGCGTCGCGCGCGAGGTGCACGCGGCCACGGGCGCGCCGCTGGCGCCGCCGCCGTGGGACGGGATCGACCTCGGCGCGCCGACCGGCATCGACGGCGTGGCGATCGAGGTGCGCGACCCCGACCTGTGCCCGCGCTTCACCGCGGTCGCCTTCGACGGCGTGACGATCGGCGAGTCGCCGTGGTGGCTCAAGCAGCGCCTGATGGCGTCCGGTCAGCGCCCGATCAACAACGTCGTCGACATCACCAACTACGTGATGCTGCTCACCGGCCAGCCGGTGCACGCGTTCGACCTCGACCGGATCGCCGGCGGGCGGCTCGTCGTGCGGCGCGCCACGCCGGGCGAGCAGGTCACCACGCTCGACGACCAGGTCCGCACGATGCCGCCCGACGGGATGGTCATCGAGGACGCCGACGGCCCGACCTCGATCGCCGGGATCATGGGCGGCGCCCGCTCGGAGGTCCACGAGGGCACCACCCGCGTGCTGATCGAGATGGCGACGTGGGACGGGCCGAACATCCACGCCACGTCCACCGCGCTGGGCCTGCGCACCGAGGCGTCCAGCCGCTTCGCCGACGGCCTGTCGCCGGAGTCGACGGTCGAGGCCCAGGCGGTCGCGCTGCGCCTCATGGAGGAGCTGACCGGCGCGACGCGGCGGCCCGGGTGGATCGACGTGGCCGCGCCGGGCGTCACCGACCCGCAGCCCGTGGTCATCCGGCTGCGCGAGACGCGCGTGCGCTCGCTGCTGGGCATCGACGTACCGCGCACGCGCCAGGCCGAGGTGCTGCGCGCGATCGGCTTCGGCGTGACCGACGCCGACGACGGGCTCGACGTGACCGTGCCGCACTGGCGGCGCCTGGACGTCACTCGCGAGGCCGACGTGATCGAGGAGGTCGCGCGCCTCGCCGCGCTCGACGAGCTGCCCGCCACGCTGCCCACCGGCCGCCCGGGCGCGCGGCTCACCTGGCCCCAGCGCGTGCGCCGCCGCGCCGAGGACGTCCTCGTCGGCCGCGGCGTGCAGGAGATCGCCGGCTGGTCGTTCGCGTCCCCGGCGCTGCTGGACCGGCTGCGGGTGCCCGAGGGCGCGCCGCTGCGCCGCGTCGTCGAGCTCGAGAACCCGATGAGCGAGGAGGACGCGATCCTGCGGCCCACGCTGATGGGGTCGCTGCTGGACGCCGCGCGCCACAACCTCGCCCACGGCGTCGAGCGGGTCGCCCTGTTCGACAGCGGCACCGTGTACCGGGCCTGGCCGCAGGACGGCGACGGCGCGCAACGGCCCTCGCCGGCCGACGAGCACCATGGGCTCGGCGCGCTGTTGGTCGGCCCGCCGCAGGACCCGACATGGCGCACGCCGCGCCCGCCGGCCGCCGACTTCTTCGCGATCAAGGCGCTGGTCGGCGCGATCCTCGACACGCTGCGCGTGCCGTGGGAGGCGCGCCCGTCGTCGGACTGGCCGTTCCTGCACCCGGGTCGCGCCGCCGAGATCGTCGCCGGCGACGGCGAGCGGCTGGGCTTCGCCGGCGAGCTGCACCCGCTCGTCGCGCGCGAGTGGGACCTCGACGGCGGCGCCGCGTTCGCCGTCGACCTGGGCAAGATCGCCGCGCGGGCGCCCGAGGTGCCGGTCTACCGGGACGTGACCACGTTCCCGCCCGTGCGCCAGGACCTGTCGCTGCTGGTGGGCGTGCGGTCGGCCGCCGAGGTCGTCGCGGCGATCCGCGACGCGGGCGGGAAGCTGCTGCGCGACGTCGAGGTGTTCGACCGCTTCGAGCGCGACGGGGAGGTGTCGCTGGCGCTGCACCTCGCGTTCGCCGCGCCCGACCGCACGCTCACCGACGACGAGGTCAACGGCCTGCGCGAGAAGATCCTCGCCAAGCTCGCCGGCCTGGGGGTGACGCCCCGTGGGTAGCGGCGCGGACGGGCCGTCCGTCGCCGTGCTCGGCGCGTCCGGGTTCGCGGGCGCGCTCGCGGCCCGCCTGTTGTGGGCGCACCCGCACTTCGACCTCGTGGCCGTCACGTCGCGCTCGGACGCCGGCCGGCGGCTCGACGACCTGTACCCGCACCACCGCGTGCCGCTCGTCATGGACGCCTACGAGATCGACGAGCTCGGGCAGATCGACGCGGCCGTCGTCGCCTACCCGCACGGCGCCGCCGCCCCGACGGTCGCCGAGCTGCACGAGCGCGGGATCCGCGTCGTCGACCTCAGCGCCGACTTCCGCCTGCGCGACGTCGCCGTCTACGAGGAGTGGTACGTCGAGCATCCCGTCCCGGAGCTGATCGACGGCGCCGTCTACGGGCTGCCGGAGCTGTACCGCGACCGGCTGCCCGAGGCGACGATCGTCGCCGGCCCCGGCTGCTTCCCGACCGCGGCGATCCTCGGCCTCGCGCCGATCGCGCCGTACCTGGCCGACGTCGTCATCGACGCCAAGAGCGGCGTGTCGGGCGCCGGGCGGGCCGCGACCGAGAAGACGCACTTCGTGTCGGTGGCCGAGAACGTCAAGCCGTACGGGATCGGCCGCCACCGCCACGCGCCCGAAATCGACCAGGAGCTCGCCGCGCTCGGCGCCCGCGACCTCACCGCCACGTTCACGCCCCACCTGCTGCCGCTCGACCAGGGCGAGCTGCTCTCCTGCTACGCGACGCTCACCGAGGACGTCGACGTGCACGCGCTCTACGGGGAGCGCTACGCCGACGAGCCGTTCGTCGAGCTCGTCGCGAGCCCGCCCGGCGTGCGCGACGTGCGCGAGACGAACTTCTGCCGCATCCTCGTGCACCCCGACGAGCGCACCGGCAAGGTGTTCGTGTTCTCCGCGATCGACAACCTGTGGAAGGGCACCGCGTCGCAGGCCGTGCAGTGCCTGAACGTCATGTTCGGCTTCGACGAGAGCGCAGGGATCCGGTGAGCGACTTCTTCTCCTCGCGGTGGGTGCCGCGCCCCGAGCACGTCGCCGAGGCCCCCGACGACACGCTGCCGTCCGGCTTCCGGGCCGCCGGCGTGGCCGCCGGGATAAAGCCCAGCGGCGGCCTCGACGTCGGGCTGCTGGTCTGCGACGCGCCGGACGCCGTGTCCGCCGCGCGCTTCACCGCGTCGGCGGTGGTCGCCGCGCCCGTGCAGGTGACCCGCGAGCGCGCCCGCCTGGACCGCCTGCGGGCCGTCGTCGCGAACTCCGGCAACGCGAACGCGGCCACCGGGCGGCCCGGCCTCGACGAGGCGGCCCGCATGCAGGGCGCGGGCGCGATGGCGTCGGGGGTGGAGCCCGACCAGGTCGCGGTCGCCTCGACCGGCGTCATCGGCGTCCAGCTCGACGGCCAGCTCGTCGTGCGCGGGCTGCTGGCCGCCAACGGGCGCCTGTCGCCCGGCGGGGCCGCCGAGTTCGCCGACGCGATCAAGACGACCGACGCGATCGACAAGCGCGCGACGCTCGACGTCGAGCTCCCGTCCGGCCGCGTCCGGCTGGCCGCCCAGTGCAAGGGCGCGGGGATGATCTCGCCGCGCTTCGCGACGATGCTCTGCTTCGTCGAGACCGACGCCGCGCTGAGCGCCGAGACCGCCGACCTGCTGCTCGGCGTGTGCGTGAAGCGCTCGTTCGACCGCTGCTCGGTCGACGGCCAGCTCTCCACCAACGACACGGCGATCCTCATCGCCTCCGGCGCCAGCGGCGTGCGCGTGGAGCCCGAGACCGAGGACGAGCTGCGCTTCGGCGAGGCGCTCGACGCGCTGCTGCGCCAGCTCGCGATCCTCATGGTCCGCGACGGCGAGGGCGCTGCGCGGGTCGGCCGCGTCGTCGTGCGCGGCGGCGACGGGCGCGCGGTCGAGGCGGTCGCGCGGGCGGTCGCCGACTCGCCGCTGGTGAAGACCGCGCTGCACGGCGGCGATCCCAACTGGGGGCGCATCGCCCAGGCCGCCGGCGCCGCGCTCGCGGGCGGCGCGCCGGTCCCGCTCGACATCGCGATCGAGGGCATCCCGGTGTGCGCGGGCGGGGCGGCGGTGCGGGTGGACCAGCAGGCGCTCGAGGCGGCCGCCGCGCGCGACGAGGTCGAGTACGAGATCGGCCTGCCGGGCGAAGGCGCCGAGACCGAGGTGTTCTTCTCCGACCTCGGCCACGGCTACATCACGATCAACGCGGAGTACACGACGTGACGCGAGACGTAGCGACGCTCCTGGAGGCGCTCCCCTACATCCGGGAGTTCCACGGCCGCACGGTCGTCATCAAGTACGGCGGCGCCGCCATGGAGGACCCCGAGCTGCGCGAGGAGTTCGCGCGCGACGTGGTGCTGCTCAAGTACGTCGGCATGAACCCGATCGTCGTGCACGGCGGCGGGCCCGACATCACCAGTTACATGGAGCGGCTCGGCATGCCCGTCGAGTTCGTCGGCGGCCTGCGGGTGAGCAGCGCCGAGACCGTCGAGGTGGCCAAGATGGTGCTCGTCGGCAAGGTCAACAAGGACATCGTGCTGCGGATCAACCGCCACGGGCAGGCCGCGGTGGGGCTGTCGGGCGACGACGGCAACCTCTTCCGGGTCCGCCGCCAGCGCGCGCCGGGCGGCGAGGACATCGGGTTCGTGGGGGAGATCCAGCGCGTCGACGTCGACGTGCTCCGCCACGTCGCCCAGGACTACATCCCGGTGATCGCCTCGGTCGGCGCCGACGAGGACGGCAACTCCTACAACGTCAACGCCGACGCCGCCGCCAGCGCGGTGGCGCGCGCGATGGGCGCCTACAAGGTGCTGTTCCTCACCGACGTGCGCGGCTGGCTGCGCGATCCCGACGACCCCGAGTCGCTGGTGAGCGAGGCGACCGCCGACGAGGTCGAGGCGGCGCTGCCGTCGATCGCCGGCGGCATGCGCCCCAAGCTGCAGGCGTGCCTGGACGCGATCCACGGCGGCGTCGACAACGCCTACATCATCGACGGCCGCCTGCCGCACTCCCTCCTGCTCGAGCTGTTCACCCACGCCGGCATCGGCACGAAGATCGGACCCGCCAGATGAGCCCAGCCGCCCAGGACGCCCACCACCTGCTGCCCACCTACGCCCGCTTCCCGGTCGAGTTCGAGCGCGGGGCGGGGACGCGCCTGTGGGACCGCGACGGCAACGAGTACCTGGACTTCCTGTGCGGCATCTCCGTCTCCTCGGTCGGCCACTGCCACCCGCGGGTCGTCGAGGCCGTCCGCGAGCAGGCGGGCCGGCTCATGCACGTCAGCAACCTCTTCTACACGGCGCCGATGGTGCGGCTGGCCGACCGGCTGGCCGAGTCGTCGCTGGGCGGCGGCGTGTTCTTCTGCAACTCGGGCGCGGAGGCCAACGAGGCGGCGCTGAAGCTCGTGCGCAAGGCCAGGCCGGGCGGCGACGTCGTCGTGCTGCACAACGGCTTCCACGGGCGCACGTACGGGGCGCTGAGCGCGACGCCGCAGGAGTCCAAGCAGGCGCCGTTCGCCCCGCTGGTGCCCGGCTTCCGGCCGGTGCCGGCGACCGTCGACGCCGTGCGCGACGCGGTCGACGAGAACACGGCGGCGGTCGTCATGGAGGTCATCCAAGGCGAGAGCGGGGTGCTGATCGTCGGTGACGACGTGCTCGTCGCCGCGCGCGAGGCGTGCGACCGCGTCGGCGCCGCGCTCGTGTTCGACGAGGTGCAGACCGGCATGGGCCGCACCGGGTCGCTGTGGGGCTACGAGCAGACGCCGGTCGTCCCCGACGCGCTCACGACCGCGAAGGCGCTCGGCGGCGGCCTGCCGATCGGAGCGCTCGTGACGGGCGAGCGGCTGTCGACGGTGTTCGCGCCCGGCGACCACGGCTCGACGTTCGCCGGCGGGCCGGTCGTGGCCGCCGCCGCGCTCGCCGCCTTCGACGTCCTCGACGACCCGGCGCTGCTGGCGCGCGTGCGCGCGCTCGGCGAGCACCTGCGCGGCCGCCTGGAGGAGCTGCCGCGCGTGGCGACCGTGCGCGGGCGCGGGCTGATGAACGCGTTCGACCTCGTCGTCGACGACGGGCCCACCGCGCCGGACATCGCGACGCGCGCGCTGCTGGAGCAGCGGCTCGTCGTCAACGCGACCGGCCCGCGGACGATCCGGCTGCTGCCGCCGCTCGTCGTCACCGAGGACGAGATCGACGAGGCCGTCGCCCGTCTGGGCGCGCTGTTGTAGCTCGCGCTGGACGCGCGGGGGCGCGATGCGCAAGGCTGCCGCCATGCGGCGGGTCCTGGTGTGCGTGCTGGTCCTCGCGGGCGCGGCGGCGGCGCCGGCGAGCGCGGCGCCGCGGCTGATGGTGTCGCCGGCGCGGGTCGCCTACGGCGACGAGGTGCTGTTCCGCGGCGGCGGCTGGCCGGTGTTCGAGTCCTGTTCGCGCACGGTGAGCCTGACGCTGCGCGCCGGGCGCGACACGTACGGGATCGGGCGCGTGCGCACGCGCCGCGACGGCACGTTCCGCCACCGCTGGGCGCCGCGGGCGGCCGCCGTCGGGACCGGCGTGTGGCGCGTGGTGGCGCGCCTGCGCTGCGAGAGCGGCGAGGACGGCTCGGCCCTGTACGTCCGCCGCGACACGACGCTGCGGATCGAGGCCTGAGCCGCGCGGGGCGGCCGGATACTCTCCGGGGCCGCCATGTCCGACGCTCCCACCTCCGCCGCTCACACCTCCGCCCACACGATCCCGCTTCCGCAGGCCACCGAGCGCATGCGCGCTCAGGCGACGGCGTCGTACGAGGCCGACCACCACGAGGTCAACCGCGTCCTGCTGCTCTACTCCGGCGGCCTGGACACCAGCGTGATGCTGAAGTGGATCCAGGAGGAGTACGACGCCGAGATCGTCACGCTCACCGTCAACCTGGGCCAGCCCGGCGAGGACTACGACGTCGTCGAGGGCAAGGCGCGCATGCTCGGCGCGGTCGAGACGCACACGGTCGACGCGCGCGAGGAGTTCGCCCACGACTTCGTCGTCCCCGCGATCAAGGCCAACGCGATCTACGGCGCCGGCTACCCGCTGTTCACCGCGCTCGGCCGGCCGCTGATCGCCAAGCTCGCCGTCGAGTACGCGCGCAGGTCGGGCTGCGACACGATCGCGCACGGCTGCACCGGCAAGGGCAACGACCAGGTGCGCATCGAGTCGACGATCGCCACGCTGGCGCCCGAGCTGAAGATCATCGCCCCGGTGCGCTCGTGGGCGATGGGCCGCGACGAGGAGATCGCCTACGCCCGCGAGCACGGCATCCCCGTCAAGGGCGGCACCGAGGCGGCGCCGTACTCGATCGACGACAACCTGTGGGGCCGCTCCAGCGAGGGCAAGTGGATCGAGGACCTCTCGCACGCGCCGACCGACGACGTGTTCCAGCTCGTCACCCGTCCGGAGGACGCGCCCGACGAGCCCGAGATCGTCACGATCGGGTTCGAGGCGGGCGTGCCCGTGTCGCTGAACGGCGAGCGGCTGGAGCTCGTGGAGCTCCTGGAGCGCGCGGCCGAGATCGGCATGCGGCACGGCGTCGGGATCGTCGACCACATCGAGGACCGGATCGTCGGCCTGAAGGTCCGCGACATCTACGAGGTGCCGGCGGCGACGCTCGTGCTGACCGCCCACCACGAGCTCGAGCGGCTCGTCGGGACGATCCACCAGAACCAGTTCAAGCCGCAGCTCGACCGCCAGTGGGCCTACCTCGTGTACGCCGGCCTGTGGTGGGAGCCGCTGCGCCAGGACATCGACGCCTACATGGACTCGGTGAACGCACGCGTGACCGGGTCGATCGGGCTGAAGCTCTACAAGGGCTCGGTGCGGGTCGTGACGCGCGAGTCCGCCAACGCGGTCTACGACGCGCAGCTCGCGACGTTCGCCGAGTCCGGCGGCCTGTTCTCCCAGCAGGCGTCGCCCGGCTTCATCGAGCTGTGGTCGCTGCAGTCGCGCATGGCCTGGCGACTGCACCACGTCGACGACGGGCAGGAGTAGGGCATGTTCTACAACCTGCTCGGCCGGGTGACCTGGAAGGCCCTGAAGCTCTACTTCCACCGCAACGGGGCGCGGACCGCGGTGGTCGCCGGGGTCGTCGTGGGCGGCCTCGTCGTCGCCGGCGTGGCCGCCAAGCGCGCGATCGGCGGGGGCGGCGAGGCCTAGCGGCGGGCGCCGCGCGGCGGATCGCGCGGGATCGTTCGCCGCCGCACCGTCCCGTCCGCGCGGGCGCGTACGCTCGCACCCGTGAGCGCTCCCTCGCCCGACGGACCGTCCGTGGACTCCCCGCTCGAGATCGAGCGCGTCGAGTGGCTGCCCTCGACGCCCGAGGCGCTCGAGGTCCGCGTGTGCGGCCGCTGGCGGGGCGGGGCGCCTCCCGACCTGGCGCTCGTGGTGGTCGACGAGCGCGGCGACGCGCGGCGGTTCCCGCTCACGGCCGCCGGCCTGACCGAGGCCGGGTCGTGGCGCGGCTCGTTCGCCGTGCCGGTGGAGCTGCGGTCGCGCCTGTCGGCGAGCCTGGCGCTGGCGTTCGGCGACCGCCGGGTGCCGCTGCCGGCGGCGTCGCCGGGCCCGGCCGACGAGCGGCTCGCGCCGCCGCCGGCGACGGTCGTCGATCCCGCGGTGCTGGCCCAGCGCCGGGCCGCCCGCGAGGGGCAGGCCGGCGAGGCGCTCGTGCGCCGCGCGCAGGCGGCCGAGGCGACGGCGGCGACGCTCGAGACCCAGCTCGACCACCTCGAGGCGCGGCTGCGCTCCGCGCTGGCCGAGCGCGACCAGGCGACCGCCCGGCTGCGCGCGGCCGAGCAGCGCGAGGAGGCCGAGCGGCGTGTGCGCGTCGAGGCCGAGGGCGAGCGCGACGCGATCCGCGCGTCGGTGCGCCGGGAGCGCGAGCGGCTCGAGGCGCGGGCGCGGGCGGCCGAGGAGCACGCCGAGGCGCTGGGCGCGGAGATGGACGCGATCCGCCGCGAGGCGGCCGAGGCCCAGCAGGCCGCGGCGGCGGCCCGGGCGGCGGCCGAGCGCGCGGGCGAGGCGCGGGCCCGCGAGGAGCTCGACCGGCTCGCCGGCGAGGCGGAGGACCTGGCGCGCCGGCTGGAGCGCGAGCGCGAGGCGCGGGCGGAGGCGGAGTCGCGGCTGGCCCGCCAGGGCGAGCGCGTGGCCGACGTCGAGGCGACCGTCGCGCAGCTCGAGCGCGAGCTGGAGCGGCGCACGGCGCTGCAGGCCGAGCTCGACGAGGTGCGCCGGACGCTGTCCGACGTGCGCGAGCGCGCTGGCGACGACCAGGTGGCGCGGGCGGCGCTGCGCGAGGCGCAGGGCGAGCTGGCGGTGCGCACCGCGGAGCTGGAGCGGCTGCGCGGCGACCTGGCCCGGTCGCAGGCCGAGCTCGACGGCGCGCGGGCCGCGCAGCAGGCGGGCGCCGCGGCGCTGCGCGAGGCCGAGGAGACCGTGGCGCTGGTCCGCCGCGAGGCGACCGAGCTGCAGGGCCGCCTGGAGGAGGAGCGCCGGCGGCGCTACGAGGCCGAGGCCGCGCTGAACGTGGAGTTGGATCGGCTGCGCGAGCGCTTCGGCCGCGAGGTCGCCGAGCTCGAGGCCGGCCTGTCGGCGCGCATCGCCCAGGAGCGGCGCGCGTTCGAGGCGCAGGTCGCCGAGATCGAGGCGCTCGCGGCGCCGCTGCGCGAGCGGCTCGCCGCGGCGGGCGCGCAGCTCGAGGCGCGGCTGGCCGAGGCCGAGCGCGACCGCGACGCGGCGCTCGCGGAGCGCGACGCGGCGCTGGCCGAGCGCGACGCCGCGCACGCCGCCGCCGAGACCGTGAAGCTGGAGATCGCCGCCGACCTCGACCGGGCGGCCGACGAGCGCGAGCGGCTGGCCGCGGCGCTGGCCGAGGCCGAGGCCGAGCGCGGGCGCCTCGCCGCCGCGCTGGCGGCGGCCGAGGCCGACGCGGAGCGCCTGCGAGCGGCCGCCGAGGGCGAGGCCGAGCGCGACGCGGCGCTGGGCGCGCTGGTCGCCGACGTGCGCGAGGCGGCCGGCACGCTGCGCGAGGGCTTCGACCGCCGGCTCGCCGAGCTGGCCGACCGCATCGACGCCGAGGTCGCGACGCTGCGCGCGCGACTCGACGAGGAGCGGATGGCGCGCGAGGTCGTTGAGGCCGAGCTCGCCGCGGAGCGCGAGCGCGGGGCGTCCGCGACGACGGGATCGCTCGTCGCCGACGTGCTCGCGCGCACCGAGCTGGAGCAGACGCGCCGTGAGCTGGCGGCCGCCCAGGAGGCCCTGGCCGCCCGGCACGCGGAGTCCGAGGAGGCCGCCGCGCTGCGCGAGCAGGCGGGCCGGCTGGTGCAGGACCTCGAGGCCGCCGAGGCGCGGCTGAAGGTCGAGCGCGAGGACGAGGCGGGGGCGTCGGAGGACGACGCGGACGCCGCGCCGCAGGACGCCGCGCCGGAGGACGCCGTGCCCGAGGACGCCGCGCCCGAGGACGCCGCGCCCGAGGACGCCGCGCCGGAGGACGCCCCGGCCGCGCCCGCTCCCGAACCCGAGCCAGCCGCGGAGCCCGCGCGGCGCGTCGGCGTGCCGTCGTCCGGCTACGGGCTGGCGCGCAGCGGCCTGCTCGCACCGCCGCCCGGCTCGCGCGCGCTCCCGGCCCGCTTCGTGCACCCGTCCGAGCGGCGTCTCACCGGCTGGCTGACGCCGGCGATCGTCGCGCTGGCCGAACGCGACGAGGCGCTCGCCGCCGACCTCGTCGTCGCGCTGCTGCCCGGCCAGGCCGGCCTGCTGCGCAAGCCGGTGCGCTACGCGCTGACGATCGGCGGGCGCGGCACCTACGCGGTCGGCGTGGATCGCGACCGGGTCGCGGTCAGCCGCGAGAACGTCCCCGGGTCCGCCGAGGTCGACGTGCGGGTGTCCGGCAGTGCCGCCGCGCTCGCGCCGCTCGTCGGCGGCGGCGCGCGCCGCAAGCTGCCCGGCGTGCGCATCGAGGGCCGCCGCCGGCGTCTGCGCCCGCTGCTGCGCGCGCGCCGCGCGCCCACCGACCTCGCGCGCCTGTTCGAGCGCGGCGCCAAGCCCGCGCCCGAGCTCGTGCTCGCGGTGCTGGCCGCCGCGGTCGACCCCGACTGGACGCGCGGCCACCGGTTCAGCGTCGTGTACGAGGTCACCGACGGCGATCCGATCGAGGTCGAGGTCCGCGAGGGGCAGCCGCTCGCGGTCGGGCCGCCGCCGGCCGAGCGGGCCGAGCCGCCGGCCGCGACGATCGCGATCCGCGGCGAGGCGGTCCTGCCGTTCCTCGCCCGCTGCCACCTGCCGGCCGACGAGCGCATCCTGCTCACCGGCGAGGGCCATCCGGTCGCGCTGCTGCACGGCTGGTTCGATCGCGCGCAGGGGCTGCCCGGGGCCTAGGCCGCGACGTGGCGCAGCCGCAGGCGCACCTCGCGCAGCGGCGGCACCACCGCGACGCGCTGCCAGCCGCGGGCGTCGAGCAGGTACACCTCGCCGTCGTCGCGCAGCGCGATCCGCGGCCGCGGGTCCTCGGTGGTGGCCAGCCACGCGTCGCTGAGCGGCCACGACGACCCGGCTCCGGCGAGGCGCTCGATCGCCCGGTGGATCGCGGCGTGGGGGACGCCCCGCTGCAGCAGCTCGGCGACGATCGCCGCCTCGGCGACGTCCTCGACGCTGTAGCGGCGCGGCTCGCCGTCCGAGCGCGAGGAGCGGATCAGCCCGCGCCGCGCCCACTGGCCGATCGTCGTGCCGGGCACGCCGACGAGCTCGCCGACCTCGCCGGCCAGCAGGTCACCGTGGGCACGCTGCGGCATGGCGCACATCGTCGCCGCTGCGGCGGCGGCCGTCCACGGGCGCTCAGGCGAGCACGGCGATCAGCCAGGCGGTGGCCGCCACGAGCGCGGCGGCGAGCTCGATCGCGATCGACAGGCCGACCGCGCGCAGCGCGTGCTTCGTCGACGCCCACGCCGCCGCGTGCGCGCGCAGGCGCCGGCGCTCCTCGAGGTAGACGCCCAGCGGGAAGCCGAGGAACAGGCCGGCGACGGGGACGACGAAGAACCCGACGATCGCCAGCAGGACGCCGGCGACCATCGAGCGGCGGGGGACCCCGGCGTCGCGCAGCCGCCGGCCCGGCACCAGGTACTTGACGACCTGCGCGCCGCCGACGGCCCCCGTCGCCAGCGCGAACACGCCCCACGCGGTGGCCGACGACTCGGCGAGCGCCCACACGAGGATCGCCGCCCACACGAGCAGCGCCCCGGGGAGGACGGGCACGACGACGCCGGCGATGCCGATCGCGATCGCCAGGCCGACGAGGACGAGCCCGGCGTCGCTCACATCTCCGGCTGCCAGCGCAGCGCCTGGCGCGTGCGCCGGGGCAGCGCGCTCACCACGAGGTCGTAGGAGTCCTCGATCAGGTCGCAGACCATCTGGTCGTCGAGGCTGCCGTCGAGCGTGATCGTGTTCCAGTGGCGCTTGTTGAGGTGGTAGCCGGGACGGATCGCGTCGTAGCTGGCGCGCAGCGCGACGGCCAGCCCGGGCTCGCACTTGACGCTCACCGCCAGCGGCTCCCGATCCAGCGCGCTGAGCGCGAACATCTTGCCGGCGACCTTGAACACCGAGGTCTCCGCGTTGAACGGGAACTCCTCGACGGCCCCGGCGAAGGCCAGGCAGCAGTCGCGCAGCGCGTCGGCGTCCATGCGCGTGATGGTGCCAGCGGCGGTGGTCATCGCCGCCGCCGGTAGGTGATCCGCAGGTCGTCGCTCCAGGTCGTCCCGTCGCAGCACAGCTCCCACACCCCCTCGATCGCGTCGCCGCGCAGCGGCCCGGCGAACCGCTGCGCGAAGCCGGGCGCGTCGCGCCACATGCGCAGCTCCCCGCCGTCGAACGCGACGCCGTACACGCGCCGCACGCCGCGCGAGTCGTAGTAGTCCAGCCGCAGCCGCCCGTCGTCGCCCTCCCCGATGATCGCCAGCGAGTCGGGGAAGTCCGGATGGTCGTTGCGGGCCCGCTGGATCAGGAACCGCCTGCCCTCCAGCCATTCGAACGTCGCCTCGCCCCGGACCACCACCCCGGGCGTCGCGGGATGCGTCGCCTCGGTCTCCCAGGTCCCGACGAACACGTCGTAGGCCGGCAGCGGGTCGCGGATCTCGTCTGCGCTCATGCAGGGGGGACCGCGGCGCGGCCCGGAACTCATCGCTGCGGCCGGCGGCGCCTCCACATGCGCGGCTCGACGGCGCGCGGCAGCGTGTACCAGACGAGCGGGCGCAGCGCGCTCGCCAGCCGGCCCGCGCGCTCGCCGCGCTCCTCGGCGGCCTCGGCCCGCTCGACCGCGGCCCGCACCGCCAGCGCGCCCGCCGAGCGCAGCGGCTCGGGCGGCAGGTAGCCGGGCGGCCCGGACACGAGCGCGCAGGTGGTGTACGCGTCGCGCACCCCGAGCGCGAGCCGGCCGAGGATCCGGGAGACGAACGCGCTGGGCGCGACGCCGTTGCCCGAGAACCCGGTCGCGTAGTGGACGTTGCCGTGGTCGCCGAGCGCGCCGACGAACGGCAGGTGGCCCGGCGCCCGGTCGACCGCGCCGCCCCAGGCGTGCGTCAGCCGCACGCGCTCCAGCGCCGGGAACCAGCGGCGCAGCGAGGCCGCGACCTGCGCGGCCGCCCGCGGGTCGACCGTGTGGGCCGGCACCACGCGCCCGAGCGGGCCGACCGCCCCGCCGCCGCGCCCGAAGGCGATGCGGCCGTCGCGCGTGACCTGCGCGTAGTGGACCATCAGGCGCGCGTCGCCGAGGAGCTCGCCGCCGGTCCAGCCCAGCTCGGCGACGAGCTCGGGGATCGGCTCCGTGAGGACGATGTGGCTGCCGATCGGCACCACCGCGCGGCGCAGCTCCCGCAGGCGCGCCGCCCACGCGCCGAGCCCGAGCACGACCGCGCCGGCCTCCACGCGCCCCGCCGGCGTCACCACGGCCGGCGTCCGGCCGTGCTCGAGGGCCAGCATCGGCGTGCCCTCGTGGATCTCCACGCCGCGGCGCAGCAGGACCCGCCGCAGCCCCCGCGCCAGCAGCGCCGGCTGGACGGCCGCGCCGTCGGGCAGGAACGCGCCGTCGCCCAGCACCGCCGCGCCCGTGCGCGCGCGCACCTGCGCCGCGTCGACCGGGCGCAGCACGCCGTCCAGGCCCAGCGCGCGCGCCGCCGCCAGCGGCGCCCGCCAGGCGCCGTCCTGCGCGTGCGACGACGCCGCCCACAGCGTGCCCGCGCGCCGCAGATGGGCGTCGACGTCCTCGGCCTGCGTGAACGCCTCGATGCGGTCGATCGCCGCCGACGACTCCCGCGCCAGCCACGCGGCCTGCTCGGGCCCGAAGCGCGCGACGAGGTCCTGCAGCTCGTCGTACCAGCTCGTCGCCCAGCCGCCGTTGCGGCCGCTCGCCCCGAAGCCGCAGCCCTGGGCGTCGATCAGCACGACCCGCGCGTCGGGCGCGAGCTCGGTGAGCTCCAGCGCCGTCCACAGGCCCACGAAGCCGCCGCCGACGACGCACACATCGGCGCGCACCGTGCCGGTCAGGGGCGGGCAGGCGCGCTCGCCGTCCTCGGCCGCGAGGGCCTGCTCGAGCCAGAACACGGGCCCCACCCGCGGCAGGTCCGCGCGGCCGGCGCCGTCGCGGGGCCCGGCGGCCGGCCGTCCGGCGACGTCGGTCATGCGGGCCGGAACCCGTCGCGGGGGGTCGGCTCGGCGTGCTTGACCATCAGGTGCTGCGTGACCGAGTACTCGAGCACCGCCTCCTGCGACATGTCCTTGCCGAAGCCCGACTGCTTCAGCCCGCCGTGCGGCGCCTCGGAGGCGATCGGCAGGTGGTCGTTCACCCACACGACGCCGAACTCGAGCGCGGGGCCGATCCGCAGCGCCCGGCCGACGTCGCGCGTCCACACCGACGCGGCCAGCCCGTAGTCGACGTCGTTGGCCAGCCGCACCGCGTCGGCCTCGTCGTCGAACGGGAGGACCACGAGGACGGGGCCGAACACCTCGCCCTGCACGATCTCCGAGCGCTGGTCGGCGCCGGTCACCAGCGTGGGGGGATAGAAGGCGCCGGGGCCGTCGGGCACCTCGCCGCCCGTGACGACGCGCGCGCCGGCGGCGGCCGCGCGCGCGACGAAGCCGTGGACGCGGTCGCGATGGCCGGCGGCGATGAGCGGGCCGATGTCGGTGCCGGCGTCGTGCGGGTCGCCGACCCGGATCGACCGCAGCGCCTCGCGCAGCGCCTCGACCATCGGCTCGTGGACGGCGCGCTGCACGTACACGCGCGTGGCCGCCGTGCAGTCCTGCCCGGTGTTGTACGTCGCGCCCAGCGCCGCGCCGGCCGCGGCGGCGTCCAGGTCGGCGTCGTCGAACACCAGCACCGGCGCCTTGCCGCCCAGCTCCAGGTGCAGGCGCTTCAGCGTCGGCGCGGCGCCGGCCATGATCCGGCGGCCGGTCTCGGTGGAGCCGGTCAGCGAGATCATCGCCACGTCGGGGTGCTCGACGAGCGCGCCGCCGACGTCGCCGTCGCCGAGCACGCACGCGGCGGCGCCGTCGGGCAGCCCCGCCTCGGCCAGCAGCTCGACCAGCCGCAGCGTCGACCGGGGCGTCGCCGGCGCCGGCTTGATCACGACGCTGCAGCCGGCCGCCAGCGCGGGGCCGAGCTTCCAGACCGCCATGATCAGCGGGAAGTTCCAGGGGGCGATGGCGCCGACGACGCCGGCCGGGCGGCGCGTCAGCATCGACGTGTACCCGGCCGAGAAGCGGCCCGCGCCCGTGCCCGCCAGCGACCGGGCCGCGCCGGCGAAGAAGCGGACGTTGTCGACCGCGAAGGGCAGCTCGCCGTCGCGTGCGACGACCATGGGCTTGCCGGTCTCCTCGACCTCCAGCGCGCACAGCGCGTCGGCGTCGCGCTCGATCAGGTCGGCCCAGCGCAGGAGCACCGCGGCGCGCTCGCCCGGCGTCGCGCCGCCCCACTCGCCCAGCGCGCCGCGCGCAGCGGCGACGGCCGCGTCGACCTCGGCGGGCGTGGAGTCGGCGAGCACCGCGATCTCGGCGCCGGTCGCCGGGTTCACCAGCGTGCGCTCAGACACCGGCGGTCGCCTCCTCGGCGTCGACCACCGCCGCGTCGGCCGCGTCCCAGCCGAGCGTGACGCGGTCGCCGGCCGTCAGGCGCGGCGCGGGGCCGTGCGCGCCGACCCGCGCCTGGACGGTCGCGCCGTCGTCGAGCTCCACGACGTACTTGCGCGCGGTGCCGAGGAACACCACCTCGAGCACCCGCCCCTCGTGGCGATGCTCGCGGCCCGCGCCGTCCAGGTGCAGCATCTCCGGCCGCACGACGGTCAGCGTGCCCGGGCGCGGGCCCGGGAACAGGTTCGCGTCGCCCAGGAACGAGGCGACGAACCGGGTCGCGGGCCGCTCGTACAGCTCGTCGGGCGGCCCGATCTGCTCGACCCGCCCCGCGCGCATCACCGCGACGCGGTCGGCCATCGACATCGCCTCCTCTTGGTCGTGGGTGACGACGACGAACGTGATCCCGACCTGGTGCTGCAGGCGCTTGAGCTCGATCTGCATCTCGCCGCGGATCTGGCGGTCCAGCGCCGACAGCGGCTCGTCGAGGAGGAGGACCCGCGGCTTCTTCACGAGCGCCCGCGCCAGCGCCACGCGCTGGCGCTGACCGCCCGAGAGCTGCGCCGGGCGGCGCGCGCCCATCCCGCCGAGCTGCACCTGCTCCAGCGCCTCGGCGGCGCGCTCGCGCGCGGCCGCCTTCGCCACGCCCTCCATGCGCAGCCCGTAGGCGACGTTCTGCTCGACCGTCATGTGCGGGAACAGCGCGTAGGACTGGAACATCATGTTCAGCGGCCGCCGGTAGGGCTTGACGCCGACGAGGTCGCTGCCGTCCAGCAGCAGCCGGCCCTCGTCCGGGCTCTCGAAGCCGGCGAGCATCCGCAGCAGCGTCGTCTTCCCGCAGCCGGACGGGCCCAGCAGCGCGAAGAACTCGTTCTCGGCGATGGTCAGCGAGACGTCGTCGACGGCCGTCACCGCGCCGAAGCGCTTGGTGATCCGGTCGATCTCGATCATGCGGTGTCCTCCTGGCCGCGCAGGCGGACCGCGACGAGCATCAGCACGAGGCTGAAGCCGACGACGATCGTGGCGGCGGCGTTGATCTCCGGGGTCACGCCGAAGCGGACCATCGAGTAGACCTGGATCGGGAAGGTCACCTCGGTCCCGGCGGTGAAGAACGCGATCACGAACTCGTCCAGCGAGAGCGTGAACGCGACGAGCGCGCCGGCGATCACGCCCGGCGCGATCTGCGGCAGCGTCACGTGGCGGAAGGTCTGCAGCTCGGTGGCGCCCAGGTCCAGCGACGCCTCGACGGTGGAGTCGTCGAAGTGGCGCAGGCGCGTGCGCACGATCGCCGACACGAACGCGATCCCGAACACGGCGTGGCCGAGGATCACCGACCACAGGCCGAGCCGCACGCCCATCCACTGCGTGAAGACGAGGTTGTAGAAGCTCAGCAGGGCGATCGCCAGGACGATGTCGGGGATCACCATCGGCACGAACGACCCGGCGTCGAGCACCCGCGAGCGGACCGTGCGCTCCAGCCCGAACGCCAGCAGCGTGCCGATGACCACCGAGATCGCGGTCGCGCACACCGCGACGATCAGCGTGTTGCGAAACGCGCTGAGGATCTCGTCGTTGGCGAAGAGCCGGTCGTACCAGCCGGTCGTGAACCCGCCCCACGACGTCGGCAGGCCGCTGGCGTTGAACGACAGCCCGATCAGCACCGCGATCGGCAGGTACAGGAACGCGACCGTGGCGAGGAACACGGCCCCGCTGGCCCAGTGGCGCCCGCCGTCAGACCGCACCGGGCACCTCCTCGCGACGGTCGCGCGCGTTCATCCACGCCTGGATGAGCAGCACCACGGTCATCAGCGCGATCACCGCCAGCGCCACCGTCGCGCCGAACGGCCAGTCGCGCGCCTTCAGGAACTGGACCTGGATGAGGTTGCCGATCATCTGGCTGCGCCCGCCGCCCAGCAGGTCGGGGACGATGAAGTTCCCCAGCGACGGCACGAAGACGAACAGGCAGCCGGCCCACACGCCCGAGCGGGTGAGCGGGAGCGTCACGGTCAGGAACGCCCGCCAGCCGCTGGCGCCGAGGTCCTGCGCCGCCTCGCGCAGGTCGGGGCCGAGCCGCTCGATCGCCGCGTACAGCGGCAGGACCATCAGCGGCAGGTAGCCGTAGACGAGGCCCAGGACGATCGCGAACTCGTTGTAGAGGAGGCTCAGCGGCGAGCCGATCAGCCCGAGCGACTCCAGCGTGTTGTTGATCAGGCCCTCGTCGTTGAGCAGCACCATCCACGCGTACGTGCGGATCAGCAGGGAGGTCCAGAACGGCAGGACGACCAGCACCAGCAGGAACGTCCGCCAGCGCTTGGGCCGCGTGGCGATGAACCACGCGGTCGGGTACCCGACGAGGAGCGCCACGACCGTCGCCTCGAGCGCGACGCGCACCGAGAACCACAGGACCTTCAGGTAGATCGGGTCGACGACGCGCTCGAAGTTCTCGAGCGTGAACTCGTAGACCACCCCGCCGTAGGTCCCTCGCCGGAACAGCGAGTAGGCGAGGATCAGGCCCACGGGCACGACCAGCAGCACGGTCCACCACGTGAGGGCGGGACCGAGCTGCAGGCCGCGCCGGGCGATCTGCCGGGCGCTCCTCATCGGATGCTCGGTCGAGCGCTAGCTCGTGATCTCCGTGACGATGCGGCTCCACGTCGGCTGGCCGTCGCCGAGATCCTGCAGCGACTCCTGCTGCAGCAGCTCGGCCGGGTCCATGCCGAGGTTGGGGAACTGCTCGACCAGCGCCGGGTCGAGCTCGTCCATCGCCGCCTTGTTGGGCACCTTGTAGGTCAGCAGCTCGACGACGGACGCGCCGCTGTCGGGGCGCAGCACCCAGTTGATGAACTCGTAGGCGGCGTCCTTGTTCTCGGAGGACTCGAGCACGACCATCGCGTCGACCCACAGGTCGGAGCCCTCCTCGGGCACCACGAACTCGATGTCGTCGTTCTCGGCGATGCCGTAGTTGCACCACCCGTCCCAGGCCTCCACGAGCGACGCCTCGCCGGAGACGAGCTTGGAGTAGAACGTCGTGTCGTCGTAGGCCAGGAGCGTGTCCTTGGTCTTCAGCAGCAGGTCGCGCGCCTCCTCGAGCTCGCCCTCGTCGGTCGTGTTGGCGCTGTAGCCGAGCTGCTTGAGCGCCGGCAGCAGCAGCCACCGGTCGGTCGCGAGCATCGTCGTCTTGCCCTTCACGTCGTCGGCCGGGTCGAGCAGGTCGTTCCACGAGTCCGGCTTCTCGGAGACGAGGTCGGAGCGGTAGCAGAGGCCGGTCGTGCCCCACGTGTAGGGGACCGAGTACTGGTTGCCGGGGTCGTAGCCGAGCTCGGTCGCCTCCGGGTAGAGGTTCTTGAGGTTGGGCACCTTCGACTCGTCGATCGGCGCCGCCCAGCCGCGCTTGTGCAGCGCCTGCGCGAACGGGCCGGAGACGAACACGAGGTCGTAGCCGCCGCCGTCGGCGGCGTCCAGCTTGCCCATGATCTCCTCGTTGGTGGCGTGCTTGGCCATCTTGACCTTGATGCCCGTCTCCTTCTCGAAGGCGGGGATCAGCCCCTCGGGGGTGTAGGCGTCCCAGTTGGAGATCGTCAGCGTCCCCTTCTCGGTGGCCGGCGCCTCGGTCTCGGCCGCGGCGGTGGCCGCCCCGGCGCTCGTGGTCGGCTCCTCGATCTCCGAGCCGCACGCCGCCAGCCCGGTCGCCATCGCCCCGGCGGCGGCGATCGTCGCCAGTCGGCCCCGCATCCGCATCGTGCGGATCATCGTCATCACCTCTCGCTCCGTGGAACCTGCTCGATCAGATCGGCGGCCCGGACGGTGCCGGGGCTCGCCTGCAGCCGCCGGGCGATCCCGGCCAGCCGCTCCTGCAGTGACCCGTCGGCCAGCAGACGGGCGGCGGCGTCGCGCAGCTCGTCGGGGGTGTGGCCATAGGTGTCCAGCCGCACGCCGAAGCCCGTCTCGTGGACGCGCTGGGCGTTGTCGTACTGGTCCCAGAACAGCGGCAGCACGATCATCGGCTTGCCGAAGTGGACGCTCTCGGTGACGGTGTTGTTCCCGCCGTGGGTGACGACGAGGTCGACCATCGGCAGGATCGACGTCTGCGGCAGGAACTCGGCGCCGACCATGTTGTCGGCCAGGCGCAGCTGCTCGTGCTGCGGGCCCATCGAGACGATCACGCGATGGTCCGTCTGCGCGAACGTGTCGATCAGCTTCTGCATCAGCTCGACGTCGCCGGAGCCCAGGGAGCCGAGGCTCAGGTAGACGAGCTTCCCGTCGCGGGAGGCGAGCGGCTCGGGCAGCTCCCACGGGTCGTCGGTCGTGCGCACGCTCGTCTCGAGGTTGTGCCAGCCGTCGAGCGGGCGCTCGCGGGCGTAGTCCAGCTCGCGCGGGTACAGGTAGAGGTTGAGCCACGGCGACGTGTGGATGAACTCGCCGGGCGGCAGCGGCGGCGCGCCCCGCTCCTGCACGAACGCGTCGAACTCGGCGTGCATCGGGTCGTGGACGCGGCGGTACTCGGCCCAGTAGGCGTCCCACTCGCTGCGGTCGTCCGTCGGCAGGCCGCTGAACGGGGGCGGCACCGCGGGGTCGACGATCTCGGCGGGGTTGCAGGAGACGATCCGCACCCACGGCCGCCCCGACGCCGGCAGCGCCGGGAAGCACAGGACGTTGTCCTCGACGATCACGTCGGGCCGGACCTCGTCGATGATCTCGCGCAGCCGGTCGTCGACGTAGCGGGCGCCGTCGAGGAGCGCCTGCCAGGTGGGGGCGACGAACCCCTCGATCTGCTCGATCGTCGGCGTGCGGAACACGGGGGCCGTGTCGCGGATGAAGTCCTTCCAGAACTGGCCGGGCTCCTCCTCCTGCTCGGGCGGCGGGCCGAGGCGCATGAGGCGCTCCTCGAAGCCCTTGGGCTCGAGCGTCCCCTTGAACGACTCCTCCACGATGAACACCACGCGATGGCCGCGGCGGCGCAGCACGTCGCCGATCCCCACGCAGTTGTTCGTCGGTCCGTACGCGCTCTCCGGGAAGAACGCGATCGTCAGTGGCGCGTCGGTCACGCCGTCCCCTCCTCACTGGTCCCGTCGGCGATGGCGACCTCGCCGACGCCCCATCCGTAGGCCATCTTGTGGATCTCCAAGACGAAGAACGACTCCGTCGACAGCACGCCCTCGACGTGCTGGATGCGCTCGTAGAGCAGCTCCTTGAAGTGGGCGGTGTCGCGGCAGATGACCTCGACGATCACGTCGAAGGTGCCGGCGAGCGCCGCCACGTAGGAGGTCTCCGGGAAGGCGGTGATCGCCTCGCAGACCGCGTCGACGGTGCCGGGTCGCAGCCGCAGCCCGATGAGCGCCATGCGGTCGAAGCCGATGCGCAGGGGGTCGGCGATCCCGACCACCTGCAGCATCCCGCTCTGCTCCAGCCGCTGGGCGCGGTAGCGCACGACCGACTCGGACACGCCGATGTCGCCGGCGATCCGCGAGTACGGACGGCGCCCGTCGACCTGCAGGGCGCCGATGATCCGGCGATCGATGTCGTCCAGCTCCGGCGGAGTCGCCAAGTGAATACCCGTCCCGGTTGCGATTTCCGAGCGCTCTCGCGTTAGGCTTACCGGATTCCGCAGATGAGTGTCAAGGATCTTGCTGATGCCCGCTGGTTTGCGGGCAAGGGCCGGCCGATCGCGGCCGTCCGGGAGGCGAGCGCGGTGTCGGTGCCCGGCGGGACGGGCCGCCTCGTGCTGGCCGACGTGGCCTTCGCCGACGGCGGCGCCGGCGAGCGCTACCTGCTGGACGAGGGCGGCCCGGAGCTGTGGCCGCGGCTCGTGGCGGCGCTCGCCGACGGGCCCGTGGACGGCGACGGCGGGCGGCTGGAGCTGCGCCGCGGCCCGGCGTTCGACGCGCTCGCCTGCGGGCCCGACGCGGCCGTGACGATCCCCGCCACCGACCAGTCCAACACGCTCGTCGCGCTCGACGGCCGACTGCTGGTCAAGGCCTACCGGCGCCTGGCGCCCGGCGTGCACCCGGAGGTCGGGCTGTGCGCGGCGCTGGCCGCCACCGACGCGCCGGTGCCCGCGTTCGCCGGCTCCGTCCACCACGTCGCCCCCGACGGGGCGGACACCGCGATCGCGCTGCTGAGCGAGCTGATCCCGGACGCGGAGGCCGGGTGGGAGGCGCCGATCCTGCGCGCGGCCGACGCGCTGCGCCGCGGCGACCCGGACGCGGGCGCCGGCGAGCACCGGGCGGCGGGCGCCGCCGTCGCGGCGCTGCACCGCGCGCTGGCGCAGGTCGCACCGGTCGAGCGGGCCGATCCCGCCACGGCGATCGCCTGGCGCGAGGACGCGCTCGCCGCGCTCGCGCAGGCCGCCGCGCACGAGCCGGAGGTGGCGCGGGCGCGCGACGCGATCGCCGCGCGGCTGGGGGAGCTGTCGGATGCGGTCGGCGTGCCCGTCCAGCGCATCCACGGCGACCTGCACGTCGCGCAGCTCCTGCGCACGCCCGGCCGCGTCGTCGTGATCGACTTCGAGGGCGACCCGACGCTGCCGCTCGCGCGCCGGCGGGCGCCCGACACGCCGCTGCGCGATCTCGCCGGGCTCCTGCGCTCCGTCGACCACGTCGGGTGGGCGGCGGCGCGGCGGGTGGGGCCGGACGCCGACCCGGGCGCCTGGATCGCCGCGTCGCGCGCCGCCGTGCTCGACGGCTACGCGACGGCGGTGGACGCGCGGCTGCTGGCCACCCTGGAGCTCGCGAAGGCGTGCCGCGAGCTCGTGTACGCGCACACGGTCGTGCCCGAGTGGGCGTACGCGCCGCGCGCCGCCCTGCGATCGCTGCTGGAGGAGCTGGAGCCGTGAACCCCGACGCCTTCCGCCAGGACGTCCTGCGCGAGCCGCAGACGCTCGCCGCCCTGCTCGACGCCTACGCGGGCGCCGCGTCGCCGCTGCGCGCGCTCGGCCACGACCCGCTCGCCGGGCGGCGCGTCGCGCTCATCGGCATGGGCAGCTCGCGCTTCGCGGCGCTGACGGTCGCCGCCGCGCTGCGCGCCCGCGGCGTGGCCGCGGTGGCCGAGTACGCGTCCGCCGACCCGTCCGCCACGACGGCGCCGGGGCGCGACGTGCTGGCGATCGGCATCTCGGCCTCCGGCGCCACGCCCGAGACCATGGCGGCGCTCGCGCGCCATCGCGGCGTGAGCCGCACGGTCGCGATCACGAACCGGCCCGACGGCCCGCTGGCGGAGGCCGCCGACGTCGCGCTGCCGCTGCTCGCCGGCAAGGAGGAGGGCGGCGTGGCCTGCCGCACGTTCCAGGCGACGCTGGCGGTGCTGTGGCTGCTCGCCGGCGTGGAGGCGGATGCGCTGCGGCCCGCGGTCGAGGCCCAGCGCGCGCTGCTGGACGCCCGCGACGACTGGCTGGAGCCGCTGCTGGCCGCGGTGGGCGGCGCCCACACCGTCTACGCGATCGCGCCCGCGGTCCGGATCTCGTCGGCGCTGCAGGCCGCGCTGATGCTGCGCGAGGGGCCGCGCGTGGCCGCCGACGGCTGCGAGACCGGCGACTGGACCCACGTCGACGTGTACCTGTCCAAGCACCCCGGCTACACGGCGCTGCTGTTCCCGGGCTCCTCGTTCGACGAGGGCGTGATGGAGTGGGCGCGCCCGCGCGGCTCGCGGATCCTGGCGGTCGGCCGGCCCGGGCCGGCGGGCACGACGCCGGTCGCGCCGTTCGCGGGCGCCGACGACCCGCTGGTGGCCTCGCTCGTCGAGGTCAGCGTGGTCGAGCTGCTGGCCGCGACCTGGTGGCGCCGGCGGATCGACGCGGGCGCGATGCCCTGAGGCGGGCGCCCCGCTCGTCGCGTTGCGTGTCACGTTGGTTCCCCCAGAGGCAACCAACCTGACAAGCAACGTGTGGCTCAGGCCCGCCGCGCCCGGTACAGCACGTGCCGCCGCAGCCGATGGCCCTCCGGGACCTTCGGGTGGTCGAAGTCGTCGGCCGGGTCGTGCGTCATCCCGAGGCGCTCCATCACCGCGATCGAGCGCGCGTTCGTCGTCGCCGTCATCGAGACGATCTCGTCCAGCTCGGCCTCGTCGAACCCGTAGGCCAGCGACGCCCGCGCCGCCTCGGTCGCGTAGCCGAACCCCCACGCGGGCCGCGCCAGCCGCCAGCCCACCTCGACCGCCGGGGTGAACGGCGCCGGGAAGACCTGATGCCACAGCCCGGTGAAGCCCAGGAGCGCGCCGCTCGACCGCTCCTCGAGCGCCCACAGCCCGAACCCGAGCTCGTCGAAGCCGGCCTCGATCGCGTCCACGAACGCGTCGCTCTGCGCCCGCGTCAGCGGCGCGACGAAGTGCTCCATGACGACCGGGTCGGCGTTCATCGCGGCGAACGGCTCGCGGTCGTCGGGCCGCCAGCGGCGGAGGATGAGGCGCTCGGTCGACAGGCCCGACATCGAAGGTCCCAGTTTGCGGCATCGGCCCCGGCGCCGTCCGGCCCGGCGGGTAGCTTGCAGGACCCCGATGAGTGCCTCGCCGGTCGCACACCTGCACGTCCATTCCGAGTACAGCCTGCTCGACGGCGCGTGCAAGATCGACCAGCTCGCCGCCCGCGCCGCCGCGTTCGACCAGCCCGCGCTCGGGCTCACCGACCACGGCGTGATGAACGGCGCCATCGAGCTCTACAAGGCCGCCAAGAAGCACGGCGTCAAGCCGATCATCGGCTGCGAGATCTACCTCGTCGACGACCACACGCTGCGGGGCCAGCGCCAGGAGCGCAACCACCTCACGCTGCTGGCCGCCTCCGACGAGGGCTACCGCAACCTCGTCAAGCTCTCCAGCGCCGGCTTCCTCGAGGGCCTCAGCCGCGGCAAGCCGTCGGTCGACCTCGCCCAGGTCGAGCAGCACAGCAGCGGCATCATCGCGCTCACCGGCTGCCTCGCCTCGCGCTTCTGCCAGCGGCTCGTCGACGACCGGCCCGACGAGGCGCGCGCCCACGTCGACGACCTGCTGCGGGTCTTCGGCCCCGAGAACGTCTACTTCGAGGTCCAGAAGAACGGCATCGCCGACCAGGACAAGGCCAACGAGGGCATCGTGCGGATCGCCCGCGAGGTCGGCGGCTCGCTCGTGGCCACCGGCGACGTCCACTACCTGCGTCGCGAGGACCACGCCCATCACACGGCGCTGCTGTGCGTGCAGACGAAGTCCACGCTCGCCGCGCCGAAGATGACCTTCGAGACGAACGAGTTCTACCTGAAGGACAACGCGGAGATGGCGGCCGCGTTCGCGGAGTGGCCCGAGGCGCTGGCGTCGACGATCGAGATCGCCGAGCGCTGCAACGTCGAGATCGAGCTCGGCAAGCAGCTCATCCCGTCGTTCCCGACGCCCGACGGCTCCGACGAGAAGACCTACCTGCGCGCGCGGGTGGAGGAGGGGCTGCGCCTGCGCTACGGCGACCCGGTCCCGGCCGAGGCGCGCGAGCGCGCGGAGATGGAGCTCGAGGTCATCGACCGCATGGGCTTCAACGCCTACTTCCTGATCGTCTGGGACTTCGTCAACTTCGCCAAGTCCAACGGCATCGCGGTCGGCCCGGGCCGCGGCTCGGCGGCCGGCTCGATCGTCGCCTACTGCCTGGCGATCACCGACGTCGACCCGCTCCGCTACGACCTCCTGTTCGAGCGCTTCCTCAACCCCGAGCGCGTGTCGATGCCGGACATCGACATCGACTTCTCCGTGCGCGGCCGCGAGCGCGTCATGCGCTACGTCACCGAGAAGTACGGCCGCGAGTCGGTCGCCCAGATCGTCACCTTCGGCAAGATGTTCCCGCGGGCCGCCACCCGCGACGCCGCCCGCGTGCTCGGCCACGACTACGGCGTCGGCGACCGGCTGGCCAAGCTGATCCCGGACCCGATCATGGGCCGCCCGCCGAGCTTCGAGGACTGCCTGGCCCCGGGCGAGGACCTGCGCAAGGCCTACGACGAGGACCCGGTCGCGCGCCAGATCGTCGACGTCGCGCGCGGGCTGGAGGGGATCACGCGCAACTCGTCGATCCACGCCGCCGCGGTCGTGATCGCCGGGTTCCCGCTCACCGACATCGTCCCGCTGCAGCTCGCCGACGCCGGCACCACCGACGAGGACGGCAACCGCGAGTACAAGATGGTCACGCAGTACTCGATGAAGCCCGTCGAGGAGCTCGGCCTCCTGAAGATGGACTTCCTCGGGCTGCGCAACCTCGACGTCATCGAGGACGCGCTCGACATCATCGAGCGCTCGACCGGCCACCGCCCGGACATGACGACGCTGCCGCTCGACGACCCCAAGGTCTACGAGATGATGTCCCGGGGCGACTCGATCGGCGTGTTCCAGTTCGAGTCCGAGGGCATGCAGGAGGCCCTCAAGAAGGTCAAGCCCACCGAGTTCGACGACCTCGTCGCGCTGAACGCGCTGTACCGGCCGGGCGCGATGGACCAGATCCCCACGTACGCGCGCGGCAAGCGCGAGCCCGAGTCGATCGTCATCCCCGACGAGCGCCTGCGCCCGATCCTGGAGCCCACCAAGGGCGTGATCCTGTACCAGGAGCAGGCCATGCAGATCTCCAAGACGCTGGCCGGCTTCAGCGGCGCGCAGGCCGACGACCTGCGCAAGGCGATCGGCAAGAAGAACCGCGAGGCGATGGCCAAGCTCGAGCCGCTGTTCCGCGAGGGCTGCCGCGCCTCGGGCACCTCCGAGCAGGTCATCGACTGGCTGTGGACGACGAACGAGAAGTCGGCCGACTACTCGTTCAACAAGAGCCACGCCGCCTGCTACGCGCTGATCGCCTACCGCACCGCCTGGCTGAAGGCGACCTACCCGGCCGAGTACATGGCCGCGCTCATCTCCAGCGTCATGTCGACGAAGGACAAGGTCCCGTTCTTCGTCGCCCGCTGCGAGGAGATGGGCATCGAGATCCTCCCGCCCGACGTGAACCTGTCCGACCACGAGTTCACGGTCGTCGACGGCAACATCCGCTTCGGCCTCGACGCGGTGAAGGGCGTCGGCTACCAGGCGGTCGAGGCGATCAAGGCGGCGCGCGAGGAGGGCGGCCCGTTCGAGTCCCTGTGGGACTTCTGCGCCCGCGTCGACGCCCGCGCCGTCAACAAGAAGGCGATCGAGGCGCTGATCAAGTGCGGCGCGTTCGGCTCCACCGGCGCCTCGCGCAAGGGCATGCTCGCCGTGCTCGAGCAGGCGCAGGCGGCCGGCGCCAAGCAGCAGCAGGACGCGCTCACCGGCCAGGGCTCGATCTTCGACCTGGAGCCGGCCGGCGGCGCCACCGCCGCGTTCGCGGCCCCCAGCCACCCGCCGATCCCGTCCGAGGAGTTCGAGCAGAGCGAGCTGCTGGCGATCGAGAAGGAGGCGATCGGCCTGTTCATCTCGGCGCACCCGCTCAAGGAGGTGCGCGAGGCGCTGCGCGTGAAGGTCGACTGCCCGCTCGCCGACCTCGAGCACCGCAAGGATCAGGACTGGGTCACGGTCGGCGGCATCGTCACGCAGGCCAAGAAGATCCGCACGAAGTCCGGCTCGACGATGATGTTCGCGACGCTCGACGACCTCGAGGGGTCGGTCGAGATCGTGGTGTTCGAGCGCGTGCTGGCCGAGCAGGAGGCGGCGCTGCAGGTCGACTCGATCGTGCTCGTCCGCGGTCGCGTCGACCACAAGGACGCGACGAAGACCGCCGTCGTCGTGCAGTCCGTCGAGCCGTTCAACCCGACCCCCGAGGAGGTCGAGAAGGCGCGCGAGGAGGTGCGCGCGATGGCCACCCGCGCCGCGCCGAGCGCGCTGCGCGTCTCCATCGACGCCGCCCGCCTGCCCGCCAGCATCATCGACGAGCTCAAGACGCTGCTGTCGAGCTTCCCCGGCGAGAGCGAGGTCGTCCTCGAGGTGCAGACGTCCGCGGGGCCGCGCCGCCTGCGGCTCGGCGCCGACTACAAGGTGGCCGCGACCGCCGCCCTGCGCGCCGAGCTCGACCACGTCCTCGGCGAGGCGCTGCTGCCCGCCGCCTGAGCCGGGTACTGTCGCGGTCGTGGGCCGGCTCGACGACGTCGATCTCTCGCTCAGGATCAGCAAGGACGAGGAGCAGCGCGAGCTGGAGCGGCTCGGACGCCGCTTCGCGCAGCTTCGCCTCACCGCCGGCGGCCTGCTCGGCTCCGGCCGGCTCGGGCCGCCGCTGTGCGTCGTGATGGAGGGCTGGGACGCCGCCGGCAAGGGCGGCGCGATCAAGCGCCTCGTCGCGCCGCTCGACGCCCGGCACGTGCGGGTCGCGAGCTTCGCCGCGCCGACCGCCGACGAGAAGCGCCACCACTTCCTGTCTCGCTTCGTCGGCCAGCTCCCCGGCTGGGGCGGGATGGCCGTGCTGGACCGCTCCTGGTACGGGCGCGTGCTGGTCGAGCGCATCGAGGGCCTCACGCCCGAGAGCCGCTGGCGCGCCGCCTACGACGAGATCAACAACTTCGAGCAGATGCACGCCGCCGAGGGCATGATCTTCGTGAAGATCTGGATGCACATCTCGTCGGGCGAGCAGCTGCGGCGCTTCGAGAAGCGCCGCGACGACCCGATCAAGGTGTGGAAGCTCACCGACGAGGACTGGCGCAACCGCAACAAGCGCAAGGCCTACAAGGTGGCGATCGAGGAGATGTTCGAGCGCACGTCGACCCCGTGGGCGCCCTGGCACGTCGTCCCGGCCGAGTCGAAGTCCTACGGGCGCGTCGCGGTGATGCGGATCACGATGGAGGCGCTCGAGCGCGGGCTGCGCGACGCCGGCGTGCCGATCCCGGCGCCCGCCTGACCGGCGGTCAGCCGCGCGCCTCCAGGCCGCGCTCGCGCAGCGCCACGACGTAGCGCGTGTGCTCGGCGGTCGCGACCTTCTCGCCCGGACCCGGCGTCTCGAGGATCAGCGGCAGGTCCTGGAAGCGCGGCTCCGACAGGAACGCGGCGCAGCCGTCCTCGCCCAGCTCGCCGTGGCCGACCGGCGCGTGGCGGTCGCGGTTGGAGCCCAGCGGGGTCTGCGAGTCGTTGAGGTGCAGCGAGCCGAGGCGGTCGAGGCCGACCTTCTCGTCGCACTCGTCGATCACGGCGGCCAGCCCGTCGGCGGTGGCGATGTCGTAGCCGGACGCGTACAGGTGGCAGGAGTCCAGGCACAGCCCGAGGCGCGCGTCCCCGCCGGCGGCGTCCATCAGCGCGGCGAGCTCCTCGAACGACCGTCCCAGCGTGCCGCCGGCGCCGGCCGTGTTCTCCAGGTGCAGCGGGCAGCGGTCGGACTCGGCCAGCGCCTCGCGGATCGTGGCGCCGGCGCGCTCGATCGCGGCCGACACGTCGCCGCCGAGCGCCGAGCCGGGATGCAACACCACGCCGTGGGCGCCGAGCGCGTCGCCGGCCCGCAGCGAGGCGACCAGCGAGGTCAGCGACTTCGCGCGGATCTCGGGGTCCTCGCTGGCGCAGTTGAGCAGGTAGACGGCGTGGATGAGCAGCGCGTCGACGGGCGAGTCGGCCATCGCCTCGCGGCACGCCTGCACCTGCTCGTCGGTGTAGACCGTCGGCTTCCAGGCGCGCGGGTTCTGGTTGAAGATCTGGATCGAGCGGCAGGCCGCTTCGACGCCGCGCTCGACGGCCTTCGCCGGGCCGCCGGCGGGGGAGACGTGGGCACCGATGAGCATCCGGCCCGGGTGTCTAGCATGCGGCGCCCATGAGGGTCCGCTTCGCTCCGTCTCCGACCGGTGCGCTCCACATCGGCGGCGCGCGCACCGCGCTCTACAACTGGCTGGCCGCCCGCCACGCCGGCGGCACCCTGGTGCTGCGCATCGAGGACACCGATCGGGAGCGCTCGACGCCCGAGAACGTGGAGCAGATCCTCGACGCGCTGCGCTGGCTGGAGCTCGACCACGACGAGGGCCCGATCTTCCAGACGGCCAACGAGCCGCGCCACCGGGAGGTCATCGAGCAGCTCCTGGCCGACGGCCACGCCTACCGCTCGACGGCGACGGCCGACGACGTGAAGGCCTACAAGGAGCGCCACGGCCACGACCGCGGGTTCCGCGGCGAGCCGGAGGACGAGGGCGCGGTGCGCCTGCGCGTCCCCGACGAGGGCGCGACGGTCGTGCGCGACATCGTGCGCGGCGAGACCGCCTTCCAGCACGTCCATCTCGACGACCCGGTGATCGCGCGCGCCGACGGCTCGCCGCTCTACAACCTGGCGGTCGCCGTCGACGACCTCGACGCGGAGATCACGCACGTCGTCCGCGGCGACGACCACTACTCCAACACGCCCAAGCAGCTGCTCGTGCTCGAGGCGCTCGGCGCCCCGCAGCCGATCTACTGCCACCTGCCGCTGCTCCACGGGCCCGACGGCAAGAAGCTCTCCAAGCGCCACGGGGCCGCGTCGGTGCAGGAGCTGCGCGACGCCGGCTACCTGCCCGAGGCGGTGCGCAACTACCTGGCGCTGCTGGGCTGGGGCGCCGCCGACGACGAGACGATCCTGTCCACCGAGGAGCTGATCCGCCAGTTCAGCCTCGAGCGGGTGCAGAAGAACCCGGCCCGCTTCGACGAGAAGAAGCTGCGCTGGATGAACGGCCAGTACATCCGCGCGATGAGCGTCGAGGAGCTGACGCGGCGCCTGGAGGCGTTCACCGGCCGCTCCGAGCTGCAGGGCGCGGTCGCGATCTCGCAGGAGAAGATCTCGACGCTCGCCGACTTCTGGCCGCTGGCGGGGTCGCTGTTCGACGGTCCCGTCGACGACCCCAAGGCCCGCGAGCAGTGGCTGGGGGAGGAGGGCCGCGACGTGCTCGCCGCCGTCCGGGCCGTGCTCGCCGAGCTGGAGCCGTTCGACCTCCAGCACGTCGACGACGCGCTGCGGGCCCTCGTCGCCGAGCGCCAGGCCAAGCCCAAGCAGGTCTTCCAACCCATCCGCGTGGCGCTCTCGGGCACCACGATCTCGCCCGGCGTGTTCGAGATGATCGCGCTGCTCGGGCGGGCCGAGACGCTGCGCCGCATCGATGCCGCCTTGGCGTAGACACGGGGATCTCCGGGGGTTTCGGCGCACCCCTCAATCAAACGTCCAGCGCTGCCGATAACCGGATCAGTTCGGCCAGCACGCACGCGAGGCCGCCCCTCATCGCCATGGAGCAGGAAACCCCGGACATGAACTCACCCGCCCCCGCAGCCGCCCCGCCTCGCGCGACGTCGCCGGCGCAAGCGGCCGGAGGCCGCCACAACGAGGGCCACGGACGCCGGCTCACCGCCGCGTTCGAGGCGCTCGAGTCCTTCCCGGCGCTCGCCGAGTCCCGCAACCGGCTGCTGCGCGTCGTCGGGCAGGAGCGGATCTCCGCGGGCGAGGTGGTCGCCGCCGTCGAGTCCGACGTGGCCCTGGTCATCGCCGTGCTGCGGCTGGCCAACCAGGTCGAGGGCCGCACGCGCGGCAAGGTCGAGTCGATCGTCAAGGCCGTCGAGCTCCTGTCCCCCGAGGCGGTGCAGTCGCTGGCGACCCGCGCCCGCACCTTCGACTTCTTCGAGCGCACGGCAACCTGGGACGCGGCGCCCGAGCGCTTCCGCCTGCACGGCGTCGCCACGCAGCGCGCCGCCGACCGCATCGCGACCGAGACCGGCTACGACGAGCGCGACCGCCTGATGGTCACGGCGCTGCTGCACGACATCGGCAAGCTCGTCCTGATGCACGCCTACCCGGGCTACCCCGGCCAGGTGCACGGCCAGGCCCGCACGCCCGAGGAGCGCATCCATCGCGAGCGCCGCGAGCTGGGCGTCGACCACGCGCTCGTCGGCGGCGTCCTCGCCCGCCGCTGGGGCCTGCCCAAGGGCGTCGCCAGCGCGATCGAGCGCCACCACGCCGACGACGCGACCGAGGAGGCCGCGTACGTCCGCCTGGCCGACATGCTCGCCCACTACGCGCAGGGCGGCGCGGTCTCGCCGACCGAGCTGCTGAAGGTCGCGCGCATCGTCGGGCTGGGGCCGAGCGAGCTGCGCACGGTCATGTACGACCTGCCCTACCCGCAGACGGGCCGCAACCGGGCGATCGACCCGTGCCCGCTGTCGGCGCGCGAGCTCGAGGTGCTCAAGCGCCTGGCCGAGGGCAAGGTCTACAAGCAGATCGCGCTCGAGCTCGACCTGTCGACCTCCACGGTCCGCACCCACCTGCACAACATCTACGGCAAGCTCGGCGCGGTCGATCGCGCCCAGGCCGTCCTCCTGGCCACCGAGCGCGGCTGGCTGTAGCCGCGCCGGGCGGTCCGGCCGCCCCAGTACCCTGATTCCCAGCAGGAACGCCGCGCCCGGGGCCCACGTCCCTCTCCTCGCGCGGTGGCCGAGTGCCCCAGGGGGCGGGAGCGAGGTGCTGACCATGGCAGTTCCCGAAGGCCGTTCGGCGCGGTCGATGCGACCGCGACAGGCGACGCCCGCCGAGCGGGCGGAGGAGTTCGCCGCCGAGCAGGCCCGGCTCAAGCAGGAGGCCGCCGACCGGCGGGCCGCGAAGGAGAAGGCCGAGAAGGCCAAGCCGCGCTCGCGGCGGCGGTCCTAGCGGGCGCGAGCGGCGCGGGCGCGCCGGTCGCGGCGCGCCAGCAGCCACCAGGCCACCGCGATCCCGGCGGCGTCGACGAGCACGTCGATCGGGTCGGCGTCGCGGCCGGGCACCCACGACTGGTGCACCTCGTCGAGGATCGCCCAGGCGAAGGCGATCGCGGCGGCGAGCGGCGCGCGGTGCGGGCCCAGCGCCCAGCGCCAGAGCGCGAACAGGAGGGCGAACTCGGCGAAGTGCACGGCCGAGGTCGCCAGGCGCGCCCAGGCGCCCAGGTCGGGCCCGACCTGCTCCTGGTCGGACAGGACCCAGATGGCGGCCATCAGGGCGACGGGCGCCGCGAATCGCGCGAGGCGCCCGGCCCGTGCCCTACGATCGGATGCGGCCGTGCTGTCGATCACCTCCAAGTCACCCTATGCGCTGCAGGCGCTCACCGAGCTCGGCCGGGCCGGGGGCAAGGACCCCGTGCCGATCGCGGAGCTGGCCCGCCGCCGCGACATCCCCGTGCAGTTCCTCGAGCAGCTCTTCGCGGTGCTGCGTCGGGCCGGCCTGCTGCGCTCCCAGCGCGGCGTGAAGGGCGGCTACCTCTTCGCGCGCGAGCCGCGCGACATCACCGTGCTCGAGGTCGTCGAGCTGCTCGACGGCCCGCTCGGCCGCGACGCCGGCGGCATCTTCGCGGCCGCCGCCTCCGCCGCCCGCGACGTCCTCGCCTCCGCCACGATCCAGGACATCGTGGACCAGGAGGTCCGCGAGGCGGGCGTGGCGATGTACTACATCTGAGACGCCGTGCCTTCGCCTGCCGCTGGCCAAGCGGTCGGGTTGCGTACCTGCCGCACCCACAACATCTGCTCTAACGGCCGCAGAGCGACCGCATCTTTCGGCCCACGACCGGCGCTGGTGGTTCCCGCCCGTGGATCAGATGGTTGGGTCAACACGGCTGCGGTCATGGCGGCTCGTCCGAGGTTAACGCCGAGACCGTATCCGTGGAAGTGTTTGATCAGTGGGCAAAGATCGCCAGATACGTCACGTGATTGTCTGGGACGAGGTCGACATCATCCACCTATCAGGCAGCCACGATGACGAGTACGCGTTGATGCTGAGGATCAAACGCGACGGCGAGTGGAAGACCTGCGTATCCGTCGACAACAGTCACGAGCGCGAGGGTGTGGACGTGCACCACATGCACCGTTACCCTCACGGAGAGAAGGGAGAGCCGGAGCCTCTCCCGTTCCCGGTTTCCGACAGCAACGATGCGCGGGCGAAGGTCATCGACTGGATGACCGATAACTGGGGCATCCTCTGCTCATGACCGAGTTGACCCACAACCAGTTGGTGGCCCGAGAAGTCTTCAAAAGCGCCGTTATCCACGGCGACGGAGCGGGTTACCCCGAGCGGGTCACGATTCTCCCTGCGGAGACGGTCTCCGACCTGGAGCGGTTCTCGGACGTCCTTAACGCGACGGTTGCCGAGGGTGAATCGCTCATCCTCGTCAGGGCTGACGGCGCCGAGATGCTCATCGAACCGCACATCAGGCGTGGGATTGGCGGCTTGGTCGATCGCGTCCTGAGACGCGTGCGAATTGACGTCTCGACGCGTGGCGACGAGAAGCCTGTCCACCACCGCTACGTGCATCCGCAACAGGTCAGTGACCTGAAGTCGCTGCGCGGCGAGCTCGCGATCTGCTGACGGCCTAGCCGGGCGCGCACGCGGAAGGGCATGCGGTAGCCCGACGGGGGTACATCTGAGACGCCGTGCCTTGACGCGGCGCCCCCGCGCCCGAGAGCATGGGCGCATGCGAGGGAGATGGATTGCCGCGCTGGCGGGGGCCGTCGCCATCGCCGCCGCCGGGCTGCCGGCCGCGGCGCAGGCCGCGGATCACACCGTCCAGTGCCAGGGCGGGGCCGACCGCTGCGTCGCCACCGTGCCGCTCGAGGGCACGGCCACGGGCGACCGCATCATCGTGGAGCTGACCGACACCGACCTGGAGATTCAGTCCATCGTCCCGTCGGAGCCCTCGCTGACCGCGTCCTACGGGTTCGCCGGGTTCTCGATGCAGATGGGCGGCTCGGAGTTCGTCGCCGACCTGATCATCACCGGGCCGATCCCCGCGGGGGCGAGCATCGCGATGACGTTCGCGGTCCCGCCGCGGATGCGCGACTGCGGCAACCTGCGCTTCCGCATCGCCGGCGCGACGATCCGCCTGCGCGACGTGCAGGCCCGCGGGCTCGGCTGCAAGCCGGCCAAGCGGGTCGCCCGCCGCTGCGTGTCCGGCCGGGGGCCGGGCGGCACGGGCTGGACGATCTTCGACGTCGACGGCCACGTGACGCTGCAGCGTCGCGGCCAGCGCGTCGCGTTCACGCTCGGCAACGTGCGCCAGAGCTGCGCACCGTCGGGCTGAGCGCGGCCGCCCGCACCCGCTGAGGCGTCAGGCGGCGGGCCGCGAGGTGGCGCTGCAGGGCAGGCACACGCCCGCGAACAGCACCGCGCCGCACGACGGGCACGGCGACGGGTAGGGCTGGCTCGGACTCATGGGCGGACGGTACCCGCGAGCCCGGACGGTCAGTCCCCGGACCGTTCCGGAGACGCCGCCCGCGACGTGTACGCTGCGCGCACCAATGGGGCCAATCCCGATCAACATCGCGGAGTACGTCGGGCGCACGCCGATGGTCCAGATCACCCGCCTCGTGCCGCCCGACGCGGCCCCGGGCGTGGAGATCTACGCCAAGGTCGAGTCGTTCAACCCCGGCGGCAGCGTCAAGGACCGGATCGGCGTCGCGATGATCGAGGCCGCCGAGCGCGAGGGGCTGATCGAGCCGGGCCGCTCGACGATCGTCGAGGCGACGTCGGGCAACACCGGCATCGCGCTCGCGTTCGTGTGCGCCGCGAAGGGCTACGACCTCGTCCTCACGCTCCCGCAGGGCATGAGCCGCGAGCGCGACGCGCTGCTGCGCCTGTACGGCGCGCGGGTCGAGATCACCGAGTCGATGGGCGGCATGGACGAGGCGGTCCAGGCCGCCCGGCACATGGCCGAGGACCCCGACGTGTTCCTGCCCGACCAGTTCGCCAACCCGGCCAACCCCGAGGCGCACCGCCGCACCACGGGCCCCGAGATCCTGGAGATGCTCGACCGCGTCGACGTGTTCGTCGCCGGCGTCGGCACGGGCGGCACGATCACCGGCGCCGGCGAGGTCATCAAGGACCGCCACCCGGACTGCCGCGTCGTCGCCGTCGAGCCGCGCTCCAGCGCCGTGCTGTCGGGGCGCCTGCCCGGCCCGCACCGCATCCAGGGGATCGGCGCCGGGTTCGTCCCGCCGGTGCTCAACCGCGAGCTGCTCGACGAGGTGATCCCGGTCGGCGACGAGGAGGCGATCGAGACCGCCCGCGAGCTCGCGCGCGTCGAGGGCATCCTGTCGGGCATCTCGTGCGGCGCCGCGATGTGGGCCGCGCTCGAGATCGCCAAGCGCCCCCAGTCGGCGGGCCAGCGGATCGTGACGATCCTGCCCGACTCCGGCGAGCGGTACGTCTCCACGCCGTTCTTCGCGCCGTCGTAACGGGGTCGCGCCCCCGCGCCATAGGATTCGCCGCGATGCCCGGACTGTCCTCACTGCGTCGCGTCGTGGGCGAGGTGCGCCGCGACGTGCGCGCCGCGCAGGACCGCGATCCGGCCGCGGCCGGGGTCGGCAGCATCGAGATCCTCGCGATGTGGCCCGGCGTCCAGGCCGTGCTGTCGCATCGCGTCGCCCACGCCCTGCACCACGCGCGCGTGCCCCTCGTGCCGCGCGCGCTGTCGGTCCTCACGCGCGCGATCACCGGCATCGAGATCCACCCGGCCGCGCAGGTCGGCGACGGCCTGTTCATCGACCACGGCTCCGGCGTGGTGATCGGCGAGACCGCCGAGATCGGCCGCGACGTGACGATGTACCAGGGCGTCACGCTCGGCGGCACCGGGTTCGCGACCGGCAAGCGCCACCCGACCGTCGAGGACAACGTCACGATCGGCTCGGGCGCCAAGCTGCTGGGCCCGATCACGATCGGCCACGGCGCCAAGATCGGCGCCAACACGGTCGTCATCCACGACGTGCCGCCGAACTCGACGGTCGTCGGCAACCCCGGCCACCCGGTGCGCATCGAGGGCCGCAAGCCCGAGGGCCCCGACACCGACTGGCTGCACCTGCCCGACCCGATCGCCGACGCGCTCGCCGCCATGTCGAGCCGCATCGCCGCGCTCGAGCGCCAGGTCGCCGAGCTGGGCGGCGACCCGGACCGCGCGCAGGAGGGCCCGCCCGCCGACGTGATGCCGCTGCGCCGCCGCGGCGGCCCCAGCCCCGCCGGCGGCTGATGGCCGAGGTCGTCGCGGTCGCCGCCCGCGCCGAGCATCGGGTCTCCAAGGAGCCGCGCGACGCCATCCGCCTGCTCGCCGGCCTCGGCGTCGAAGGCGACGCGCACGCGGGGGAGACCGTCCGCCACCGCTCGCGCGTGGCCCGCGACCCGACGCAGCCCAACCTGCGCCAGGTCCACCTCATCCACGCCGAGCTGCACGACGAGCTCGCCGCCGCCGGCTTCCCGGTCGGGCCCGCCGACATGGGCGAGAACGTCACGACTCGCGGCATCGATCTGCTCGGCCTGGCCGCCGGCACGCGGCTGGCGCTCGGCGACGAGGCGGTCGTCGAGGTCACCGGCCTGCGCAACCCGTGCCGTCAGCTCGACGGCCTGCGCCCGGGGCTCATGAAGGAGACGCTCGACCGCGCGCCGGACGGGACGCCGATTCGCAAGGCCGGCGTGATGGCCGTCGTCGTGCGCGGCGGGGTGGTGCGGCCGGGCGACCCGATCGCGATCGAGCCGCCCGCCGGCCCGCCGGCGCCGCTCGGCGTCGTCTAGTACCAGATCACGCGGCAGCGATGCCGGGGCACCGCCTTGAACTGCGGTAGCCCGCCGCGGGTCCACAGCACGTGGTCGAGCTCCTGCTCGGTGAGGCCCAGGCGCCGCGCGAGCTGCTCGCAGGCGTGGACGGCGCACGCGCGGATCTCGCGCTCCTGCGGGCCCGGGCGCAGGAGGCGCTCGGCGTCGATGTGCGCGGCCAGGCGCTCGTCGTAGACGAGCACGCCCTCCAGGCGCAGCACGTGGGGGACGAGGTTGTCGCCGAAGATCGTCAGGCGGTCGAGGTCGCGGAAGCGCGCGACGCCCGCCAGTGCCAGGTCCGACGGCACGATCTGGGCGCGCTTGTAGAAGCCGCGATCCGCGTACATCGTCATGCCGCCCGCGAGCAGCTCGGCCAGGCGCTCGGCGCTGCCGCCCGCCTCGGCGACGAGGTCCAGCGCGCTGCGCTCGCCCAGGAACGCGCCGAGCTGGCGCAGCGCCTGCGCGAACAGCGCCATGAGCTCGTGGTCGCGCGGCTGCCCGAGCACGTCGGCGATCTCGGCGGTCGTCATCGCGCGCAGGTCGCGGTTGGTCCACGGGCCGTGGGCGCGGAAGCGGTCGGCGACGCCCCACGCGACCGTGAAGTAGCCGCTGCAGTTGGGGCGCTTGCGCAGCGTCGGGAACCAGCCGGAGCCGAAGTTGATCGTGTCGAGCACCAGCAGGTAGGTCGCGACCGCCTGCTCGTCGCCCTCCAGGTAGTGGCGCGTCGGGTCCAGCTCCGGCGGCGGCGCGTCGTCGAGGCGCAGCGCGGCGAGCGCGTCGGGATCGATGCGCACGGACGTGGCGCCGCCGGCGACCGCGGCGGCCGTGGCCCTGACCTCGTCGCACAGGCGCATGGGGACGAGGCTAGTCCCGCACCACCGGCGGGCGCCGATCTCGTCGACGACGCCCGGTCCGCCCACGCGTAGCCGTCGAACCCGGCCGCCGCCAGGTGCTCCAGCACCGCCCGCACGTACGCCGAGCGCGCGTGCGCCGGGCGCCGCACGGTGTCGCCGATGCGCACCGCTCCGTCCGCCATCTCCCGCCGGATCCTGGCCGAACGGCTGTTCGCCGGTCGCGGTCGTATCCTCGGATGGGTCGTGCCGTCCCCCGCCGCAGATCGAGTCGAGGAGCTCCTCGCCGGGCTCAACGAGCCGCAGCGGTCGGCGGTCACGCATCCCGGCGGGCCGCTGCTGATCCTCGCGGGCGCCGGCTCGGGCAAGACGCGCGTGCTCACGCACCGCCTCGCCTGGCTCGTGCACACCGGGCAGGTCGGCCACCACGAGGTCCTGGCGATCACGTTCACCAACAAGGCCGCCCAGGAGATGCGCGAGCGCGTCGAGCTGCTGCTCGGCCGCCGCACCCGCGGCATGTGGGTGATGACGTTCCACGCGGCCTGCGCGCGGATGCTGCGCGCCGAGGCGCCGCGGCTGGGCTACACGCGCCAGTTCACGATCTACGACCAGGCCGACGCCCGCCGGCTCGTCAAGCACTGCCTCGAGGAGCACGGGCACGACACCAAGCGCTACACGCCCGCGGCGATCCACAACCAGATCTCCGACTCCAAGAACAGGCTGCGCGACGCGGAGGCCTACCGCCAGCTCGTCGGCTCGCGCTTCGAGGAGGTCGTAGCCGACACGTACGAGTCCTACGAGCGCGAGCTGCACCGCATGAACGCGATGGACTTCGACGACCTGCTGGTCCGCGCGGTCAACGTGCTCGAGCTGTTCCAGGAGGTCCGCGACCGGTACAGCTCGACGTTCAAGCACGTCCTCGTCGACGAGTACCAGGACACCAACCACGCCCAGTACCGCTGGCTGCAGCTCCTGGCCGGCGAGCACCGCAACCTGGCCGTGGTCGGCGACGACGCGCAGTGCCTGGTCGAGGGCACCGCGGTGACGATGGGCGACGGCAGCGTCCGCCCGATCGAGGCCGTTCGCCCCGGCGACGAGGTCCTGTCGTGCTACGGCAGCGGCGACTTCCGGCCCGCGCGCGTCCTGCGCGTCCATCGCAGCGAGACGGTCGAGGGCGTCGCGATCACCCTGCGCGGCGGCCGCCGGATCGTCTCGACGCCCGATCACACGCACTTCGCCGGCCATCCCGGCGACGTGTGGCGCCTTTCGCCCACCCCTCGGTCGAAAAGCGCCACACGTCCGCTCGTGGCCCTGTGCGGCGCCGGGGGCGGCGCCCACACGGTCGACGGCGACCGCGTGGAGCGCTTCCGCGACGCCTGGCATGGGGCGGACGGCCGGTACGTGGCGCGGTTCGGCGCCGACGGCGGCGCGCTGCCGTTCCTCCAGGCCGCCGACGTCGGGCCCGGCATGGCGATGTTCACCGCGGACGGCGGCTACGACGTCGTCGAGAACGTCGAGCGGGTGACCCTCGATCGGCCGGTGTACGACCTCGACGTCGCGCACACCCACAACTTCGTCGCCGAGGGGATCGTCACCCACAACTCGGTCTACAGCTTCCGCGGCGCGGACATCCGCAACATCCTCGACTTCCAGGACGACTTCCCGGACGCCACCGTCGTCAAGCTCGAGCAGAACTACCGCTCGACGCAGACGATCCTCGACGCCGCCAACGCGGTCATCCGCCACAACCGCGGCCAGATCCCCAAGGAGCTGTGGACCGACGCGGGCGCCGGCGACCCGATCCGGGTGCGAGAGCTCGACGACGAGCGGGCCGAGGCGCGGTTCGTCGTCGGCGAGATCGAGCGGATGATCGACGAGGGCGCCCAGCGCCAGGACTTCGCCGTCTTCTACCGCACGAACGGGCAGTCGCGGGTGCTGGAGGACGAGTTCGCCAAGCGCGACGTGGGCTACCAGGTGATCGGCGGACCGAAGTTCTACGACCGCGCCGAGGTCAAGGACGCGATCGCCTACCTGTCGTGGCTGGCCAACCCGCAGGACCTCGTCTCGTTCACGCGCATCGCCAACTCGCCGCGGCGCGGCATCGGGCAGACGTCGCTGGGCCGCGTGACCGCCCACGCGGCGACGATGGGCATCAGCATCTGGGACGCGGCGAGCGACCCCGCGTCGGTCCCCGGCCTGGGCACCGCCGCGGTGAAGGCGTTCACGCGCTTCATGGACACGATGGCCGGGCTGCGCGAGAAGGCCGAGCAGAACGTCCCGATCGCCGACCTCCTCAACGCGGTCCTGCACGAGACCGGCTACCTCGACGCGCTGAAGGCCGAGCGCACGTTCGAGGCGCAGGGCCGCATCGAGAACCTCGACGCGCTCGTCGACGCCGCCAGCGAGTTCGACGCGACCGCCGACCCCGACGCCAACACGCTCGACCTGTTCCTGCAGGAGAAGGCGCTGATCGCCGACGCCGACGCGCGCGAGGACGAGGGCCTCGTGACGCTGATGACCCTGCACAACGCCAAGGGCCTCGAGTACGACATCGTCTTCATCACCGGCCTCGAGGACGGCGTGTTCCCGCACGCCCGCGCGCTCGACGAGCAGAACCTCGAGGAGGAGCGGCGCCTCTGCTACGTCGGCATCACGCGCGCGCGGCGCGAGCTGACGCTCACCTGGGCGCGCCAGCGGATGGTCTTCGGCGCCACCCAGTACGGGCTGCGCAGCCGCTTCCTCGACGAGATCCCGCTGGAGCTGACCGACCGCGAGGCCGGCGACGACGTCACGTCCGCCGGCGCCGGCGGCGCCCCCCGCGCCCGCTTCTCCTGGGACGCCTCCCGGGCCGAGGCGCCGGCCGCCGACAGCGTCGAGTTCCGCATGGGGGAGGACGTCGTGCACGCCGCGTTCGGCGAGGGCGTCGTCACCGGGGTCGAGCCGGGCGGGATCGTCGTCATCCGCTTCGCCAGGGACGGCTCGGAGCGCAAGCTGATGGCCGAGTACGCCCCGATCAGCCGCCGCTGAGCGCCGGCATCGGGTCCACCAGCGCGCCGCGCACGATCAGCTCGAAGTGCAGGTGCGGGCCGGTCGCCGTGCCGGTCGCGCCGACCCGGCCGATCGGCGCGCCCGTCGCGACCCGCGCCCCCGGCGACACGAGCGCGGACGACAGGTGCGCGGCGCGGGTGCGCACCCCCGAGCCGTGGCGCAGCGTGACCCGCACGCCGTAGCCGTCGCCGGCGTCGCCGGCCACCGCGACCCGTCCGCCGCGCGGCGCGACGACGAGCCGGCCGTGCGACGCGGGCAGGTCCAGGCCGGTGTGCCAGCGCGCGCCGCGCGCGCCGAACCCGTCGGTGACCGGCGCCGACAGCGGCCACGCGAGAGACAGCGGCGCGCGCGGGGGAGGGGCGCGCAGCGCCGCGTACGTCGCCGGCCCCGCCACCCCGTCGGGCGCGAGCCCGGCGTGCGCCTGGAAGCGCGCGACCGCCGCGGCCACGCGCGGGCCGAAGCCGCCGTCCATCGGCCCGGACGGGAACCCGTGACGCGCCAGCTCGAACTGCAGCGCCGCGACGTCCCAGCCGGCCGCCCCGGAGCGCAGCGTCCGAGACCCGTAGCCCGGGCGCCCGCGGCGCCCCAGCGCGGCGCGCGTGCGCGGCCCGGCGACGCCGTCGACGGCCAGCCCGCGCCGGCGCTGGAACGCGCGCACGGCCGAGCCGGTGCCGGAACCGGCGATCCCGTCGACGTCGCCGTCGTACAACCCGATGGCCAGCAGCGCCACCTGCAGCGCAGCGACGTCGCGCGCGGTGGCGGCACGGGCCGGCGGCGCCCATGCGGCGCCCGCGAGCAGCACGGCGACCGTGGTCGCACCCCTGCCCCACATTCGTGCGAGCTTCGCCGCACCCCGGCCGGCTCCTGCCCGCGGCCGGGCTGCGCGAGCGCCGGGGCGTCCATTAGCCTCCGGGACCGCATGCCTGCCACGATCATCGACGGCCGCGCGGTCGCGGCCCGCCTGCGCGAGCAGGTCAAGGCCGACGCCGCCGCCTTCGCCAACGAGCACGGACGGCCTCCGGGCCTCGCCACGATCATGGTCGGCGACGACCCCGCGTCCGCGGTGTACGTCGCCGGCAAGCACAAGGCCAGCGGCGAGGCCGGGATCGCGTCGTTCGACCACCGGCTGCCCGCCGACGCGTCCCACGACGACGTCGCCGGGCTCATCGAGCGCCTCAACGGCGACCCCGAGTGCAGCGGCATGATCGTCCAGCTTCCGGTGCCCGACCACCTGGACGGCGTCGAGCTCACCGGCCTCGTCGACCCCGACAAGGACGTCGACGGCCTCACGGTCGCCAGCGCCGGCCGCCTGTCGCTCGGGCTCCCCGGCCTGCGGCCCTGCACCCCCAGCGGCGTCATGGACCTGCTGGAGGAGGCCGGCGCGCAGCTCGAGGGCGCCGAGGCGGTGGTGATCGGGCGCTCGAACCTGTTCGGCAAGCCGATGGCGCAGATGCTCCTGGCCGCCAACGCGACCGTGACGATCTGCCACTCGCGCACGCACGACCTGCCCGAGGTGTGCCGCCGCGCCGACGTGCTCATCGCCGCGGTCGGGCGCGCCGAGATGGTCAAGGCCGACTGGGTCAAGCCCGGCGCGACGGTCATCGACGTCGGCATGAACCGGCTGGCCAGCGGGCTCGTCGGCGACGTCGCCTTCGACGAGGTGTCGCAGGTCGCGGGGGCGATCACGCCCGTCCCCGGCGGCGTCGGCCCGATGACGATCGCCGGCCTGCTGCGCAACACGGTGCAGGCCGCCCGCCTGCAGGTGTCGCGCGCGGAGGGGGCGCCCGCGCGGTGACGCTGCGCAAGCTGACGCTCGGCGAGGTGGTGGCCGGCGTGGGCGGCGCGGTCGTGATGGCGGCCCTGTTCGGCCCCTGGTTCGACGACGCCAGCGGCTGGCGCTCGCTCACCGTCGTGCTGGCGCTCGTGCTGATCAGCGGCGCGCTGGGCGTGACGCTGCTGCTGACGACCGCGTTCCAGCGCTCGCAGGCCTACCCGGTCGCCGCCGAGGTGTTCGGGTTCGCGTTCGCGGCGGTCACGAGCGTCGTGCTCGCGGTCGAGCTGATCCTCCGCTCGCGCCCCGGCTGGGCGGCCTGGGTCGGCCTCGTCGCGCTGCTGTCGGTGGCCGCCGGATCGTGGGCCGCGATGCGCGCCCACGTGCGGCGGTGACGAGCCGGCCCGCGCGGCCGCCGGGCATTACCCTCCGAGGCGCATGATCGACCGCGAGCAGGTCCTCCACGTCGCGCGCCTGGCGCGCCTGCGGCTCACCGACGACGAGGTCGAGCGCATGGCCGGCGAGCTGTCGGCGATCCTCGGCCACGTCGAGCGCATCGGCGAGCTCGACCTCGAGGGCGTCGAGCCGACCTCGCACGTCGTCGAGGTCGCCAACGCGCTGCGCCCCGACGAGCCGCGCCCGTCGCTGCCGCGCGAGGTGGCGCTGGCCAACGCCCCCGACACCGACGGCGAGGGCTTCCTCGTCCCGAGCCCGCAGGCATGATCGAGCTGACCGCCAAGCAGCTCGCCGACGCGATCGGCCGCGGCGACGTGTCGGCCGCCGAGGCGTTCGACGCCTACCGCGAGCGCGCCGCCGCCGACGACCTCAACGCCTACCTGTGGGTCGCCGAGGACCGCCCGGCCGTCGACGGCGGGCCGCTGAACGGCGTGCCGCTCGCCGTCAAGGACCTCTTCTGCACCGAGGGCGTGCCGAGCCAGTCGGGCTCGCGCATCCTCGAGGGCTATCGCCCGCCGTACACGGCGACGGCCGTGCGCCGGCTGGCCGAGGCGGGCGCCCCGCTGCTGGGCAAGACGAACCAGGACGAGTTCGCGATGGGCTCGTCGAACGAGAACTCCGGCTTCGGCCCGGTGCTGAACCCGTGGGACCGCGAGCGCGTCCCCGGCGGCAGCTCGGGCGGCAGCGCCGCGGCGGTCGCGGCCGGCAGCGCGCCGTGGGCGCTGGGCACCGACACCGGCGGCTCGATCCGCCAGCCCGCCGCGCTGTGCGGGATCGTCGGCCTGAAGCCCACCTACGGGACCGTCAGCCGCTACGGCATGATCGCGTTCGCCTCGTCGCTGGACCAGGCGGGCCCGCTGACGCGCGACGTCACCGACGCCGCGCTGCTGTACGCGCACCTGGTCGGTCGCGACGAGTGCGACTCGACGTCGCTGCAGCACCCCGAGCAGATCGCGCTGCCGACCGCCGAGCGCCTCGACGGGCTGCGCATCGGCGTGCCGCGCGACGCGCTCGCGAGCGAGGGCGTCGAGCCGGGCGTGCTGGCCGCGTTCGAGGCGACGCTCGCGCGCGCCGAGGAGCTCGGCGCGGAGATCGTCGACGTGGCGCTCCCGCACGCCGACCACGCGCTCAGCGCCTACTACGTCATCGCGCCGGCCGAGGCGTCGTCGAACCTCGCGCGCTTCGACGGCGTGCGCTACGGGCTGCGCCGCGACGCCGACGAGGGCCTGATCGCGATGTACACGCACACTCGCCACGACGGGTTCGGCGACGAGGTCAAGCGGCGCATCCTGATCGGCACCTACGCGCTCAGCTCCGGCTACTACGACGCCTACTACGGCCGCGCGCAGCAGGTCCGCACGAAGATCGCCGACGACTTCCGCATCGCGTTCCGCGACTGCGACCTGGTCGCCACCCCGACGTCGCCCACCGTCGCGTTCCGCCTCGGCGAGCGCGTCGACGACCCGCTGGCGATGTACCTCGGCGACCTGTTCACGATCCCGTTCTCGCTGGCGGGCCTGCCGGCGATCTCGATCCCGTGCGGCCTCAGCGAGGGCCTGCCGGTCGGCTTTCAGCTCGGCGGCCCCGCGTTCAGCGAGAACCGGATCCTCGACGCGGCGTACGCGCTGGAGCAGGCGATCGGCTTCGAGCCGCTGGAGGTCGGCGGATGAGCACCGAGTACGAGCCCGTCATCGGCCTGGAGATCCACGTCCAGCTCAAGACGCGGACGAAGATGTTCTGCGGGTGCGAGCTGAGCTTCGGCGACCCGCCCAACGTGCACACGTGCCCGGTCTGCCTCGGCCTGCCCGGGGCGCTGCCCGTCGTCAACGCGCGGGCGATCCACTACGGGCTGATGATCGGCCTGGCGCTCGAGTCCGAGCTCGCGCCGCGGTCGATCTTCCACCGCAAGAACTACTTCTATCCCGACCTGCCGAAGGGCTACCAGATCAGCCAGTTCGACCTGCCGCTGTGCAGCGGCGGGCGCCTCGGCGACGTGCGCATCCACCGCGTGCACCTGGAGGAGGACGCGGCCAAGCTCGTGCACGTCGGCGAGTCCGGGCGCATCCACGGCTCCGACGCGTCGATCGTCGACTTCAACCGCGGCGGCACGCCGCTGGCCGAGATCGTCACCGAGCCCGACCTGCGCTCGGCCGAGCAGGCGCGCGAGTGGCTGCAGCTCCTGCGCGTGACGCTGCGCCAGCTCGGCGTCAGCGACGTGAACATGGAGGAGGGGTCGCTGCGCTGCGACGCCAACATCTCCATCCGCCCGGCCGGCACCGACGAGCTCGGCACGAAGACCGAGCTGAAGAACATGAACTCGTTCCGGTTCATCGAGCAGGGCATCAAGGCGGAGGTCGAGCGCCAGGAGGCGCTGCTGCGCGCCGGCGAGCCGGTCGTGCAGGAGACGCTGCACTTCGACCCGCGCACGGGCCGCATCACGTCGCTGCGCTCCAAGGAGGAGGCGCACGACTACCGCTACTTCCCCGAGCCCGACCTCGTGCCGATCCAGATCACCGAGGAGATGCTCTCGGCCGCGCGCGCCGACGTGCCGGAGCTGCCGGCCGCGCGCGAGCAGCGCTACCGCACGACGCTCGGGCTGAGCGAGGACAGCGCGAAGCTGCTGGCCGACCGCGCCGAGCTGGCCGCCTACTTCGAGTCGGTGCTCGCCGTCGACGGCGCCGAGCCGCAGGCCGTCGCCAACTGGGTGACCGAGCTGGCCGCCCGCCTCGACGAGGGCGACCCGGCCGCCTCGAAGGTGCAGCCGGGCGCGCTGGCCGCGCTGGTGGGCCTGCTGTCCGACAAGGCGATCACGGTCGGCGCCGCCCGTCAGGTGCTCGACAGGCTCGTCGCCGAGGGCGGGGACCCGAAGGCGATCGTCGAGGCCGAGGGCCTGGGCGCGATCGGCGGCGGCGACGAGCTGGCCGGCATCGTCGCCGACGCGATCGCCGCCAACGCCGACGCCGCCGAGAAGATCAAGGGCGGCAACATGAAGGCGATCGGGCCGATCATCGGCCACGTCATGAAGGCGACGAAGGGCCGCGCCGACGGCGGCGAGGTCACGCGCCTGGTGCGCGAGCAGCTCGGCCTGTAGCGCGGCCCGGTCGCCGGTCGCCTAGGCGCGCGAGAACGGCAGCACCTCGGTCAGCCACGTGATCAGCGCGCCCGGGTTGCGCGTCTGCGTGTGCACGAGGCCGGGGCCGGTGAACTCCATCACGAAGCCCTCGCCGCTCTTGAGCGTGTTCATGATCCCGCTGGCGGCCTTGCGGGTCGTGAACGTCACCGACGGGTCGAACGCGACGACGTGGCCGGAGTCGACGACGACCGACTCGCCCGCGCCGAGCTGGATGCTGTCCAGCGCGCCGTAGCAGGAGACGACCACCTGGCCGCTGCCGGTGGCGTGGATGAGGAACCCGCCCTCGCCGCCGAAGACGTTCTTGAAGCCGCCCCACTTGGTGTCGATGTCGATGCCGCTCGACGAGGCCAGGTAGCTGCCGCGCGTGAGGTTGACGGCGCCGTCGACGTCCAGCGTGATCAGGTCGCCGGGCAGCCGCGCCGCGACGTCGACCCAGCCGCCCTGCGCGGGCGCGGTGAGCGTGGACATGAACAGCGACTCACCGCCCATCACGGACCGCTTGAGCCCCTTCAGCAGCCCGCCCTGCACGCTGGCCTCGATCTCGATCCCGGGCGAGCTCATCGACATGGCGCCCGACTCGGCCCGCATGGCCTCCCCGCCCGCGAGGGTGCAGCGGGCGACCGCGAAGCTCGGGCTGTGGCGAATGGTGACGTCCATGGCGCGGCAGCGTAGTCGGGACGCGGCCGTCTGCGACACAGATCCTGCTCGGCTACAGTCCCGGCCCGCTTCACCCGATACGCACCCCGAGAGGCCATGGACGGAACCAGCACCCGCCGCATCGTCGCCGCGCTCCTCGCGGCTGTTCTCCTCGCGGTCGCCGGCGCGACCGCCGCGACCGCCCAGGACCAGAACCCGGCCGCGATCTCGGCGGTCGAGATCCCGCCCGGGCAGATCGACGCGGCCATCGGGCAGCTCGACGGGCTGGCGTCCGGCCTGATGGAGGAGACCGGCATTCCCGGCATGGCGATCGCCGTCGTCCACGACGACCGCGTCGTGTACGCCAAGGGCTTCGGCGTGCGCCGCCTCGGCGACCCGACGCCGATCGACCCGGACACGGTCTTCCAGCTCGCTTCGGTGTCGAAGTCGGTCGGCGCCACGGTGGTGGCGGGGACGGTGGGCCGCGGGGTGGTGTCCTGGAACGACCCGGTCGTGCGCCACCTGCCCTGGTTCAAGCTCAAGGACCGATGGACGACGCGGAACGTGACGATCGCCGACCTGTACTCGCACCGCAGCGGCCTGCCCGACCACGCCGGCGACGACCTCGAGCCGCTGGGCTGGTCGCGCGCGCAGATCCTGCGCCGCCTGCGCTACGAGCCGCTGGCCCCGTTCCGCGCGAGCTACGCCTACACGAACTACGGCCTCACGGCCGCCGGGATCGCGGTCGCCCGCGCGGCGCGCACGCCGTGGGCCGAGCTCTCGGAGCGCACGATCTACCGGCCGCTGGGCATGCGCTCGACCAGCTCGCGCTTCGCCGACTACCGGCGCGCCGCCAACCGCGCGACCCCGCACGTCCTGCGCGACGGGACGTGGACGGCGGTCGAGCCGTTCGACCCCGACCGCGAGTCGCCCGCCGGCGGCGTGTCGTCGACCGTCAACGACCTCGCCCAGTGGATGCGGATGATGCTCGCCGACGGCGTGTACGACGGCCGCCGCATCGTCGACGCGGCCGCGCTGATGGCGATGCGCACGCCGCACTCGGTCAGCCAGCCGCCCGTCACGCTCGACAGCCGGCCCGGGATGTACGGCCTGGGGATCAACGTCGGCACCGACGCGAGCGGCCGCGTGTTCCTCGGCCACTCGGGCGCGTTCGAGGACGGCGCCGCCACCCAGGTGTCGATGATCCCGTCGGCCGGGCTCGGCATCGTGATCCTCACCAACGGCGAGCCGATGGGCGTGCCGGAGGCGCTGGCGCAGACGTTCCTGGACCTCGCGCTCGTCGGCCGCCCGACCACGGACTGGTGGGGGCTGTACGGCCCGGCGTTCGAGGCCGCCAAGCAGAGCCCCAGCCCGCTGGCCGGCCGGCCGCGCCCGTCGAACCCGCGCCCGGCGCGGCCGGCGCGCGCCTACCTGGGCCGCTACCGCAGCGCCTACCTCGGCGGCGCGCGCGTCGTGCGCCGCGGCGGGAAGCTGGCGATCGTGGCCGGCCCGGCACGCAAGGTCTACCCGCTCGAGCACTGGAGCGGGGACACCTTCACGACGGGCACCGGCCGCCTGTTCGGCGCGGTGACGTTCGCCGGCCGCGGCCGCGACGGCCGCGCGCTCGCCGTCACGGTCGAGTCGCTGGACTCCAGCGGCCTGGGGACCTACCGGCGACCGCGGTAGCGCTCAGCGCGCCTTCTTCAGCGGCGTGATCGTGAACGTGCCGCGGTCGCAGACCGGGCCGTTGCGCCACGGCGTGGCCGTCTGCGTCGTCTGGTTGGGCGGGATCACGAGCAGGTCGCTGGGCGTGCCCTCGCACGGGCCGTTCGCGGGCTCGTCGCCGGTGGCGATGACGGTCCACTGCAGCGTCGACACCGCGCGCTGACCGGGCCGCAGCGTCACGGTCCGGGCCGGCCCGCCGACACGGTCGGTCGAGGTCGGCAGGTCGCGGCCCGAGCTCGTCTCGAGCTGCAGGCCGACGTACCCGCCGGTGCGGCAGGTGTGGCCCGACGTGTTGCGCAGCGACAGCGTCGCGACGCGCTGGCCGGCGCCCGGCTGGACGTTGCCGACCTTGGCCGACAGGTCGGCGGTGCGGCACTGCGGTGGGGCCGCGGCCGCGGCGGAGGGGAGGACCGCCAGCGCGCCCAGCGCGGCGGCGGTGAGGATCGAGGTGCGCATCGGGCGTAGCATCCCGCCGGGGACGGACGACGAGGGAGGACGCACATGGCGAGGCTCATCCGGATGGACCGCACCGGGCACACGACGGTCGCCGAGTGGTCGGCGGCCGACCCCGAGGCGGTGGCCCGCGCGGTCGAGGCGTTCCGCGAGGAGCTCGACCGCGGGTACCTGGCGATGGTCAGCACCGGGCCCGGCCACGCCGAGCAGGTGCGCGAGCTGCCGCTCGACGCCGACACGGTGATCCTGCGGCTGCCGATCAGTGGCGGCTGACCCCACCGTTGTCGGTTCGCGATCGGATGGCGATCGCGAGACGACAACGGCGCTGCCGGAGCTGGCGACGGTCGCCTGGCGGCCGCGGGTCGACGCCGCGCGCCTGGACCGCCAGGACGCGCTGTGGACGCTGACGACGGCCGCGCACGTCGCGCCGTTCCTGCTCGCCGCCGCGGTGCTCGTGTGGCTGGAGCCGCTGCTGGTGCCGGTCGCGCTGCTGTGCCTCGTGCACGCGTGGGCGATCCCGGCGCTGTACGCCCAGCGCGGCGCCAACGTCGTGCGCCCGGGGCCGCGCGGCGCCGCCGGTCCCGAGCGCGCGTCCGTCGGCCTGCTCGGCGACCTGATCGGCCACGAGGCGCGCGCGCTGCACGCGCGGACGGGGCTCGTGCTCGAGCCCGGCGGCCTGGGCACGTGGGTGGTGGGGGAGGCCGGCGCCCTGCTCGTGCGCCACGGCCGGCGCCGGCGCGTGGCGTGCTGGTGCGTGCAGGTGCGCGAGCCCGAGCTGCCCGCCGGCGACCGCATCGCCCACCTGCTGCTGGCCCTGCGCGCCGACGAGACCGGCTTCGCGACCGTCGCCAACCTCGCCTTCAGCGGCGCGCCGTGGCGCGTGCGGGCGCGGATGCGGCGCGCCCAGCGGCCCGCGCTCGACGCGGCCCGGGCGGCGGCGCGCGCGGCCGGCCGCCGGGCCAGTTAGCCGGGCAGCGCGCCCTCGAGGCGCAGGATCCGGCGCAGCATCGCCAGCGACGACGCGTACGTCGAGTCCATCCCGAAGTACGACAGGCCGCGGGCGCCGAGCGTGCGCGCCTGCGTGAACGGGGTGTCCGACGCGTAGTGGATGACGCCGAAGTCGATCGGCAGCTTGGCGAAGTTCACCGACTCGCCCATCGGATAGCGGTCGAGATCGGCGATCTCGTAGACCGCGTTGCAGAACGGCCCGGCCTCCATCTCCACGACCGTGAACGCCTCGCGGTAGTAGAAGTCGAGGTACTGGCGGTTCTGCAGGAACGTCGACTTGACCGTCACCGCGCGCTGGTTGTCCAGGCCGGAGCCGAACATCAGCCACGGCTGCACGTCCTCGAAGCTGAACGCGTTGTCGAGCCAGTACGTCGAGCCGGAGTGCTCGTCGTGGATGACGTTGGAGATGAGCACATCGCCGACGTCGGCGTTCAGCGTCGCGGCCTTGCCGAGCACGTAGACGCCGCGCAGCGTGTCGGTCGACTCGCCGATCTCGCGCAGGATGTTGTAGGCGCCGACCCCGAGCGGATAGTCGATGTTGACGATCACGCCGTCGCAGCGGGCGAGCGCGGCGGCGTCGACGTCGGCCAGGCGCGGGTCCAGCGTGTCGGGATCCAGCCGGCACGGGTCGATGACCTGCGCGGACACGCGCACGGCCGTGCGCGACGGGATGTGCGTGACGCCCAGCTCGCGCTCGCGGGCGCGCCGCTCGGCCCACACCGGGCCGTCCTCGGGATGCGCCTCGTAGAACAGGCGCGCGCAGAAGTACAGGAGGTTGTCCCACGACCCGCGGGTGCGGCCGGAGCGCAGCTTCTCGATCTCGTCGCGCAGGTACTGCGGTCCGTGCTCCTCGACCCAGGCGACGACCTCGTCCTCGTGCAGGCGCGCCGTGCCGGTGAGCAGGTTGACGAGCGAGTGCGTGTTGGAGGAGACGAGGTACAGGCGGCGGTCGCCGAGGCCCTGGTCGCGCAGGCACGACAGCACCGGCTCCCACCAGCGGCGCGTGACGCGCCCGTAGCCGACCTCGCTGCCGCCGAGCATGCGGATCCGCAGGTCCAGCTCGCGGCCGCGGACCGCGTCGAGGAACGCGCGCAGGTCGCCGCCCCAGGCGTCGCCGATGCGCACCCAGTCGTCCTCGCCGCCGCCGAACATCTGCGCGCACCAGGCCGGGCGCAGGTCGTCGGGGATGTCGACCGCGGCGCAGGCGCGGTGGATCTTGTTCCACTCGATCTGGTAGGCGACGAGCGTCGGGATCAGGTCGTCGAGGTCGGAGCTCGACGCGATCAGCACGCCGAGGATCCCGCTGCCGTCGCGGTGCCAGCGCCGCCGCCGCGCGAGCGCCTCGACGGTCTCCCAGCTCTCGAGATCGCCCAGGCCGGCGCGCTCGAAGGCGCGCGCCTCCTGGCCCATCGCGACCAGCCGCGCGCGCCAGATGTCGGGCGGCAGGCGGTGGGTGGCGTACAGGAACGCGCCGAGGTCCAGGTCGTCGGAGGCGGCGCCCGCGTGCAGGCTGGACTCCATCGCGCGGTGCGAGGACTCCAGGACGCGCAGGAGCGTCTCGCCCGAGGAGCGCAGCAGCGTGGAGTAGGTGCGGTGGTAGAGCTCGACCTCGTCGGAGACGCGTTCGGCGAGCTCGCTGGGACGCAGGCGGGGAATGGCCATCGCCACAGATCATGGCTGACCGCGCCGCCGGCGCGGTCACCGGCGCGGCCCGCTCACCGGATCTTCACCGCGGGCGGGCCGGGCCGTCCGACACTGTGTCGAGGCCGGTCGGGGAGATGTCCGGCCCACGGTCCAATGCGACGAGGAGCAGGGAACTCCATGATGCTCGCCATGACCCCGTCTGCCGCCGTCAACCGCCTGGTGCTGATCGGACCGACGCGCGCAGCCAGCGGGCGCGACGGCGCGGCCGTCCGCCGCTACCGGCTCGCGCGCCTGCGCGTCGAGGGCGACCGCGTCCGTCCCGGCCAGCCCCGGCACGCCCATCTCAAGCGCGTCTACGACTGAGCCCGCCGCGCTGATCGCCGCTTGAGGTCGCGCGCGTAGACTGCCTCCCCATGGAGCAGAGCTCACCGTCGTTCCTCAAGCGCGTGCTCGCGGTCGTCGTCCTGGCCGTCGCCGCGTGGTTCCTGCTGAAGATCGTCATCAGCGTCGCGGTCTCGATCGCCTGGATCGCGGCCGTCGTGCTCGCGATCGTCGGCATCGTCTGGGCGATCCGGACGCTCTAGGCCCCGGCCGTGGTCGGCGGGGCCTACGTCGTCTTCGCGATCTGCTGCGGCCTGGCCGGAGGGATCGTCGGCCGCATCAAGGGCTCGTCGTTCGTCATCTGGTTCCTGCTCTGCACGGCGCTGCCGCCGGTCCTCCTCGCCGTGCTGCTGTACCGGTTCGACACCGAGGAGCCCGACTCGGTGTGCCCGGGATGCGGCAAGCGCGTCAAGTTCTACGAGGCGCTGTGCACCCGCTGCGGGACGGAGCTGGACCCGGGGTACACTGAGCAGCCCGCGTCGGTCGTCGAGTCGCGACCGAGCTGATCCGAGCCGCGAGCAGGAAAGGACGTAGTGCGCATGCGTGCCGTCGATGCCGTCATGGAATGCCTCAAGGCTGAGGGCGTCGAGGTCGTATTCGGCTACCCGGGCGGCGCGAACCTCCCGACCTACGACGCGTTCGTCGACGCGGGCATCAAGCACGTCCTCGTCCGCCACGAGCAGGGCGGCGGCCACGCCGCCGAGGGCTACGCGCGCGCGACCGGGAAGGTCGGCGTCTGCCTCGCCACCAGCGGGCCGGGCGCGACGAACCTCGTCACCGCGATCACCAACGCGATGATGGACTCCACGCCGGTGGTGTTCCTCACCGGCCAGGTGCGCACCGAGCTGCTGGGCACCGACGGCTTCCAGGAGGCCGACATGCTCGGCATCACGATGCCGATCGTGAAGCACAGCTTCCTGATCCAGCACCCCAACGAGATCCCGCGCGCGATCCACGAGGCGTTCCACATCGCCCGCACCGGCCGCCCCGGCCCGGTCGTGGTCGACATCCCGCAGGACCTGTCGCGCGCCGAGATCGACTACGAGCCGGTCACCGACGTGCGCCTGCCCGGCTACCAGCCCACCACCGAGGGCAACCAGAAGCAGATCCGCCAGGCCGCCAAGGCGCTGGCGTCCGCGCGGCGCCCGGTGATCTACGCGGGCGGCGGCGTGGTCAACGCTGACGCCTCCGAGGAGCTGACCGCGCTCGTGCGCGCCGACCGCTTCCCGGTCACCTGCACGCTGATGGGCCTCGGCGCCTACCCGGCGCCCGACCCGCAGTGGCTGGGGATGCTCGGCATGCACGGCACGCGCGCCGCCAACTACGCGATCGACGAGGCCGACCTCATCTGCTGCGTCGGCGCCCGCTTCGACGACCGCGTCACCGGCAAGCTCAGCGAGTTCGCCCCGCGGGCGAAGTTCATCCACATCGACGTCGACCCGGCCGAGATCTCCAAGAACGTGCCGGCGCACATCCCGATCGTCGGTGACGCCAAGAACGTGCTCACCAAGCTCGTGGCCGAGTACCGGGCGCTGGAGCCCGACCGCACGCGCCTGGAGGAGTGGTGGCAGCGCATCGACGCGTGGCGCGAGCGCCACCCCCTGCGCTACGACGACAGCGCCGACCGCGAGATCAAGCCGCAGTACATGATCGAGGCGCTCTACGAGGCGACCGGCGGCGACGCGATCGTCACCTCCGACGTCGGCCAGCACCAGATGTGGGCGGCGCAGTACTTCCACTTCGCGCGCCCGCGCCAGTGGATCAACTCCGGCGGGCTGGGCACCATGGGCTTCGGCCTGCCCGCCGCGCTCGGCGCCCAGGTCGGCCGCCCCGACGAGACCGTGATCTGCATCACCGGCGACGGCTCGGTGCAGATGAACATCCAGGAGCTGGCCACCTGCGCGCAGGAGGGCATCCCGATCAAGGTGTTCATCATGAACAACGGGTACCTGGGCATGGTGCGCCAGTGGCAGGAGCTGTTCTGGGACCGCCGCTACTCGCACGTCGACATGGGCCAGTTCCCGGACTTCGTCAAGCTCGCGGAGGCCTACGGCTGCACCGGTCTGCGCTTCGAGGACAAGACGACGCTGGTCGACGACATGAAGTCGGCGCTCGCGCTCGACGGCCCGGTGGTCGTCGACGTGCGCGTCACGCAGGAGGAGAACGTGTTCCCGATGATCGCGCCGGGCGCTCCCGCCCGCGACATGGTGGGGTGACGGCGCGCATGGGCGAGCCCGGAACCAAGGACCTGCTGAGCCTCGAGGAGCTCGACGCGTCGGTGGCGATGCGCACGGGGCGCAAGCACACGCTGTCGATCCTGGTGGAGAACAAGCCCGGCGTGCTGACGCGCATCGCCGGCCTGTTCGCGCGCCGCGGGTTCAACATCGACACGCTGACGGTCGGCCCGACCGACGACGAGCGCATCTCGCGGATCACGCTGACGCTCGACGGCGCGGTGCACCCGATCGACCAGGTCACCAAGCAGCTCCACAAGCTGGTCAACGTGCTGAAGATCCGCGACCTCGACCCGCAGGACACGGTCTCGCGCGAGCTGGCGCTGTTCAAGGTCGCCGTCGACGGCGTCCAGCGCGCCGAGGTCATGCAGATCTGCGAGATCTTCCGCGGCAAGGTCGTCGACGTCACGAAGCGCTCGCTGACGATCGAGGTCACCGGGACGACCGACAAGATCGAGGCGTTCGAGCGCATGGTGCGCCCGTTCGGCCTCGTCGAGATGATGCGGACGGGCGAGATCGCGATCGCCCGCGGCCGGGGCGAGACCTGACCACGGCGTGACCGTCGCCGCGCTGGGAGCCGACCGGTTCGCGTTGGGCGCGGCCGACCGCGCCCGGCTCGAGCGACGGCTGACCCGCGCGGTGCGCCGCGCGCGCTCGCGCGGCGAGGCGCTGGCGGCGATCAGCGTGCCCGTCGGCGGCGACGTCGACCCCGTCGCGGTGGCGTTCGCCTCCCGCGCCGGCGGCGAGCCGCTGTTCGCCTTCGAGCAGCCCGACCGCGACGGCGCCGCGCTGGCCGGCCTGGGCTGCGTGCGCGAGCTGACCGGGAGCGGGGACCGGCGCTTCGCCGAGGTCGCCCGCGCCTGGCGCGAGCTGGCCGCCCACGCGGTCGCCGACGCGCCCGACGGGCCGCCCGGCAGCGGTCCGGTGGCGGTCGGCGGCTTCGCGTTCGCGCCCAACGGCTCCGCCGCCCCGCACTGGGCGCCGTTCCCGCCGGCGTCGCTGCACGTGCCGCAGGTGGCGCTGCACCGCCGCGGCGGCCAGACGCGCCTGACCGTGTGCGCGCTGGCGACGCCCGACGACACGCCCGAGGACCTGCTCGCCGGGCTCGAGCGGCGGTTGGCCGCGCTGCGTCAGGCGCCGCTGCCGCTGCTGGACCCCGAGCCGGCCGGCCGCGTCCGGGTCGCCTCGACGATGCCGCCCGAGCACTACGAGGCCGCCGTCGCCCGCGCGGTCGAGCGCATCCGGGCGGGGGAGATGACGAAGATCGTGCTCGCTCGCGAGGTCGCCGTCCACGCGCCCGCCCCGCACGACGTGGCGGCGATCCACGGCATCCTGCGCGAGGCGTTCCCGGGCTGCTTCGTCTTCGCGGTCGCCCGCGGCGACGCGTCGTTCATCGCCGCCAGCCCGGAGCTGCTGCTGCGCCGCGACGGGCTGCGCGTCTCGACGCTCGGCCTGGCCGGCTCGACGCGCCGCTCGGCCGACCCGGCCGTCGACGACCACCTCGGCGAGCAGCTCCTGCGCTCCGAGAAGGACCGCGAGGAGCACGCGATCGTCGTGCGGCGCATCGAGCGGGCGCTGCGCGCCCACGCGGTGTGGGTGACCGCGGCGCCCGACCCGGTCGTCGTGCAGATGGCCAACATCCAGCACCTCGCCACGCCGATCCGCGCCCAGCTCGCCGAGCCGGTCAGCGCGATCGAGCTGGCCGGCGCCCTGCATCCGACGCCCGCGGTCGGCGGCGAGCCGCTGTCGGTGGCCGCGCCGCTGATCCCGGCGCTCGAGGGCCTGGACCGCGGCTGGTACGCCGGCCCGGTCGGCTGGGTCGACGCCTCCGAGGACGGCGAGTTCTGCGTCGCGCTGCGCAGCGCGCTCGTCGAGGGCGGCCTGGCGCGCTGCTTCGCCGGCGTGGGCGTCGTGGCCGACTCCGACCCGGCGGCCGAGCTGGCCGAGACGGAGGTCAAGCTCCAGGCGCTGCTGCCGGTCCTCGCGCTGTAGCACCGTCCAGGTGCGGGAAACCCCACCCCGGCTCACCGGCTGCCCGCCTGGCCGGGCGCCCGCGCCGGGCGTAGCGTGCCGGCCATGCTCCGCTCATTCCTCGCGATCGCCTCGGCCGCGCTGCTGTCCGGCATGGTGCTGACCGGGTGCGGCATCCGCTTCGACGACGGGCCGTCCGTCACCGAGACGCACGCCGTCGGCGCGTTCGAGCGCATCCACGTGTCGGGATCGCCGAACGTCGTGGTGCGGGCGGGCGGGAGCCCCGAGGTGGTCGTGTCCGGCGGGCGCAAGCGCGTCGACGACGTGTCGGTCGAGGTGCGAGACGGCACGCTGAAGATCGACGAGGACGGCGACACGACGCTGTCGCTGGGCGGCAGCGAGCTGCTGGTGTCGATCACCGCGCCGCGCCTCGACGGCGTCTCCGTCGAGGGCGCCGGGGACGTCGACCTCGGCGACGTCGACGCCGACCGCCTGGACCTGTCGGTCAGCGGCGCCGGCGACATCACCGGGCGCGGCCGGGTCGGCGTGCTGACCGCGTGGGTGGACGGCGCCGGCGACCTGCGGCTGGCCGACGTGCGGGCGGAGCGGGCACGGGTGGACGTGTCGGGCGCCGGCGACGTCGACGTGACCGTGAGCGAGACGCTCGACGTCCGCGTGAACGGCAGCGGCGACGTGACCTACGGCGGCGACCCCGACGTGCGCGAGCGCGTCGACGGCGCGGGCGACGTCAACCGCCGATAGCGGCGGCGACCGCGTCCCAGACGCGCCGGTGCAGCGCCACGTTGCCGGCGCGATCGGTGCGCACGTGGATCAGCCGGGCGCCGCCGGCGCCGACGGCGTCGCGCAGCTCGGCCACGGTGGCGGCCGGCGCGTAGGCGAGTCCGTACAGCGCGGCGATCCGCTCGGGGTCGAGACCCGGCGGCGTGGCCACGTGTGCCTCGTAGGCGTCGGCCTGCGTCGCGACCGGGAGGAAGTCGAAGATGCCGCCCCCGCCGTTGTCGAGCACGACGATCGCGGGCGCGAGCCCCAGGCGCGGGACCGCGAGCAGGGCGCTGTGGTCGTAGGCGAGCGCGACGTCGCCGATGAGCAGCGTCGTCGGCGCGCCGGTCGCGGCGACGCCGAGCGCGCTGGCGACCGTCCCGTCGATGCCGTTGGCGCCGCGGTTGGAGAGGACGCGCGGTCCGCCGTCGCGCACGGCGGCGAAGGTCTCCAGGTCGCGCACGGGCATCGACGACGCGACGACGAGCACGTGGCCGTCGGGGAGGACGCCGGCGAGCGTGCGCGCGACGAGCGGCTCGCTCAGCGCGCCGTCGCCGAGCGTGGCCGCGATCGCGCCGCCGGCCGCGGCGTCGGCGCGCCGCCACGCCGCCAGCCAGGCGCGGTCGCCGACGGCCTCGCCGCCGAGCGCGTGGATGGCGTCGACGACGCTCGCGCCCGGGTCGCCGCTCAGGAGCGCGTGCAGGGCGCCGGCCGGGTCGTGCCAGACGGCGTCGGGCGAGAACGCGAGCTGGGGCACGTCGTCGCCGAGCCCGGCCAGGAACGCGCGCAGCGGCTTGGACGTCGGCAGGTCGCCGACGCGGATCACGAGGTCGGGGCGGTGCGCGGCGGCGAAGCCGGCGTCGCGCAGGAGCGCGTCGTAGTGGGCGATCGCGGCGTCGCCGCGGCGGGCGCCCGAGAGCGGGTCGGCCAGCAGCGGCGCGCCCGCGGCGGCGGCCAGCAGCCCGAGCGCGTCGGCCAGCTCGGGGTCGCGCTCGCCGCGCCCGGCGACGATCAGCGGCCGCTCGTGGTCACCCAGCGCGGCGGCGAGCGTACCGCCGCTGGACGCGGGCGCGGCCGCCGGGAACGCCAGCCAGGGCCGGCCGCCGGGGCGGCCGGGCAGCGGATCGCCGCCGAGCGGCTCGTCGAGCACGAGCGGCTCGCGCAGCGGCACGTTGACCTGGACCGGCCCGGGGCGCCCGGAGGCGCCGGCGCCCGCCGCGGCGGCCGCGACCCGGCAGGCCAGCGACCGCACCCAGCGCAGCCGGTCCGGGGTCGCCTCGTGGATGCCGAGGTCGACGTACCAGCGCACGGCCGAGCCGTAGAGCTTGACCTGGTCGATCGTCTGCCCGGCGCCGGTGTCGCGCAGCTCGGGCGGGCGGTCGGCGGTGAGGACGATCAGCGGCACGCCGGCCTCGTGGGCCTCGATCACCGCCGGCAGGTACTCGGCCGCCGCGGTCCCCGACGTGCACGCGATCGCCACCGGCCGGCGCGTCGCCTTCGCCGCTCCCAGCGCGAAGAACGCGGCCGCGCGCTCGTCGACGTGGGAGTGGCAGCGCAGCCGCCCGTCGCGCACGAGGCTCAGCACGATCGGCGTCGAGCGCGAGCCGGGGGAGGTGACGGCGTCGGTCACCCCGCTGCGCACGAGCTCGTCGACGAACGCGCGCAGGACGAGGTAGCTGTCGGCGGTGGCGGACAACGCGCACGCACTCTAGGCGTCACGATGTCCCGATGGCCGACCCGCTCGTCCTCCTGCACGGCTTCACCCAGACCGGCGCGGCCTGGGACCAGGTGCGGGCGCTCCTGAGCGGACGCGAGACGCACGCCCCCGACCTGCGCGGCCACGGCGCCCGCGCCGGCGACCGGCCGATCGACACCGCCACGCTCGTGGCCGACGTGCTCGAGGCCGCGCCGCCGCGCTTCGACCTGGCCGGCTACTCGATGGGCGGGCGCCTGGCGCTGCACGTCGCGCTGGCCGCGCCCGGGCGCGTGCGCCGGCTGGCGCTCGTGGCCACCACCGCGGGGATAGCCGACCCGGAGGAGGCGCAGCGCCGGCGCGAGGCCGACGAGGAGCTCGCGGTCCTGCTCGAGCGCGACGGGATCGAGGCGTTCGCCGACCGCTGGGGCGCGCTGCCGCTGTTCGCGCGCCAGACCGAGGCGCAGCGCGCCCGCGCCCGCGCGATGCGCCTGGGCCAGGACCCGGCCGGGCTGGCCGCCGCGCTGCGCGGGTTCGGCACGGGCGCGATGGAGCCGGTGTGGGACCGGCTGGCGGCCCTGAACCTGCCGGTGACGATCGTCGTCGGCTCCGAGGACGAGCGCTTCCGCGAGGTCGCGCGGCGCCTGCACGCGGCGATGCCGTGGGCGCGCGTCGTCGTGGTCGCCGGGGCCGGCCACGGGCTGCCGCTCGAGGCGCCCGGCGCGCTGGCCCGCGCGCTGGAGCGCTAGAACCCCGTTCGATGATCCGCAACGGCGACGTCTCCTTCTGGTACGCCGACACCGCGCATCCCGCCCGCCGCCCGCCCCTGCCGGGCGACCGCGACGCCGACGTGTGCATCGTCGGCGCCGGCTACACCGGCCTGTGGGCCGCGTACGCGCTCAAGCGGGCGCAGCCGGACCTCGACGTCGTCGTGCTCGAGCGCGCGTTCGCCGGCTACGGCGCGTCGGGACGCAACGGCGGCTGGCTGTCGGACCACTTCTCGGGCTCGCGCGCGCAGCTCGCCGCGACGCACGGGCGCGACGCGGTGCTGGCGCTGGCGCGCACGATGCGCGAGACCGTCGACGAGGTCATCGCCGTCTGCGCCCACGAGGGCATCGACGCCGACGTCGTCAAGCACGGCGAGCTGAAGGTCGCGCGCGGCCCGGCGCAGGCGGCGCGCCTGGGCGCGCTGATCGACGACGACCGCGCGTGGGGCGTGGGGCCCGGCGACCTCGTCGAGCTCGACGCCGGCGCGCTGGCGGCGCGGGTCCGGATCGCCGGGGCGACGGCCGGCGCCTGGAACGCGCACTGCGCCCGCGTGCAGCCGGCCAAGCTCGTGCAGGGGCTGGCCGCGGCCGTCGAGCGCACGGGCGCGACCATCCACGAGTCGACCACCGTCCGCGAGGTCGTCCCCGGCGCCGCGCGCACCGACCGCGGCACCGTGCGCGCCCCGATCGTGCTCACCTGCCTGGAGGGCTTCACCGCGTCGCTCGCCGGCCGCCGGCGCACGTGGCTGCCGCTGAACTCGGCGATGGTCGTCACCGCGCCGCTGCCAGACGCCGCCTGGGCCGAGATCGGCTGGGAGCAGGCGGAGCTGATCGGCGACATGGCCCACGCCTACGTGTACGCGCAGCGCACGGCCGACGGGCGCATCGCGCTGGGCGGGCGCGGCGTGCCGTACCGGTTCGGGTCGCGCACCGACGTCGACGGGCGCACCCAGCGGACGACGATCGACCAGCTCACGCGGCTGCTGCGCGACCTGTTCCCGCCGGCGGCGTCGGTGCCGGTCGAGCACGCATGGTGCGGCGTGCTCGGCGTCCCGCGCGACTGGACGCCGACCGTGCGCCTGGACCGCGCGACCGGCCTGGGGATCGCCGGCGGCTACGTCGGCAACGGCGTCGCCACCGCCAACCTCGCCGGCCGTACGCTCGCCGACCTCGTCCTGGGACGCGACACCGAGCTGACGCGCCTGCCCTGGGTGGGGCGCGACGCCCGCCGCTGGGAGCCCGAGCCGCTGCGCTGGCTGGGCGCCCGCCTCGTCTACGGGCTGTACCGGGCCGCCGATCGGCGCGAGCAGGCGTCGGATCGCGCGCGCACCCACCCGCTGGCGCGGATCGCCGACCTGATCTCCGGGCGCTGACGCGCGCTCAGACCCTATGGGCGTCCGGCCCGCGTGAGATAGGTGGCCGGCGGGCCTGCGCAGCGAAGTTCGTGGGCTTGACTGGCCGTCGCATCGGTTCGGGCCGCTGCGGCGGATAACCACATCGATGGAGGCCGCC